>WNFM01260456.1_pt2 | contig 20458 bp, 19 predicted proteins | sample 5400271 | NCBI WGS metagenome assembly WNFM01 (sample SAMN13153352, study PRJNA577476) | soil metagenome | isolation source: 60 cm saprolite on Douglas fir-dominated hillslope | place: USA:California | collected 2013-09-17
CCCGCCACACTCGTGTGCAAAGAAGGGGACGCCGCCGCGACGTGCCTGACGAAACCCGAAGCTGACGCCATTCGAAAGATCTGGGACGGACCCAAGACGGCCTCCGGCGATCGCTTGTGGTTCGGCCTCGAACGCGGCGCACCACTCGGTGCCCTGGCCGGCGGGAGCCCGTTCCCCATCGCGAGCACGCACGTCCAGTACTGGACTCATCAGGATGCGAAGTTCGACTGGCGCACGATCACTGAAGCGCAGTTTGAACAGGAATTCAGGACCTCGGCGCAGAAGTTTCACGATCTGATCGGCACCGATCAAGCCGACCTCGAGCGGTTCCGCGCGCACGCGGGCAAGATGATCATCTGGCACGGCGAAGCCGATCAGCTGATCTTCCCGCGCGGCACGATCAACTACTTCAATCGCCTGGTCGAGGCCAACGGTGGAGCGGTGGAAACCGCGAAATTCGCGCGGCTCTACATGGCGCCTGGCGTCGGGCATTGCGGTGGCGGTGTCGGGCCCATGCCCACGGGCCTCTTGGAGAGCGTGGTGAATTGGGTCGAGAAAGGGGTGGCGCCGACCACTATTGTTGCCGCGAGCGCGACGAGTGGTGCTCGGGGTGGCGTACCGGGCGCCGGCGTTGCACGCACGCGACCGCTCTGCCCTTACCCAACGACCGCAAAATGGAACGGCACGGGCAGCACGGACGACGCCGCGAACTTCGCCTGTGTCAGCAGTAATCCACGCGTCGCTGACTACACGATCCGGTAGCGAAGGATGGCTTGCCATCCGTAGCTCGGGGCGAGCACGGTGAGGGTCCACCGTCGCTCGCGGTGAATTCACCGCGAGCTATGGTGGACATCCAACCTGGGCCGCAGCCCGCCGGTTGATCGGCCTGCGTCTGACGAAAGCGTGTCACGATATGAGTCGTGAGCGCCGTGAAACGCCGCGAACGGCGTCTTTTCGAGGCGTCGGTGTGTCTGCCGGCGTTGCTGGCACTTGCCGTGATGCCGGCATGCACCGCTTCCATGCCCGCGGTGACGATGGCGGTGGTGGACGAGCACGACGGAACGCCGATCGCGGGCGTCGTCGCGCTGTTCTGGGGGACGGGCCACGAAGGCACGATCAGCGGCCACGGCGGCAAGAGCGCGACTCTCTTCGCGGCGGAGGCTGTTTCGGACCAATCGGGTGAGCTGCGCTTCCCGAAGCAGGACTTCAAGAGCGAGCCGTTCTTCCTCAACACGAACTACGAAAACCCGTCGATGCTCTTGTTGAATCCGGGCTACGCGCCGCTCATCCTTCATAACGAGCGTTTCAGCATCCCGACGCTCGCTGAGGCGTCGATGTGGGAATACGATGGCAAGATGGTGAAGATGAAGAAGGAGACAGAACAGCGGGCCTACAACCTTACCATCTACACCAACATGGTGGCGGGCTTCGAGGATGGATGCCTATGGAAGCGGGTGCCTCGTGCCATCGTGACGGCCGATCGCCTGTTCCCTGCCACCACCACGCTCCGCTTTCTCTTGATGAACGACGCACTCTTCGTGCAGCACGGCTGCGGTTCGCCCAAGGCGTTTTTCGCACCGTACCTTCGCCCGTAGACGCGCACGATGTCAGGTTATCCAGCCATCCGCTGAGGTCCACCTTCGCGCGTCGCGCTCCGGTGGACAACCTCCGCCTGATGGTGAAGTGAGCCCGCTGGCTTGCCAACCGTAGCTCGCAGCGAACGTACTGGCAGCCCACCTTCGCTCGCCCTGAATTCACCGCGAGCTTCGGTGGGCAACCCTTCGCGTGGGTCATGAGCGAAGGTTGGTACCGCTACGGGGATTCGAACCCCGATCCCGTGGCCGAGAAACGCAGCCGGAGATGTCGGCCGTCTCCGGTTGCGTTGGTTTTCTTAGGAAATTCGCATTGTCGCTTCGGCCGTCTCCGGTCGAAAAGGGGCTTTTCGTGCGCAAAGTTTCAAGTTTTTTTCAACTCAAGTCAGTGTCATTGAACCAGCGTCAGCGCGAACGCCCGCACCTCGCGGATGATGTCTGCCTCGTTGGACAGGAACATGTACAGCTCCGCGCCAGGCAGCTCCACGATGCGCGCGCCGGGTACGCCGGCGCGCAAGTCGTCTTCCCATTTTTCGAGCATCGCGCGACCGGCCACGTAACGTTGAAACAGCGCCGAGCGTTCCTCGCTGGTGCGCGGCTCGAAATCCTTTAAGGCCTGATCAATCGTCTTGACACGGTAGATCGCAAGCACCGGCACGCGGATGTGCGCGTACTCCGGCTTGACCTGGTTGTCCTCGACGATGGCCTTGCGAATCGCAGGGTCAATAGGATGCTCGGCCAGCTGCCGCGTTTCGGCGTCAGGAAAGGCGGCATGGACCGGCTGGTGCACGGATTTGGGCATGTGCGCGTCGTCGACCGGAACCTGCGGGTAATCGGTCATCCTCAGCGTCGGATCCTCCGCGGCATCCATGTAAACGAGGCCGCCAAGCGCGTCGGGATGCTGTGCACCGAGCGCATGGAGGATGTCGCCGCCGCACGAGTTACCCACGAGGATCGGTTTCTCCATGTGCAGCGCGCGGATGACGTCGAGTGCGTCTTCCGCCCTGCGGTGCGGGTCGTACCCCCGCTGCGGGTGATCCGACGCACCGATGCCGCGCCGGGTGAGCGCGTAGACGTGAAACCGGTCGGTGAGCTTGGGCGCGATGGCGTCGTACACATGGCCGGTGAGATAGCAGCCGATGAAGAGAACCGGCCGCCCGTTGCCTCCCCAATCGAGCACTTCCAATCGCACGTTGCCGTCGACGGTCACGAATCGCGTGCGGTGCGGTGACGGATCACGCCAGGAGTCAGGGGACTGTTGGGTCGTCAACATCGCGATCGCGAAGATCATCCAGGTCATAGGCGCGCATTGTAGCCGAGGTCGTTGCACGTCACATCGAAATCTCGCCGCGCGTCTTCGGCCTTGCCGCGATCGTGTCGCGTGCGCGACGATCGGTTGTCAGCTTCCTCACATGATCGTCGGCCGTCACGACGTCGATTGTCGCGCTGCTCGCCGCGGTCCAGGCCTCGGTGCTGCGCACCGACCGCTGCGCGGCTGCGGACCTTGACCGCGTCTGCGCGCAGCGCACGCGAGGGCGCTTACGTGATGGCCGGGCGGGGACGTTCCAGGGCTGAAGACCTTCGCGAATTCGGGTCAATTCAGGTGACGGATGCCTTCCTACCTGGGCTCGTCCAAGCAGGGCTCGGGCTTGATTCGAGGACGCTCAAAACCGCAAGATGGGATACGAGGAAGGCGTGAGCGACGGCTACATCGAGCAGCATGACGGCGTGTACGTCGTTGCCGGGACCCGCGTGTCCCTGGACTCGATTGTCTACGCCTTTCTGTCCGGACAATCGGCAGAGGCGATTGCGCGGGCGTTTCCGGTCATGAACCTCGAGCAGGTGTACGGTGCCATCACGTACTACCTCGGTCACCGCGATGACGTCGATCGATACCTTGAGAGCCGGCGCGAGGAATTCGACACCGCGCGGCAGGCTGCGCGCGACGTCGATCCGATGTTCTACCAGAAGCTCACGGACGCGAAGAAACACACACCGCTGACGCGCTGAATGCCCGTCCGTTCCAGGCAGACGCGGACCTGAATCAGGTCATCGTGCTTGCCGTTGTCAGGCGCGTGCCAGCGATCGAGTTCAGAAGCGCGACGTCAGCAGGTTTGGCCGGCCTGAAGGATCAGGACGTTCTCGCGTCGCGGCACGTGATGGACGCGTCCCTGGCCGGCTCGTCGTCCCCACATGGTCCCGCTGCACCAGCGTTCGCAGTCTGTGTCCGCAACGAAAGATACGAGGCATCGCTTTGAACACGCGGTCGCGCGTGTACCTACCAAGGCGGCGCCGTTCGAACGCGGACGCGGACCGTCGATTCTTGCCGCTCTGCGACAGCGACGAACGGCGGTTCAACCTCCACCGATGAAGTCTGCAGCGCATCAATCACAGCGAGTACGAAACCCGCCGAGATGTGTCCCGGACGGACGTAAATGATGCCGACGAACGGGGTGCCGGCGCGGATTGCGTCGCGCCCGAAGGCCAGGTCGTGCGTGACGATGACCCGGTGCTGACTTGTGGCGTGTTCGAGGAGGTCTGCATCGGGCCGACCGAGCAGATGTTCATCGCTGGCGCTGCGGACATCACAGCCGCGGACTCGCAGCCCGTGGACGACGTCCGGAACGATGTTTTCGTCTGTGAGGAGCGGGAAATCGAGCGGCTTCACGCCGTGATTCTCAGCTCCCACGTGTGCTCGCCCTTGAGCGCATCAGCCGCGTACCGGAACGCAGCGGCCAGGCCGTCTGGCGTCAGCTGAGGGTACTGGGCAAGAATCTGCTCTTGCGTTGCCCCACTCGCGGCTAGTTCGAGCAGGAACTCGACGCTGAGACGCGTGCCGCGAACGCACGGTTTACCGCCGAGAATCTGCGGATCTGAGACGATCAGATTGTCAGCCATTCGTCGTGCCCCTCAACAATGTCTTCGCAATCATCGGCTCACCCAGGTCTCATTCTAGCTCGGCAAGCATCGATTGAACCTATCGGCCATGCTCCCGCGCGAACTCGTCGAGGAACTCCTCGGCGGGCGTCGTGCGGCCAGCTTTCACGTCCTCGACGCCTTGCTGGACCGCCTGGACGGCCTCCTGATAGTCCTGACGCTCCCATTCGAGATATTCGGCCAACGCTTCGTCGAGCGCATCGGCGGGCGTCTTGCCACGTCGACGTGCACAATCCTCGAGCTCGGCAAGCCTCTCGGGCGTGATCGGCAGCGTCCGCATACTTCGAAGGTAGAGCTTCCCTGATCCGGAGTCAACGCGGCGACGTGGCTCGCCTCGGCCTGTTGAGGTTGACGCCGTTTTCGCGCGGTCCCTGGCAGGTAGCCGTCCTGAAGGCTGACGGCGTCGATCCGCAGTGGCGCAAAGGGCAGCTACAAGGACCTCAGCGCGGATTGCCAGCAGCGGTTCAGGGAAAGCAATCTGCACTGGCACGACCTGAGGCATGAGTACGCATCACGGCTGGTCGAACGGAACGTTCCGCTTGCTCAGGTCCGCGACCTGCTCGGTCACGCGTCAATCGTAACGACCGAGCGCTACGACAACCAGCGGCTTGAAGCGCTTCAGGCTGCGGTCGCACGTCTCGAAGCCGGCAAGGCATTCGACGCCATCAGTGATGCCACGGAGAACTTGTCCCGCCGAAGCAGCATGGTTCCCGCTGCGAAGGCGGAAGTTTCAAGAATCTTTCACGTTTCAACCGAACAGAGCCTCGCCGAAGGCCCTGATGGCTCGAAAGAAATCTCCAGAAGTAACTGAGGGCCTTCGGGTTGGAAGGTTGGTACCGCTACGGCGTTACGAGCAAGGTTGGAACGTCAGGTTCACCGGAACAGTGGAGGATCTGCAGGTTTCTGGCGCGTTCTTTGTTGGCTTTCGAAAGGGTCGTCTCCCGACGTCGCCTGAAGAATCACATCGGTTCGTCGTTCGCTCGTGGAGTCAATCGGAGTAACGTGGGAGGGAAACGACGACTCGTGGTCCGCGCCAGATCGCGAACGTCCCCCGTTTCTGCTTCCCGCCATCACAGCCGTCTGTATAGTCGATCTCTCCGATCAGCGCCGCGCCGTCGTTCGCGATGCGCCCTGTCAGATGCATCGTCCCTGAGCAATTGCGCGGCGCGTACTGCCATACGACATCGAAGACTGCGGAGTCATCGGTAATCTGGCCAGTGCCAGAGCCCTTGACGTCCTTCTGCGTCACGAGCGCGATCGACGCCGTCCCGTGTGAGACGCGCAGATCCACCGTCGCCGGCGATCGGGTCGTGTCGAGAATCATCTTCCCTTCGTAGTGTCCCGATGCGATCGTGCTCGCCGACACGCGCGTGACGTTGCCTGCCGGCAGCGACAGCGCAACGATGTAGTCGCCCGGCGTCGTGTGGAGATCCTTGTGTCCGCCTGCCGCGACGACGAGAAACTGCCGGCCCGCCGTGACGTAGGTCATCGGCGCCGCATGGACGCCGGCCGCCAGTTCGAACGATGCGAGCTCTACGCCCGTTTCTTCGTCGATCGCGTGGAGGCGCTGATCGAGGGCGCCGTCGGCGAACACGAGACCGCCCGCTGTCGCCAGCGCACCGCCGAGATTCGGCGATCCCCACCGCTCGCTGCCGGGCATCGGCGCGAACTTCGGCACGCGGCCGAATGGCACATCCCACTTCACTTCGCCAGAGTCGAGGTCCACTGCCGTCAGCGTGCCGAACGGGGGCGGCGAGCAGGGCACGCCGTCAGGCGCCGCGAGCGGCGTCTGCCGCCGCATCGCGAACGCGGTGCCCAGTTGCGGGGCAATCTCGAAGTCCCGGCCGGATCGACGCAGGGCGTCACGGTACGCCTCGCGCGGCATCAATTCGACCAGCGTGGCGAGGTGATTCAGCGGCAGGAACGCGAGATGGCGCTCCGGATCGATCGCGGCGCCGCTCCAGTTCGAGCCGCCGAGGTTGCCGGGGTAAAGAATGGACCCCCGCACGGACGGCGGCGTGAAGATGCCTTCAGAGCGAAGCGAGGCGATTCGTTCCCGGCACCACGCGCGCGCTTCGGGCGTCGCACCGAAGGCTTCATCCGGCGTCAGGTGGATCGGGGCCAGCGGCTTGGGCGCGGTCGGAAACGGCTGCGTCGGCCACGCTTCTTCACCCGCCACGTCGCTCGCGGGAACCTTCCGCTCTTCAACAGGGAACAGCGGCACGCCGCTCTCGCGGTTCAGGACGAACAGGAACCCCATCTTCGTCGGTTGCGCGAGCGCCGGAATCTCCCGGCCGTCGCGGTGCAACGTGAACAGCACGGGCTGCGCGGGAATATCGTAGTCCCACAGATCGTGGTGCACGGCCTGAAAGTGCCAGACCAGCTGCCCCGTCGACGCTCGCAGCGCGACGACGGAGTTGGCATAGAGATTCGAACCCAGGCGTTCGCCGCCGTAGAAATCGGGGCTCGCGCTGCCTACGGGCACGAACACAAGATCGCGCGTCGCATCGGCGCTGATCACCGACCAGGCGTTCGCGGCGCCGGTCGATCGCGCGGCCGGTCCTCGCCACGTGTCGACGCCCGGCTGCCCGGCCTTGCGCGGAATCGGATCCCACGACCACCGGAGCGCGCCACTGCGCGCATCGAACGCACGTACGACGCCGTTGGGCGCGGCCGCCCGCTTCCCATCGGACACCGCCGAGCCGACCACGATCAGTCCGTTGACCACGGCGGGCGGTGACGTGATCGAGTACTCGCTCTTGTAGGCCGGGGCATTCAGCAATCCGCGATCGAGATAGACCTGGCCGCGCTCCCCGAAACCCGTACACGGCGCGCCGGTCCTGGCGTCAAGAGCGATGAGCCGGGCGTCGACCGGCGCGACGAAGATTCGCCGGCGGCAGGCCGTGCGCACCGGCGCCGTCGGGTCGAGCCAGGTTGAGACGCCCCGGTTCGTAAAGTCCCCGTAGTCGCCGCTCAGATCGAGCTCGGCATCGAACGCCCACCGCTCGCGTCCGGTCGCCCCGTCCAGCGCGCGGACGCCGCCGAATGGGGTCGAGACGTACAACGTGCCGTCGACAAAGATCGGCGTCGTCTCATCGCGCGCTTGTACGCGACCCACGCCGTAGTCGCCCGTCCGGTAGGAATACTTCGAGCCGCCCGCGTCGCTGGCGTAGGCGGTCCATTCGATAGGCGCGCGCGCCGCGCGCGCGATGACGATCATCGCGGTGAGCATGACGAGGACGGCAGTCCGCAGGTGGCTACGCATCGTGGACAACGAACATGGACTTCGTGTATCTGCGAGTCGGTGGGATTGGCCCGTTATACGTTAGAGCACCCACGCCGATCAGATTCTATCGCCTAGCGGCGCGTAAATGAGGCTGATGACAATTTGCGGCGTCGTTCGTGGTCGAGACGGCGATCGCATCGAGGGCGAATCCTTGCTCCGCCTGGTGTCGGTACGCCGATGCACTGCGCCATCCTCAGGAAGAGGGCATGACTGTTGTGGCAGGACCTTCTCGCTAGAATGCCGTCCGGACGCCGGCCGGCCGTCAGGAGAACATCACTGATATGGACAGCCGGCTTCGCTAGGACATGACGGGCAACGTTGTCAAAGCGCGTAGCGGCAGCGATTTGCGCCAGCGGAGGGATTCCGCCGCTTGAGCCAGCCGCAGCGCGGGTCGGCGGCGGAAAAGGGTCGTCAGCGCGATGCGCGCTTCAAGCCGGGCGAGACTCGCGCCCAGACAGAAGTGGTGGCCGACTCCGAACGCGACGTGCTTGTTGGGCTCGCGTCCGAGGTCGAGGCGGTCGGGCTCCACGAACTGCGATTCGTCGCGGTTCGCCGATCCCAGCACGCCCGACATGAGGGAGCCCTTCGGAATCCTCACCGAGGCAAACACCACGTCTTCCAGAGCGATGCGGGGCGTCGTCATCTCGACCGGGCTCGTGTACCTGAGCAGTTCCTCGATCGCGCTGCCGGCGAGGTCGGAACGCTCCACGAATCGGGCCCGCTCGTCAGGATTCTGGAGAAGGGCCAGGGCCCCGGATGCAATCAGGTGCACCGTCGTTTCGTAACCCGCGGCGACGAGCAGCGTGGCGGTGCCGAGCAGCTCGTCTGCGCTGAGCCGGTCGCCCGCCTCTTCGGCCTGCACCAGGGCCGAGAACAGGTCGTCGCGCGGCCGCAGCCGGCGCTCGGCGAATAGGCCGCGGAAGTAGCGCATGAGCAGCCAGACAGACGGAAGCGCGCGAGGAATATCGAGGAGGCTCCCCGTGGGCACTCCGAGCGGCAGGCTTCCGCGGACCAGGACGTGGAAGCGGTGGCGGTCTCCAGGCGGGACCCCCAGGAGCCCGGCGATGACGGTCAGCGGAAGCGGCAGGGCGTAGTCCGCGACGAGGTCGAAGGGTCGGCCGGAGGGCGCGGCCGACAGCAGGTCGTCGCAGACGCGTTCGACCTGTCCGCCAAGCTCGTCGATCCGCCGGGGCGTGAAGGCCATGCTCACGAGCTTGCGCAAGCGGCCGTGGTCGGGCGGCTCGCGGCCCAGCATGTTGTCGAGGAGCGGCCTGGCAAAGCGCGGAAACCACGGCAACTTCGCCAGGAGGTCGCGGGACAACCGTTCGTCCTTGAGCATGGCGACGATGTCGTCGTAGCGCGTGAGCAGCCAGTACTGCCCTGGCAACGGAATCGACACCGGGAACACTGGCGCTTCCTCACGCATGCGCGCGTAGAACGGATACGGATCCGCCTTGAACTCCGGACGGGCGAGGAACGACGCGTTGACAGGGTCCAGACGTGCCTCCCTCCGCCGCGCCGCCCAGGGATCAGCCCGGGGAGCCAGCAAGGTCGCTGAGGAGGCGCATGTTACACGGTTCGAGAAGCGGAGGGAGATTTGCGCGTGGCGATCGTGCCTATCCATTTGAGGAGAAGCCTCGTTCGGCGAGGTTCGCCGGCGAGTTCCCGGAGCGAAGGATGGCTTGGCATCCGTAGCTCGGGGCGAGCGCGCGTAGTGCGCGAGCCACGCGATCGGAGCGAGGCGGCGAAGCGCCGAGCGAGAGCGCGTGTAGGGGAGTTCGAGGGGCGAAGCCCCTCGAGTAATTTTTGGTACCGCTACGGGGATTCGAACCCCGGTCCCGTGGCTGAGAACCACGTGTCCTGACCCCTAGACGATAGCGGCACTAGGCCCGACTGGAACTTTCTATCTTAGCGAGGGTCTCCTCGATCGTCAACGTTCAGGGCAGGGGGCTGGGGGCTGAGTCAGGGGGCTGCGCGAACCCGGGCCTCTGACCCAGCCCCATGACCCTGCCCCCAGCACCCCGCCCCGACTTCGATATGATCGACAGATGCGCTTCCTTCTCGGCCTGATCCTTGTCGTCGCCCTCATCGCGGGCGGCCTGTTCGTCTACGCCGGCGGCCTGCCGGGCCCGGCCATCGAGATTGCCAGGCCCACGAAATACGTCGGCCAGGCCACGCCGCTGGAGGTCGCGGTGACGGCCCCGGGCGCGCGGCTCTCGGCCCTCCACATCGCGTTCGAACAGAACGGCAAGCAGACGCCGCTCGTGTCCCTCACCCAGCCGGCCTCCGCCGAGATCAAGCAGGAAGGGACCGACCGGGTCCGCATCACGCGGACCATCGGGCGCGACCTCGTCCCGGACCTGAAGAGCGGACCCGCGCGCATTGTCGTCACCGCGGAGCGCCCCGTGCTCTTCGGTCTGCGGAAGGCGAAGTCGACCGCGTCGCGCGACGTGCAAGTGCGGCTCGAAAAGCCGGTCATCGCCGTGATCTCGACGAAGCATTACGTCAACCTCGGCGGGTCGGAGATGGTCGTCTATCGCGCGACCCCTTCCGACATCGAGTGACCAAGGGCCGTACTTGGCCGTGTGAGTACAGCAGCCTCTGTTGTGTTCGGCAAGTCGTGTCGGCGGGTCCGAAGTAACCCCTGTGTTCGCCTATGCCCGGGACGAAGCGGGCAACTCGACGCGCGCCGACTTCGATCGCCTCACCTTCCCGAAGCCGTTCAAGAAGAGCCGCATCGATCTGAACGACGCGTTCCTGAACCGCGTCGTCCCCCAGATCCTGTCCACGACGAACGAGGTGAATCCGCAGGGGTCCACGATCGAGAAGTTCCTGGTGCTGAACGGCGAGCTGCGGAAGAAGAACGCGGAGACGATCGCCAACTACGCGAAGCAGTCGGCGCCGGAGATTCTCTGGGGGGGCGCGGTGTTCCATCCCTTCACGAACACCGCCGTGGAAGCCGCCTTCGCCGACCAGCGGACCTACTTCTACGACGGCAAGGAGGTCGACCGGCAGACCCACCTCGGCTTCGACCTCGCGCGCGTCGTGAACTCGCCGATCGTCGCCGCGAACCGCGGCAAGGTGCTGCACGCGGGACCGCTCGGCATCTACGGCAACTGCGTCATCGTCGATCACGGCATGGGCGTCCAGTCGCTCTACGGGCACCTGTCGTCGATTGGCGTGCAGGTCGGGCAGATGGTCGAGAAGGAACAGGAGATGGGCAAGAGCGGGATGACGGGCCTCGCCGGCGGCGACCACCTGCACTTCACGATGCTCGTGAACGGGCAGATGGTGAATCCCGTCGAATGGTGGGACGCGCACTGGATCCAGGACCGGATCCTGCGCAAGCTGCGCGAGGCATCGGGCGGCTGACATCGGGGGCTGAGGGCTGGGGGCCGAGGCATGGGACTGGGAGTGCCCGGATGTCGCGCAGCGTTTACCGCAGCCCCCTGCCTCAGCCCCAAGCCCCCAGCCCCAAGACTGTGATATCTGTAAAAGGTTATGTTCCGTAATTACCAGGCAATAGCGCTCGCTGCCCTGCTCGCCGCGATGTCGGCGTGCGGATCCGACAGCAGCAAGTCCTCCAAACCCTCGTCGCCGGCCGCGGCGCCGGACGCGAAGAAAGTGGACGCGGCTACCGCGGCGACCATCACCGGGAAGGTCGCCTTCGACGGCACGCCTGCGCCGAATCCCGTCATCAACATGTCGTCCGATCCGGCGTGCACCGCCGACGTCAAGACGCCCGTGACCTCGGAGTCGATCGTCGTCGACAACGGCGGCCTGCAGAACGTGTTCGTCTACATCAAGGACGGTCTCGGCAACAAGTACCTCTTCGACACGCCGATGGAGCCGGTGAAGCTGGATCAGAAGGGCTGCCACTACGCCCCGCACGTCGTCGGGCTGCGGACGACGCAGCCGCTCGAGGTCGTCAATAGCGACGACACGATGCACAACGTCCACGCGATGCCGGAGTCGAACATCGAGTTCAACCAGGGGCAGCCGGTTCCCGGAATGAAGAACGCCGTCACGTTCACGACGCCGGAAGTGCTGATCCCGTTCAAGTGCGACGTGCACGCCTGGATGCACGCCTACATCGGCGTGGTCAGCCACCCGTACTTCGCCGTGAGCGGCAGCGGCGGAAAGTTCGAGCTGCGGACGATACCGCCTGGCACGTACACGATTGAAGCGGTGCACGAAAAAACATCACGTTTACGTTCACCGCCGCGAGCAAGTAGTGTCGAGGAGCGAGGAGCGAGGAGCGAGGAGCGATTCGGGGCAACGCCGGGAGTCCGGCAACGTCCCCCGATCGTCGATCCGCGACCCTCGATCCTCGAATCTCTGGCATCACCGGTACGTCAAGCTCGTCACGGTCTTCACCGTCCTGCTCATTGCGGCGGGCGGCATGGTGACGAGCACCGACTCGGGGCTGTCGGTGCCCGACTGGCCGACGACCTACGGGTGGAACATGTTCACGTTCCCGCTGAGCAAGTGGGTGGGCGGGATCCGGTACGAGCACAGCCACCGGCTGATCGCGAGCACGGTCGGGTTCCTGACGATCATCATGGCGGTCTGGACCTGGCGGGTGGAGCCGCGGCGCTGGGTCCGGCGGCTGGCATTCGCGGCGCTCGGCGCGGTCATTCTCCAGGGGCTGCTCGGCGGGCTCACGGTGCTCCTGTTCCTGCCGGCTCCGATCTCGATCGGACACGCGGCGCTCGCCCAGATTTTCTTCTGCCTCACGCTGACGCTCGCGGTGGTGACGTCGCCGGGATGGACGACCGCGACGGCGCCCGTTGAGGATCCCGTCATGAGCCGCGCCGCCGCGATCACGACCCTCCTCGTCTTCACGCAGATTCTCGTGGGCGCCACGATGCGGCATACGCACGCGGGGCTCGCGATCCCGGACTTCCCGTACGCGTTCGGCCACGTCCTTCCGCCGGTCTGGACCCTGAAGGTGGCGATCCACTTCGCGCACCGGATCGGGGCGCTGATTGTCACGCTGGCGATCCTCGCCACGACGAGCCATGTCTTCTATCACCATCGCGGCCGGCGCGAGCTCGTCCGCCCGGCGTTTCTGCTGCTGCTGTTCCTCGCGATGCAGGTGACGCTGGGCGCGTTCGTGGTGTGGAGCGGGATGGATCCGGTGATCAACACGGCTCACGTCGTGAACGGGGCGCTGGTCCTCGGTGCGTCGCTCGTCTTGTCGCTGCGCTCCCTCTCAGGCTCCAAGGTTCCAGGGTTCGAGGGTTCTGAGGTTCAGGGTTCCAAGGCTCCAGGGTTCTACAGTTCCAAGGTTCGCGGTTCGGAGGTTCGCAGTTCCACGGTTCGGGCGTCAGAGCGTCACGAAGAGGCGCGGCTGTGAGATCAGATGCGGCCGTGATCGCCGGCTCCCATGCGCGGTCGCGCGATTTTGTCGCGCTGGCGAAGCCGCGGCTGAACCTCCTCGTGGTGGCGTCGACGCTCGTCGGCTATGCGATGGCGGACGGCGAGGCGCTGGGCTTCCTCCGCGTTGCCGGGCTCCTGCTGGGCACGGGGCTCGTGGCGGGCGGCGCTTCGGCGTTCAACCAGGTGATCGAGCGCGACCTGGACGCGCTGATGAAGCGCACGCGCACGCGGCCGCTCCCCGACCAGCGGCTGCAGCCGATCGAGGCGCTGCTCTTCGGGAGCGCGATCACGCTGACCGGGCTGGTCGTGATCGTGATGTCCGCCAACCTGCTCGCGGCCGCCGTCGCGCTGGCGACGCTCCTGAGCTACGTGGCCGTCTACACGCCGCTCAAGCGGCGGTCGTCGTTCGGCACGGTCATCGGCGCGATCCCCGGGGCGCTGCCGCCGATCATCGGCTGGGCGGCGGCGAGCGACGCGCTCCCCCCGCGGGCCTGGGTCCTCTTCGGCATCATGTTCCTCTGGCAGCTCCCGCACTTCCTCGTCATCGCGTGGATGTATCGCGAGGACTACGCGCGGGCGGGGTTCCCGATGCTGCCCGTGCTCGAGCCGGACGGGCGCAGCACGGGGCGCCAGGCGGTCGTCTACGCCGCGGCGCTGGTACCGCTCAGCCTCGCGCCCACCCTCATGCGGATGGCCGGCGAGGCGTATTTCGCCGGCGCGCTCGTCCTGGGGCTCGCGTTCCTCGGACTCACCCTGCAGTTCTCGCGCACGCGGTCGGCCCGCGACGCGCGCCGCGTCTTCTTCGGCTCCATCGTCTACCTGCCGCTGCTGTGGAGCCTGATGATCGCCAACAGGATCCAGTGACTGTCTCCGACCTCCCGGCGCTCAACGCGACGCTCAACGCCACGTCGGCCGTCCTCCTCACCATCGGCTGGATCCTCATCAAGCGCGGCCGCTGGCGGCAGCACCGCGCCGTGATGATCGCGGCGTTCTGCACGTCGGTGCTGTTCCTGATCTCGTACCTCACGTATCACGCGCACGTCGGATCGGTCCGCTTCACGAAGCCGGGCGCCATCCGCACGGTCTACTTCACCATCCTCTTCACGCACACCGTCCTGGCGGTGACGATCGTCCCGATGGTGCTGATCACGCTGTCGCGCGGACTGAAACGACGGGACGACCGGCACCGGGCCATCGCGCGCTGGACGCTCCCGTTATGGATGTATGTCTCGGTGACCGGCGTCGTCGTCTATCTCATGCTGTACCGGCTGTAGTGGCCTGTCCTCGCTGAACAAGGACCAGATCGCGGAGCGCGGCGCCGCGCGTTTTGTGCCGGTGGGGTGGCAGCGGAATGCCCCCAGCGGTGGTCCTTGATCAGCGAGGAAGGGCCACCCAGGGACGCGCGCGTCCGTCACAAGACATAATGCGGCGGTGGTCCTCAACCCGCACTTCCTCGCGGGCTCGGCCGCGATGGTCATCGCGGTGCTCCTGTCGCTCGTCTATCTGTATCGCCGGCGCCTGTTCATCCTGTGGTGGCTGGGGGCGTGGATGCTGCTCGCCGGATCGATGATGCTGGTCGCGCGGCCGTACGGGAACCCGAGGCTCGGCTGGCTGGCCTACGGGATCTCGCAGTTCCTGGGCGTGCTGAGCTCCCTCACGTTCGTCGTCGCCGCCGACGCGTACCGGCAGCGCCCGAGGCTGCGGCGCGCCTACGCCCTCGTGCTGCTGCCGGTGGCAATCTATTTCGTGTTCCTGCCGGTGGCGCTCGGGCCCGCGGTCGTGTTCGCGCTGGGACACGTGCTGATCGCCGGCGGGATGGCCGCCGCCGCGGGCGCGCACCTGCTCCTCCTCCGCCAGGCGCGCCTGCTCGGCGCCACGATCGTGGGCCTGGCGCTGCTGGCGGTCGGGGGCCTGAACATCTGGATGGCCGCCGTCGTCAGCCAGCCGGACTCGAAGGCCGTGACACCCGCGCTGATCGGGATGACCGCCCTGTTCCTCGTGGCCGCGCTCGGCATGCAGTTGATGACGTTCGAGGACATGACCTACGAGCTTCGACGCACGAACCGGCGGCTGGAGGCGGCCCAGAACGACCTGCGCCAGCTCGTGATCACGGACGCGCTGACGGGCACGCGCAACCGCCGGTTCTTCGACGAGGTGATCGGCCGCGAAATGCAGCGGCACCGCCGCTACCAGACGCCGCTCTCGATCGTGTTCATCGACGTCGATCACTTCAAGATGATCAACGACACGATGGGGCACGAGACGGGCGACCGCGTCCTGCGCGAGGTCGCGACGTTCCTCCTCCGGCACATCCGGGAGGCGGACTACGTGTTCCGCTGGGGCGGAGACGAGTTCCTGGTCCTGATTTCCTGCGGCGAGCAGGAAGCGGTCCGCCGGGCGCTGGACCTGCAGCGGGCGTTCGCGGCGTCACCGCAAGTCCACGACCTCCCGCCCGGCGTCGCGCTCAGCATTGGCTGCGTAGAGGTGCCGGCGGACGCCGCCGACATCATGCCGTTCGTGCAGGTGGCGGATGAGAGGATGTACGAGGACAAGAAGAGGCGGCGATAATGGGGACACGGACCGCCCGGCCTTCAGGCCGGGCCATCAGGGATACAGCAAGTATTTCGCCCGCAGGAGGCGCCACCGGGCCTCGGCGGCCCCGAATGACGCCACGATCGCGGCCGGATCGTCGCCGGTCCTGATCCTCGCGAGCGCGTCGCGCGAGCCGAACAGGCGGCCGGCGAGATCGAGCTGGTATTGCGCGGGATACATCCGGGCCAGCGCGGACGCGATCTCGACGCCGACGCGGACGGGACGTAGAGCGGCGCGGTCGGTCACGATGATGAACACTCCCTGGCACGCCTCGTTCGCGTATTTGCTGGACGAGGGCGTGAAGCGCACCGGGTAGAAGCGGACGCCCGTCACCGCCCGCGCGTTCAGCGCGTCGGCGAGCTGCACGCCGTCGATCCAGGGGGCGCCGATGTGCTCGAACGGCGTGTCGGTCCCGCGGCCCACCGACAGGTTGGTCCCCTCGATCGCGCCGATGCCCGTATACAGCGCGGCTTCGTTCATGTTGCGCATGTTGGGCGACGGGCTGATCCACGGGAGCGCGGTGTCGTCGAACCAGTCGTCGCGGCGCCAGTTCTTCATCGCGACGACCGTGAGGTCCGCGCCAATCTTGTTCTCCGCGTTGAAGAGCTTCGCCAGCTCGCCGAGCGTCATCCCGTGGCGGATCGGCATCGCGGGGAAATACCCGGTGAATCCGATCGCCTCCTTGTCGAGCGCCGGTCCTTCAATCTGCCAGCCGTTCACGGGGTTGGGACGGTCGAGCACGAACACGGGCAGCTTCCGCCTCGCCGCCTCCTCCATCACGTACACCGTCGTCGTCATGTAGGTCCAGAAGCGCGCCCCGATATCCTGCAGGTCGATGACGAGGGCGTCGAGCCCTTCGAGCATGGCGGGGGTGGGGCGCTGCGTCTCGCCGTAGAGCGAGTTGATCGGCAGCTTCGTCTTCTCATCCACTTCGGACGGGACTTTGGCGTCGAGCGTTCCGCGGATGCCGTGTTCCGGGCTGAAGAGGGCGACGAGCTTCACGTCCTTCGCGGCGAAGACGAGATCGATCGTCGTGGCACCGTCTCGGGCCATCCCCGTGTGGTTCGTGACGAGCCCGACGCGCTTGCCCTTGAGCGGCGCGAAGGCCTGCGCGCGCAGGACGTCGAGGCCGGTCTGCACGGGTGGTCGCGCGGCGCGGGCGGGGACGGGGCTGGTGGCGCCGAAGTCGCGCCCGGTCATCAGGCGCGCCCTCACCGCGTCCGGCGCCGCGTCGGTGATCGCCGACGCCACGACCGTGGCCACGCGCGCGCGCAACGGCGTCACATCCCCTTTCCCGTCGGGGTGCACGCGGTTCGACAGGAACACGACGAAGACCTTCGTCACGGGATCGATCCAGAGCGACGTGCCGGTGAAGCCCGTGTGCCCGAAGGACCCGATCGGCATCAGCTCGCCGCGGTTCGACGAGTAGGACGAGTCGATGTCCCAGCCGAGCCCGCGGACGTTCGGATCGCCGGGCGCGCTCGCCGGCGTCGTCATCTTCGCAACGGTCAGCGGCGCGAGGATGCGGGCGCCGTTACTGCCGCGGCCACCGTTCAGGAGCATCCGGCAGAAGATCGAGAGATCCGCCGCGGTGCTGAACAACCCGGCGTGCCCGGCGACGCCGTTCATGCGCCGCGCGGTCGGATCGTGGACGACGCCGCGCAGCATCTTCAGGTCGGGCCCCTCGCACGGCCAGCCGTACGGCGTGCACTTTTCCGTCGGCGCGATGCGCGGCAGGAGCGACGCGGGCGGCAGGAACATCGTGTCCTTCATCCCGAGCGGCCCGAAGATCCTCGCGGCGGCGAACTCGTCGAGCGGCAGGCCGCTCACACGCCGGACGATGGCGCCGAGCAGCTCGTAGTTGATGTCGCTGTAGACGAACCGCTCCCCCGGCGCCGAGGTCGGCACTTCATCGACGGCCAGCGCGATCGCCGTGTCCGCTCCCGTCCACGGTTCGGCCAGATCGAGATCGGGCCTGAGCCCTGACGTGTGCATCATCAGGTGGCGAACGGTGATGTTGGCCTTGTTGTGCCGCTCGAACCCCGGGATGTAATCCGAGACGCGATCGCTCAGCCTGATCCGGCCGTCCTCGACCAGCTTCATCACGCTCGTGGTCGTCGCCACCACCTTCGTCAACGAGGCGAGGTCAAAGATGGTATCGAGGGTCATGGCCTCCGGCGCCGGCGCGACGGCGCGCTGGCCGATGGCCTTCTGATAGACGACACGATCGCCGCGGCCGACGAGCACGACCGCGCCCGGGAGCTTCTTGTCCGCGATCGCCTGCTCGACGAGCGCCGGAATCGCGTCCAGCCGCGCGAGGTCGATGCCCGCTGCGGGCGCAGGCGCCGCCGCGCGCTGCGCGCCGGCGGAGGTCGTCAGGGTCAGAGCACAACAGGCCAGAAAGAGCCCGCGCGCCACGGCTTTCGTCATCACCGCTGGATTATACTTTTTGGGTTCCGTGGGCCACCGGTAATCATGTTTGTCAGATCGAGGGGCGCGGCGATGCTCGCCGCGGCGGCGCTGGCGCTGGGATTGCTCGTCTGGGCAGTGACCGGCCGCCAGCCGCGTGCGTCCTTCGATCGCCGGCCCGATCAGAATCTTCTGCTCGTCACCATCGACACGCTCCGCGCCGACGCGCTGGGCAGCTACGGCGGGCCCGCGCGCACGCCGAACCTCGACGCGCTCGCGGCGCGCGGCACCAGGTTCGACTTCGCGCACGCGCACGCCGTGCTGACGCGGCCGTCGCACGCGAGCATCCTCACCGGCACGTATCCCTACGACAACGGCGTCCGCGATCACAGCGGATACCGGCTGAAGCCCGGCATGCCGACCATCGCGTCGATGCTGAAAGAAAAAGGCTTTGCCACCGGCGCCTTCGTGGGCGGCGTGCCGCTCGAGCGGCGCTTCGGCCTCGACGGCGGGTTCGACGTCTATGACGACCGCTTCGGCCGCACGGGCAACACCTCCGACTTCACGCTCGCCGAGCGGCCCGCCGGTGAAGTCGTGGACGCGGCGCTGACGTGGATCGGCGGCCAGCCGGGCCGCTGGTTCGCATGGGTCCACGTGTTCGATCCGCACGCCCCCTACACGCCGCCGCCGCCGTTCGACACGGAATACGCGGGCCGTCCCTACTACGGCGAGGTCGCCTACGTGGACAAGGCCCTCGGCCCGCTCTTCGAGGCCGCCGCGCATTCCGCGCGGCAGACGGTAGTCGTCGTCACGTCGGATCATGGCGAGGGGCTCGGGGACCACGGCGAGCTCACGCATGGTCTGCTCGCGTACGAGACAACCCTCCACGTGCCTCTGATCCTGGCGCAGCTGGAAGCCGGAAGCCGGAAGCTGGAAGCCGGCCGCGTGTCTCACTATCCCGCTCGTCACATCGACCTTGTACCGACGCTGCTGGACGCGGTCGGACTGACCGCGCCGGCCACGCTCCCGGGCCGGTCGCTCCTGCCGGGCGCGGCGCGGCCGCCCGACGCGGACGTCTCGTCGTACTTCGAGGCCATGTCCGCCATGCTCAATCGTGGCTGGGCGCCGCTCCAGGGCGTAGTCGCGGGCCACGAGAAGTACATCGATCTGCCGAAACCTGAGCTCTACGATCTCGCATCCGACCCGAAGGAAGAATCGAATCTGGTGGATGACGTCCGGCGGGCCGACCGGCGGCGCGTCCTCGACGCGCGCCTGCGCGATTTTCATGCGGCGCCGCCGGGCGAGCGGTTCACCGAGTCGCCGGAGGTCGCCGCCAAGCTGCAGTCCCTCGGCTACACCTCCGGGAGCGCGCCGCGCAAGGCGAAGTACACCGAAGACGACGACCCGAAGAACCTCATGGAGCTCGACCGGTGGATTCAGCAGGGCATCGATGCCTGGCAGCACGGCCGACGGACCGAGGCGCTGCAGACCTACGAGCGCATCATCCAGCGCCGGCCGTCGATGGCGATCGGCTACCGCAACCTGGCGTTCCTCCAATGGCAGAACGGCGACGCGCGCGGCGCGATCCAGACGCTGGAGCGCGCCTTCCACGCCGACGCCGTCGAGCCGGGCATGGCGACGCAGATGGGATCGTATCTGGCGGAGGCCGGACGGCCCGGCGACGCGATTGCGCTCCTCGAGCCGCTCGCCGCGCAGAAGCCGGCGGATCCCGACGCGCTCAACGCCCTGGGCATCGCGTATGCGCGCGCGGGCCAGAACGACCGATCCGCGGCCGTCTTCCGGCGCGCCCTCGACGAGAATCCGTCGAACGTCCAGGCGCTCGAGAACATCGGTACGCTCGAGATGGAGCGCGGCAACCTGCCGGGCGCGCGTCACGCCCTGGAGCAGGCCGTGGCGATCGACCCGAAGTCCGCGCGCGCCCACAACGGCCTCGGCGTCGTCGCCATGCGCACCGGCGCCAGGGACGAGGCGTTCGCGCACTGGAAACGTGCGCTGGAGCTCGTCCCGAACGACTTCGACGTCCTGTTCAACCTGGGCACGGAGCTCGACGCCGCCGGACGCCATGACGAGGCACGGCCCTTCCTCGAGAGATTCACGCGCGAAGCACCCTCCGCGCAGTACGCGCCGGACATCGCCAAGGTCAAAAAGCTGTTGTCGCGATGAAGAAGGCAGAACGGCCCGACGGGTTACGCACGAAGGTCACTAAGGCACGAAGCCCACAAAGGTTTGTTGTGATCTT
>WNFM01101425.1_pt1 | contig 20452 bp, 22 predicted proteins | sample 5400271 | NCBI WGS metagenome assembly WNFM01 (sample SAMN13153352, study PRJNA577476) | soil metagenome | isolation source: 60 cm saprolite on Douglas fir-dominated hillslope | place: USA:California | collected 2013-09-17
GCCGGCACGCTGGTCGCCTCCACCCGGCGCATGATCGCCTTGATGCGCAGCAGCAGCTCCCGTGGGGCGAAGGGCTTGGTCAGATAGTCATCGGTGCCCGTGTGGAACCCGGACAGCTTGTCGGCCTCGGTGGTGCGCCCGGTCAACATCAGGATGGGCACGGCGCTGAGTGCGCGCAGGCGGCGACAGACCTCCAGCCCATCAATGCCAGGCAGACTCAAGTCGAGAACCACCAGGTCGGGGGGCCAGATCTGCGCCAGGCGCAGCGCCTCGACCCCATCGGCGGCGAGCATGACCGCGTAGTCCTCCAGCTCCAGATACTGGCCCACCACCGTGCGCACGCCGGGATCATCATCCACCACCAGAATGCGACGGCGCAGGGGCGCGGCGGCCGAGGGGGTCTGCGGACTCGGCGCAGCAGCGGCCGAATTCCACTCGCTAGATTCGGGCGGACGGTGTTTGTGCATGGGGGTCTCTTCCCGTCTCGCCAGTCCTCTGCGCGCCGCGCACAGACTGCAGACTACAGCGTAAACATCTCACACGTATCCTACGTGATATGTGCCCAGAGTGGAAGATTTGAGGACGTTTCGAGGGTCTCACCCAAGAAGTCAGCCCGTGGTTGCGGCGATGAGTCGTCATCGGCCTGTTATGCGCGGCGGCTGTCTTCTGGCAGCCTGGGTCCTGGAGCGGGCGTAGGTGCGCGGGCTACTGGCTCTTCACGTCTTCTATGCAGCCCGACGCTTGCGTCAGCACGCTGTAGGTCCGCTGTTCAGATGTGCCGTTCAGCCAATGCGCGGTGACGATGTATACCCGAAGCTCTCCCCCTGCCGGTCGTGGGTGTTCGCCAATGAACTCTGCGGCGAGCTTCAGGCCATGTTGCGTCGCGGCTCGGCGCTGGGCATCGGCCTGCTGTATCAGCTCACTCTGTGGCAGCTGCGTCTGGAGGCCCCGGCAGAGCTGATGCCAAGCGAGAGAGCCATCATCCGTGACGACCGATTGAATAAACAGGTCGGCCGGAAGGCTCTGCGTCGTCGCGGAGAGCTTCCTCGGCACGCAAGCGACCATGACGCTTCGGGCGTACACCAGCGCTGGTATGGTCAACGCGCTCAGCAATCCCAACAAGATCACCCACGCGAGGGTATGTCGGCGCATGCCGTGACGGGGTTCCTGGTCCGCCTGCCATTGAGGCTGGCAATAGCAGTACTGCGGTACCTGAACGGCCCGGCGCTGGCCCTTTGGACAGCGATCCCCAAAGCCCGCGACTCAGCGTGCGCGCGGCGCGCGGCTGTTCGTGTCGCCGAGCTCATCGCCTCCTGTCACTCGCCTAGCTGATCCAAGACTGCGGTAGGGATAGCGTAGGCGGACGTCCAGACCGCTCGCGATGACACCATAACCGAGAAGTCTTATGGGTCTGGTTACAAGTACTTACAAATCCATTGGCTGGTATTTGCGCGCCTTGGCGTTGAGGCCGAGCGCCTGGACGACGCCCCAATCGATGGAGATGTGACCCTGCGCGTCAGTCTTCCAGCCCAGACCATAGCAGTCGTCATATCCCCATAGGTTCCAGCCGATGCCGTACTTATTAAGGGCGGAGCGCACAGTCCTGAACCATCGCAGGCGATCCGTGGGCAGAGTGTGTTTGCAATAGGCGCCAAATTCACCCGCCATGATCGGTACCCCGTACCTCTTCGACCAGCGCGCCGCCTCGCCGATAAGCCCAGAGAGCTTGGCTGCAGTCCAGTTTCCCGCGCAATAGCTCAGCGCGGCCGCGCGGACATCGGCGTTGGCGAACGTAGCCGCAGTCGCATGGCACCGGGTCGAGGTGGAGGGATAGGGCAACCCGACCATGTAGCGGTCCAGCCCTTCCACCCACCACTCTGCCCCTTGATGGGTGAACGTCGCAGGATCGTAGAAGTGGAAGGTATAGATCACGTTAGGATCGGCCACTGGCTTTACCAATAGCAGTCCGGCGACACTGGACCAGAGGGGACCGGAGAAGGTGTCGCTGGATGGGCAGCCACTGCCGGGGATTATAGTTGAAGACTGGTTCGTTCAGCACTTCGAGAAAGATCATGGCGGCATTCCATCCGCTGTAGTGATGGGCGAGCACCTGCCAAAAGGTGACAAAGCCTGTGGCGTAGTCCAGATCCTGCTCTAGTGGCTTCTCAGGATCGTTGTGGAGATCGATGATCACTGCAAGGTCATGGGCGAGTAAGCGCTTAACAGCGCTGTCCACGTAACCCAGCATGACTGAATCGGGCACGCCGGGTGTCGCCTTGTGATAGATCAGATTCGGATCGATGGAGAGCCGCACGCACCGGAACCCAAGCTGGTGGATGAATTCGAGATCGCCGTTGCGAAGATACGTGCTGAAGTGGTCCGACGTGCTATCGCTTACCCCCCAGAACCAGTGCGCAATATCGACGCAGCGCGCCAGGCGAGCGAGACGTGGAGCCGGAACACCGGCGCTCGGCAGTCGGGTGGAAGGTGCCCGCGGTGCGGCACAGGCAACGACGGTGAGGAGGAGCAGCACTGCCAGGGCGTGCAGCACGCGGTAACTTCTCCTGTGAGGCATGCTCTGTACTGCCTGTTCCGCCCCGCGTCTGACGCAGGGCCCGTACGCATGGACACCGCGACGGCCATACGACTGAACGCCGTTCCTGGCAACTGGACGGCTATGGCGTGGAAACCGTGTGTCGATACGCCCCAGTCGGGCGGCACGTGACACATTTTTTCCGACATCTTCACATGTTCGAGAGCATAGCGGTGCACGATTACAACCTTGCTAAGCACCCTTACGGCGGCCTTACAGAAAGGGGCCAGCAAGCTCCTCGGCGTGAGAGCGTGACGCCGAGGAGCGATTCTTCTGTGCCGTTACCTCGTGCATTGTGCAAGAGCGCAAACCCTGGGGGCTAGCTAGGAAGCTGGCGATAGAGGTCCAGGCCGCTCAAGCCGGTACGCCAGCTGCGGGCGGCCACAAGATCTCGTAGGAAGCGAGGGCGATGGTCCTCGCCAGTGGCCTGACGCACCAGGCCGATGGCGCGACGCGCGAACGCGATGTTGTTGCGCGACTCAATGCCGTCGAGATCCTCGCCGTAGAAGCCGCAGCTCGTGTACATGCGCTGTGCGTAGTACTCGGCCGCGAGCAACAGGTCCGTGCGGGCAGCGGCGCTGCGCGCGCCTCTCGCCGCACCGCCAGCTCGATGGCGCTCCCAGAACGTCTCCGCGCTCAGCAAACCGCTGCGGTACGCAAGATAGTCTTGACGGGCAGCCCAGGGATCATCCAGGAAGGGCCTCAACGCCCGCACGAACAGCTCATCCACCTGTTCGCCTAGTTGATCGAATGCATGGCGCAGCGCTGACTTCCAACTCGAATCACCTGGGGTGCAGCTGCACCCCGTGGCCCAGCGCGCCATGCCATGCGCGCAGCTCCACGCGCTCGGCACACGCAGCGTCACTTCGGCCGTCGCCGGGTGGTCACGCAGGTAGCGTCCGAGTGTGGTCACCTCAAACCCAAGCGCGGGCGCGCTCCGCGTGAGCAGATACTTCAGGAATTGGTCGCGCCAGGGCTTGTGGTGCCCATAGAGCTCGCCATCTGATGCGAGCACGATCAACTGCGGCTCCCCGCCGCTGGCCTTCGCCTGGTTGATCTGGAGCGGCAAGGACGAAGCGGCGAACGCGCCGGCATCGGCGGTAGCGGCGCCGTCGAAGGAGATGAGGCCGCTCACCGGTCCGTTGAAAAAGAAGATCGTGATCGCGCGACCGCCCGCCAGGCGCACGAAATACGGCTGCGTCGCATCGATGGGCTGCGCTGACTGCCAGGGCGCCAGCACGGTGTAGCGCACGCCGCGCTGAGCAAGGAGGTCCAGCGTCTCCATATCAACAGCGGTTTCGGCGAGCCACATGCCCTCCGCGCGACGACCGAAACGGCGCGCGAAATCGGCGAGGCCCCACTCAATCTGAACCTGTTTGTCGCGGTGGTTGGCCAGAGGCAGGATGGTATGGTTGTATACCTGCGCCAGCGCGTTGCCGACGCCATGTTGGGCCATATGCGCTCGATCGGCGGCGAGAATGCGGGCGTAGACGTCGGGGTGCGCTCGCTCGAGCCATTCGGCGAGCGTCGGCCCGAGATTGAAGCTGATGCGCTCGAAGTTACCTGCCTCGGCGTTCGGCCGATAGCATTCGGCGGTGATCTTTTCATTGAAGTTGGGGTATGGCGCGGCTCCATATTCTGGCGCGATGACGCCGGTAAACGGATCGTCCCGTGGGGGCTGATAAAAGTGGCCGTATACGCACAGCGATGGCTTCACCACTCCCTCAACCATCTTGCCGACCGGACCTTCCACTCGTCGTCATGGCGTGCCGCGTCCTGTCACCCGTCACCGCTCGGGCGAAGAGGCACGCCTGGGACAGGCGCCTGTGCTGGATCAGCATGCTTTGAGTGTAGGTGGGCGAGGTTACAGCGGAGCTACGCTTGACCACACGTGGGTTACATACGTTCCCGCACGGGCAGGCGAGCGGGTGAAGCGTTAACTGACTTGTAAGCCGGTGTAACCGTGGCGGAAGTTTCGTCACATAGCGTTTACGCGACAGAGCTCTGCGTGTCGCGCAGCGCCGAGGCTGACCGTATGGCCATTGCGGGTACGCCGTGAGCCGCGCCGACTCGTGCGCTGGCGCATGAAAGGGGGAGTACCGATGCATCATGCAAGCAAGTGCATTCAAGAAGGCACCTGTTATCCTACCAATCACGTCTGCGCCGTGATCGATCAGGAGGCGGAGACCGAAGGAGCGGTGGAGGCTCTACGCGCGGCTGGATTTGCGAATATAAGGCTGTTTCGCGGACAAGAGGCGTACACGGCCATCCGGCGCCGGAGCGGGCAAGACAATGCGCTATGGCGTGTCTGGAGGAGGGTCCGTGACCTTGGGACAGAAGGCGAGATCCATCAGCTCTATCTCGCGACGTTACGCCGCGGCGGCTCCTATGTCCTGGTGTACGCCAGCACGCGCGACCAAGTCGATCTCGCACGAGCGATACTGGCGGCGCACCATGCGCACGCCATCTGGCACCTGGGGCCCTGGACTATGGAAAGGCTGTCGGAGCAGTCCCCACCAGTGGGAGTAGCGCAGCTGGACCAGCTCTCATAGCTGGTCCGCCATGCTGATCCCTCTGTCTGAGGCCGCCGGCGCCATCATCGGGCACCCCGCCGTTCGGGCATTGGCCTCCTCCCACGTGTAGCCTGAGCTCACCGCACACACCACTTAGATCCCCTGGTGCAGATCGATCGAGCCGCCGGCGGTCTGGATGGTGAGTCGCGCCCGCGGCGCGGTGCCGATGTTGCCACTGGCTCCGCTTCCTCCATGCTCCTGGATCGCCTTCACGCCGGGGAAGTCGGAGTTGATTGAGCCAGAGACGGTCCGAGCGTCTACGTGGAAAGAGGAGCTGCGTGGCAGGGTGAGGCCAATGGCGCCGTTGCCGCCCATGAACGCGTTGCTGCCAGCGCGATCCAGCGATCCGTGGAAGTTGATCGTGCCACTCTCCGCCTGCACCCTTGATTGCCCGCTCAGATGCGTATCTTCAGTGGTGATCGTCCCGTTCTGGGTGATTGCGCTCAGCTGTCCGCTCACATGGGTGGTATTGATGGAGCCACTCTGCGTTCGCAGCGCAATGGAGCCGCTCAGATTGGTCGCCCAGATCGCGCCATTGGTGTCGCTCAGGGCAAGGTCACCTGTGAGGCCAGCGGCCTCAAGGGTGCCAGCTGCCACCGTGATGTTCGCGCCGGTCTGACGAGGCACGCGCACGTCGAAATCGACCCACGTGTCGAGTGGCAAGCCATCGTCGATATTCACCGTCACGGCAATGGAGTTGCCTCGTTGCGCGTAGTGAGTGTGTATCGCGTCGGTGATGCCGCTGCGATTCTCCTTGATGCTCACCTGGCCGTCTGGTCCAGCGCTCAAGTGCACACGGCCATTGGAGTGCGCGAAGATCAGCGCTGGATGGCTATCGATATGAAAGATCGTTGTACCTGGCTCGGGCCGTTGTGGCGCAGGGGTCTGGCGCGTCGCGAAGAACAGGACGAGGATGCCAAGTATGACTCCCACAAGAATCCAGCGCCGCCGCTTAGGCGGGATGCGAGCCCAGACCTGCGTGGCCGTGGCCTGCAGGCGTGGATAGTCAAGCAGAGCCGCTCTCACAGAGCGTAGGGCCCGATGCATCGCGCGCAGCGGCGGCACGCCGGCGCCCGAATCAGACTGACCCTGGCCAGCCCGATCCCCGTCCTGATTCACAGGCGGTGTGTCCCCGATGCTCATCTCGTGCTCCTTATATCGGCTTCATGGCGTAGGCTTCATGGCGTAGGCTTCATGATTCGGGACCTGATCGCGGGGCGGGTGTAATGTATACTAGCCGCGCGATGTTGAGAGGTTATTTCGTGCCGTAAGCGAACGATTACATTGGCAAGACATATCAACCCCTGCCACTCACGAGCAGCTGCCGAGCGTTGCCAGCTGAGGCGCAGGGGACAGGGCAACGCTGGTGGCAGCGTACAGAAGTACTGCCGACGCGGCGCCCAGATCAAGGTCAATGGACCTCAGGCATAATCCTTCCGCGGGTCATGAGGAGGACGAACCCGCCACGGTCTCGCACCTGGTCGCCGAGCGTCGGGACGGGAATGTGCGGCACAGATGGGATACGTTCGGCGTTGCCCGCTCTGTGACAGAGAAACTCATCTCAACTTTTCAAATCTTGCGCGGTTCTGAAATGTAAGAGAAATGTGACCCTTCCGTAATGAAATCCATTAATACTCATCACGTGGCGCGACACCTCGACTGAGACGCCGAGGCACGGCGCGGATTCTCTGGCCCGCAGTGCCGATTCACGCTCGCGCAGCCGGCTCGGCAATTGGCTCGCGTCACGCCGCGGTCATCACATGGGCATCAACGTAGTGCGTCCGACTCAGTGACTGGGAACAGGAACACTGATCCCTCCATTCACGCTGGGCCGACTCCGAGCCCTTTCAAAGGAGTGTTATGCCACGTACTTACATCCGTCACGCCACGATGGCTGTTGTCGTAGCGCTTGTTGTCCTAGCAGGTTGTGGGTCGCCGGCTTGGCTCCGGAACTCTGCGGGACGTATCGCGCCAGCCGGTCAGCAAGCGTCGAACGGCCCCCTGCACACCGCGGGCGGGAAACTCGTGGACGCAAGTGGTAACGAAGTGCATCTGACGGGCGTAAACTGGTTCGGCTTCGAGACCGAGTCGTTCGCGCCACATGGGCTCATGGTGCGGAACTGGAAGAGCATGCTCGACCAGATTGCGCTCTCGGGATTCAACACGATTCGCCTCCCGTACAGCAACCAGCTGATCGACTCATCGAACACCCCGACGGGGATCGATTACCAGCTCAATCCCGACCTGGTAGGGCTCAAGGGTTTGGCGCTGATGGATAAAATCGTGAACGGCGCCGGCCAGCGTGGCTTGAAAATCCTCCTGGACCAGCATCGTCCCGATTCGCACGCGCAGTCGAATCTGTGGTACACAAGCAGCGTGCCTGAGTCGCGCTGGATGTCGGATTGGGTGATGTTGGCCCAGCACTACCAGGGGAACAGCGCAGTGATCGGCGCTGACCTCCACAATGAGCCGCATGGGGCCGCCACCTGGGGCGACGGCAATGCAGCCACCGACTGGCGTTTGGCCGCTGAGCGCGCTGGGAACGCCGTACTGGCGGCCAATCCGAACTGGCTCATCTTTGTGGAAGGTATCGAGAACTACCACAATGATTACAGCTGGTGGGGCGGCAATCTGGAGGGCGCCAAGCAATATCCAGTGCGCCTTTCACTTCCAGACCACCTTGTCTACTCGGCTCATGATTACGGTCCCGGCGTGTCTTGGCAGCAGTGGTTCCAAGCGCCCAACTTCCCGCAGAATATGCCCGCCATGTGGGACAAACATTGGGCCTACCTCCAGAGCGACGGCCAGGCGCCTGTCCTGATGGGAGAGTTCGGCGGACGTTCGGTGGGCGGTGACCAGGAGGGCAAATGGCAGCGCGCCCTCGTCGACTTTCTGAAGTCGCGCGGCATCAGCTACACGTACTGGTCATGGAATCCTGACTCAGGCGATACCGGCGGGATACTGAATTGGGATTGGAAAACCGTCGACCAGGCCAAGATGCACATCCGCTGCTCGGCCAGCCGACGACGAGCAGCACTCCCTCGCCGTCAGCTGACGTCAAGCACGCATTCAGCTGGTAATCGACCAAGAGCAGAGCGAGCGGTGTTGAGAACCAAAGACCGATCTTGCGTGACGCGTTGTGAGGATCGGTCCTGGTAAGGACTTCGCTGCACCCCCTGCCACGGACCGCGGCAACGTTGATACAATCGGGCGCTCGCACGCAATGACGGCGAGCGCCCGGTTCTTTTCACCCCATCGCGCCGCCATGATCAATCATGCGCCTATGGCGTGGGCGCGGGCATGCATGACGACGCGGGCCGCCATCGTTGGTGCCCGGCGGCGCCCGCCCAAAAAGCGTGTTGCGCAGGATGCCAAGGGTGTGACGCCAGCTAGCGCCGGCAGGGACAGCCACAGGCCCGTGCGCTCGACCATCATTTTACAACTCTATGACTAATGACAACTGTTCAGAAACATATGGAGCATAGGATTAGATTGAGTAGATGTCGTTGTGACATCTCCCCATGGCTGAAGCTGGGGCTACTACGGCTCAACCTGAGGCCATGATGTCCCAGGGCGAGCGCCAACGCTCAAGGAGACTGCACCACACGGCGAGCCAGACGCCATGCATCCCCAGCCCGCAAGGGCGGGGCCTTCTGGCGGAGATGGTACAGCACGCCGAGCAAATGCGGGGATTGGCGGTAACTGGGTCGCACGTCGATGGCATCAAGCCATCAGCCAGAGGAAACGCGCCTGGCACAACCGTCACAGCACACGTGCCTTCTAAGCCTTTCACCGAAGAAGGGAGCGATACAAATGAGCGCGATCCCGCATGCGGAGCCGCCAAGACATGAGCCACCGATCCCGCGTCGCCGCATACTGATCGTTGATGACGACGCCTATGTACGGGAGGTTATTGCTCAGTATCTCCAGTTGGAGGGCTATGAAGTGATCCAGGCGGCAAATGGCTTGCAGGCGCTCACCTTGGCGTCTGAGCATCCGCCTGATCTCGTCGTTCTCGACCTGATACTTCCTGGCATGGATGGGTTCGAGGTGGCCAGCCGACTGCGCGCTGTGAGCGCGGTGCCGATCCTCATGCTCACAGGGAGAGCCGACGAGGCCGATAAACTGGCGGGATTTGGTGTAGGCGCTGACGACTACATGACGAAGCCGTTTCGGCCCCGTGAATTGGTCATGCGCGTGCAAGCGATGATGCGGCGGCTCGAGGCGACGAGCGTGCCAGCCATGATACTCGACGACGCCCTGCGCGTTGGCGACTTGGTAATTCGCCCGCGGTTGCGCGAGGTCACACGCGACGGCACCACGTTGGATCTGACCGCCAAGGAGTTCGATCTGCTGTACTATCTCGCCTCGCATCCGAAACAAGTCTTCACGCGGCAGCAGCTGCTCCAACAGGTGTGGCACTACGACTACTATGGAGATAGCCGCACCGTGACGGTCCACATGCGCCGCCTGCGACAGAAGGTCGAGCTGGACCCGGCACGACCGCGCCACCTTCGCACAGTATGGGGCGTAGGCTACAAGTTCGATCTGTGACACCTACCCCACGGCTTAGCCGGGGGCTGCCCGTTCCGGCGAACCAGGGCCGGGCTACGTGCCAGGTAGCCACTGGAGCTCCTGGGGACCAGCAGGCCCTGGAGACCCTCACAGCGCCAGCTCTGATGGCATTGATGTGTCTGTGTTGGCCAGGGGCGGCGGCATGGCGGAGGGATGAACGCGGGAGGGCGTAAGAACTGTGTGCCCGCCTGCAAGTCCTGTAACTCGTCATAGGGCGGGAAGCACCCCGACGAGATCAAGGAAACCTCGCGATCACCAGAGGCAATCCCCAAGAGTCCGCGCTCACTGCCGCGCGCACCGCCGCCATGCCGGACGGCGCGCCCGTCACGCGTTATAGCAAGTGTCATGTTGGTTGAGCCATTTTCGGTTGCGTATGATACACTTTTCCAGATCAGTTCAATCTCACGGAGAGACGCCGTAATCATCGGTACGGAGCTAGGCTGCCTGAATGAAAGCCGACGACATCAAGCTGTTGTACGAATACAATTCCTGGGCAGTGCAGCGTATTCTGGCAACCTGCGCCAACGTGAGCCAGGAGCAGTATGTTGCCCCGACTAACTATGGAAGCTTGCGCGCTACCCTCATCCATACACTGGATAGCGAGTGGGCCTGGCGACTCGCCTGCCAGGAGTACTCTGTCGCTCCTGATACCTTGAAAGCACGCTCGCTAGCAGAAGAACCAAAGAGGTGGGATCACCAAGATCTGACTGAAGCCGATTTGCCGACCCTCGATGCCTTGAAAGCACGCTGGCGAGCAGAAGAACGAGAGATGCGAGCATACCTCGGCGGCCTGAGTGATCAGGATTTGTATGGTCTAGTACGCTACCTGATCCCCAGCGGTATTGTGCGCGAACGGGTGGTGTGGCACTGCCTGGTGCACGTCGTCAATCATGGCACACAGCACCGCAGTGAGGCCGCTGCGCTATTGACGAGCTATGGGCAGTCGCCAGGCGACCTCGACATCACCGTATTCTTGAATGAATACTTTCACTTACTATCCTGAACACATACGGTTGCGCGCAGTTGTACCGCATCTGACCACGTGGTAGAGTCGAAAACGGGTCAAGCGACGTGACATACGCTGTGGATGACCCCATGCCCACCTGGGCGGCGTGCTAGCGCCAGTGCTGCTTGCGGGCGCGGCGGCGCGGACTTGCCCTTCCCACTTACGCGACGCGGCGGACGATTACCCAGACATAGGCGGCCAGCACTGCGAGCAGGCCTAACAGAAACGTCAACCCGAAGAATGGCGAGTTGGGGGGAATCAGCAGCGCGACGGCCACACTCCCCAGCGGGAGCGCCGTGAACCCCAACGCCGCGGCCAGTTGTCCCCGCCACGTACTCAGCCAGGGCCGTGAGTCGTAGGTGGCGACCAGCCAGTTGCAGGCGAGGGCCAGCACGAAGAAAGCGAGAGCCAGGGTCTGCCACCGCGCCGTAGCGAGCTCCTGATGCTCCCGGGACAACACCAGCGTCCACAGTGTCATGCCCAGGGCCACCAGCCAGAACAGCAGCGCCAGCAGCCACAGCGCCTGCGCCCGCAGTGGCAAGCGGCGAAAATAGCGCATCATGGACGGCTCCTCTGGCCGCGCATCAGGTCTCCGTCTGCTATGCTGCAGTATAGCAGACGGCGTCACGCGCGGGGGGAGCGCCTGTCTAGCCCCAGCGTGACGGCCGCCTCGCACGTTCCCCGCGATCGCGCCAACTGCACTGCTCCCGTATCACTCCTGTAAGCTGGTTTAGCATTCCCGTAAGGCTGGGCGGCTACGCTGTTCCCGCAAGATACCGCAGGTGGCCACCTCGTCTGTCGTGGCGCGTATCTGGCCAAGCAGGGGATTACGGCTCACCGCGGTGAGCGGCCCACCTCCCTCTGATTGCAGTGTAGCAAAGGGTGAGATGATGTCGAATCTGAATCGTCTCGAGTCTCTTAGGCAACGCCGGCGCCCGCTTCCGCGCCTGATCCTTATTGCGCTGGTAGCAGCGCTGGCAGTATCTCTGGTCGCCTTCGAGCGCGTAGCGGGGTCCAACTCAGCATCCAGGGGGATCGCCTACGCAGCACCGATGCCGCCCGCCGATCTCTTCATGTTATCGGTCATCGAGGACGACGGTGCCCTCGGTTGGCATCAGCTCTGTCACAGCACTCAAGCGCAAGTGCCCGAGAATATGCTGGTCCAGCAGGCAAGTGCAGAACACACTGCGCGCGCAAAGCAGGGCCTCAAGCTCACTCTGGACTTCATTGGCGCCCGCCCCCGGCCTATAGGAGGCGAGCTACGGGTGTACATCGTCACCGGCCACTGGCCGAACGGGACCACCCAAATGTCGACCTATAGCGTGCTTACCCAGGCGTCGGGCTGCGTCGAAGACGCCAAGAATCAATAGCTGCCTGCTGGCCGACACCCACTTGACGCGGATTCGTCGGGCAACAGCCGGCTATAGCTCCGCTGGCTCCATCCGACCTCACCTGCTCACGCGACTGCCCCTGTTCTCGGGGTTGGATTTGCGCAGGCCTGGCGCCGATGGCTGGTGGACCTTACCAACACGATCACTCTGCTGGCTGGCCCAAAGGATAGTACAAACATGGACCGGGCGTTTGGCGCTGACACCTTCAACGGGACTCGCCATCGGCTGAAATCGCGCGGGCGTTGCGCCATCTGTGCGCGCCGCCCGCGCGAGCCGATGAACGCTCTCGAAGAGAGCGCCGCCGTTTCCGGAGCGCGTCTGTCGTGGGTGACGTGCGAGCGCTGCACCGCAGCGGTAGAGATGGAAATGCAACGGGCCAATTTGCGCACACCCTTGCGCACACCCTTGCGCACACCCTTGCGCACACGAATGGCTGTGGCAAGCGTTGCAAGCGAGCGCGGCCCCAACGATCATCCGAGCGTCTGGGACGAGGCGTACTGGGCGAACCTCAGCGATGAGCAATGCACCAAACTGGTCAAAGCCTGGATTCTGGGGATGTTCATTATGGCGCCAGCCGTGTTTCTGGTCGTCACGGTGCTCGCAAGCGCACAACGATGATCCCGCACACTGGCTCCGCCACGGGCGAAGCCGCAGGAGCCTCCCGCCGGGGCGCCTGCTCGATATGAGCTCAGACCCACGCCGCACGGCAAAGAAGCATGACTACCTCGCACCTGGGTACGCCGTGGGCTCAGCTACCGGCTCGGCCAGTGGCAAGTCGAACCAGAAGGTCGAGCCATGCCCGACCTGACTCTCGACTCCCACGTGGCCGCCGTGTCCCTCGACGATGGACTTGCAGATGTGGAGTCCGAGTCCTAGCCCGCTCCCCGCGCCACTCTGCACGTGCCCTCCGGGCGCCCGATGGTACATCTGCCACACCAGCGCCTGTTCCTCCAGCGGCAGGCCCGGCCCCAGGTCACGGACCGACACGACCACGCGCCCTGCAGAGACCTCTACCCGGACGTCCACCGGCCGGTCCTCTGGTGAATACTGGAGTGCGTTGGTCACGTAGTTGCTGACGACCTGCCCAATGCGGTCGGCATCAGCCACAATGCGGACTGGCTGGTCGCCGGGCAGTTCCAGATGAATCACGCGGGTAGGCGCCGCGATACGGAGCGCCTCCACCTGTTCATGGACCAGCGCTGCCAGGTCGCCGGGCTGGAAGCGCACTTCCAGCGTACCTGCGCGCACCTGCTCCATGTCGAAGAGCGTCGCGACCATCCGTCTGAGTTGGCCTGCGTGCTGGTCCGCGGCAGCGATGGACTCGCGGACGCGCTCCACCAGCTCCACCACGGCGGTGCGAGTGTTCTGCTCGGCGGCCTGGCCCGTCACGGCGGCGACCAGCTGCTCAACGCGCCGCAGGGCGATTTCCAGGGCTCCAGCGATGACGGTGACTGGTGCCCGAATGTCGTGGCTGGCGACGGCGACGAACTCATCCATCCGCTGGTTCACCTCGCGCAGCGCCAGCTCGTTGGCGCGCGCTTCCTCGCGCTCACGGAACAGCCGCTCGCACTCCAGCGCCAGCGCTCCTAGCCTGGCTACCGCCCCAGCCAGGACCAGCTCCTCTGCCGTGTAATCATGCGCCCGTGGGCCATAATCCAGGCGCAGCAACCCGACCAGCTGGCCGCCGGCGGACATCGGTGCAATGAGCCAGGTCCTTTTCGTGTAGATCGTGCGCCCGTCTGAGCCATCAGGTAGACTGACGGGGAGGACGACCATGTCACCATGGCGCAAGCGCGCCAGGCTGGAGGGCCCAAAGCGCTCGCTCAGACGCGGCCCTTCTCGGTAGCTGTCGCGCCAGGCCTGCTCGGCCTGCGCAGATGTGCCTACCACCGCCAGCGGATCCAGGACGTCCGTATCGGGCTCCAGCCTCAGAATGCCCACGCTTGCGCACCCCAGCACGCGCTGGGTGAGTTCGGCCAGGTGTCGCGCCACGACGCGCATTCCGCTCCCCGTCTCGTCCTCTGCCCAGCGGACGGGACCGATCAGCGCTTGCGCCATAGCCAGCAGGGCACGGAACGCCTCCTGCATGCGCTGCTCGAGCTGTCGCCGCGCCGTGACCTCGCGGGTGATCAGCACGACGCCTGTGATTTGCCCGTCAGGGGCGCGGACCGGGGCTGACGTGGTACTCACCCACACCTCGCGCCCATCGATGGTGCAGACACGTGTATCCATCGCGCTCGCGCCCGCGAGGATCTCGCCCCGCAGCGTACGCCACTGGGGCCAGTCTTCTGCCGGGATCTGTTGGCCTTGCTCGTCAAAGAACTGCAGCCGCTGCATGCGCTCGGACAGCGACAGTGTGGTGAACTCGGGATGGGTGTGGAACCCGATGAGCTCGCGCAGCGCGGCGTTCATGCGCAGAAAGTGCCCCTGCGCATCGAAGATCGCCATGCCGTCGGGAGCGGCCTCGAAGATGGCATTGAGCTGGCTGGCCTGCTCCGCCACTTGCCGCTCGAGCTGCCAGCGCGCCGTCACGTCCCGGATGACCGCAACCGCGCCGATGATTCGCCCCTCCGGATCACGGATGGGGGTGGCCGTGCCGTTGACCTGGACTGCTCTTCCATCGGGGCTTTGGTAGAACTGATCGACCAGGCTCTCCCCTGTGACCGTCTCGCCCCGCAGCGCCTGTATGCTCAGCCATTGCTCAAGGGAGATAAGGCTGCCTTGCTCGTCTCGCTGGCTAGAGGAAGCACCCTGCGTGGCGGGCGCGTTGTCCAGAGCGGCGGTCTGGCCGACCATATCCAACCAGAGCTGCAAAAGGCCCTGAGTCGAGCGGTTCGCCCGCACGATGCGCGCATCAGGATCTGAGATGACGACGCCGTCGCTGATCGCCTCCAAGACGGCATCGAGCATGCTCGCCTGCTGAACCCGCTTCTGCTCCAGGCGCAGGCGGTCGCTGATGTCGTGGATGGTGCTGACGATGGCGACTTCACCCATGCCGCCGCCATCACGTGGTAGCGGGCTGAGGCTGATCTCGACGGGAAACTCGCTGCCGTCGCGGCGGCGCCCGACGAGGTGCTGCCCAGCCTCCATCGGGCGGGTGCGCGGCGCGGCCATGTAGTGTGTCCGGTGCTGACGGTGCGCCGCACGAAACCGCTCGGGCGCCAGCAGTTCGACTGGCTGGCCGAGCAGGTCTTCGCGGGCGTATCCAAAGAGCACCTCGGTCTGCCGGTTGACCAGCGTGATGCGCCCGTCGCCATCCGTGACCACCGTGGCCTCAGGGGCTAACTCCACGATGGCGCGGTAGCGGCGCGCGCTTTGCGCCCTACTGCGTCGCACCGGGGAGAGCGACGCGGGCCGCCGGATGTCGCGTGGCGCGGGCCGCACCCTGCCACCTAGGGCACGTCTCGACCAGACATGGCCTGCCTCTGCGGCTACCTCACTCGCTGTGTTCGCCTGCTCCTCGCCCTTGCTTGCAGTCGGGTCCTTAGCCAAGGGGATTCCTCCACGGGTTCGCACTGGTACGTCCCCAGCTCACGGCTCAGTGTGCGTTCAGCGCCATGCTCTGGAGCGCCGATGAAGCGATCGCGACAAGCGCCCGAGCAGGGCTGGTACCGAGTCGCGCAGGTCGCGTGCCGCGACTGTGTCCCATCGCACTCACCCACACATGGGAGTTGTAGCGCGCGACCACACCCTCTCCGCTTCCTTGAGATACGAAGCCGTGCCGGCACGGCACGGATGCTATTGACGACCTCCAGCGGCGGCGGTCCGCCGTGCCGCCGCTCTTTGGCGTGCTGGCTGCGCTGGAGCGTGCGGGGACTGTCGACCGGCTACGGCGTGTGGTCACCACGCCGGCCACGCATGAGGTGCTCGCCCTTGCTCTGTGTCCCGCGCGAGGCGTACAGTAGAGCTATGACGAGCTTCGTGCATCTCACTTCAGCAAAACACAGCGATCACGTGCGTCGCACAGGCATCAAGGCCAGCCCGGCGTACGCGCATCCTCGTGCTGTGTTCGCCATGCCCGTGGTGCCCAGCTTTTTGCACACGCACCAGTGGATGCGCGAGCTGCGTAAGTGGGGACGCGGCCCACTCGTGGGGATCTACTTTCGCGTTCCCGACGACGAGATTGTCTGGGTCGGCCGCTATAACCGTGTGCACCAGGCGATGACGGCTGCGGAGGCAGCGGCAACCATCATGCGTGCCGACGGTGGCGCTCTCGGCTATGAGGTGATCCTCACGCATGCGATCGCCCCGGCCGCGATTCACCGCATCCGCTCCTTGCCGCGTGTCGTTGGATGGCGCCACTTTCCTGGCGCGCATGGACGCCGACCGTGCGGATGCCCAGGGTGCGTCGCCCGTGGCCAGTTCAACGCGCAACGCCTGCGCGAGGCGTGGGAAGGGTCCCAGGCAGCAGAAGCAGATTGATGTGGCGCGTGGCACCTTCCACCAAGCGATAGACATCGCCGCCCGCCAGGCCAAGCAGGCGCATCAGCAGATGCTCGCCAATCGCAAGGCCGTGCTGGAATCCTCCATTGCGGCGTGAGCGTGACACGCCGCTCAGACGATCGCCGACACCCATGTTGGCGCCGGTAACTGGAGGCGCCGCGCTGCCCAGGGCAGCACCACGCTCAGCTGCTGGCGCTGGAAGGTTCGCAGACGCGGGAGCCCGGGGATGTCAGGGCGCCAGGCCGCCTCAGCGAAGAACGCGGCCAGCCAGGCTGTCGCCGCGTCGAGCGCATCCGGACGCAGAGGCAGGTGCTCGCCGTACCAGGCGAGGATCTGCTCCGGCTCGACGCCGCCTTCCACGGTCACACTCTGCGCGAACTCGACTACGTCGAACTCCGGGCGCCCCACTCCGGCCCACGGCCAGTCGAAGAGGGACAGCCGTCCCCGCGTGAACCGCAGGTTGTCGGATCGAGTATCCAGGTGGAGCAGCGCATGTGGACCCGGCAGCTCCGCCGCCGCGTCTACCGCGCGCGCCAAAACGGGCAGCGCCGCCCGCAGCCAGTGGTGTGCGACCCCTGCCTGGGCGCCGGCGAGCGCCGCGAGCGTGCGCAGGCCATCCAACTCCGCGGCCACGGCGCTCCAGGTGATCTCGTGCAGCCATGTGTTGGGACGTGGGAGCCAGAGTGGCAGGTCCTGTCCCAGCGTGGCGGCGTGAAACTCGGCGTAGGTGTGGGTGATTTGCCGGGTGGGCACAAGACCCCAGGGCGGGATACTCTGGGGACCCACGTCTTCGAGCAAGAGCACATGCCACTCGTCGTGATGGAAGGCGCCATAGAACCGCGGCGCCCATGACCCAATCAGGTCGGACAGCTCGCGGTACACCCGCTCCTCTTGGGCGAGGGCGCGACGGATGAATTCAGTGGTCGAGCTGTCCGCCGCCTTGAGGAACGCGCGCCGACCATCGGACAGGGTGAGGCGAAACGTGGGCGTCGGCCCGTAGCCACCCCATACCCGCGTTCCTCGCGCGACCGCCGCGCCCAATACCTCCGCGACCCGGCGCCGCACGCCCAGCGGCACGGATCGCCAGGGAGGCTTCGCTTCAACCCCGCTGCGCGACACACGCCCTCCTCTCGCTTGTCCCAGACGCGTGGCCCGCGCGATCACCGCGCTCGCGGCGCGCTCTGTCCGCCGCTGGGGCGGCGTGTGCGGTCCACGTGGCGCTCACGGTAGTCCTGCGCTTTCACGGTGCAGTGCCGCGCCAGGCTGATGTCCGCGAGGCGGGAGCGGATGCGCTCGTCCATCTGCGAGAGCAGGCGATGGTTCGTCGTGATCACGGTGGGCATACGGTAGTTGTAACGATAGTTGATGAGCTGAAAGAGCTTCTCCGTCGCCCATGCCGTGCTGTTCTCCGCGCCCAGATCGTCCAAGACGAGCAGACCCGCCTCGCGGATTCTGTCGAAGAGCGCGTCGTAGGGCACCTCGCTGGTCGGCGCGAACGCCGCCCGCAGATGGTCGAGCAGGTCGGGCACGATGGAGAAGAACACCGGATTTCCCGCGGCGAGATGCGCGTTGGCGATCGCCGCCGCCAGATGCGTCTTGCCGACGCCGTGTGGCCCGCTCAGCACCAGCCAGCCCTGCGGATCGGCGGCGTAGACGCGTGCGGCCTCGAACGCCTCGTGAACGCCCTGTATGGCTGGATCAAAGGATTCAAACGTCTTGTCTTTGAACGGATCGAGGCTGCTGAAGCTCTGTAGCTCGCTCCGGCGCCGCTCCTCGAATTCGCGCTCCTTGCACTCGCACGGCACCGGCTTGCCAAAGGCCGGGTCGTCAATCGGCACATTATGGCGCACGTAGCCAGCGCCGCCACAGATCGGGCAAGGGGCGCGACCGCCGGTGGGCCGATTGGCCGCCCGATCGCCACTCGCGCCGGTGTTCGCGGCGTACGCGGACGTGGACTCGCGCATGCGGCCACCGGAAGATGGCGCCCGGCGCGAAGCACCGCTCGCCAGGCGAGATCCCTCGGATGGGCTGGGCCGCGAGGCGCTCTGAGAGGAGGCGTCGTCGGAGCGCCGTGCGCGCGGCGGCGCAGGGTCTTGCGGCCGCCGCGCCGATCCCGTCGCGGGCGTGATCGCCCGGGAGGCTGGAGCGCGCTCTGAGCGCGCGGGCAGCTCGAGGATGCGATCGTCCTCCGCGGCGGGCTGGACGTCCGGCACCGCCATGCGGGCTGTCGCCATCGCACCGGGCTGTACGACGCCAGGCGGCACCTCCCGCAGATCTGGCCGCGTGTTCGCATCCAGGCGCGCGCCTGGCGCCGACGCGGACGGGTGAAGCACATCTGGCCCGGAGAGGGGCGCGCGCGGAGGCATACGACCCGCGCGCCCGAGCGCGGCGCGAGCGCCGGCAGGGGAGGGACGCCGCGAGGCGCCGCGAGGCGCGGCCGCCTGCACACCGGCATCCGCGCGGGGCGAGCTGGTGTTCCCTACTCGCTCCGCGCCAGCGCCTGAGCAGTCGTCAGCGGGCGGGCGCGCCTGGCGCGCGCGGCGATCGGCCGTTCTAGCGAGGATATCGCTCATGCGTTCCATGAGACGACCCTCCTTTCCCCTCAGACTCCCAGCGCCGGAGTATGGCGCGAATGTAGCTCCAGCTGCGCTTGTTCTGTTGGACTGCCTCACGGAAGGCGTCCTCGATCCATTCGGCGGGGTAACGCTCGGCAGCATCTTTCAATTCCTCGGCGACCATCGGTAGGAGCAGCCCCACATTCTGCTCGTACAGCGCAAAGATGCTCGGCCGCTCAATCTCGAGCAGGAGTGGCTGCTGGGTAGCCAGGCTGCCATCGTGCCCGCCATTCACGGGGCCCTCAAGGTCGAGCAGACGCTCGGGCGAGGTCTCACCGCTCATCAGACGCTCGATGGCCAGGTGACTGCGCGGCGTATTGAAGAAGTACCAGGCGACGATCTCGCCGTCCACGCGCACGCGCACGCGCAGGAGCGTGCCCCGCGCCAGCGCCAGCTCCAACGCGGCACGCAGCCGTTCCTCCGGCGGGCGCGGATCGCCGCGCCGCCGCAAAGTCCGTCGTAGGACGGCGTCGGCCAGCAACTCGCGATCGCTGGCGCAGCGCGGTGAGCCGCTCTTTTGGGAGAGCAGCCAGAAGAGGTGCAGCGTCACCTTCAGCTCACCACTGTCCTCGATGTCGGGCACCAGGTGGGTAAAGAACGCCTCGGGCACCGGCTCGTACGGCGTGCGTCCCAGGGGAAACCCCGCGAATCCTGGCATGATAGGATCCCCTCCTGGCTCAATACTCTGCGGTCCGCTGCAGCTCAAGGTCACGATAGCGGGTCTGGGCCGCCTGGAAGTACAAGCTCACCTGCCCCACCGGACCGTTGCGGTGCTTGGCGATGATGATATCCGCAATATTGGGACGGTCGGTGTCGGGGTTGTAGACCTCATCACGGTAGATGAACATCACGATATCGGCGTCCTGTTCGAGGCTGTTATGGACGACTGTTTGGTTAGCGACAAAACTGTGAAGCCCGTCAACGGTCAGGTCGTAGACCGCGACTTCACCATCCGACGCTATCGAAACGATCTCGTCCCAATAGACGTCGCCCTCGGCCAGCCCAGGCTCGCTGGCCGTGCGCTGCAACATGTGGCGCGGCGGTGCGCAGCCGTCGCCGATCAGGTGGCCGCGCACCGCCAGCTCCTCCATGCGCACGCTCGGCGCGTCTAGACCGGGGAGCGCGCGGGGGAGGGCAATACGCATCCCCGGTGCCAGCTCATCCAGCCGGCGCCAGCCCTCGATCATCAGAAACCGGTGGTTGGCGGTCGCGCGGATGCTGCGGCCCAGGCGAGTGGTCATGCGGTAGACCGGCTT
>WNFM01151551.1_pt2 | contig 20451 bp, 19 predicted proteins | sample 5400271 | NCBI WGS metagenome assembly WNFM01 (sample SAMN13153352, study PRJNA577476) | soil metagenome | isolation source: 60 cm saprolite on Douglas fir-dominated hillslope | place: USA:California | collected 2013-09-17
AGCGATTGCTGGAACGAGAGCTATGTCGGCGCGCCGAGCGACGGCAGCGCCTGGCAGACGGGCGATTGCAGCAAGCGCGTGCTGCGCGGCGGCTCGTGGAGCAACGTGCCGGAATTCATCCGCTCGGCCGCGCGCAGCCGCGCCGACGCCGCCGGCCGCGACGCCAACTACTCGAGCTATGCCGGCTTCCACGTCGCCCGCACTCTGCCGTGAGGCGGCCCGCCTAGCGCAACGCGTTCCTGGGATTGAAATTCAGCGTGAGATCGCGGACCTCGTCATAGCGCCCCGGCGGCAGGGTGAGCGGCGAGGCGAGGAGAGCGGCGTTGCGCGCGCTGAGCGCGAGCGAGCGGTAGGCGGCGCTGTCGCGATAGCGCGGATCCTCGACGATCTCGGCGCCGCCGACGCTGCCGTCGCGGTTGAGCGTCACATGGATGGCGATGACGAATTCGCCGGCGCCCAGCGCCGCGATATCGGGGCGCCAGTGACGCTCGATCTGGACGCGGATGAAATCCTTCACGTCGTAGCTCGCCTGGCGGCCGGGGGCGGCATCGGCGCTGCTCGCCGTCACGTTGGACGCCCCCACCCCCTCCTGCCGCCGCGGGTTGGGCGGCAGGCTCGCCTGAAGCTGCTGCTGGCGCGCCAGCGATTTCAGCCGCGCCTCGAGATCGTCCACCGGCGGCGCCTTCGGCGGCGGCGCCGCTACGGAAGGACGCTCGGATTTCACCGGTGCCTTCACCTTGGGCGGGGTCGGCTTGGCCTCCGGCGCGATGACCGCACGCTGGCCCGCGCTGGGCGCTTCCCTGGCATCGGCTGGCGTGGCCTCCGGCGGTGGCGGCGGCTCGGCCCGCGGCACCGGGTCGGCGGGCTCCGCGGTCGCGATATCAGGCGCCTTATCCTGGGGCAGCGCGGCCGCGTCCGGCGATGGCGGCGACGCGGTCCGGTCGCCGAGCCGCACCAGATCGATCGGCACGAGATGCTCGGCGGGCGGTTCGCGCAGCAGGCTCGGCAGAGCGAAGACAATCAGCAGCACGGCGACGACATGAAGAACCAGCGAGCCGATCGCGCCCGCGCTGAGCCGAGGGGCGGCGAAGGTCCTCTCCGCCGGTCGCCGCTCGACTTCTATCGTTACGCAAGGGCTCGGATGCATAGAAATCGGCCTCGCGAATGCACCCCCGAGACGCTATCCCCGCCGCGCGGAGTGTGCCTCCGGCACGCCGGCGGCGCAAGCAGGGGCGCCATCGCATCGCCTCATTGGCCGGGACTAAACCGGCGGCGAGCGCCGTTGATGCGGCAGAGACAGAGTCTGGGGTGACGTATCATGGATGCCAAAAGACGATCCAATTCCGCCGCGAACGCCAGCGGGCTGAAACGCGTCTGCCTTGCCCTCGTCATGCTGGTCCCGTTCGCCCTCGGCGCCTGTGCCGAGACCATCGGCGCCGGCGCCGGCGCCTATGCCGGCAACCAGTTCGGCAAGGGCTCGGGCAAGACCGCCGCGACGGTCGGCGGCGCGATCGGCGGCGCCTTCCTCGGCCACGAGCTGACCCACTAGCCTCAATTTCGCGGCGCGGCGAGCAGCGAGCCCGCCGCCGCCAGCGCACGGCTGAGGGCACGCAACGCCTTTCGCGTATCGAACGCCAAGCCGATCAGCACCGCGATCTGCCCCGGCTCCATCAGCACGGAGTGGAAGACGGCGCGCAGGTCCGGCCGCCCGTCCGGCTTGAGTCGGGCGCTGGCGGCCGGCGGCAGGTCATGCTCCGCCGGATCGGCGATCGCGCGGAGGACGAGGAAGGGTAGCCCGGCGCGCGATGCCGCCTCGGCGACCACCGTGCTTTCGAGATCGACGGCGACGGCGCCGCTGCGCGCATGAAGCGCCGCCTTCGCGGTCGCGGCGGCGGCGATCGCATCGCCGCCGAAGACGTCGCCCGCCAAGGCGCTGAGAGTCCCCGCGACACGGGCGCGCCATGCCGCGTCGACGGGATGACGCGTGCCGTCCGAGGCGATCACCGCATCGGCCAGCACGAGCGTTCCCGGAACGAGACCGGGCGCCAGCCCGCCGGCGATGCCGAAGCTGAGGAGACCGCTCGGCGCGCCGCTCCCGATCGCCTGGCCGAGCATGGCGGCGGTATGGGCGGGGATGCCGCCGGCGCAGATCACGGGCAGGCCGGCCTTGCGCGCGATCTCGGCCTCAGCGCGCAGGCCGGTGACGGCGATGATCGCCATCAGATACCGCTCATCAGATACCGAAAGCGGGTCGCGTCGTATTGCTTGTCTGCAGGTTGCGATAGCGCGCCAGCGCCCAGAGCGGGAAGAAGGCGCGGTAGCCGTGATAGCGCAGATAGAAGACGCGCGGGAAGCCGACCGCCGTGTAGCTCGCCTCCTCCCACAGCCCGTCCGCCGCCTGCGCCTCGACGAGATAGCGGATGCCGCGGGCGACGGCGGGATGACCGACCTCGCCGGCCGCCATCAGCGCGAGCAGCGCCCAGGCGGTCTGCGACGCCGTCGCCACCTTACCCTCGCCATGCGGCTGGTCGGGCCAGTACGAGGCGCCGTCCTCGCCCCAGCCGCCATCGTCGCGCTGATGCGCCAGCAGGAAATCGACGGCGCGCCGGATCTCCGGCGCGGCGGGATCGACGCCGGCGGCGTTGAGCGCGCTCAGCACTGACCAGGTGCCGTAGATGTAGTTGGTGCCCCAGCGGCCGAACCAGCTGCCCTCCGCCTCCTGCTCGTCGCGCAGGAAGGCGAGGCTGCCCGTCACGCCCTGATGGTCGTCGTCATAGCCGAGCTGCGCCAGCATGCCAAGGCAGCGCGCGGTGACGTCCGAGGTCGGCGGGTCGAGCAGCGCGCCGTGATCGGCGAAGGGGATGTGGTTGAGATAGTGATAGGTGTTGTCGGCATCGAAAGCGCCCCAGCCGCCGTTGCGGCTCTGCATGCCGACGACCCATTCGGTGGCCCGCTTGATCGCCGGCTCGTAACGCGTGCGGTCGCAGCGGTCGAGCGCCATGACGACGACGGCGGTGTCGTCGAGATCGGGGTAATGCGGATTGTCGTATTGGAAGGCCCAGCCGCCGGGCCGGACATGCGGCCGCGTCGCGGTCCAATCGCCGGCGACGTCGAGGACCTGCCGCTCGACCAGCCAGTCGAGGCCGCGCCGCACGGCGCCATCGGCCGCCTCGCCGCCGGCCTCGAGCAGGGCATGGGCGGCGAGCGCGGTGTCCCACACCGGGGAGAGGCAGGGCTGGCAATAGGTACGGTCGGGCTCGAGGACGAGCATCTTGCGGATGGCGCCCTTGGCGGTGACGAGATTGGGATGATCGGCCGGATAGCCGAGGCAATCGTACATCATCACGCTGTTGGCCATCGCCGGATAGATGGCGCCGAGCCCGTCCTCGCCGTTGAGCCGCTCATCGACGAAGGCGACCGCCGTCTCGATGGCGCGTTGCCGCGCGCCCTTGGGGAAATGCGGCTCGACCCGGCGCAGCACGCGGTCGAGCGTCGCGAAGACGATGCCGAAGAACGAGCGATCGGCGTGCGACAGCCAGTCGCGCACCAGGCCCGGCGGGGTGGTGAAGAGCTCGCGGATCTCGATGCCGCGCGGGTTGCGGGCGCGCGGCCGCAGCGCCATGACGACGAGCAGCGGCACCAGCACGGTGCGCGACCAGTAGGAGACCTTGTCGAGATGGAAGGGAAACCACCGCGGCAGGCTCATGATCTCGACCGGCATCACCGGCACGGCCTGCCACGGCACGGCGCCGAAAAGGGCAAGCAGGATGCGGGTGAAGACATTGGCGCGAGCGGCGCCGCCGCGCGCCAGGATGGCGTGACGGGCGCGCACCATATGCGGCGCGTCGACCGCGTCGCCGACCGCCTTGAGGGCGAAATAGGCCTTCACCGTGGCGCTGAGATCGACATCGCCGTCATGGAAGAGCGGCCAACCGCCATGCTTGCCCTGGATGGCGCGCAGATAGGTGGCGATGCGCTGCTCCTCCGCCGCATCGATCTCGCCGAGATAGTGCTGCAGCAGGATATATTCGGCCGGGATCGTCGCATCGGCCTCGAGCTCGAAGGCCCAATGCCCGTCGCCGCGCTGCAGGTCGAGCAGCGCGCGCGCTGCCTGCCCAATCGCAGGTTCCAGCCGATCGGACAATTCCGCGCCGGATAGCGCGGTCGTAAGCGAGGAATTCAGCGGTCTCATCGGCATTCGTTCAACGACTTGCATTGCTATCTATCATGGCAATGTGTGTCGCATTTAAGCCCTTACCCGTCAACGATTTTTCGGTAAAACGCCGGCCAGGGCGGCGGCCGTCTCGCCGGAGCGGATGGCGCCCTCGATGGTCGCCGGCAGCCCGGTCGCGGTCCAGTCGCCGGCGAGGAAGAGATTGCCCCATTGCGTGCGCGAAGCGGGCCGGCGGCGCAGCTCGGCCGGGGTGGCGGCAAAGGTGGCCCGCTTCTCCTTGACGATGCGCCAGGGCGGCAGCGCCTGGTCGCCGAGACGATAGGCGCTGGCGACGTCGCGCCATAGCAGCGAAGCCAGTTTTTCGGCCGGCTCGTCGACCAGCCGGTCGGCGGCGCTCACCGTCACCGAGAGAATGCCCGGCTTGCGGAAGACCCATTCGGCGGTGCCGCCAACGAGACCGATGAAGAGCGGCTTGTCGGCGGGAACGGCGAGCCGGTAATGCGCGTTGACGATGGCGCGGAACTCGCCGGGCGCCGTCATGCCGGGCAGCAGTCGGACGGCGTTCGGGGCCGGCACGGCGAGGACGACGCCGTCCTGCGGGCCGAGCACGAGCGGCCCGTCGTCGAAATCGAGCGAAGCCACGCGCTGGCCGGCGCAAGTGATGGCGCGCAGCCTGGCGCCGAAGCGGATCGTCGCCCCGTGATGGGCGAGGAACGACAAAGCCGGGTCGATGAAGCTCTCCGACAGCCCGTCGCGCGGCACCAGAGGGCGCAGCGCCGCGCCGCCGGCGCCGAAGCTCTCGACGATGACGCGCCACAGCAGCGCCGCCGACGCTGCCTCGATCTCGGTGTTGAGGGCGGCGATCGCGAAAGGCCGCCACAGGCGGCGGAACAGCACGCTCTTGACGTCGAGACGCGCCGGCACCGTGTCGTCTTCGCCGGCCCGGACGAGGGTGACGGCGCGCAGATAGTCGAGCGCGCTGGTGCCGGGAACCCGTCGGCGTCGATCGAGGATCCACCACGGCAGTCGGCCGGGACCAGGCGCGATCGTCCAGCGCTCGCCGTTGGCGAGGTCGCAGAAGTCGAAATGCGGCGCCGGCGGCCCGTCCAGCGTGGCGACGGCGCCGATGCGCGCGAGATAATCGAGCGCGGCACGGTTGCCGCTGAGCAGTAGGTGGTTGCCGTTATCGATGCGGCAGCCGAGCTCGCCGTCGAAATACGAGCGGCAGCGGCCGCCGGCTTGCGGGCTCGCCTCGTGCAGGACGATGGCATGGCCGCCGGCGGCGAGACGCGTCGCCGCGGCGAGCCCGGCCAGCCCGGCGCCGACGACATGGATCCGCCCCATCAGATTATTCCGTGGCGCAGCGCCAGCCAGAGCTTGACCGGGGTCGGCGTGCGCACCGGGCGATCGAGATCGCGCCAATCGGCGGCGACCAGCCGGTCGAAGGTGGCGCGGTAGATCGCCTTCATGATCGCCGCCGGGCGCATCGCCCGGCGCGAGCATTGGGCGAGCGCCGCATCGGCGGCGGCGTAATGCCGCTCGGCGATGCGCGCGAGATCGCGGCAGACCTGGCGCAAGGCGGGATGGCGCAGCACGACCGCCGGATCGCTCTCGGCGATGCCATGCGCCAGCAGCAGCTCGCGCGGCAGATAGAGCCGGCCGCGCGCCGCATCCTCGGCGATGTCGCGCAGGATGTTGGTGAGCTGCAGCGCCCGGCCGAGCGCGGCGGCGACGCGGTCCGCCGCCAGCGACGCATCGCCGAAGATGCGCACCGAGAGATGGCCGACGGCGCTGGCGACGCGGGCGCAATAGAGGTCGAGCTCGGCGAGAGAGGGGGCGCGGATATCGCCTGCCGCATCCATTTCCATGCCGTCGATCACGGCGAGGAAATCCTCGCGCCGCAGGCGATAATCGGCGACCGCGGCGACGAGCGCCTTACCGATCAGATGGCCGGGCCGGCCGGCATAGATGGCGTCGACCTCCTCGCGCCAGCCGATCAGCTCGACGCGCTTCGCCGCCGCCGGCGCCTCGCTGTCGGCGATGTCGTCGACCTCGCGGCAAAAGGCGTAGATGGCGAACATCGCATCGCGCCGCGCCGCCGGCAGGATGCGCATCGCCCAATAGAACGAGGTACCGGCGGCGAGAACGCGCGCGCGGATCACATCGGCGGCTTCGCCGGCCTCGCTCACGCGGCGCGCCCGCCGACCAGGCCGCGCCACAACCCGCCGACCAGCGCGGCGGCGAAATCGCGCTTCTGGAGCTTGACCCGGGTCGCCAGCGGATCGCCGCTTCGCAGCAGGGCGGTGAGCCGCCCGGCCAGGGCGACGATGACGGCGCTCTCGCACCGCAGCCCGACGCTGGCGACGGCGCCGGGCAGCGCCTGCGCGGTGACGACGAGCGCGGCGGTGCGATCGAGCAGCTCGTCAAGCGTGGCCCGTAGGCCCGGCGTCAGGGACTTGCCGGAGAGCTGCTCGACCGTGCCGCCATGCGTGGCAAGGATCTCACCCGGCAGATAGACGCGGTCGAGATCGCGATAATCGTCACCGCAATCCTGCAGATGGTTGAGCACCTGCAGCGCCGAGCACAGCGCGTCGGAGGGCGGAAAGGTGGCGCGGTCCTCGCCGTGCAGATCGAGGAGCTGCCGGCCGACCGGCGAGGCCGAGTAGCGGCAATATTCCATCAGATCGTCCCAGTCCGTGTAGCGCAGCTTGGTCGCGTCGAGCCGGAAGGCGCGCAGCACGTCATGGCAATGCGCGGCGGTGACGCCGGTCTCCGCCAGGCTGGCGCGCATGGCGACGGCGCTCGGCGCCTCGTCACGCGCCTTATCGTCCATGGGCGCTCCCTCCAGGATCTCGCCCATGCGGTCGAGGCGACGCAGCTTCTCGTCGGGGGCGAGCGAAGGATTATCGGCGATGTCGTCGGCGGCGCGGGCGAAGAGATAGAAAATATGGACGTGGCGCCGCAGATCCTTGCGGATGAGAAACGAGCCGACCGGGAAATTCTCGCCCGACGCCGCCTTGCCGGAGGGCGTCTCGATGGCGCCCGTCGTCGATCCGGCGCTCACGCCTGGCCGCGCTGCTGCACCCGTCCCTTCCACTCGCCCCCCCTTCCCTGCCAATGGCGGCGCGCCGAATCGATCGTCGCGGCGAGATAGAAAGAGGCGATCACCGGCAGCAGCGGCGCGACGATGAGCGGCTGCCGGTAGACACGGAGAATCGGCACGAAAGCGATCGTCATCGCCAGCCAGGCGGTAGCGGCGAGACAGGCCGCGATACCGCTGGCGCCGATCGTCAGGATAGGCGGCGCCAGATAGGTCAGCACCAGCCCGAGCACGGTCCCGGCGAGCACCAGCGGCGAACAGCCGAGCTGCGTGTAGGCGGTGCGGGCAATCATCCGCCAAATATCGCCGAGCCGCTGATAGCGGCGCAAGCTTCGCGTCTCGGCGGCGAGGCCGAGCCAGATCTTTCCGCCAGCCTTGATCTCGCGGGCGAGCGCGCAATCGTCGATCAGCGCGTCGCGCACGCTCGCGACAACGCCGATGCGGTCGAGCGCGCTGCGGCGGATCAGCATGCAGCCGCCCGCCGCGCCGGCAATGCGCCGGCGCACATCGTTCACCCAAGCGAAGGGGTAGAGCTTGCCGAAGAAGAAGACGAAGGCCGGGATGAGCGCGCGCTCAGCGAAGGATGCGCAGTTGAGCTTGACCATCAGCGAGGCGAGATCGAGCCGCTCGCTTTCGAGCCGGGCGACGAGCTCGGCGAGATTGCCCTGGTGATGCGCGATATCGGCGTCGGTGAGCAGCACCAGCTTGGCCGCGGCGCCGTTCGCCTCGACATGGCGCAGCCCTTCGGCGATCGCCCACATCTTGCCGGTCCACCCCGCCGGCAGCGGACGGGCCGAGACGATGGCGAGGCGATCCTCGCCGCCAAGGGCGGCGGCGCGCGCCACCGCGCAGGTACCGTCGCTGCTGTGATCGTCGACCAGCACGAGGGCGAGACGCCCGCGATAATCCTGGCGCAGCAGCGAGGCGACGGTCTCGCCGATCGTCGCCGCCTCGTCGCGCGCCGGGATGATGGCGACGATCTCGGGATAACGCAGTGCCGGCGCCGGCGCGACGCGCGGCCGCTCGCGCCAGAAGCCGCCGCGGCCGAAGAGAAGATAAAGCCAGATCGCCAACGATAAAGCGGCGATCGTCAGATCCGCAGTCGCCATATTCGCGCTCACCATACTGGTACTCATGGGCAATAGCCGGCCTGGCGAAACCAGGCGATCGCATCGGCAAGACCCTGGCGAACCGGACGCGGCGCGTAGCCGAGCTCGGATTCTGCCTTGGCCGAGGAGAAATACATCTTCTTGCGCGCCATGCGCAGCCCATCCCGCGTCACGAACGGCTCCTTGCCGGTGATGCCGGCCAGCCCTTCGGCGAGCCAGGCGATCGGCATGAGCGGCGCCAGCGGCAGGCGCAGCCACGGCTTGCGGCGGCCCGACAGCTCGGCGACGGCAGCAAGGATCTCGGCGAGCGAGAGATTCTCGCCGCCGAGGATGTAACGCTCGCCGATGCGGCCCTTCTCCGCCGCCAGCAGATGGCCGCGCGCGACGTCCTCGACATGGACGAGATTGAGGCCGGTATCGACGAAACCCGGCATCTTTCCGCTGGCCGCCTCGACGATCAGCCGGCCGGTCGGCGTCGGCTTGATGTCGCGCGGCCCGACCGGCGTCGAGGGATTGACGATGATGGCCGGCAGGCCGCGTTCGGCGACGAGCCGGCGGACTCATGTCGGCGAAGGCGCTCGGCGTCGTCTCGTCCGCAGCGGTGCCATCGCCTCTGATGCCGAGCGTCGCGACGCTGCTGGTGTAGACGACGCGGCGCAAGCCGGCCGCCAGAGCGTATTCCATCAGACGCTGCGTGCCGTCGACATTGGCGCGGAACATCGCCGCCGGATCGCGCACCCACAGACGGTAATCGGCGGCGATGTGGAAGAGATAGCCGCAGCCAGCGAGCGCCGCGCGCAGCGAAGCGGCATCCTCGAGCGCGCCCTCGGCGATCTCGACCGGCAAATCGGCGACGTTGCGGCGGTCGCTCGCCGACGAAACCGGAAGCGCCGGTGACCAGCGCCAGGCGGGACGAGAGGTCGCTCATCGCATCACGACATTACGCCGCCGGCGACGCCGGCGGCTCGGCAAGCGCGCAACCCGCGACACGCGCCCGCTGGCGCACCAGGGCGAAGATGATCTCCAAGGTCGGGGTGGCGACACCGACGAGCCGCGCCATCTCGATGACGGCGCCGAGCAGCGCGTCCAGCTCGAGCGCGCGCAGGCGCTCGAAATCCTGCAGCATCGACGTCTTGTGGCCGACCAGGCTCTCGGCCATCGCCATGCGGCGATCGACATCCATGGGAAATTCGATGCCGAGACGCTCGCCGACGGCGCGCGCCTCGATCATCATGCGGCGTGCCACATCGCGCGATTCCGCCTCGAGCGCCAGCCGGTCGAGCGTCGCGCCGGTCAGCACGCTGAGCGGGTTGAAGGAGAGATTGCCCCACAGCTTGATCCAGAGCGCCTGGCGGATATCGGGGCTGATCGGCGCGCTCAGCCCGGCCGCCTCGCAGAGCGCGGAAAGCGCGGCGACGCGGGCGCCGAGCCGGCCCGCCGGGTCGCCGAGCAGGAAACTCTCGCTGGCGCTGCTGTGGATCACCCCGGGGGCGACGATCTCGCCCGCCGCGTAGACGACGCAGCCGATGACGCGCGACGGCGGCAGCTTGTCCCACAGCACGCCGCCAGGATCGACGCTGTCGAGCCGGCGATCGGCATAGGGGCCGGCGAGCCGGTAGAAATACCACCACGGCACGCCGTTGAGCGCCGGCACCAGGACGGTATCCGCGCCGAGCACCGGACGCACCGCGTCGGCGGCGCCGCGCAGCGCCGTCGCCTTGACCGCCAGGATGACGACATCCTGCACGCCGAGCGAAGCCGGGTCGTCGGTGCAGGGCGGAGTGACGACGATCTCGCCGTTCTTGGCGACGAGGCGCAGCCCGTCCCGCTGCATGGCGGCGAGATGGCGGCCGCGCGCGACCAACGACACATTTTCGCCGGCGGCAGCGAGGCGGGCGCCGAGCAGCCCGCCCATCGCCCCAGCGCCGAAGACGCAGATTTTCATGCGCAACCTATGGTGCAGTGCAGCAGAAAAAGACCGGCTCGACGACCTATAGTCAGGCTTGGCAGATGCCTTCTGGTGTGAGATATATCAAATACCATGACGTCGCGTTGATCCCGTCTCGCCGTTTCTAGGGCCAGGTGCCCGGCGGCGGCAAGCGTTTCACGAGGCAAAGTCTGGCCGCGCCGAGAAGGCAGATCGCCCCCGCGGGGCAACGTCTGCCCAGGTTGGGAGGAACAAACCTATGAGTGACACGATTTCCGGCCGCGAAACCCCGAACGCCAGCCGTTGGGTGCAGCTCATTGTCGGCGTCATCTGCATGTCGATGATCGCCAATCTGCAGTATGGCTGGACGCTGTTCGTCGCGCCGATCGATGCCAAGTTCGGCTGGGGCCGCGCCGCCATCCAAGTCGCCTTCAGCATCTTCGTCCTGACCGAGACCTGGCTGGTCCCGATCGAGGGCTGGTTCGTCGACCGTTACGGCCCGCGCATCGTCGTCGTCATCGGCGGCGTGCTGTGCGGCATCTCGTGGATGATGAATTCGGTCATCGATTCGCTCTTCCTTCTCTACATCTCGGCCGCCATCGGCGGCATCGGCGCCGGCGCCGTCTACGGCACCTGCGTCGGCAACGCCCTCAAATGGTTCCCCGATCGTCGCGGCCTCGCCGCCGGGCTGACCGCCGCCGGCTTCGGCGCTGGCTCGGCGCTGACCATCATTCCGATCTCCAACATGATCGCGGCGAGCGGCTTCCAGGCAACCTTCCTCGCCTTCGGCATCGGCCAGGGCATCATCGTCTTCGTGCTCGGCTGGATCCTGCGCGCACCGGAGCGCGGCCAGGTCCCTCCGCCGGCGCAGACGCATCTGCGCCAGACCGATCGCGATGCCACCCCCGCGCAGGTACTGCGGTCGCCGATCTTCTGGGTCATGTACCTGATGTTCGTCCTGGTCGGCGCCGGCGGGCTGATGGCGACGGCGAACCTCGCGCCGATCGCCAAGGACTTCAAGATCGATGGCGTTCCGGTCAGCCTGATCGGCATCACCCTCCCCGCCCTCACCTTCGCGCTGTCGATCGACCGTATCCTGAACGGCGTCACCAGGCCGTTCTTCGGCTGGGTCTCGGACAATATCGGCCGCGAGAACACGATGTTCATCGCCTTCGGGATCGAGGCGGTCGGCATCTGGGCGCTCAGCATGTTCGGCCAGGATCCGGTGCATTTCGTCATCCTCAGCGGCCTGGTCTTCTTCGCCTGGGGCGAGATCTACAGCCTCTTCCCCTCGACCTGTACCGACGTTTTCGGTAGCAAGTTCGCCACCGTCAATGCGGGACTGCTTTACACCGCCAAGGGCACCGCCTCGCTGCTCGTCCCGCTCAGCAACAACCTCCAGCACTATACCGGGAGCTGGCACGCCGTCTTCATCGCCGCCTGCGTCATGAACGCCGTCGCTGCGATCATGGCTCTCGCGGTGCTGAAGCCGATGCGCGCGGCACACCATTCGGCCGGGCAGCTCCGAGCGGGAGTCGCTGCCCGCTAGACTAGACGTTGGCGCTGCGCAGCGCGTCGCAGACCGCCGCCGTCACCTCGCGCGTCGTCGCCCGCCCGCCGAGATCGGGCGTCGCGACGCCGCTCGCGGTGACCCGCTCGATGGCCCGCATCAGCCTCGCCGAGGCGTCTTTCTCGCCGAGGTGATCGAGCATCAGCGCGCCCGTCCAGAAGGTGGCGATCGGATTGGCGATGCCGCGCCCGGCGATGTCGAAGGCCGAGCCGTGGATCGGCTCGAACATCGAGGGAAAGCGGCGCTGGGGATCGAGATTGGCGGTCGGCGCGATGCCGAGGCTGCCGGCAAGCGCCGCCGCGAGATCGCTGAGAATATCGGCGTGCAGATTGGTGGCGACGATCGTATCGAGCGATTCGGGCTTCAGCACCATGCGCGTCGTCATGGCGTCGACCAGCTCCTTGTCGACGGCGATGTCGGGATAATCCTTGCCGACCAGGGCGGCGATCTCGTCCCAGAACACCATGCCGTGACGCTGCGCGTTCGACTTGGTGACCACCGTCAGATGCCGGCGCGGCCGCGAGCGCGCGACGTCGAAGGCGAAGCGCATGATGCGCTCGACGCCGACGCGGGTGAACACGGCCGTCTCGGTGGCGACCTCCTCGGGCAAGCCGCGATGGACCCGTCCGCCATTGCCGGCATACTCGCCCTCGCTGTTCTCGCGGATGATGACCCAGTCGAGATCGGCCGGGCCGCGGCCCGCGAGCGGGCTCTTGATTCCCGGCAGGATGCGGGTCGGGCGCAGATTGGCGTATTGGTCGAAGCCCTGGCAGATCGGCAGGCGCAATCCCCAGAGCGTGATGTGGTCGGGAATCTCCTTGTCGCCGACGGCGCCGAAATAGATGGCGTCGAACTTGCGCAAGGCGGCGAGCCCGTCCTCGGCCATCATCCTGCCGTGCTGACGGTAGTAGTCGGAGCCCCACGGGAAGGTTTCGACGGCGAGGCGGAAGCCGCCGTCGCGCGCCTCGACCGCCTGCATCACCTCGAGCCCGGCGGCGATCACCTCCTTGCCGATGCCGTCGGCCGGGATGGCGGCTATCCGATATTCGCGCATGGTCGGAATAGTCCTTGTTAGCGCCGCGCGACGAGAATCGCGCGAAAATCGTTGACGTTGGTGAAGGTCGGCCCGGTGACCACGAGATCGTCGAGAGCGGCGAAGAAACTATAGCCGTCATTGTCGGCGAGCAGCGCTTTGGCGTCGCTGCCGCGCTGTACGGCGCGCGCCAGGCTGTCCGGCGCGATGACGGCGCCGGCATTGTCCTCCGTACCGTCGATCCCATCGGTATCGGCGGCGAGCGCGTCGATGCCGGGCAGCCCGTCGAGCGCCACCGCGAGGGCGAGAAGGAACTCGGCATTGCGCCCACCGCGCCCCGTGCCGCGCACCGTCACCGTCGTCTCGCCGCCGGAGAGGATGGCGCAAGGCGGCGCCGCCGGCTGGCCGTTTCGGGCGCAGTGCCGGGCGATGGCGGCATGAACCAGCGCGACGTCGCGCGCCTCGCCCTCGATGCTGTCGCTGAGGATGAGCGGCGCATGGCCGGCGGCACGCGCGATCGCGGCGGCGGCTTCGAGCGATTGCTGCGGCGTCGCGATGATGCGGTTGTCGATCCGGGCGAGGCGCTTATCGCCCGGCTTCGGCGTCTCGTCGGCGCCGCGCCGGAGATGGGCGAGCACGGGAGCCGGCTCGGTGATGCGGTATTTCTCCAATATGGCGAGGGCGTCGGCGGCGGTCGTCGGATCGGCGACGGTCGGCCCCGAGGCGATCACCGAGGGATCATCGTTCGGCACGTCCGAGATCATCAGCGTCACCACCCGCGCCGGCGCCGCGGCGACGGCGAGGCGGCCGCCCTTGATCGCCGAGAGATGCTTGCGCACGCAGTTCATCTCGCCGATCGCCGCGCCGCTCTTGAGCAGCGCCTTGTTGACCGCCTGCTTGTCGGCGAGGGTGAGACCGGGTGCCGGCAGGGCGAGCAGCGCCGAGCCGCCGCCCGAGATGAGACAAAGCACGAGATCGTCCGAGGTGAGGCCCTGAACCAGGCGCAGGATGCGTGCGGCGGCCGCGCTTCCCGCCGCGTCGGGCACCGGATGCGCCGCCTCGACCACCTCGATGCGCTCGGTCGGCACGGCATGGCCGTAGCGCGTGACGATGAGGCCGGAGAGCTCGCTTCCCTCGCCTCGCTTGGGCCAATGCTGCTCGACGGCGCGCGCCATCGCCGCCGACGCCTTGCCGGCGCCGACGACGATGGTGCGGCCCTTGGGCGGCGGCGGCAGATGCGGCGGCACGCAATGCGCGGGCAAGGCCGCCTCGATCGCGGCTTGCAGCATGTCGAGGAGGAGCTGGCGGGGTTGGAGCACCATATGGGAGCGGCGCTCAGCGTCCTGCGAGACGCGCTCTGCGAGCGCTCCTCAGGATGAGGAGGATTTGGGATGCCCTCGACAATTGCCGATGCAAATCCCGATTCCCCTCATTCTGAGGAGGCGCGGAGCGCCGTCTCGCCGTTCGAGACGCCGCCTTGCGGCGGCTCCTCACGGTGAGGGGACGCATGACCGACATGCAGAGTCCCGTCACGTCTTCTGCCCGATCTCGTGGCCGGCGAGCAGCTCGAGCACCTTGACCATGCCAGAATGATCCCAGGCGGCACCGCCATTCGCCGATGCGCTGTTGAACAGCTCCTGGCAGGTCGCGGTGTTGGGCAGCGAGAGGTGGAGTGCGCGGGCGCCCGACAAAGCGAGGTTGAGATCCTTCTGATGCAGCTCGATGCGGAAGCCGGGCTGGAAATTGCGCTTGATCATTCGCTCGCCATGCACTTCGAGGATGCGCGAGGAGGCGAAGCCGCCCATCAGCGCCGCCCGCACCTTGGCGGGATCGGCACCAGCGCGCGAGGCGAAGAGCAACGCCTCGCCGACCGCCTCGATGGTCAGCGCGACGATGATCTGGTTGGCGACCTTGGTGGTCTGCCCGTCGCCGTTGCCGCCGACCAGCGTGATGTTCTTGCCCATCAGCTCGAAGAGCGGCTTGACCTTGTCGAAGGCCGCCGGCGCGCCGCCGATCATGATGGTGAGCGAGGCCGCCTTGGCGCCGACCTCGCCGCCCGAGACCGGCGCGTCGAGATACTCGCAGCCGAGCTCGTTGATGCGGGCGGCGAATTTCTTCGTCTCGATCGGCGAGATCGAGCTCATGTCGACGACGATCTTGCCCGTCTTCAGCCCGGCGGCGACCCCGTCGGCGCCGAACAGCACCGCCTCGACGTCCGGCGTGTCCGGCACCATCAGGATGATGACCTCCGATGTCTCGGCGACCTCCTTGATCGTCTTGCACAGCGTCGCCTTGCCGCGGATCGAGTCAGGCACGCGGCGCCCGCCGAAGATGGCGAGAGAGTGGCCGCCGGCGATGAGATGCTCCGCCATGGGGGCCCCCATGATGCCGAGCCCGATGAAACCGACCTGCATGATTGTCCTCCCGATATTGGTCCCTGGGATTGCGCCTGACGCTAATGCGGGGCGCGCGACGTTGCCGGCAGTCTACAATGCCGATTCGAAGAGTCGACCGCGGAAACGCATGCGAGGACGAGATGAGCGAGAAGGACACGACCGAGAAGGACAGGGTGCTGTCGGCCAATCTCGAATTCTATCGCGCCTTCACCCTGCGCGATGCCGGCGCGATGGAGCGGCTATGGGCGCGCCGCCTGCCCGTCTCGTGCATCCATCCCGGCTGGATGGCGCTGCGCGACCGCGAGTCGGTGATGCGATCCTGGCATGACATACTGGCCAATCCCGAGGCGCCGCACATCATGTGCCATGATGAGGAGGCGATGCTCTACGGCGCCGTGGCGGTCGTCACCTGCGAGGAGGCGCTCGACGACAACACCCTCGTCGCCACCAATATCTTCGCCCAGGAGGACGGCGCCTGGCGGCTCGTCCATCATCAGGCAGGGCCGCTGGTAATGCGTGCCGGGCACGGTGGCGGCGGAGCGAACAGACTGAACTGAAACTAATAATATCAGATGATTATAGAAGAATTCTTATCTAGTGACGCAGCCTGACATTGACGGCGACCGGTGCGCCGGGATGCCGCTTCGCGACCTCGGCGATGCGCCGGGCGATATCCTCGAGCGTGGCGTCGGGCGGCAGCGCGAAGATGACGGCCGCATCGGTGAAGCTGACAGTGACCTCGTTGGTCGTACCGGCTGAGCGTGACATCGGTGCCTCCCGCGGTAGGCGCGTTTCAACGCCGCAATCAAGCCATGGGAGGGCTATCGCCGGCGTGGCCGGAAGGTTAAATCGCGTTCATCTGACGACAGCACGCTCAGGACGTCCGAGCGTCAGCCCCCTTCGGCCAGCAGCGCCGCGATGCGCGGCCCCAGCGTCGATCGCCGATAGGGCTTGGCGATGAAGGGGAATTCGGGATGGATCGGCTGCGCCTGCGTGTCGCGGACATGACCCGAGCTGATCAGGACCCGGAGATCCGGGCGATGCCGACGCGCCGCGCGGGCGAGCTCGACGCCGCTCATCCCCGCCGGCATCACGACGTCGCTGAACAGCAGATCGATGGATCGATCGCACTGCAGAAGCGCCAGCGCCTCGGGACCGGTCCTCGCCGCCAGGATCCGGTAGCCGAGCTCCGACAACATCGCGACGGTCATCTCGCGCACGTCATCGTCGTCGTCGACGACGAGAATCGTCGCGTTGCCGACCGGCGCGCGGCGGTCGCGATGCTCTGCCGACGCGTCGCCCGCGGATTTGCCCGTCATCCTCGGAAGGTAGACGCGCACCGTGGTGCCGAAACCCGCTTTGCTCTCGATGCGGGCAGCGCCGCCCGACTGCTTGGCGAAACCGTAGACCTGGCTGAGGCCGAGACCGGTCCCCTTGCCGACATCCTTGGTCGTGTAGAAGGGCTCGAAGGCCCGGCTCAGCACCGCGGCATCCATGCCGCAACCGGTATCGGTCACCGACAGCATGACATAATCGCCGGGCTCGAGATCGATCGCGTCCGTAGCAATCGTCGCGACATTCTCGGACGCGATGGTGATCTGCCCGACGCCACCCATGGCGTCGCGCGCATTGCCGAGGAGGTTGAAGACGGTGGCGCTGAATTGCGTCGCGTCGATACAGCATGTCCAGAGATCGTCCGCGAGGTCGAGGACGAGCTCGATGCTGTCGCCGACCGTCCTCTGGCATAGGATCAGCATATCCTGCAGAAGATGGTTGATGCTGGCGATCTCGGGACGCAGCTCCTGGCGGCGCGAGAAGGCCAGCAGATGCTCGGTTAGGCGGGCGCCGCGCGACGCGGCGCGCAGCGCGGCGTCGGCGTAGCGCTGAACCCGCTCCTGCGCCGGCAGCGTCGTGGCGAGCAGCTCCAGATTGCCGATGATCGCCGTCAGCAGATTGTTGAAATCATGCGCGACACCGCCGGTGAGCAGGCCGACCGCCTCCAATTTCTGAGAATGGCGGAGGCGCTCCTCGGCGGCACGCTTCTCGGTCAGATCGCGCGTCACCTTGGCGAAACCCATCAGCGCCCCGGTCTCATCGTGGATCGCATCGACGACGACACTCGCCCAAAAGGCGTTGCCGTCCTTGCGCATGCGCCAACCCTCCGCCTCGTACTTGCCGACGCGCCGCGCGGTATCGAGGGCGCGCTGCGGAACGCCGTCGGCGCGCTCCTCCGGGCGGTAGAAGCGCGAGAAATGCTGCCCGACAATCTCGTCGGCGCTGTAGCCCTTGATGCGCTCGGCACCGGAATTCCAGTTCGTCACGATGCCCTCGGGATCGAGCATGTAGATGGCGTAGTCGCTGACACCCTCGACGAGCAGCCGAAAACGGTGCTCGCTTTCCTGCAGCCGGCTGAAGGCCGCGGCTATCTCGTGGCGCGCTTCCTCGACGCGTCGCTCCAGCGTTTCGTTGAGCAGCTGCGCGGTCTGCTCGGCGCGCTTGCGGTCGCTGATATCCATCAGCATGTTGACGGCGCCGACGACGGCGCCCGACGCGTCGTGCAGAGGCGTCGGAAAGGGCATGAGCGTCAAGCGCGTGCCGTCGGGCCGCTCGGCGATCAGCTCGACGCCGCGGATCGGACGATCCTCGCGCAGCGCGATCGCCATCGGGCATTCGTCGTGCCGCATCGGCGTGCCGTCCGGCCTGAACAGCCGCCAGCTCACGCACCATTGATCGCTGCCGAGCATGGGCCGACGCCCGACGGCCTCGACGGCGGCCTCGTTGTAGAAAGTGACGCGTCCCGTGGCGTCGGTGGTGTAGATGGCCGCGGGCAAGGCGTCGAGCAGCTCGCGAAAGCGCTTCTCGTTCTCCTCGAGGCTGCGCCGCGCGGTCGGGCTCTCTCGGCGCAGATCTTCCGCCGCCGGCTCGCGCGCAGCCGCATCCTCTATGACGGCGATGGCGCCGATGAGCTCGCCGCCGGCATGGCCCAACGGTGCGATGTTGACGCGGCAGCCCAGCTGAGTGCCGTCCGGCCGGGTGATGATCGTTTCGATGCCGTCTGCCGGCTCGCCGCTGCGCAGAACCGCCGCCATCGCACGCTCCACCTCCGCGCCGCAGACACCCCCGGCGCGGGGGAATTTCACGGCGGCGCACGACCGCTCCGGGGAGCGGCCCCACAGCGCAGCAGCACGGCGATTATAGTATGTTAGGCGGCCGTCGCTGTCGCAGACATAGGCGGCAATCGGCAAGGTATCGAGAAGAGCCTGATCGAAGACGGGAGTCTCGAACGACGCGGATGGGAGCCGACTTGCCCGATATGCCACGCTCGACCTCACTTATCCCTTAAAGCGTCACCATCAACCGCTCTACCTTGACGAAAACACCGAAGCCGCAAGGATGTTGCATGAAGCTCTCGAACTTGGCGGCGAATCCTCAGCGAGTCCCGGCAGGCAGCATCGGCCGAGCACCATCGATGAGGGTTAGCGCATGACGAGAAACAGTTTGCCGCTTCTCACCGTCCTCGGCCTGCTGCTCGCTTCCGCGGCGCCGGCGATGCCGGCGCCGCAGGGCGTCTGGCTCACCGAGGATGGCGACGGCGCCGTGGCGATCTTCGATTGCGGCGATCGGCTCTGCGGCCGCATCGTGTGGCAGAAATCAGCGCTGCGGGCCGATGGCAGCCCCGATATCGACGACCACAATCCCGACCCGGCGCTGCGCCAGCGGCCGGTCTGCGGCCTGCAGATCATCGGTGCCCTGACACAATCCGACCCGGCGACGTGGGAGGGCGGCTGGATCTACGATCCGGATAGCGGCAAGACCTATCGCGTGAAGCTGACGATGGAGGGCGCCGAGACGCTCCGTCTGCGTGGCTATATCGGCATCCCGCTCTTCGGCGAAAGCCAGCTCTGGCGCCGCGCCGCCAGCGATCTACCGCTCTGCGCGCCGTCGGGCTGACGGCTGACGGCTGATCGGCGGATCACCCTTATTGGGCATCGACTATCGCAATACGCGAATATCGCGGAACATACTTCGCATTGCTTGGCGACGCTTAATTCATACTTCCGCCCTATGCTCGACCGATAGACGGGCGGGAGAACCTTGCGTGCCACCGGTGATTGCCGACAATCCAGTCCTGGCGAAACTCTGGACATACTGGCGCGATAAATGCGTCGGCCGCTCGATGCCGCGGCGCGACATCGATCCGACCGAGATCGCCCCGCTGCTGCCCCATCTCCAGCTTGTCGAGCGAATCGATGGACGCTTCCGCTACCGGCTGTGCGGCACGGCGATCGTCGAGGCCTATGGCCGCGAATTGACCGGACGCTTCGTCGACGAGATCATTCCCGCCCACCGCCGCGCGGTCGCCGAGCACCACTATACGTTGCTGTACGAGGGGCGCCGCCCGATCTTCGTCAAAAACAAATACACGACGACGAGGTCGCTCGACGTCATCGCCAGCCGTCTCATCCTGCCGCTTTCGGAGGATGATTTGACGGTGGCGATGGTGCTGGTGGCGCAGACCTTCGATTACGGCGCCGAGATGCCGACGCGGCTCGACATGGATGCGACCGTCGCGCCCTATTTCGGCCGGATCGAAATCCTTTAGCCCAGTCCCCTGGCCCAGTCCCCTGTGGCCCAGCCGCGCCCTACTCCGCCGCCTCGGCCAGCTTCTCGACGCGCGCCGCGCAATACTTGAACTCCGGGATCTTGCCGAAGGGGTCGAGCTGCGGGTTGGTCAGGATGTTGGCGGCGGCCTCGGCATAGCAGAACGGGATGAAGATCATGCCGGGCGGGATCGCCCCGTCGGCGCGCGCCTTGAGCTCGATGGCGCCGCGCCGCGTCGCGACGCGCAGCATGGCGCCAGGGACGATGCCGAAGCGGCGCAGATCGGCCGGCGCCAGCGAGGCGACCGCCTCGGGCTCGAGCTCGTCGAGCACGCCGGCCCGCCGCGTCATCGCGCCGGTATGCCAATGCTCGAGCTGCCGCCCGGTGGTCAGCACCATCGGATAGGCGGCATCGGGCTCCTCGGCCGGATTGATGATCGCCGCCGGAACGAACTTGCCGCGCCCCGATGCGGTCGGGAAGCCCTCGCCGAAGACGATGTCGTTGCCGGGCTTGTCGGGGGCATCGCAGGGATAGGTCACC
>WNFM01043542.1_pt2 | contig 20447 bp, 16 predicted proteins | sample 5400271 | NCBI WGS metagenome assembly WNFM01 (sample SAMN13153352, study PRJNA577476) | soil metagenome | isolation source: 60 cm saprolite on Douglas fir-dominated hillslope | place: USA:California | collected 2013-09-17
ACCAACGTCGATCCCATACGTTACCAGCTGCCCTTTGAACGCTTTTTCAACACTGAGCGCGCCGATATGCCTGATATTGACATGGACTTCCCCGATGATCGTCGTGAAGAAGTGATCGAATATGTGACGCATAAGTATGGCGACGACTGTGTGGCACAAATGGTTACCTTTAACACCATGGCAGCGAAGGCAGCCGTAAAAGACGTTGCTCGCGTCATGGGGCAGCAGGACATCGGCGACCGCATTACACGTCTCATTCCCACCGGTCCCAAAGTTACCTTGCAAGGATCTTTAGACTCTGTCAGAGAACTCAATACCCTGTACAATGAAAATAAGCAGGCCCAGGAGATCCTTGACCAGGCTTTGAAGCTAGAAGGCTCAGTGCGTACAACAGGAGTTCATGCAGCAGGAGTTATCGTTGCCAATGAAGCGCTTGAGCACTTTGTGCCGCTTCAGGCCAGGGACCCCAAAGACCTGAGCAAGGGACGTATCACACAATACGAACAGGCGCACCTTGAAGAACTTGGGCTGATCAAGTTTGACTTTCTTGGCCTCTCTAACCTGACTATTTTGGATAATGCCGTCAAATTTATTCAGGCTTCACGTAATGAAGATGTGATCCTGGAAAAGGTGCCACTTGATCCGATAGGAGATGAGGAGCAGGACTCTAGACGTCAAAAGGCATTTGAACTACTGGCCAGCGGTGAAACGACTGGTATCTTCCAGTTGGAAGGCCCCAAGATGCGCGAGTATATCAAGCAGCTCAAGCCAACCCGTGTTGAAGATGTGATGGCGATGATAGCGCTCTACCGTCCCGGTCCGATGGACAGTATCCCCGATTTCATTGCCGCGAAACATGGCAAGAAAAAGATCGCCTACCTGGACCCGCGCCTAAAAGAATGGCTGGAGGAATCATACGGTATCATCGTGTACCAGGACCAGGTGCTGTTCATCGCGGTGAACATGGCGGGCTTCTCCTGGGGCAAGGTCAACAAATTCCGTAAAGCGCTCAGTAAGAAGATCATGCACGAGGTCGAGGGCTACAAAGGCGATTTTATCAAAGGCTGCGTCAACAATGGTATGAAACAGGAGGATGCTGAGGAGCTCTTTACCCTGGTTCTTCCCTTTGGGGGTTATGGATTCAACAAAGCCCATGCCGCAAGCTATGCCGTAGTTGCCTTCTACACTGCCTATCTCAAGGCCAATTACACAGCCGAGTTTATGGCTGCCACCATGACCACTGAAGCTTCCGACGCCAAGAAGATCGCCAATGCTATCGCCGAGTGCAGGCGCATGAACGTTGAGGTACTCGGACCCGATGTGAACAAGAGCGACAGGGGTTTCACCGTTGAAAATGGTGGTGTGCGCTTTGGCTTGCTCGCCATCAAGGGTATCGGCGAAGGCCCCATTGGCGAAATCGTTCGCGCCCGTGGCGAAGGCGGCCCCTTCAAGTCGCTGGCCGATTTCTGTACACGCGTTGATCCCAAATTTGTGGGGAAAGGGGCCATTGAGACGCTGATTAAAGCCGGGGCGATGGATTCACTGGCGGATGGCAAACGTCACCAGTTGCTTGATGCCGTGGAGCGTGCTATGCAGTTTGGCAAGAATGAGCGCATGGCCAAAGAACGCGGCATGATTAGCCTCTTTGGCGATATGGCCGAGGTAGACAATGCCTTTGAATTCACGCTTAACTCCAGGGCTGAAGAGATTTCTCGCAAACAGTTGCTAGCCTGGGAAAAGGAACTCATTGGTGTCTATACCTCTAAACATCCCCTGTCCTATCTCAGTGATCTCTTCAAAGATCGAGTTACCCACACGACTGCCGAGATTACCGAAGAACTCGACAAACAGAAGGTTGTGCTGGCAGGAACGATCAAGGAGCCCCGCCGTATCACCACGAAAAAGGGTGACACAATGTGCGTCTTGCAGCTCGAGGATGTTTACGGCTCCATTAATGTGACTGTCTTCCCCAAGGTCTATGAGGAGACGGCTGAATTGTGGGTGGAAGACACGGTCGTCATTATACGTGGCGATGTACAGGTGCGTCGCGACGAAGCCGGTCTGCTCTGCAGTAGTGTGGAACCGGTGAGAGCAGTTGAGGAAGAGATGAACCGTAAGAAGTATCACGTCTGGATTACTGTACACCTGAGCGGCACAGATGAAAAGTCTGTTTCCAACGATAAAATGCGTGTCTACGACGTCTACAACTGTATTCGTGACAAGCCAGGCCGCGATATCTATGACATCTGGGTATGTAACGGTGAATGGGAGGTGCTCCTGACCCCCAGCAGCAACACCATGTACTACTCACCCGAAGTCCATGCCAGGCTGGAAGCCCTTCTCGGCAAAGGAGCTATCGAAGCTAAACAGATGGAACGCTAAGCACTCTTCCCAAACGGCAGATTTTGCGGTATGCTTAAGCAGTCGTCTATGTATGCATACATCATAAAACTTGTATCCACTGCCATACGTAAAAATCATAGTGTATGTATATCGCAAACTGCCGCTAAAGCAAAATGCATGTATTGAGAAAAGGCATAGTATAGTGAGTGCTGAACATAATGAACCATCCCCAGCTTCCAATGCTAACGACCGGCGTCCGTCATCGGAGCTATGGGGTTCCTGGGATTTGCCTGAGGAGGATACCCAACCGCACCTGGCTGCATCTCATCCTACACCAACATCTACTAATGAACAACAAGATCATCCCCAACAACCTCCCAGCGAGCAATTTGTCCATCGTGAGCATGTAACAGGTGCGCTCCCGGCTATCCCTTCGGATGCACCGCTGTTTCGCCCTGCCTATCAGCCCTATATGCCGACTGCGCAATCGCACCAGGGGCAGTGGTCAGTTCCGTCCACGCCCCAGCAACCGCCCGCTTACCCCCCTTATCCACAACAGGGATATGCACCCGGGCCGGGCTACCCTCCGGGAAGTCCACCTTACCAGCCTTATTCAGCAGGGCATCCTGGCTATGCTATGTATCCCCCTACCTACGCACCCTATAACAGCTATCCAGGCTACAATGGCTATTATCCCTATGCCTGGCAACCGCCCCGCCCGAAACGGGATGGCTTTCACCTGGCAACAAGCATCATTGCCCTGGTAGGCTCGATTCTCGCGATTTTTGGCGGCCTGGCCAGTGGAGTTATTCTCTCACTGTTCTTTATTGGGATAAACGCGAGTACAAGCGTTAGTTCCATTACAGACGCGCAGATTTTCGCTGCCGTCATGACCTTTACCAGCTTTATTCTGGCCGGCCTTGTTGGCGGTGGTTTCGGCACCTACCATAGCATCCGTGCCATTATGCAGAAGCCTTCTATCAGCTTTAAACTGCCACGTTTCTGGATCTTTGTTATTCTGTATATCCTGGTGCTGGGCATTGGTTTTGCGTTACGCGCCAATAGTCAGGAGGTGGCCGTTCCTCCTCTTACCGCCACTTTGATTATCCTGGCTGGTGTCTTGCCTGTACTTGCCCTGCTTGCCCTGGGTATTCGTCGCCTACGCACTTCGGAATGGACGACAAATTGGCGACGTTTTACCCTGGCTATTACTAGCGGGGCTACTCTTGGCATTGGCCTGGCCCTGCTATTAGAACTTGGCTTCCTGATCTTGCTTTTGCGCGTACCAGATGCCATAAGTGCCCTGAGATCGATTAACGATCCCCAGGCGCAGCAGCCTACTGGCTTTACTACCTTCGGTATCATTTTCCTTATCGTAGCTGTCATGGGTCCCGTTGTTGAGGAGACGGTCAAACCTCTGGCCGTAGCCTTCTTTATTGGCCGTATACGCAGCGCTGCAGAAGCCTTTGCTCTGGGTATGTCCGCAGGTGTGGGTTTTGCCATTGTTGAGACTATTGAGTATATCAGTAGTGGCTATCACGATTGGTTGACTGTTGCCCTGGAGCGTACCGGAGCTGGTCTGCTGCATGGCTTTGGCGCGGGTATGGTTGCCCTGGGCTGGTATTACCTGTTTCGCACAAAAGATCGACGTTTCCTCAAAGCTTTCGCTTGCTGGGCATATGCCGTCTTCCAGCACCTTGTCTGGAATGGCACCGCAGTTCTTTCCTACCTGCCCAATCCCTATGGCTCGACCTTGAATAGCTGGAATTTGACCATAGGCTCAATTAGCCTGCCGTTCGTTGAGATCCTCAATATCATCGAAGCTGTGCTCATCCTTGTCTTCTTCATCTACATGACACGTCGATTGAGACCAAAAACACCACTTCCCCTTTCATCCGAGGAGAAAGCAGATCCTTCGCGCCCATCGCGGGTAGCCGTGGGCGCTTAACAACGCAGAAAATGGTCTCCAGCGAACGCCCAACAGGACGTTTGCTGGAGGCTTTTTTCTGCGTACATTCACTTTTTCTGTGAAAAAGTTCATTGCGTCCTAACATTTAGAGATGTTATACTGCTTTTGATATGGAATTGAGGGTTATGTCAAGGTTTTTTCGTATGCTTGCACTATCCCCGAAGATGCCGGAATAACGCTGTTTTTTGATATAACTTACTTTTTACGTCTCTGTATGTAGAACGTCAGTGTATGACGCATACTGCCTTTGAAAATAAACATATGAATGAACAGCAAGGCCTGAATAATCAGCAACAAAGTCCTGGCGGCCCAAAGCGGGGTGAGTTCCGCTTTCGCAATTATCATCTGATTCGTCGCATCGATGTGGGTGGCATGGGCGAAGTCTATCTCGCACGCCAGCATACTGCTTTTGACCGCGAGGTGGCTATCAAGATTATTCGCTCCGACCTGGTACATGATATGACTGTGCGCAAACGCTTTCGCCGTGAAGCTGAAGTCAATGCACATGTCAAACACGGCCATATTCTCTCCCTGGTTGAATTTGGTGAAGAAGAGGGCCGCCTGTTCTTCGTCACCCCCTATATTGCGGGAGGTACGCTCTCACGCCGTCTGCAAACAGGCCCTCTAGCGCTCTCAGAAGTTTACCAGCTCTTTACGGCCCTGGTTGAGGCCGTGGCATATATCCATCGCCGTGGTGTAGTTCATCGCGATCTCAAACCCGGCAACATCTTGCTTGATCACGAGGATAATAGCGGAAAATTTTACGTTTACCTCATCGACTTCGGCATTGCCAGCATTCAAGGTCAGGCGGCTGAACCTCCTCTGACCACCGCTGGCACCGAAATGGGTACGCTTGCCTACATGGCACCCGAGCGTCTCTCAGGTATCGCTGCTCCCAGCAATGACATCTATTCCCTTGGCATCATTCTCTATCAAATGTTGACGGGCCAGTTGCCATCTTCGGAGCAGCACATACCTCTGCCGCAACCCCTGGAGTATGTTGTCGATCACTGTATTGCGCCACTTGGTCAGGGGCGCTTTACCAGCGCTGAAGATGTGCTCAATGCCTTTGAGTATGCCTATCAATACCTCAATGCTTCTGGGCCACAGAAAATCCCTCTGGCGGGGTCAAGCATACCTCCACAGGGTGCGACCATTACTCCCACGCGTGTTAATACATCACGTCCCGTTGGAAATCTTAAACAGGAGGTCAAGACGTTGCAGCGTTCTGACGATGTACCAGTTTCTCGTCCACCACAACCAAACAAGTTTGTCCAGGATGATTACGAAGCGCCTACCACCAATGTTGACGTCTCAGATGTTCCATCTGCTCGTGGCGGAAGCTACAATCCCCCACCTGTTCCGAGCAAACGGCCGTCTGCGCATAAAGCACGCACAAATCCTGTCTTTGCCATCGTCACTCTTCTAATTGTGGTTTTACTGCTGGTGATGGCTGGTCTCTTCTTCTTTGAATTTCAATCGGCCGTGGTGTCCTCTGCCAGCGTCAACTTTAGCCCCCAGGTTCATACTATCAGCCAGGTTTTCTCACTCAAGGGCAGCCAGGCTCAGACGAACGTTGATGTCAATACATTAACCATCCCCGTCAAAACCACTGCGCCTAGCAGCCAGACAGGTTCGCAAACGGGCGATACGACCAGGCAGTGCATCCTGTTTGTTTGCCAGCAGGTAGTCACCCAGGACGATGTAAATCGCGTATCTGCCCAACTCAAGCAGAAGCTCGATAACGAGATCGCCCAGACCATTAATCACCAGCTTCAGAGCCAGCAAGGAGTTCAGGTCGGTGCTCCTGGCTTCACGACAACCGCGGCCACACCAAATCCTTCTGTAGGATCTAACAGTAAGACGGTAACCGTCACCATGACTGAACAGGGGCAGGCTGCCTATATTCTCAATCGCGACGCTCAGCAGTTGGCGCGTTTGCTCTTGCAGCAGCAGGTGCAAAAGCTCGGGCCTAACTTCGTTCTGATCAATTCATTAACTCAGATCGGTAATCCTGTAGTGGTCGGTACGGATAGTAACAGCGGCCTGGTCTTCATCAAGATCGCCGCGGCGGGCGTGGCACAATACCAGTTTCCAACCTCAGAACTACATGACATCCAGGCTGCTATCAAGGGTATGAAGATCAAGAATGCCACCTCCTTTGTCCAGCAAGAACAAGGGGTAGACTCCCCGACCGTGAACATTCATCTTAATGTCGGTGATACCCTACCAGGTGATCCCACCCAGATTAAAGTTGTGCCCGTCCGTTAACCCTGCTACTTTCCCTGGTGTCCAGCTAACGCCTATCCCGGTCACTCCCACCGCAACACCATGATGACATGTCCCTTTTTTTAAGGTAAGATGATCTGAGTGAGTTGTGACAAAGTCACAACTCACTCAGATCATCTTACCTTTTTTTATTCTCCTGCTTCCTCTCCTTGTAATTCGCGCCATAACGCGCGCACGGTACGGGTGGAAACTTCGTAGCCAAAGCCACGCCGCTGGAGAAATGAGCCAAGGCGCGTGCGAAAGATCGCGAAATCCATGTTTGGAAGACGTACGAGCGATAGGGCCTTCTTCCGACCAGCCAGTAGAGCCCGTTCCTCATCGTTCTCATCAGTGACCATCTCATCCACTACATCGCGTTCGACGCCCTTCATACGCAGTTCGTTTTTAAGCGAGCGCGCCCCGCGCGGGCTAAATTTCTCGCGGTTCTCGACCCAGAAGGAGGTAAAAGCTTCGTCATTGACGAGGTCAAGGCGCACCAGGCGTTCCAGGGCTTCATCGATAATCCCGGGTGGCGTCTCCTTGCGCCTCAGGTAGCGGCGTACCTCCTCACGACTGCGTGGGCGGTACGAAAGGAAGTTATAAGCGCGCTCAACGGCTTGTTGCAGGGCCGCTTCTCCCTGTAGCTGCGCTAGTTGGGCCGGCTCAAGCTCTTGCTCTACCTCCAGGCCCATCTGAAAGATCACAGCAGCATCTACGCCCAGCAAAAAACGCTGGTCAACAAACACATTGACCCTCTCAGGGTTGCTCACCTGCGGTTCAAGAGCAGTAATTTTCATACCTCCACTATATCACCATCCTTCCCTGATAGCAACAAATGTTCTAGAGAAACAATAATGCTTCTACAAATTACGGAAATGAAGTGGCAGCGCTTAAAGTTGCCGAGTAGGGCTGTACACAGGTCTTCACGTTGCTCATTTGCGCCATTTGGCCTATCACAGTCGCTTATTCTTGTGCTTATCGATTAAACTTGCTATACTTCTTTCGTGAAAGTGTGCCACAAATCCTCGTCTTCGGCACTTTTCCATCTTCTCACTAACAGAAAAAGGAGAGCCCTTCCACTGCCCCCTTGTCAGGAGTTTTTTCCAGACAACGATAGGCGAGATTGATACATTTGGGCTATTCACCACAGTTATGAACAACACCAAAGCACTGGGAGTACTCGCCTTTGGCTTCTCAATCGCCTTTCCGCTACTGTTCCCCAATCCGGCGGTCACAACTATTGCCATCTTTGCTTTGATTTTTGCAGGAGCTGCAACGGGTTGGAATATCTTGTCTGGTTTTACAGGATATGTTTCTTTAGGGCACGCCGCTTTTTACGGCATCGGCGCATATCTTCTGCTGCTGCTGTGCCAGGTTGGCAACATCCCAGGAGGGTTTATCCCCTTGCTCCTACTCCCAGTCGTTGGCCTGTTGACGGGCATATGTGCTCTTCCTCTTGGATGGGTGGCCCTGAGAACTAGACACTACACCTTTATGGTAATGACCATTGCTATCTTCGTCATGGCGGCACAACTTCCGAACCTCTTGAGCGGGATCATTGCGGGCTTGAGCGCGCAAGCGTTGCCTATCCCTAGCTGGGACGGGCAGATATTCAACCTCCCCTTTTACTACACCGCTCTTGTCCTCCTCCTTCTCGCTCTCGCTGTTTCCTGGTGGATACGCCACACGAAATATGGGCTAGGCCTCCTTGCGCTACGCGACGATGAGGGTCGTGCTCAGGGACTGGGAGTGCAGGTTGGAGCATCCAAGCTTATTGCTTTCATGGTGTCCGCTAGCTTTGTAGGCATGGCGGGAGCTATAAGTGCGTACTTTATTGGGTTCATCTCCCCTCCATCAGCTTTTGATAGATCACTCAATATTACCCTCCCCTTGATGGCACTGTTAGGGGGTGCAGGCACACTGTGGGGCCCGATTATCGGAGCACTGCTAGTAGTACCCCTCCAGCAATACCTGACGTTGCAGTATGGCGCCCAGGGATGGGATCTCATCCTCTATGGCTTACTCTTACTGGGGATCGTCCGTGTGCTGCCCGAAGGCATCATCCCAACAGTCTCGAGGCGCTGGTCAATAGGGGTCAACTTCCGTCACAGCATAACCGCCATGAAGTCAACACCTTTCACCGCCCAGGAAGTACTGACGGCTGTTTCGGCGAATACTGGTTCTTCAGACCAACAAATAATACCGTTCGCAGCCGTTGCTCATGCTCAACAGCCGGAGCGGATCACCATGTCCATCCCGCACCACTATGCTGAATCTCCCAATCACAGGGGATCCACTCAAAAGATTCGAGCGCAACGTTTAATTCCGTTGGGCACGATGGCCTCTACTACCTCTCCAGAGCAGGTATCAGCCCCTCCCAATTACAGGCAATCCACTCAAAAGATCCGGGCGCAACGTCTGTTGCCATTGGACGCGAAGGCCTCTACTACCTCGTCAAGGCAGGTATCAGCCCCTCCAATTGGATGGCCTTGTCCTCGTTGCAATGAGCCCCTCTGGCGCTGGGATGAGATGTATTTCTGCCAGGGTTGCGGTTTGACGTTCTCACGACCAAAAAGAAAGTAGCAGTCTCCTCTGAAGTTATTTTTTGTGTGAAGGTGGAGCGTGCGGACCCGCACGCTCCACCTTCACACAAAAAACACAAAATGAGTTTAGAGAAGAGAAGAGTTATAGAACAGAGCAAGTGGCAAGAGATGTGAGTGGAAAGTTACCTGACAAACGTTTGATAGGGGGAGTGCGGGGAAAATTCATCCAACCGAAGAGGCTGAATGAAATTTATAGCTAATAGCTACGAATACATGACCTCGGCTTCAGCTTCGCTTTCGGCGTAAGCTTCTGGCAGCATCTCAATCAACGGTACATGCCTGGTCTCAGTGATACGATTGTCGGCATCAACGAAGACCACGCGGGGTACCAGGGAGCGAATTTCCTGCTCGTCATACTGACCATAACTGATAATAATCACGATATCGCCCTCAGCGGTCATTCGTGCGGCTGCCCCATTCAGGCAAATCACACCAGAGCCACGAGCACCAGCAATAGCGTATGTCTCCAGGCGTGAGCCATTACTCACATTGACAACCTGCACCTTTTCATAAGGATAGATGTCGGAGGCTTCAAGCAAATCCTGGTCAATCGTAATACTCCCAATATAGTTGAGATTTGCCTGGGTGACAGTGGCACGGTGAATTTTTCCTTTGCACATGGTACGCTGCATGGAAACTGTTCCTTTCACATATATCGCATTAACAAATTTTCTTACGGGGTTCCAATTTATATCCCCTATTCTATATTAACGGCTAATTTTGTGAAATGGAAACAGTACGCCCGCTTGTCTTTATAAATTGTGAAATTTTACCAGCAAAAAGCCCTCGCAGCCAGGCTCTATCTATAGTTACTGCTGTTGGCCTAAAAGTGCTAACAGGCCCAGAGCATATGCCTCTGCAACCGTCTGCGCGTCGTACATGCCATCGCCCATCATCAAACGGTAATGGCATTTCCAACGTCGTGCTGGCCATGGAGCCAGTTTAATCAGTGTATATGTCTCGCAGCGCGCTTCCAATGCCTCGCGCACCGCTACCTCCCCATAGTCAACAATGCCATACCCGGCCAGCTGTCTTTGTAGTTCTTCCGCGATCATAAAGGTAGCTTCCTCATCTTACTTTGTTATCATATCGCTTCGCGAAATGCCGTTCGTGCCTCCTCCGCACTCAATTGTTCGAAATCGGTGCGTGGTAAGCATTTTGGCATATCGACGAACGGGCCGCTCCAATTCTTTGCCTGCTGCTCAAGCCAGTTCAGGACTTCAAATGATTTCTGGCGTGATTCTTCGACAATCGGATAGCGCAATGCTGCCCGGTCAAAGACCTCTTGATCTTTTGTATAGACGCTAAAGTCCTCGCGAATGACTACGTCGACATACAAGTCAACATATGTGAGCTCGCGTGCCGTGCTCGTATAAGGAGGTGTGGGCAGGACTACGTCACAGTAACCGCTGGCAAAGCTGCCATCCTGATGATAGCCAATATGGATGGTATACCAGGCATCGGGCCAGAAGTAGAAGAGAGAATGTTTTTCGGAAATCCAGGTGCCTGGCTTCCAATGCATCGGCGTGCCAATTGGTGTCCAGATACAGACATACTTGTCACTCACCGGTAATTGGTAGCCCTGCCAGGCGCCCCACTGGTCGCCGTTCACAAGCATCTTATAAATATTGGCCTCTTGCAGCATGGCATAACCTTCCTCAATATGTATAGACAAAAACTATTCTCAGCGATTATAGGCTAGATTATAGCCCATGGTGTTAACCATATACCAATGGTATTACCCGCACATCTAAACCCACAGTAACCCGGCACTGTTTAATAACAGGGGTTTGTATCTTGTACCGCCTGTGGCGCATCGCTGCCTCACGGCAGCTCAAAAAGAGGCCTGTTGAGAAAGCGCGCAGCCCAGAAGTTGCGCGCTTTCTCAACAGACAAAAAACGGGAGCCTCGCTGCAGGCTACGGCTCGTCCACACTCACCAGGTAATAGTAGTTACAATACTAAGGGTGATATAATATCGCCTACAAAGGAGGAAATATTTATTTATGAATACGATAGATGAAACCCGTATTGAGCGCGACTCAATGGGTGAAATGCAGGTCCCTGCTAATGCCTATTACGGTGCCAGTACGCAACGCGCCGTGCTCAATTTTCCCATCAGTGATCTCCGCTTTCCACGCCAGTTTATTCGAGCTCTTGGTCAGATCAAACTGGCTGCCGCCGAGGTAAATGCATCCCTGGGAACCGTTGATCCGTCGATTGCCGCGGCGATTGTACAGGCGGCTCAGGAAGTAATCGATGGTAAGCTCGACAGTCACTTCGTCCTCGATATTTTCCAGACCGGCTCCGGCACGTCGACTAATATGAATGCCAATGAAGTAATCGCCAACCGCGCCAGTGAATTGTTGGGCGGTTCGCGCGGTTCGCGCAAAGTTCATGCCAACGATCATGTCAATTTTGGGCAGTCCTCTAATGACGTGATACCCACCGCTATCCACATCTCGACACTCGTTAGCATTGAATATGATCTCATTCCCGCCCTGCAAGGCTTGCAACGGGCCTTACAGCAGAAAGCCGATGAATTTATGCCCGTGATCAAGACCGGGCGCACCCATCTCCAGGATGCGACCCCTATTCGCCTGGGGCAGGAGTTCCTTGGCTACGTGGGCCAGGTCGAACGCGGCATCACTCGCCTGCGCCATGCCCAGAGCGAATTGTCAGAGATTGCGCTCGGCGGCACGGCTGTTGGTACTGGTATCAACACTCACCCGGATTTTTCCGCTGAGGTCTGCCGGCGTCTCTCGGTCATGAATGGCGTGACAGTGCATGAGACCAGCAACCATTTCCAGGCTCAGAATACGCTGGATAACGTCGTCGAGACTAGTGGTACTCTTAATACACTGGCGGTCAGCCTGATGAAAATCGCCAATGATATTCGCTGGCTGGGCTCAGGTCCGCGCGCCGGCATCGGTGAGATCGACCTGCCCGCCGTCCAGCCCGGTAGCTCCATCATGCCCGGCAAAGTTAACCCGGTCATCGCGGAATCGGTCTGTATGGTCTGTGCCCAGGTGATGGGTAACCACACCACGATCACCGTTGCCGGTCAATCTGGCAATTTTGAGATCAACGTCATGATGCCCGTTACCGCCTACAATATCCTGCAATCGGTTAGCCTGCTGGCCGCTGCCGCCCGTAACTTCACTGAACAGTGCATTAAAGGTTTGCAAGCTACCAGCAGGGGACCCGAAATGGTTGAACGCGGCCTGGCCATCTGCACGTCGCTGGCTCCCATTATCGGCTATGATGCCGCGGCCAACATCTCTAAACTGGCCTATAAAACGGGTAAGACCATTCGCGAAGTGGCACATGAGCAGACCGACCTCTCCGACGAGGATCTTGATCGCATTCTCGATCCGGCCAGCATGACCAGACCCGGTCTGGAAGGTGGCCCCGCTGGCGGCTAAATCACATCCAGATGCGCCATTTTTCAGCTGAATCGACGCCGGAGTCACTTGCCAACCCGGCGTCGTTCGGCCATACGCTGCAGTCCGGTTCAAGTGCCTTATAGGCCACGGCAATCGCTCCCGCCCAGGTTTCATCGCCAGTCAGAGCGTCCATCTCTGCGTGACTAAAGAAGCGCGCATCGTCAACCTCGCTCGTATTGGCTTGTAACTCGCTCAGGGACGAAAGCAGCTTTGCCTTGAACATAAAGAAATAGTTGTGTTCCCCATCATCCATCACCCACACTCGTATGCCCAATAGGCCCTCAACCTCCACACGCAGGTTTGTCTCTTCGAACGTCTCGCGTACCGCGGTGGCATCAGGTAATTCACCCACCTGTACCCGTCCCGCCGGTAACAAATAGCGTCCCTTTGTCACTCCATAAATATTGCGCACCAGCAGTACTCGTTCATCATGGATAACAACCGCCCCGGCACCCATACTCAATGGCCGTTTGGGCCTTGGGCGTTCAAAAGACACATCTGCTTGTGACATAAGAAATTTTCTCCTACTCCTCTTCGCCTTACTTGACCTGCTCAGTATAGCACGCCCTGATATTATGTTGGAGTGAGCCTGGCAGCCCGCGGGCTGCCAGGCTCACTCCAACATAATATGTATAGAGCTTTTTGACATGCACTCTCCTTTTATTTTAACCTTCATGCAAAAGCAATTTGACCAATCGTCTTTAAAGCAAGAAAGCATGATCGCGATGCAAGAAAACTGGCAGAGACGCCACGCCTTCGTTTCTCTCGATACTGCCACCATCACACAGTTGATACAACCTGCCTTTCCCGGCCAGAGCCTGGTATCAACTGAAGTCCTGGGTGGTGGTCTCATCAACACAAACTACAAATTACACGTATCTGGGCTCGCTGAGCCCTATGTCTTGCGTATCTATACGCGTGATCACGCGGCATGTCAAAAAGAACGGGATATTTTTCAGTTGATACGTAGCCGTGTCCCGCTACCGGAGATCATCTATGCTGATACGGAAGGTATGCGCTACGTACAGCCATATGCCATTACCAGCTGGGTGGAAGGCATCACCTTGCAAGCATTGTTGAACCAGGGAAATTTGCAGGAGATGGGTGAAGCGGCATATGCCGTTGGCAGCGTGCTTGCCACTATCAGTTCCTACACCTTCGAGCAGGCTGGTTTTTTTGGCCAGGGCATCATCGTGGCACAACCAATGGTAGGCATCGCGGACTACATCAAAGCCCGTTTGGATGCACAGGCAGGCCAACGACTCGGTCCGGCTCTGACAGAGCGGCTCTGGCAGCTTGTCACAGATAATGCAGCGCTTCTCGACGAGATCACGGGAGCAGCTTCGCTCGTGCATTCAGACTTTCAAGCCACCAATATCCTTGTAAAGCAAGAGGCAGGTGCATGGATAGTAGCGGCGGTGTTGGATTGGGAATGGGCGCACTCTGGCACAACCTTGTTCGATATAGCTATTCTTTTGCGCCGCTATAAGCAACAACCTGCCCTGTTTGAGCCTCGTTTCATTGAAGGGTTCGTACGCCAGGGCGGCAGATTGCCATACGCCTGGAAAAAGCTCACCAAACTCCTCGATTTAGTCAACCTATGTGAGTTCTTGAATGCGCCTGACAGCCGCGGTACCATGGTTGATGATGTAACAAACATCATTCTGGACACGGTTGAAAACTGGGAAAGCTTTGGATAGTGGCATACCAGAAGTTCAACAACACTGGCTGGCCTCGGTAGTCGCTCAAACTCACTTTCTTACCAGTCGGCGTAGAGAGTGTAAAATTGGGTGCAGCGTTCCCAACTTGCAGTCCAACGGCTACCTGTGAGGAATGAGTTGATATCGAGGTGTTGATGGGAACAGAGAAAGATGGATTGGGTTGTAACAAGCCGACGGTAATGATGGCAAGTGTACCAATGGCAGCAACCAGCATAACAACGCGTATAATCATAGTTGGTCTGTCTGTGCCAAAAAGAGTTGTGAGAGCCTGATTGCGAAAGAGGGTTTTGGAGGTGTCAGGAGCGATATCAGGGCACCCGCGAGGGGATGCCCTCGCGGGTGCCCTTCCCGTGTATTCATCGTCTTGTATGGCTCGTTTCGTTCGCCAACGATATTACATTCGGGATGGCACATGTTATCCTATCCTTGATATGCTACTGGCGCGGCATTGATGGCGCCGGTTTCAACCATAATTTCGCGCAGTTGCCTGGCGTCAATGGTTTCGTGCAGGCGCAAAGCACGGGCAATGCGAGTCAAGGTTTCACGGTGTTCAGTTAAGAGTGAGACGGCACGCACGTAGGCCCATTTCACAATGCGATCCACCTCTTCATCGATAATGCTGGCCGTTTTCTCGCTATACTCGCGTGAGCCATTTGCCAGGGATGTACCGGCAAAGGGATCTTCGCGCTCGCTAAAGGAAATGGTACCGAGGCGCTCACTCATACCCCAGCGTGCCACCATCTGACGGGCAATGCCTGTAACACGTTGAAGATCGTTCTCTGCGCCGGTCGTGATGCGACCAATCGCCACTTCCTCGGCGGCGCGGCCGCCAAGGGCCGTAACCAACTGCGCCTCCAGGTACTCTTTCGAGTAGTTATAGCGGTCATCAAGCGGTGTATACTGGGTCACGCCCAGCGCCTGTCCGCGTGGTACAATGGTGACCTTGGTTACCGGGTCAACATGTTCTTGTAAGAGTCCTGTCAGAGCATGACCACCTTCATGGTAGGCCACCACATTTAAATCCTCTTCCGAGAGTATCAAAGGACGCTCGGCACCGATCAGGATCTTATCGAGGGCCTCGTCGAAACAGTTCTGGGTCACCGCGTCAAGATTACGCCGGGCGGCCAGGAGTGCAGCTTCGTTTACCAGGTTCGCCAGGTCTGCACCGACCATGCCCGGGGTGGCACGAGCAATAGTGATCAAATCGACGTCTTTGGCCATGGGCACATCGCGCGAGTGAATCTTGAGAATGGCCAGGCGACCATTCCAGTCAGGGCGTTCCACCGTCACGTTGCGGTCAAAACGGCCGGGACGTAACAGGGCCTTATCCAGCCCATCGGGACGGTTGGTGGCGGCGATGACGACCACGGCCTGGCGCGTATCGAAGCCGTCCATTTCAACGAGCAGTTGGTTCAACGTTTGCTCGCGCTCATCGTTACTATTGATGCTCGAACCGCGCTGACGACCTACGGCATCAATTTCATCAATAAAGATGATACTGGGAGAAGCTTTCTTAGCCTGGTCGAAGAGGTCGCGCACGCGGCTGGCACCAACACCGACCAGGACCTCTACGAACTCAGAACCGCTCATTGAAAAGAACGGGACGGCTGCCTCTCCAGCTACAGCGCGCGCAAGCAACGTTTTACCGGTTCCCGGAGGTCCTACCAGCAAAACACCGCGAGGTATTTTACCGCCCAACCGCTGGAACTTTTGTGGTGTTTTAAGGAACTCTACAACCTCTACGAGATCGTTTTTAGCTTCATCGACGCCAGCGACATCGGCAAAGGTGGTACTGGGTCTATCTTCTAATACCTGCTTGGCCCGGCTTTTGCCGAAGCTAAAGATGTTCTGCTGACTTTGTGTTGCCCGGCGAGCTATAAAGAAGAAAACACCAATGACCAGGACCCAGGGTAATAGATTGAAAAGGATGTTCAGTAAGAGATTATTGTCACCCGCAGGTTTGGCCTGGTAGTTGACGTGGTGCTGGTTTAACAGAGGTATGAGCGTAGGGTCGCCATTGGGTAACTGGGTAAAGTGAAAATGCACCGAGGGATTACCGTTGTTGCTGCCCGGTACAGTAATAGCGGTTTTAAAGTCACCCGTGGCATCCTGATTTTGAAAGACGACACTCTTGACATTGTTATCCTGTACCTGCTGATAGAAGGTACTATAGGGAACTTCAATGGTGTCTTGAGCACTGCTATTTGAACTTTGGGTAAAGTATTGGAAAAGGCCCCAGCCTAACAGCACAACAAAGACGAGGAGCAAGGTGCGCACAATCAATGAGGTTGTTCCGCGTCCCTTGGGGCTATTGCCATTGTTACCGTTGGCCCCATTATTTGGACGCGGTGAACCGCCTGGACCTTGCTCATTGGGGTTGCGCTGGTACATATATATAGCCTGAGCATCCATAAAGATCAGACCTGCTTTCTGCAATTAACAGAGCCTCCGCAAAGAATGCGTTCTGGCTGTGAAAAGCCAACACTCTGTCCTGGTGTGTTCTTATAGTAATATATCATCGATCTTAATATATCATCAATATTAAGATAATACACTTCCCGGATACATTCCGTCTACCTTCTCTCGTAGTTTCTTGTGTCTTCAGCTAGCACAGCTAAGAGTCACATGAGAAATGGAAGTTTTACTTATTATACGTTACAAATACGTTTCAGATTACGAAAAGTTACCGGATTTAGCAATCTTTTCTTGCGATTGCTAGAAATGGTAACTTCAACTGCTTTGTTCGTTTGGACTAGCCCCACCATAGGTGAGACTTCCATAAGTCATATCAAAGTTTTGAAACATGTGTTTGGTTGGCTCAAGGCGCTCGGAGAGCGCCTTGAGCCAACCAAACACATTAAAAGGCATGCAATTTCCAAGATGGGTAGCGAAGTAGTATAATCAGAGAACATTGATCGTCTAGACAATACCACATCGTAATAGAGGTAGGCCGTGGAACATCGCTATGCGCTGATTGTCGGCATAGATTACTACAACGACACAAGCCATTTTATTCCTTTGCCTTTCGCCCAGGCCGACGCCCATGCTCTGTATGAACTGTTGATAGATCCGGAACGTGGAGGTTGGAAACCAGAAAACGTGGTCTACCTGGCCGGTGAAGCTGCTACGCGCGATGAGATCGAAAGCCAATTGCGCGAACTCTGTCTTGTGCGTGCTCAGACGGGTGATCTAGTGCTCTGCTATTTCGCATGCCATGCCTTCCTTGATCCCGCCACCGGAGATGGCTATCTTGCTTTGCGCACAACGCAGTTCACGCGTCCTGTCACGGGTCTCCATGTTCCTACTTTTGTTGATCACTATCTTTATGATTCGCAGGCTAGCAATATTCTCACTGTATTAGATGGATCACTTGCTGGCCAGAGTTGGCGACAACAGAAAAACCCGGAAGATATCAGCCTGTTATTTGGTCAATCATTGCTTGACCTGCCACGTACCAGGGGACGGGTTATCATCGGCTCCCGGCGCGTGGGCGAAGTTTCGCAGAAACAGATGGAGCAGGGACATGGTGTTTTTATGACGCACCTGCTCGATGCGCTGGAAGGGGCAGCAGCTAATCCTCGCACTGGTCGCATTACCCTGGGGACACTTTATGACTACCTTGATGAAGCTATAAGCTGGGAGGAGCCACAATACCCGCAAAAATTCGGCTACGAGCGCGGTTCAATGGTCTTGATAGAGTGGGCCGAATGGAAAACTGCTGCCGCTCCGCAAGCACTGTCGAAGGGACGGCGCGTCGTAGGCGTTGAGGTGACGCCTTTGCACATTCTGCTAGGGCATCACGGCCACGTTGACGATGTCGTTTTCTCACCTGATGGCACAAAGATTGCTTCCTGTGGGGAAGATATGACGGTGCGCCTCTGGTCTACTGAATCGGGTGCGATGCTGCAAACACTGACGGGACACGAGGGAGCAGTCATGGGTGTGGATATATCGCCTGATGGTCAAGCTATTGCCTCCTGTTCCGAGGATAAAACCGTGCGTTTATGGAATGCCAGAACGGGTCAGGCCACGGCCATTCTTCAGGGTCACAGCAGTGCAGTCTGGACAGTTGCCTACTCACTCGATAATACAATGCTGGCCTCCTGCTCCAACGATGAAAGTGTACGCATCTGGAATCCGGCAACAGGCGAGACGCGGCAGGTTTTGCAGGGACATCACAACGTGGTCGTGGGGGTTGATTTCTCCTACGATAGCCAGTATCTTGCTTCGTGTTCCTTCGATAAAACCATTTGTCTCTGGGATGTGAGCAGCGGAACGGTACAGCGCAAGTTGCGCTACACAGATATTGTCTACGGTGTAGCGTGGTCGCCCGATGGCATGTTGCTGGCCTCCTGCTCGGCAGATGGTGCCATATGTTTATGGGATACTACGAATGGCCAGATCGTACAGACGCTGACCGGGCATGATGGGGCTGTCTGGACGGTTGATTTTTCCGCCGATGGTCGTCTGCTGGTCTCCGGTTCCGAAGATGGTTCGTTGCGGCTATGGGATGTTCACCAGGGACGCGAACTCCAAACAATTAACCATCGTATCGAAATCTATGGCGTTGTTTTTGGGGCCAACGGCCTCTTAGCCAATAGCGCGGAAGACGGTGCTGTACGTGTTTGGCGTACAGAAGTCGTAGAAGGATAGTTAACACAAAATCAGGGCTATTTAAAAGTCCCAAAAAGAGAAAGAGAGAGTCATTCCTTGTTACAATGGGAAAAATCCAAGACCCAGAAAGTGAGGAATGACTCAAGATGGACTATAGCAGGTTAAATGAAGCAATGGAACAGGGAAAGCTACCGGAGGAAATTGATGCGTTGTCGGTGTATCGAGCGATGGAGCAAATACAGGATGGACGGCACAAACGGGGAGTGCGCTACAGTGTGGCCTTGATCTTCACCCTCATCCTGCTTGGGAAAGTGGCAGGGATGACCACGCCACGAGCGATTGCGGAGTGGGTACGCTTGCGAGCGGGGTGGCTCAGTACAGCGCTGCCGATCATGCGCCAGACGTTTCCGTGCGCGGCGACGTACAGCAATGTGCTGCGCGCCGTAGATGCCGAGCAGGTGAACGCGGTGCTGACACAGGCGCTGACGCGCGTCAGCGCGATGCAGCGCTGTGGAGACGAACCGAGTCGTCTGGCTGGACAGGCAGAGCGGGAGGAGCACGTCCATGTGGCCCTCGATGGCAAAACCTTGCGCGGCACGCTGGGCCACGAGCCAGCGGATCAGAAGAAGATGCATCAACTGGCACTCTATGAGACCAAGACCGGCCTGGTGCTCAAAGAGCAAGTGACGGGGGAGAAGCAGAATGAACTCTCCATCGTGTCACAGTTTCTGACGCCGCTGTGGGTCAAAGGACGCATTCTCAGCGCAGACGCATTGCACACCCAGCATCTCTTCTGCACTTGCGTCAAGCGCTGGGAGGGGGACTATGTTCTGATCGCCAAAGGCAATCAGCCCATCCTGCGTGACGACTTGCGCCTCTTTTTCAGCGAGCCACCTGCCGACTGCCGGGATTGGCGCACGGCTCGCACGGTCGATAAAGGGCATGGACGCCTGGAAATCCGCGAACTGGTGGCGACGACCGAACTCAGTGAGTTTCTGGGTGGGCAGTGGGCAGGCGTGGCGCAGGTCTTTCGGCTGACGCGCACGGTGACCGAGGATGGTCAGACACGTACCGAGGTCGTCTATGGCATCAGCAGCCTCTCACCCAAGCGCGCCTCTGCCGCTCGGCTGCTGGAGCTGGTGCGTGACCACTGGGCCATTGAAAACCGCTTGCATTGGCGACGCGACGTGACCTTGCGTGAGGATTCCTGTCAAGTGCGCAAGGGCAACGCTCCCCGTGTTCTCGCCGTGCTCAACAGTTTTCTGCTAGCCTTGCTCGATTTCCTGGGCGTCACTAATGTCCCTCAGCAGATGCGTCTCTTTGACGCCCAGCCTTGGCAGGCCGTTCGCCTCTTGCTTGGTTCTTTGCTGACTTTTAAATAGCCCTGGCGCTTGCCCTTGAGGGCTCGTCAAAAGGTCACGCAAGCCGTAGAATATCCTTCTGAGGGAAGCAACACAGAAAGGTGCCCTCAGGAGGATAGACAT
>WNFM01327427.1_pt5 | contig 20443 bp, 20 predicted proteins | sample 5400271 | NCBI WGS metagenome assembly WNFM01 (sample SAMN13153352, study PRJNA577476) | soil metagenome | isolation source: 60 cm saprolite on Douglas fir-dominated hillslope | place: USA:California | collected 2013-09-17
TGCCGACCCAGAATATGGCGTCGGGGCCCGAATCCTTGCGGATCTCCAGCATCTTCGCGGAGACCTCGTTCATCGCCTGTTCCCAGGAGAGGCGCTGCCATTTGCCGTTGACGAGTTTCATCGGCGTTTTGAGCCGGTGCGAATGCTCGACGATGCCGTGCTCGCGGATCGACGCGCCCTTGGCGCAATGCGCGCCGAGATTCAGCGGAGACTCGAACACCGGCTCCTGCCGCGTCCACACGCCGTTTTCGACTGTGGCGTCGATCGCGCAGCCGACCGAACAGTGCGTGCAGACCGTGCGCTTTTTCTGGACCGATTTGGCGTCGCTCTCCGCAGCCGCCGTGGCGGGGCCAATGGCGCCATACGGCAACTGGCTTGCGAATGCACCCGCGCCTGCGGCGAGGCCGGACCGCTTGAGGAACGTCCGGCGGTCCATCGTGGATATCCTGCCGCCTGCCTGCCTCTTCAACCGCGGACCCGTGGTCGGGGCACTGTCCGACTTTGGTCGCGTAGTAGTCGAGCACGTGTTCGGTTTCGCGATAACCCTGCGCGGATTCGGCGTCTGCCGGAGCTTCGGCCGGCATGACCGGACGGGCGAGCGCTTTTGTCGCGACGGCCGCGGCGCCCGCGCCACCCGCACCGAGTGCGAGCAGGAAGCGGCGGCGCTTCGGATCGGCGGGTTTGGGGGCGTGCGCGGGGACCGGCGCTTGCGCTGCGCGTTGCGATGATCTGGTCATGCGACCCTCCGACAAGTCAAAAACCGCGTGACGTTATGAATCCGTGCGGAGCCGCCGCAACGGTAATTATTCTATGGCAAACGAGTCACGTTCGACGGCCATGAACAGACTCGTGAATTCTCCTACGCGCTGATAGTAATTGGCAAGCGAGCATTTGCATATTGCGTCGCAGCAATCGAACACCCACGGAGCGAGGTGCCGATCGAAAAATTGGCGCTGGGTGGCGACGGCTGCCGGCTCGCGATCCCCGTTGCCCGCAACCAGCAGGCGCATCGTTTCGCACAGTGCGGACAGGTGGTCTTCGTACATCGTGACTTTGTCGCGCCGTCCGAGACCCAGGCGCGCCAGGTCCGAGCGTGCGGCCACGAGCGGCTTCTCCGTCGTCGGGCCGGTCACGTAGTGCGATGCGTGGAGGTCGACGTCGCTTCGCCCCACGCCGACGAAAAGATCCGTGTACTCCTGCTCTGCCACGTCGGCGTCCATGGCCGTGCTCGCCAAAATGAGCTTATTCCATGCCACAGCAAGGGGATTGCCGGGTGGCTCGGGCCAAGGTGCCGAAGACCCGAGCGCGGCAAGCATCGCAGCGTCCGGACCGTGGGCAAAGAGGCGCGCCAGCAACGCGTAGAACTGGGCGCGCGCCAAGTCTTCCGGCGCGAGCGGATGCGCAAGCGTGACCGGATCAGAGGTTACGGATGTCGGCACTGTTTTCGTTCTTGATGAGATCGACCACGCGGCAGTCGGCGCACATCTTGAGCCGGTCCAAGGCTCCCGGTGCCGCAAACATCGAATGGCCGGAAAGCTTCCCGAGCATCGTCGCGATCATCTTGTCGGTCCCGAGCGGCTTGCCGCAAACGATGCACTTGAAGATCGCCGCCTCGTTCAGCACGCGGGGCGCTTTTGCTTCCGGCGTCAGGTCGAGGCGCGGCGTGAGCGTGATCGCATGCTCCGGGCAGGTCGCCGCGCAAATGCCGCATTGCACGCATTTCGACTCGATGAACCGGACCTGCGGTGCTTCCATGTTGTCGAGGATCGCCGCCTCCGGACACGATCCGACGCAGGCCAGGCACATCGTGCACGTATCGGCATTGATGGCGATGGCGCCGAACGGAGCGCCCTTCGGCAGCGGTATGGTTTTCTGCGGCACGGGCGCGTGCAGCGCGAGATGTTCGAGCGCGAGGCCGATCGTCGTGCGCTTTTCCCCCGTCGGCGCAAACGTGGCGGCGGCGCGCGCGGTCAGCGCAACCGGCCATTGCCAGACTGCGGTTTCGAAGCCCGAGACGTCGGCGCCGTCGACGATCCGGAAATGCTCGCCCTGGTAGCCGAGCGCGTTGGTGATGGTGTCACCCAGCTGCATCTGGAACGAAAGCGCCGCACGATACTCGGGCGCCTCGTCGCCGGTCGCGACCACGGCCACTTGCGAGGCACCCCACGCGAGTGCCGCCAGCCAGACGTCGAGGCCCACGGAGGCGATATGATGGACTTCGATCGGAATCACGCGCGCGGGCAGACCCTTGCCGCGGCGCGCGAGCCGCGCGATCGCATCGCGGCTGTCCTCGGCGTGGAACAGGAGGCAGGCATCACGTCCGCCGGCCCCGGCAAATGTCGTGAGCACTGTCTTGATTCGCGCGCCAAGATCCGGAACCGGCGGATACGCATATGTGAGCGCGCCCGACGGGCAAACCGTCGTGCAGGCGCCGCAGCCGACACACAGGTGCGGCTCGACGAAGATCTTGTCGCCGTCGGAGCGAATCGCCGCGGCGGAACAGACGTCGATGCATTGCGTGCAGCCGGGCTGGCGGGAGCGGCTGTGCGCGCAGATCGACGCCTTGTAGTTGAAGAATTTCGGCTTCTCGAATTCGCCGGTGAGTGTCGCAATTTCCACGGCAGCCTTGGCCTGCGCGACAGCGTCCCCGCCTGGGGCGAAGTAGCCCTGCGGCGGCTGGTGGAGCTTGATCCACGGCGCCGCGTGGAGGTCGAGGACGATGTCGAAGCGCTCGGTGCGCCGCACGTCCTGCCGGTCGAAGTCGATCGCGCCGATGGCGCCGCACGCGGCGACACATTTGCGGTGGTCGCGGCAGCGGTCGAGATCGATCTGGTAGCTCCAGTCGATCGCGTTTTCGGGACAGACGCGGATGCAGGCGTTGCAGCGCGTGCACAGGTCGAGATCGATCGGGTTGGCCTGCGACCATTCGACGTCGAATACACCGAGCCATCCACGCAGCGACTCGAGCTCTCCGGAGTACACGGGATAGGCGCGCTCCGCCGGCAGCTCGCTGCCCATCGCGCGCCCGGTGGCAAGCACGGTCACATTGAGGCGATCCTTGAGCGCGTCGGCCCAATGCAGCGCCGCGCCCATCGGGCCGACGATCAGCAATTGCCCGCTGGAGTTGTAGGCGACGCTGGGCACCGGGTCCGGGTCGGGGAGCGCGGCCATGGCGAGCAACGCCGCAATCTTGGGCGTCGCGCCTTTCGCCTCGGCCGACCAGCCGCCGGTCTCGCGGATGTTCACGAATCGGATCGCCTGCGTCTTGCCGCCTTCTTCGGCGACTTCGGACAAGAGCCGCTGTTCCTGCGTGCAGGCAACCACGACGTCGCCGCGTGCGTTCGCGGCAAATTGGTCGAGTTCGCGTTGGCAAAGCGCGGTGTGCACGCCCGGGTCGCCTCCGAGCGCCAGCGCGCGAGCGAGCGCATCGCCGTCGAGCGGCATGGTCCCGTTGCACGAACACAGGAACAGTTTCTTGTCGGCCGCACTCATTCACGACCCCCACGCTCACTGCGTTCGCTGCCCCCAGCGACGCCGGGCGGCGAAGGTGGCTCGGCCGCAACCTCCGCAGCCGGCTCATCTGAGGGTGCGGCGGCCCCATCACCCTCGGCCTCAGCGATCTCTGCACCGACCCGCGGTTCCTCCGGTGATTCCGCCGGAGCAACCGCCGCGTAAGCCGCCGACAGCTTTTCCAGCATTCCCGGGGGCATGGGATCGGGCTGCGTGTAATCGCCCACGTAAATGTCGAGACCGTCCATCACGTTGAACGATGGATCGCTGAACAGCTTCTTCAGCGCGGCGCGCTTCGTTGCCTCGTCGATCGCCGGTCGCATGAACGGGGCGTAATCGGATTCGATGGTGAGGGACTCGACCGGCGGCAGCGGCGCGGGGTCCGTGATTACGGCGGACGCTGCGTCGGGAATCGCCGCGGCCGGTGGCGCAGGTACAGGGGCCGGCGGAAGCAACGATTCCGTCCGCTCGGCGCGCGCAGCCGCCAGCTTGCGCTGCGACCAGCGCTTGAGTGAGAACGGACGGGGCGTATCGGCGTCGTCGGCCATGCGCGGCGGCACAGCGGATTTCAATTGCGCGGCGGGCGATCGCCGCCGGCCGACGCGCCTTCCACAAACGGGTCGTTGCGTTTCATTTTCTTGCGCGGCTCGGGTTTGTAATGCAGGGCGACGAACGGGCGCATCCACGCGAGGATCGCGTCGGGCATGGGCACCGGATCGACCTTTTCGCCACCGTCCATGAGCCGGCCCGCCTGGTTGTAGCTGACCGTGACGAGCTCGGGGCGCGCCGCGGGCGCACCGCCATCTTCCGAGGCGCGCCACATGACGAACACGAGCGGCGTCTCGGACGTGATGTTGAGGTAGTAACCCTCGGCCTCGCTTGGGTGCAGTTCGACGGCGCGCCCGGGAAAGCGCCACGTCGTGCCCTCAGGACCATCGGCGATGCATTCCGGGTCGCCCGGATTGGCTTCTGTTTCGCCGATGGGCACCACGGCTGCCGGCCGCCATTGCTCGCTCACCCAGCGATTCGCGAGCGGCACGCGCTCCATCAAAACGTCGACGGAAAAATACACGGGCTTCATGGGTATTTGCTCGATTTAACGCTTGTCAATGAGGCAATGGATCATACACCCGCAAGAAGGTCCAATCCTTACGGGAACTCTGTCGCGAGCACGCCGTCTGCTACCATTTGCGATGCGGGTTCGTCGACGAAACCGCGGGCAAATCCATGGCCACGATCATTCCGCTCAATCCGATGCCGGCGCACGACGCCAGCGCGTTCTTGCGCGCCGCGGCGAATGGACCCGCGCACGCCGGGCCGATTGTCGACACGCGGGGTCGCGCGCTGTCGGACTTGCGCATTTCGGTGACCGACCGCTGTAATTTCCGCTGCGTTTATTGCATGCCGAAGGACGTGTTCGGCCGTGATTACCAATTCCTGCCCCACGCGGAACTGCTGACGTTCGAGGAAATCGTGCGCGCCGCCAGGGTGTTCGTCGACCTGGGCGTGCGCAAGATCAGGCTCACCGGAGGCGAGCCCCTGTTGCGCAAGAATCTCGAAAAGCTGGTGGAAATGCTCGCGCGGCTGGGCGATCTGGACCTCACGCTCACGACAAACGGCGCGTTGCTGGCGAAGAAGGCGAAGAGCCTGCGCGACGCGGGATTGAACCGCGTGACCGTCAGTCTCGATTCGCTCGACGATGCGACATTCCGCGCGATGAACGACGTCGACTTCCCCGTGGCCAACGTGCTGGCCGGGATCGATGCCGCCGAAGCCGCGGGACTCTCGCCGCTCAAGGTCAACATGGTCGTGAAGGCAGGCATCAGCGAAGATTCGATCGTGCCGATGGCGCGCCACTTCAAAGGCACCGGTCATATTGTCCGCTTCATCGAATACATGGACGTCGGCGCGACCAACGGCTGGCGGATGGACGATGTCATTCCCGCGGCCGAGATCGTGCGCAGAATCACGGCGGAATTGCCGCTGGCACCGGTCGATCCGAATTACAGCGGCGAAGTCGCGCAACGCTGGCGATACGCGGACGGCAGCGGCGAGATCGGCGTCATAGCGTCGGTGACGCAGGCTTTCTGTCGCGATTGCACGCGCGCTCGCTTGTCGACCGAGGGCAAGCTCTACACGTGCCTGTTCGCTACGCACGGCCACGACCTGCGCGATCTGCTGCGCGGCGATTTCACCGACATGCAAATACGAAATGCCATTGCCGCGGTCTGGGGACGGCGCGCCGACCGCTATTCGGAGGTGCGCACCGCGAATACCGTGGGAGCACCAAAGGTCGAGATGAGTTACATCGGAGGCTAGGTGAATGCTCCGAATACTCCTTACCGCCCGTTGCTGACCGACGCCGCGCGGCCGTCGACGTTCGAAGTGCGTGCCGTCGACGAGAACGGCGAAGCGCGCGACGTGCCCGTGGCCGGCGAACATCCGCTGACGCTCTACGTCGACAAGCAGGAGTTGCTGACGCTGATGACGCTGGGCGCCGCGCCCGAGGCGCTCGCCATCGGCTACCTGCGCAATCAGCGGCTCGTGGCATCGATCGACGACATCGTCGCCGTGCAGGTCGACTGGGAAACCAATTCGTGCGCGATCAAGACACGCGCAGGGCTGACCGACCTCGAGGCGAAAACCGCGAAGCGCACCAAGACTTCCGGCTGCGGCCAAGGCACGATGTTCGGCGACCTGATGGACGAAATCGACGGCGTGAGGCTGCCTCCGGGCGCAACACTGTCGCAGGCCACGCTCTACGACCTGCTGGACCACGTCCGGCTGCACGAGACAATCTACAAGCAAGCCGGCGCCGTGCATGGTTGCGCGCTCGCGACAAACGGTCCCGACAAATCCGAGATCATCATGTTCGTCGAGGACGTCGGACGCCACAACGCCGTGGACGCGATCGCCGGCCGGATGTGGCTCGACCGGCTGGACGGCGCCGACAAGATTTTCTACACGACGGGCCGCCTGACCTCCGAGATGGTGATCAAGGCGGCGCAGATGGGCATTCCGTTCCTCGTCTCGCGCTCGGGCCTGACGCAGATGGGCCACGAGATCGCCGAAAAAGTCGGCATCACGATGATCGGCCGCGCCACCAACCGGCGTTACCTGCTCTTCACGGGCACACAACGTTTCACCCGATGACGATCGCGCGAGACGACGTCACCGGCATCGTGCTGGCCGGTGGCATGGGAAGGCGCATGGGCGGCGTCGACAAGGGCCTGGTCGAATTGGGCGGCGTCCCGATGGTGGCGCATGTTCTGGCGCGATTGGCGCCGCAGGTGGGTCCGCTCATCATCAACGCCAACCAGAACAAGGATCGATACGCGCTTTTCGGCTTTCCGATCGTCGCCGACGCCATCGGCGGCTTCGCGGGGCCGCTCGCCGGATTGCACGCGGGCATGTCCGAGGCGACGACGCCATTCGTCGTGAGCGTGCCTTGCGATTCGCCGTTCCTGCCCACGGATCTCGTCGCCCGGCTCGCCGCGGCGATCGACCGCAACGACGGTGAGATTGCCGTCGCAAAAACGCGGGACCAGCCGCACCCGGTGTTCGCATTGGTGCGCCGCGACGTGTTGCCCCACCTCGCATCGTTCCTGCAGGGCGGTGGACGCAAGATCGATGCGTGGTACGCCACGCTGCGCATCGCTCATGTCGCCTTCGACGACGAGGAACGCGCCTTTCGCAACATCAACACGGCCGACGAACTTGCCGCCGCCGCCGACGATGCCCGTTGAGGCTTAGAAGGCGGCAACGCATGCGACGCAGTGCCCGCCCTCCCGTCAGTCCGCCTCTCCCGCGTCGCGCCATCGTCTGGTTCCTGCCGTCGGAAGTGTCGGGCGACGTGGAGGCGTTTCGCGCCGGGCACGATCCGACCGCCCGCACCGTCGCGGCGCACGTGACGCTCGTGTTTCCGTTTGCGTCCGCATTGAGTTCGGTGCAGGTCGCAGCACACGTGCGGCGCATCGCGTCACGCTGGCCCGTCTTGCCCGCCGAATTCGCGGGGAGCGACGCATTCGAGGCGCGTTTTGTTTACCTGCGGATGACGCGGGGCCGGCAAGCGCTGGCGGAACTGCATGACCAACTCTACCGCGGTGTGCTGGCGCCGTTCCTGCGGCAAGACTTTCGCTACGAGCTGCACCTGACGATCGGCGTCGCCGATGATGTCGATGCGTGCAACGCGATGCTTGCGCAGGCCGCTGCTGCGCTCCGCCAACCAATTGCGGCGACCGTTGCGAGCCTCTGCGTCGTCACGTTACGCAGCAACGGCCGGATCGAGCGTGGGGCGGAGATCCCGCTGGGCGCGCCATGATGCTGCGGCTCTCCACGCTGGCGCACGGCCGCGACAACAATTTCCAGTTGATCCGCTTAGCTGCAGCGGCCGCGGTCGTGTTGTTCCACAGTTATGCGTTGACGAATCACTGGACCGACGAACCACTGTGGCGCGTGATGCCCGAACTTAATTTGGGTTACCTGGGTGTCGCGTGCTTTTTCGTGATCTCGGGATTCCTGGTGACGCAGAGTTGGGTGTCGCGCTCCCATATCGCTCCCTTTGTCGCGGCGCGCATCCTGCGCATTTACCCGGCGCTCATCGCTGCGGTCGTGCTCACACTGGCGCTGGCGTTTGCATCGAGCGCGCTCGACTGGGCCGCCTTCCTCGGGCACCCGCAGACGCTGGATTACGTGCTGCACGTCGCACCAGGATGGGAGATGAAATACCGGCTGCCCGGCGCATTTCCGGTGAATCCCATTCCCCACGACGTCAATGGCTCGCTGTGGACGCTGCCGGTCGAACTGCGGCTTTATGTCGCGATCCTGGTCGCGGGCGTCGCCGGCCTCCTGGTCCGGCAGCGGGTGTGGCTCGCGATACTGGGCGCGCTGCTTGCCCTGTTCGTGTGGCGCCCCGACTGGTTCCCGATGCCGCCGTACGACGACGTCACGCGAACGCTCGTGCTGCTGTTCGCGTTGGGTTCGCTGGCGTGCGTGTGGCGCAAGGCCATTCCCGTGTCCCTGGCCACCGCCGCCGTCGTGATACTGCTGGTGATCGTCAATCCGGCCGGGCTCGCGCGCGGCGTGCTGTTCGCGCCGTTGCTCGTTTATGTCATGCTCGTCGCCGCCTATCATCCCCGGCTGCAGTGGCACGCGTTCAATCGGGTCGGCGATTATTCCTACGGCGTCTACGTGTATTCGTTCCCGATTCAACAGACGCTGCTGGACCGCTTTCCGGGATTGGAGCCGCTGCCTCTGTTTGCCGTGGCCTTGCCGCTGACGCTCGCCGTCGCCGCGCTGTCGTGGCATGGCGTCGAGGCGCCCGCGCTCGGATTAAAATCACGTTTCAGGCAACCCAAATGAACGCACCCCAAACGCTGCGCGAAGCTTCCTGCGCCGACGACTACGACCCCAACGCGATGGCCGTGGACCGCGCGCGGGCATTGATCCGGCAGTTTCTCTCGCCCGTCACCGCGACCGAGCGCGTACACATCCGGGCGGCGCTCAATCGCGTCCTCGCGCAGCAGGTCGTTTCGCCGATCGCCGTGCCGGCACACGACAATTCGGCGATGGACGGCTGGGCCGTCCACTTCGCAGACCTTCGCACCGACGGCGACACGGAATTGAAGCGCGTCGGCGAATCGTTCGCGGGCAAGCCACACAACGGGCCCATCGGGCCGGGCGAGACCGTGCGCATCTTCACCGGTGGAATCATGCCCAAGGGCGCAGATTCGGTCGTGATGCAGGAGCGCGCGACGGAAATCGACGGCGGCGTCCGAGTTCCCGCGGGTGCGCTGACGAAGTCCGGGCAGAACCGGCGGTTCGCCGGCGAAGACTTGAAGCAGGGACAGGTCGTATTCGCGGTCGGGCAACCGGTCCGGCCGGCCGAGCTCGGCATGCTCGCCTCACTCGGCATCAACGAAGTGGCCGTCTACCGCAAGCTGCGCGTCGCCTTCTTTTCGACCGGCGACGAATTGAAATCGATCGGCACGCCGCTCGCGGAGGGCCAGATCTACGACAGCAATCGCTACACGCTGTATGGAATGTTGTCGCGCCTCAACTGCGACATCGTCGACATGGGTGTCGTGCCGGATGTCCCGGAAGAACTCGAGCGCGCCTTCGCTGATGCCGCGGCGAGCGCCGACGTCGTCATCACGTCCGGCGGCGTTTCGGTCGGCGAGGCCGACTACGTCAGAGAGCTGCTGGGCAAGTTAGGCGAGGTGCTTTTCTGGAAGATCGCGATGAAGCCGGGCCGGCCGCTCGCCTACGGCAAGATTGGCGGCGCGCATTTCTTCGGCTTGCCCGGCAATCCAGTGGCCGTGATGGTGACGTTCTACGCATTCGTCCGCGATGCGCTGCTGGTGCTGTCGGGACGCCGCGACACGGGACCGATGCCGACGTTCAAGGCCGTGCTGTCGGCGCCGATTCGCAAGGCGCCCGGCCGCACGGAGTTCCAGCGCGGAATACTGTCGCCGGACGGCGCAGGCGGATGGAGCGTGCACACGACCGGCGATCAGGGTTCGGGCATCCTGTCGTCGATGTCGCAGGCCAATTGCTTCATCGTGCTGCCGACGCAGACCGGCAATATCGCGGCCGGCGAGATGGTCGACGTGCAACTGCTGGAAGGGTTGATCTAGCTCCGGCACGCGGCTATGATCGATCGCAGGGGCCTTCACGCAGACGCCCCGCCGTACCGGTGGCCTTGTCGCCATCCAAGCTCTGCTTCGTTGTCGCCAACCGGCGCGACAGGAGGCACCATGAGCAGGGATTCGGGCACCACGGCCAAGGCCATCACATCACAGGAATTGCAGCAACGGCTGGGCGCGTTTCCGCCGCCCACGCTGATCGACGTGCGGCGGCAAGCCGCGTTCGACGACGATCCAGACATCATTCGCGGCGCCATCAGGCGCGCGCCCGAAGCGATCGCTGAATGGTCGCGCGATCTCGAGCCGTGGCGACCCGTCGTCGTCTATTGCGTGCTCGGACATTCGGTGTCGCAGGACGCGGCGCAATTCCTGGATGCCGCCGGATTCTCCACGCGCTATCTCGATGAAGGGATCGCCGGATGGCGTGATCATGGCGGCGCAACGGCCCGCCATGCGCCGCCGACGCGATGGGTCACGCGCGCGCGGCCGAAAATCGACCGCATCGCGTGTCCGTGGCTCGTTCGCCGCTTCATCGATCCGTCAGCGGAATTTTTCTACGTGCCCAAAGAGGACGTCCGGGCGTTCGCCGCAGAGAATGTGGCCACGGCCTACGACATTCCAGATGTAACCTATTCGCATGCCGGCCCGCAATGCAGCTTCGATGCATTCGTCCGCATCCATGAACTCGAACACCCTGCGCTGACAACGCTCGCGACGATCGTTCGCGGCGCCGACACGTCGTCGCTGCACTTGGCACCCCAGGCCCCCGGCCTTCTTTCGGTGTCGCTCGGCTTGTCCGCGATGTTCGCCGACGACCACGCAATGTTGAAGTGGGGAATGCTCGTTTACGACTCGCTCTACGCCTGGTGCCGCGAAGCGCAGGAGGAAACGCACTGCTGGTATCCGGAAAAATTGCCCGTCTGGGAACCCGCATGACCGAAGCCGATCCCGCGCGGCCGCGCGCGCCCACGCGCACCGAGGCGCTTCGCTATTGGTTCCGCCTGGGCTGTTTGAGTTTCGGCGGCCCGGCGGGACAGATTGCGCTGATGCACCGAGAGCTGGTCGACGAAAAGCACTGGATCTCCGAGCGCCGATTCCTGCACGCGCTCAACTACTGCATGGTGCTGCCCGGACCCGAGGCACAGCAACTCGCAACGTACATCGGCTGGCTCATGCACCGGACCTGGGGCGGCATTGTTGCCGGCGGCTTGTTCGTGTTGCCATCGCTAGCCGTCCTCGTGGCGCTGTCATGGCTGTACATGGCCTATGGCAACGTGCCGGCCGTGGCAGGTGTCCTGTATGGCGTCAAACCCGCGGTTGTCGCGATCGTGCTGCACGCGGCGTGGCGCATCGGATCGCGCGCGCTGCGGCACCCTTTATTGTGGGTCATTGCGGCCGCGGCGCTCACGGCGATCGCGGCGTTTTCGGTGCCCTTTCCCGCCATTGTCTTCGCAGCGGGATTGTTGGGCTACATCGGCGGACGCATCGTTCCATCTGCGTTCACCGCAGGTTCGGCGCACGCCACCGACGGCGGAACACACGTTGCGTCGGTCATCGACGACGACACACCCACACCTGAGCACGCGCGCTTTGCGTGGCGCCGGCTGGTTCTCGTCGTGAGCGCGTTCGTCGCGATATGGGCACTCTCACTCGGCGGACTGGCGGCATCGTGGGGATGGGATTCACCGCTCACGCAGATGGGATGGTTCTTCACCAAGGCGGCGATGCTCACCTTCGGCGGAGCCTATGCCGTGCTGCCGTATGTCTACCAGGGGGCGGTTGAATCGTTCGCGTGGCTCACGCCCGCGCAAATGATCGACGGGCTGGCCCTGGGCGAGACGACGCCCGGCCCGCTCATCATGGTGGTCGCGTTCGTCGGATTCGTCGGCGGCTGGGTCAAACAACTCTTCGGGTCCGCGCTGCTGCCGCTGGCCGGCGCCGTCGCCGCGTGCGTCGCGACTTTTTTCACTTTCCTGCCGTCGTTCATGTTCATTCTTGCCGGCGGCCCGATCATCGAGACGACGCACGGGCAACTCAAGTTCACCTCACCGCTGACGGCCATCACGGCCGCCGTGGTCGGCGTCATCGTCAATCTCGCCGGTTTTTTTGCCTGGCACGTTTTCTGGCCTGCCGGATGGCGCCCCGCGGCATCGCTCGCGGGCCTCGATCCTCTGGCGCTCGCCTTTACCGTCGCCGCGACATTGGCGCTTTTCCGCTACAAGGTGGGCGTCATCCCCGTCATCCTCGCGTGCGGTGCGGGCGGGCTCGTTTCGAGCTTCGCTCGCTGATGCGGGCAACGCTGGCGGTCAGTAGTACGGGCGCCGTTCGAGGTAGCGAATCCTGCGTTCCAATTCGAAGATGTCCGCGGACTGGGCCAAGTACGCTTCGCGTTCCTTGACCTGCTGGCGGTGGAACCAGTCGCCGAGCGCGGTAATCCAACCGGGCTCAGCCGGGCGCCGGGCAGTTGTCCTGGACAAATCGGCCGGCTTCTTCGGGTCCGCGCTGGCGGGCATGACCTCGGTAAAGGTCGCCTGGGCTAACTGAATGCAGAGCGCGATGAAACCCGGTTCGGTCGCGGTTGGGGTCGTGACTCTCATTGGATGCTCCTTTTCGCCTTGTGGGCATTGGTGCGCGATCTTGGTGCATCGCACAATACCAAGATAGGACCCGGCCGAAAGAGGGTCAAATCATTGTTTTGAATCAAGATCATTGATTTGACCTATGTAGTCCTAACCAATTGGTGCCATGCAGCATTTCCGGTATAATCCCGGTTTGGCAGACAAGAACGGAGTCCTATGGAGCTCTACCAGCTCAGGAGCTTCGCGGCGGTCGCCGAGTTGGGACACCTGACCCGCGCAGCCGACCGGCTTCACATCAGTCAACCGGCGCTCAGCGCCCAAATCAAGGCGCTCGAAGACGAGCTGGGCGTTGCCCTCTTCGAACGGCTTCCGACCGGCATGGAACTGACCCCCGCGGGTCACAAGCTGCTGCCGGAGGCGCACAAGGTCGTCGCCGCCGCCCAAGTCCTGCGCAGCCACGCCAGCGCATTCAAGGGCGAGGTCGCCGGGCGCGTACGCGTCGGCACGGTGTCCGACCCCGATTTCATCCAGGTGGCGGATCTGCTCGCACAGGCCGTCGAAGCCTTCCCCCTGCTCGAAATCGAGTTGCACAATGAAGTGACGGGTGCGGCGTTCGAGAAGGTGCGCGACGGCGCGCTCGACGCCAGTTTCTACTACGGCAACCTGACCCATCCGGCCGTGGCGGTCATGCCGCTGCGGCATTTTGCCTACCGCGTCGTCGCGCCGGCAGTGTGGCGCGAGCGGGTCGAGAACGCGCCGTGGGATGAGATCGTCGCGATGCCATGGATCATGACACCGCCGATCAGCACGCACAGCGCCCTGGCCGCAGAATTGTTCCGCGAACACGGCGCTTCGCCCGCGCGCCGGGTCGAGGCGGACCATGAGGCCGTGATCAGTTCGCTGGTCGTTGCTGGGGTTGGCGTTTCGCTGATGCGAGCGGACCTCGCGGTCGAGGCCGCGGCCAAAGGCGATGTGGTCCTCTGGGGCGAAGCCCGGCTGCCGACAACACTCTCGTTCGTCTATCTCGCCGAGCGCGAAGACGAGCCTGTCGTGCGCGCGCTGCGCGACGTCCTGGATCGCGTCTGGACGCCTGCCGAGCAACCCGAAGCCGCTTAGATCCGTTTGCGGAAGCCCACGCCCGCGCTCGCGGAGCGATGCGTTAACCTTGGTCGCGTGATCTCCCTTCGCGACGTCAGCAAATCCTTCGCGGGCCTGCGGCCGCTGGCCGTTTTGCGAGGCCTTTCGCTCAATGTCGGCCCCGGTGAATTCGTCGCGGTCATGGGCGAATCGGGCGTCGGCAAATCCACGCTCCTCAACCTCATCGCGGGACTCGATCGGCCGGACAGCGGCCGTGTCGCCATCGATGGCGTTGACCTCGCGTCGCTCGACGACGATGCACTGACCATCCTTCGCCGCGAGCGGATGGGTTTCATCTTCCAGGCGTTCCACGTGCTGCCTTATCTCTCGGTGGCGCAGAACGTCGCGCTGCCGCTGGCACTGCTTGGTGTGCGCGGACCCGAGGCCGATGGACGTGTTGCAGCGATGCTCGACGCGGTCGGCATGGGCTCGCGCGGCGCTTCGATGCCGCGCGAGCTATCCGGCGGTGAGTTGCAGCGCGTCGCGATCGGCCGCGCGCTCGTCCATCGTCCGGCCCTGGTCCTGGCCGACGAGCCGACCGGCAATCTGGATGCCGACAGCGCGGCCGGCGTGGTCGACCTCCTTCGGCGGCAGTTGAAAACCCATGGAGCGACCGGCGTGCTCGTCACGCATTCGCACGCCGCCGCGAAAGCGGCCGACCGCGTGCTGACACTCGCGGCGGACGGCCTGCGCGACACATCGCCGCCGGCAACGCGATGACCGCGGCCTCGGCGCACGTCAGCGTCGTCGGCGCAACGCTCGGAGGCGCTTTCGGCCACAACCGCGCGCGGATTATTTTATCGTCGCTGGCGATTGCGCTCGGTGTGGCGCTGGGATTCGCTGTGCAGCTCGTCAATCAGGCGGCGATCGGCGAATTTGCGGGCAGCATGGCGACGCTGTCGGGCAGCGCCGATCTCGAGGTGCGCGGACCGCGCGCAGGATTCGACGAAACACTGTTCGTGGGCTTCGCGCAAGACGCTGACATCGCCGTCGCCAGCCCGGTCGTCGAAATCGATGCGCGGATTAAGGGACGCGATGAAGCGTTGCCGGTCTTCGGCGTCGACGCGTTTCGCGCGGGCGCCGTGACGCCGTCGCTGACCGGAGGCGCTTCCGATCTCCTTGACGTATTGCGGCCGGACACCGTTTTCGTCAGTGCCGGCGCCGCCTCGCGGCTGGACGTAGCGAAGGGAGGCACGGTGACGCTGCAGTCCGGATTGCGTGATGTCGTGCTGACGGTGGCTGGCCTCGCGCAATCGGCGTCGTCGCAAAGCTACGCCGTCATGGACATTGCCGCCGCGCAGGAACAGTTCGGCCGCATCGGCCGACTCACGCGCATCGACCTTCGCTTGCGGCCCGGCGCCGACGTCGCTGCCGTGCGCGCGCGGCTTGTATCCGCATTGCCGACGGGAGTGAGCGTCGAGCCGCCACAGGCGCGCGCGGATGCGACCACGCGCATGTCGCGCGCCTATCGCGTGAACCTCAACGTTCTCGCGCTGGTGGCGCTCTTCACCGGTGGCCTGCTCGTATTCTCGACGCAGGCGCTGTCGGTGGTCCGCCGGCGCGCGCAGTTCGCGCTGCTGCGAACGCTGGGACTCACCCGCAAGCGTCTCGTTTCGCTGCTCCTCGTCGAAGGCGCAATCGTCGGCGCCGCGGGATCGCTGCTCGGATTGGCCGCGGGGTATGTCCTCGCGGGCGCCGCGCTGCGCGTCTTCGGCGGTGATCTGGGCGCCGGTTATTTCCGCGGCGTCGCCCCTGCAGTCGTATTGGAACCGCTCGCGACGTTCGTCTTCGGCGCACTCGGCATTCTTGCGGCGGTGCTGGGCAGTCTCATCCCGGCGCTCGAAGCCGCGCGCGCGGCGCCGGCTGCCGCGCTCAAGGCCGGCGACGAACAAGCCGCATTCCGCCCGCTTCGCCGCGCGTGGCCCGGCGCTTCGCTGCTGCTCGCGGGCGCGCTCGCCGCATTGTCGCCACCGCTGGCCGGATTGCCCATCATGGGCTACGTGGCCATCGCCTTGCTGCTCATCGGCACGCTGCTGCTGATGCCGCGGGTTGCAAATTTCCTGCTCGCGCGGATTCCCACGCCGCGCTCCGTGCCGGCCGCCCTCGCGCTCGATCAGCTGCGCGGCGCGCCCGGACAGGCTTTGGTGAGTCTCGCCACGATTGTCGCCAGCGTGTCGCTGATGGTCTCGATGGCGATCATGGTCGCGTCGTTTCGCCAGTCGCTCGACGACTGGCTGCTGCGCGTCCTGCCCGCGGATACCTATGTGCGCGCGGGCAGCGCTGGGGACAGCGCGTTCTTCAGCGCCGAAGACCAGCGCAAGTTCGTCGGGCTGCCCGGCGTGCGTCGCGTCGACTTCCTGCGCGCGCAAAGCCTGTTGCTCGATGCCACACTGCCACGCGTTGTCCTGCTCGCGCGCGACCTCCCTGCGAAAGACCCGGCGCGCGCGCTGCCGCTGGTCGCGGAGGTGCCCGCGGGCAATATCGGCGATCCGCCGCCTGCGTGGGTCAGCGAGGCGATCGCGGATCTCTACGGTTATGGCCTCGGCCAACGGATCACGCTACCGATTGCCGGACGCGCCGTCGCGTTCACCGTGGCCGGTGTGTGGCGCGATTACGCCCGGCAACAGGGCGCGATCGTCATCGAGCGCGCGTTGTACGCGGCGTTGACAGGCGACACGACCGCCAACGACGCTGCGCTGTGGCTCGATGCGGGCGCGCGGGTCGAGGATGTGCGCCGCGAGCTTGAAGCGCGCGTGGGTCCCGCGGGCACGCTGACGTTCGCGTCGCCGGGCGAGATCCGGACGATTTCGCTGCGCATTTTCGACCGGACGTTTGCGGTGACCTATGCACTCGAGGCCGCTGCGGTCGTCATCGGACTCGTCGGTTTGTCGTCGTCGTTCGGGGCACTCGTGTTCGCAAGGCGGCGCGAGTTCGGCATGCTGCGGCACATCGGGCTGACGAGGCGGCAGGTCGCCGGCATGCTGGCAACCGAAGGATTGCTGGTCAGCGGCATCGGGCTCACCGTGGGCCTCACCCTCGGGTGGTTGTTGAGCCTGGTTCTCGTCTTCGTCGTCAACCGGCAATCGTTCCACTGGAGCATGGACCTGCACATGCCGTGGGTTCCGTTGCTGGCGCTCGCCGCCTCGCTGTTGGCTCTCGCCACGGCGACGACGCTCATCAGCGCGCGATCGACGATGGGCAGCGACGTCATCCGCGCCGTCAAGGACGATTGGTGAACCGGCGCTCGTTCCTGCTGGTGCCGTTGGCCGCTGTTGGTTCGCGCGCCGCGGCGCAGGTCCGCTATCCCGCTGTCGTGCAGGACCCGGTGTTCGAATTTCCGCGGGACCACGGCAGCCACTCCGCGTTTCGCACCGAGTGGTGGTACATCACGGCGTGGGTGCGTGACGATGACAGTCATGACCTTGGCGTCCAGATCACGTTCTTCCGCAATCGCCCCGGCGTTGCCGAGGGCGGCACCAGCCGTTTCGCGCCGCAACAGCTGCTGTTCGCGCACGCGGCGATCGCCGATCCGCACCACGGGCGGCTTTTCCACGATCAGCGCGCGGCGCGTGCGGGATTCGAGTTGGCCGAAGCGTTCGAGACGACGACCGACGTGCACATCGCCGACTGGTCGCTGCGGTTGACCGGAAATACCTACGTGGCGCGCATCGCTGCCCGCGATTTTTCGATGGATCTCGCGTTCACCGCAAGCCGAGCGTTGTTGCCGCAAGGCGCGAAAGGGGTGAGCCGCAAGGGACCTCGCGCCGAGCAGGCGAGCTACTACTACAGCCGTCCGCACCTCGACGTCGCCGGCACGTTGACGGTCGAGCGTCGCGCAATGAACGTGCAAGGCGCGGGCTGGCTCGATCACGAATGGTCGAGCGACTATCTTGCGCCCGAGGCGCGCGGATGGGATTGGGTCGGAGTGAATTTCGACGATGGCTCTGCGTTGATGGCGTTCCGCATTCGCGATTCGCAGGGCGGCGCGTACTGGGCCGGCGGCGCGTTGCAGGACAAGGACGGGACCGTCCGCGACCTGCAACCCATGCAAGTCCGGTTTACGCCGCTGCGGCGCTGGCGATCGCCGCGCACGGACATCGACTACCCGATTTCATTCAACGTCGCGGCCGGCAATGTCGAAATCACGCTGCAGCCGCTGCTGGACGATTCCGAACTCGATTCGCGCGCGAGCGTCGGAACCATTTACTGGGAAGGCGCCGTGCGCGCATATGCGGGCGGGCGCGAGATCGGACGCGGCTATCTTGAATTGACCGGGTACGGCGGCGCGCTGAAACTCTGATTCACCTCACTGTCGGTCAGCGGTCTTGAGGGCCTCGCGTGCGGCCAGCGCCAGGGGATCGTTCCGGTTGTTCGCGATCCGGGCCAACGCGGCCCGCGACTCCGGATCGGCGACGATGCCGAGACCGGCCACGGCATTCGCGCGATATCCGGTGGCAAACCTCTTCACCTGGTCGTCGACATAGCCTTGGCGCGAGACTCGCCGGAATCGCGCCAGGTCCTGCCGGCTGACGCCTTCGATCGCGTATTGCTCGATGGGGAATTTCGCCCGCATCGCGTAGCGCTCTTCGGCCGCGGCGCGTGCATCCCTCAATTCCTCCCGCGATGGTCCATCGACGATGGCTTTCCGGAACGCCGCCGCCAGCGGTTCCCGATAGCGGCGCATGTCGTCGACGAGCGCCCGCTCCTCATCGGTGATGCACGCCGCCAGAACCCAGCGGTTGAACACCGCGAGGGCTTCCGGCGACAGTCCATAGCGGGGCTGCGCGAAGGCGGATGCGCACGTCATCGCGATAAATCCGGCAATGATCCACCGCGCGATCTGGAACGCCGCGTTTGTTGGCTTCGTCATTGGCTCTCTATGCGGTATTTGTCCGGATCAATTCGCGGGGAACGCGCCGTCGGCCCACAGGCGCTTCTTGATCGATGGGCAATCGAGCGTCAGTGTGTCGCGATCGCAATTGCGCGTCGGCAAACCCGGGCGCAGATTGAAGACCTGGTTGATCGCGGAGTTTGGCCGCAGATGCGCGCGGAATATCTGGCCTTCGGTGAGGAACTGCCGCCAATTGCTGGCCGAGTGCATTACGTTGGTGGGATTGAAGTCGATCGTCAGGTCGTCGATATGCTCGAGCCCGAAGTCGTGGCCGATTTCGTGGGACAGCAATTCGGCACCGGAACCTGCTGCGATCGCGACAAAGCCGCCGCCGATGGCGCAAGCGTTGCCGCGCGACGTCGAGCCGTCGACCAGGCTGACCAGGTAGACATTGATGCGACCCGAGCGCACGCCGATATCGGCCTGGATCGACGAGACGCTCACGTTGGCCGCACCGCAAGTAAAGGCCGCGTAGGTCGCCGCCTTGGCGTTGGCCGTTGCATCGACGATCTCCACCGGTGACAAATGCACGCCGAGCCGCTCGTCCGTATAGATCTGCTGCGCTGTTTGCCAAAGTGTCAGCGCGGTTTGCTGTGTGGTCACGAACGGGCCCGCGACAACCCAGATCGTGACGGCCGTATCGAATGCGCTCGCGAACGGCACGTTGACGGTCTGGTTGCCGAATGCGGTCGTCCACACGGTCGATTGCACGGCGACGGGACGATCTCGGCTGAAGGCGATGGCCTCGCCCGCGCCGGCCCTCGCGCCGACGTTGACGTTGTCGGTCGCCGTGACGAAGCCCTGGTAGTTGGCGGTGGGCGTGCTCGAGCCGTCACTGACGAGCGTGCCGTCGGGCGCTCCCGAGCCGGCCGTGAACATGAGCGTGGCGGTGCCGGCGACGGGCGCGCACATGATGACCGCATCCGGACCGTAACCTTCCGCCACATAGCCTGCCGCGATCATCTGCGCCTTGATCGCCGGGGAACGGGTGTAGCGATGGTTCGAATCGGCGCGCTGGTTCCACAGCCGATAGACCGGCGCGGTTCCGGCGGGGCACGCACCGGTCGTCGTGTCCGGCAACGCCACGAAAAACACGGCGGGCGATTCGAACACATAGCCGCTGTAGTTGGGATCCGTCGTCGACTTTTGGGCAATGAGATTGCATTCGGCTGGCGAAGCCGAAAAGAAATGCGAATTGCCGTGCGCGGGCGGAATGTAGAACCGGCACACCGGATTGACGCCGGCGCCGCCGCTGGCCTGGCTGGGAAATACGTTGAACGATTGCCCCGTCCGCGCCCAGCCGGGGATCCGGCCCGTATCCAGCGCGTCGATGTCCGGCTGCAGGTTGCTGATGAAATAGTGATCGAGGCTCGCGTTGTAATACTCGACGGAAGTCACCGGCAATGCGGGCAGTGTCACGGCCTTCCCCGCGAAATTGGTGGCGAGATTGGCAACGGTCGCGCCCGCGTGATTGATCGCGCCGGTGCCATCGCTCGCCAGCGACGCGTAGGTAACCGTGTCGGCGCCGGCGTAATTGAGCGTCGCGCCATCGGTGGCCAGGAACCCGTTGGGAATCACGTAATCGGGCGTGATGAATCCCAGCGCGGCCAGGCCCTGGGAGCCAACGAGCACGCGCTTCCCCGCGGTCGCCGAAGCCGGCAGATCGGCAGGAAAGGCAAACG
>WNFM01111628.1_pt3 | contig 20437 bp, 17 predicted proteins | sample 5400271 | NCBI WGS metagenome assembly WNFM01 (sample SAMN13153352, study PRJNA577476) | soil metagenome | isolation source: 60 cm saprolite on Douglas fir-dominated hillslope | place: USA:California | collected 2013-09-17
CTCAAAGATGATCGCTTGAACACCTGGTAGAGATTCAACAATACTTTTTGTAAGTCGGAGTGTGTCTTCGGAAACGCGACGCGAGTGTATGTCGAGCTGGAAGCCTTTGTAGAGCGTCCCTCCTGCTATGTGGACTTCAACGACAGAGTCATGATCTATTTCGTCGAGAAAGCGGTGAACCGGTAGCGCGAAATTGTGCTCGTCGCACTGCAGGTTATACACATCCAGCAATATGCCGCAGTCAGTATTTTTGACTACAGCATTGATGAAGCCAGCCCAGGAGTATTGATCTTCGTCACAGTCAGGAAAGGCGCGTGCGACGTTCTCGAGCAGGAACGGCAAGCCGTAGCGATCCTGCAACGCCTTGACCCGCGCGCAGACGAGATCCAGCGCCTCCTGGGTGCACGGCGCCTCGATCATCGTACCGAGGGGTTCGCCGTCGACGGTTGAGTAGCTCAAATGCTCGCTGTGCCAGCGTACTGGCAGAGTATCGATCGCCTGATCGAGTAAATCGACATAGTCTCGCGACCACCCATCGTGACTTGCTATGGATAGGCCTACGCCGTGCACCAAGAAGGGTACTCGCCCACCAACAGGCGAAAGCGCGCGGGAAACGGCAGGATCCAGTTGCAACCTGGAGTGCCGGTCACGCCCGCCACTCCACCGGTCAGGAGAAATTTCGACGATATCGACGAGACCGATGACGCGGTCGATGAAATCCTCATCATCGGTCTCGATGTTTGTGCCGAGCAATATATTTGCCACTTCAGCCGTCTCCGCAGGATGCCGCCGCAGTTTCCAACTATCGCGCGAGAATAGCGCCCCCTACGCCGGGGAGTTTCGCGATCGGTCCGACTTCCGGATCTCCGCCACCGACGAGCCTGACGTCGATGCCCCGAATGCCGCACGTCGAACACCCGGAGAGGCGGTAGATATGCTCCAGTACCCCGCTGATCTGTTCCTTCGGAATTTCCCCTTTCTCAAGATTGGACTCGGTGGCGGCACTGACGGCGGTTGCTCCAGTTACCCCGGACAGGAAAGTAGCCGAGACCGCAGCCCGCACCAGGAACGCACGTCGAGTCAAAAAGTTGGAGTCAACTGGCGAAGTAAAACTTTTGGTCTTCTTCATCCAGCGCTCTCCTCCTACAACAGTGCAATGAAATGCCATTCGCAATCCAGCGCCGCAACTAACCCCATCGGAACCAGTGATGGTCCGTCAGATTAATCCCGGGGTACTTACAGATCTCATACGCGAGCTAGGTCACCGATCCATGTCTGCCTGCTAGAGCATGCATGCATGGGCTCAGGCCTTGCCTTTTGCCATGGGACAAAGTCTGGGCAAGCCGCTGTTCAGCATGGCCTTCACCTCCGATACGACCCTTCGACCTTGCTCGCGTATCCAGGCGATCGGTAGAAATTTTTCTTTTGGTCGCGCTAAGGAAGTCCTTCGCTCCATGCAGGCGGGCGAATATACGCTTGAGGAGTGAACCCGCTCCGGATATGGGGCGAAACAAATTACCGATGCACCCTGGCGCCCAAAATAAAATAGGGACGCCATAGCGCGCTCGTAATGTGTGAATTTTGCAGTACCGAACCGAGTTGGACCCGGGCCTTCACTGCCGCACGGCTATTTTATGACGCCAACTTCAATCGGCTGACGCGTCCCAGCGTGAATTCTGGCCGCCGCTTTATTTCCGGTGAAAGCTACGTCAATCATGCAAGCATCGAACAGGGGTCCCGGCTTTACGCCGGCCTCATTGCAAATAGCTTTTACGCGGTTTGCAATTTTCGGATCCAGATCCTTTGCATAGAAGGGTTTGGAAGGCACTCCTGACTCCTTCACGTCGCCACAGATATTCAACATAGATTCAGATGGCTTCACGCGCCAACTCTCGCCGTAACGATGGTAAAACTCATCAAATGAGAAAGGGACGGTTAGGACAGTTCCTTCAAGAGTTGCAACCCGGTTTGGATCGTTATTTGGATTCACCAACAGGCCTTTTGCCCCAATGGGCCAACGGCCGAGCCCCACCCTCACGTCGATGTAGCTGGTGTTTACGTCAGCTTTCACCCAATCTCCGCTGGCTCCGCGGATCAAGTAAGAATTGCCTCGAAGCGAAATTTGGGTGCCATCAGATAAGAGTTCAACTTTCCCTTGGCCCAAAGGCAGCACTTTTCCGTCAACAACAACTCTTTGCGGCGATAGGCACACGGCGACCTTTGTCTTACCCAACCGTGCAGCAATCGCAGAATTGACTGACGCATTCGGCCAATTCGGAATACCGGATATCTGCCGGTTTTGCACGACAAAGCCAGACTTGGTTTCCAGCAGTTCAAAATCCCCCGTGGCCTGGAAATCATAGAGTAATCCGCTCAAGGTAGTCAGGTGAGTGTCACCGACCGATGTTGCCGCCGCGCAGTTGGCGAGCACGGGCTCGCCGGTGCTTTCCATGAAAATGAGCGCCGGACCGGGTTGTGATCCAACTGGCGCGCTTGGTCCAAAACTCAGATTGTTCCTTTCAGCTGTGAAACCTTGGGCAACACAGATGGGCCCGCCCCTGCCACCATAGTTGATACGGATTCTCGTGATGAGCGAGGCATTGTTGTTGAAAGTGGCAATCCCCCCCACACCACTATTGTCGCCACCATCACCGAAGATGTTGAATTCCGCAATACTCCAGCCAGACGACGCATTGACCGAATTGTCCCCAGCCCGCGAAAACGCGGTGCCGCCAATCGTCATGGTGATGCTGTCAGCTCCGGCGCTGGCTGCGCCTGTGAGCGTGACTTGGCCGAGGTTCGTTACCGGCACAGCCGTTGTCGGCACCGCGCCGCTGAGATTACTCAATTGGACGCAATGGTTGTGCCCGCCGCCAATGGGGAAGGTTTGGAAATTCGCCGGACAAGCGGTATCAAAGTTTATCAACCAGTACTGGATGAACGCGCGATGATTGCCGGGGTTGTTCTCAAAAACAAACTGCTCCCAACCTCTGCAGTTGGTATTTGAGGATACATTGCACACTGATGTTGGGAAAAAATCCGTGTTGATCTGCAGTGTATAGGTGTCTGGATGCGAGGCACCGGCGTTTCCAATCGGTCCGCTTTCACTAGTTACATTTGTGAGAGTGTCGAATGAGCCAATGGCCGACGATATAACGCCACTAGGTGCCAAGGCGGCGACATCATCGCCATTTCCAACTGTCTCCGGGACGATTCCGGAGCGCGGCGGCATAGGATACTTGGGACCATTCACGCAAGGAATCTCTCGCCATTCTAAGGAAGGAAATTTGGCGTTAAAGCAGCCCTTCCTGGGCTGTTGTTTTGTACTAATGGCGTTACGCCACTCTTCCTGCTTTTTGAATTCTTCGGCTGACAGAAGAGGAATAACGTTGGTAGCCGCTTCTGGTGGTGGCTCGGCCTCCTTTGCTGCACTCGCCGGACTTGGCAGTGGCATTACCACCAGGAACAGGGCCAGGCATTTCGGGATGAATTTGTAGATTCCTATTGGCGAGCTGGCATTCATTCGATCCTCCCACAAAACGAGTTGTTCCAGATTGAACCTATCGACCGTGTCTAATCTCTGGTCAGGATAGGCGATGTACCCGTACAAATGGGTTACAGATCAAACTCAAATCGGCGCTCTCAAACAAGTAGGTTCGGCTAGTCCTCCATGTCCCCGTACCCCGTATTCGTCTCGACGCGAGCACGATCGATATACCGAAAGCCCAACATCTGCCCCTCGATCCCAAGTGGCCTCGCCAACCGCATCCTGGTTTGACGCCCCCCCATCGGCTCCACTACAGTGCCCCGCATGATGCTCTCGCCGTTCGAGAAGCCGGCCACGAGACCGGCCACGCCAGGCCAGTGGCTTGCCGACAGCGGCGGCCACTATGCCTTGAGCGCGCTGGTCGGCTTTTTAGCCTGCACCGGCCCGGTTGCGATCATCCTCACCACCGGCGCGCGCGGCGGGCTGTCCGAATCCGATATCTCGTCCTGGATTTTTGGCGCGCTTTTTCTCAACGGCTTTTTCACCATCGCGCTTTCCCTGATCTACCGGCAGCCGCTGGTGCTGTTCTGGAGCATTCCCGGTGCCGTGCTCGTCGGCCCTGCCCTCGCCCACCTGAGCTATGCCGAAGTGATCGGCGCGTTTCTCGCCACCGGCATACTGGTGCTGGGCCTGGGGCTGTCGGGCTGGGTGCGGCGCGCGATGGATGCGATACCCATGCCGATTGTCATGGCCATGGTGGCCGGTGTGTTCCTGCGTTTCGGCGTGGACCTGGTGCGCGCCTTTCGGGAGCAACTGTGGATTGCCTTGCCGATGACCCTCGTGTTCGTTCTGCTCACTGCCGCACCGCGCATCGGCCGCGCCCTGCCGCCGCTGGTCGGTTCACTGGCCGTGGGTGCGCTCGCCGTGTGGCAACTCGGCGCGTTCAAGCCGCCCGCCGGCGCGCTGTTCGGCATGGCGCATCCGAACCTCTATATGCCACAGTTCAGCTGGGCCGCGATGTTTGAGCTTGTGGTGCCGCTTGCCATCACCGTGCTGGTGGTGCAAAACGGCCAGGGCATCGCCATCCTGCGCGCCAACGGCCACCAGCCGCCGGTCAATGCGATCACGGCCGCGTGCGGCATCGGTGCCATCGTTACCGGCCTGGTGGGCGCGGTCTCGACCTGCCTCACCGGCCCGGTCAACGCGCTGATCTCGGCGACCGGCGAGAAGCAAAGGCAGTACACGGCGGCGGTCATGGTCGCCTTGCTTGGCATCGGTGTCGGCCTGTTTTCGCCGTTTTTCACGCGGCTCATGCTGGCAACGCCGCCAGCCTTCATCGCCACGCTCGCCGGCCTCGCCATGTTGCGCGTGCTGCAAACCGCGTTCGTGGCATCGTTCCGTGACCACTCGACGCTCGGCGCACTGGTGTGCTTTCTGGTCACCGTGGCCGATGTGCCGATGTTTGGTATCGGCGCGGCTTTCTGGGGACTGGTGTTCGGCCTGTTGACCACGCGGGTGTTGGAACGGCCGGCGCGGCCGGCTGCGGCGCCGGCAGCGGCGGCGTCAGCGACTGTGGCGGCGGCTCCCGCTGCGCCGCCCGCGCCGACAAAGTAAGACGCCACGCGCTGTCGTGCGTAGCGCGGCTTAGAATTTAGCCGATACAGTGAAAAGACAAATATAAGGCGACCGATGGTCGCCTTTTTCTTGCTGCGTCGCATGGAGTCAACCTTCGCAAATGGCATAAATAGAGCCTAGATTTGCAATATAGGTTTCCGTACTTCCGATAACATGCCTACCTCGTAACGGCCAGCATGGCTGGCGGTCGCACTATTCGATCGGGGTCGCTCGTATTGCCGGTTAACTCTTAAGTGCTATCCTTGGTAGGACAGAGACATAACACAGTCCGACTTTGAAACGGCAACCGGGACAATGACCGCCTCCTCCCGCACCGAAGCCCAGCAGCGCGCCGACGATATCCATGTATTCAGGACGGAGTTGTCGCGTCTGGAGAACGAAGACGTTCTGCGCCTGGAACCGGCGCAGCGCGAAGCCGTCTCGACTCATCACGATGCCCTGCTCATCCGGCTTTCACAGAGCTTCGACATCGACAGCGATTCGAAATCGAAACAGTTGTCCTTGGGAATGCGCATTGCCTCGTTTGTCGGCGCGCTTGCGCTGGCCGCGAGCGTGTTTTTCCTGTTCTATCAGTTTTGGGGTTATTTCTCGACGCCGGTGCAGGTGACGGTACTGATAGCGGCTGCGTTTGGGACCTTCCTTGCGACGATGGTGGTCGACAGGCACGATTCGTCGGGCTATTTCACCAAGCTCGCGGCACTGGTTGCGTTCGCATGCTTCGTGCTGAACATCGTCATGCTGGGGCAGATCTTCAATATCACCCCATCCGACAAAGCGCTGCTGCTTGCGTACAGCTACGACCTGCGGTTGCTTCAGGCAGCCGGGATCCTGTGCCTGATCGCCTTCATTGCGGCGCGCACCGGTACATGGAGCGGCATGTACTGGATCCATTTCGGCGAGCGGCCCGAGAATTTCTTCCCGGCAGCGATTGCCATATTCCTCGTGCCGCAGATCGTCGATCACACCCGGTTCTCCGGATTCGCGCCCCTCTACCGCATCTTCGGCATGCTCGCGCTCTTCCTGCCGATGCTGGTGCTGGCCCACGCGGGCTACGTGAGCTATCTCGACCTGGACCACCGGCTGGTTCAAGGTCTCTACCAGACGCTCGGCTTCGTCGGCATCCCCGCGTTGATCTGGTATGGCACGTCCCGACATTGGAATGACGTGGTGAACACTGGCGTCACGCTCTTCGTCATCTTCTTCTATACGAAGCTTTTCGACTGGTGGTGGGATGAAATGCCCAAATACCTGTTCTTCCTGATGATGGGCCTCACCGCCATTCTGCTGCTGGTGGTATTCAAGAGGCTGAGGAAGGCAAGCGCATGAATTGGCTGCCTCGACATACGCTGGCTGCCGGCGTCGCGCTCATCGCCCTGACAAATGCGGTCGCATTGGGCGGCGCCGCCTGGAATCGCAGCGGTGAGCCGGAGAGCACGCTAGATCTAACGGAGCGCGAGCTGCGGCCTCCATACATCTGGAGAAGCGTGACCGAAAACAGCGGGCTCGCACTGAGATTGCAGTGGCGCACGGTTTCCGTCGACGACGGCGTCCAATACACATACTACCGAGGAAGCCCCGCCTGGCTGGACGAATCGAAGATGATTGCACTGGGATTCAGCGCATCACCTTCGGTCAGGAGTCCCGACGCAGATAGGAACTCGCGCTTCGATCGGCAACTTCCTCGCGACGTGTTCATCGTTCTGGAGCTGGACGGTCCAGCGTATCGCGACGCACTCGATCGCGCCGCGAAGGCGGCGAAAGCCCTGGAAGAAAAGAACGAACGGGGCACGGGCAAGGAGGACGCAGAGAAATTGCTGATCCGCGAAACCCGGCAAAGCAGCCGACTGTTTGCAGTGGACGCCGGCCTCGATCTTGCGGCCTTGCGCAGCAAATTCCCCGATCGCGCGAAATGCGCAATCGTCCGTGGCCAGGTTCGGCCGACGTGGAGTACGAACACACAGCCGACCACCGGCATGATCGAGGATCTGAGTGCGGACGAGATCAATGTGCCATTGGCGATGCGTGCTGCTTTCGAAGGCGTGGCCTCCGAGTGGGACCAAGCACTAGGCGAAGCGAACAAGAGCGTTAACGCAAGGTTGGCCTTTGGCCAGCGACTGGAGCCCTGGCTTGTTTCTGCGACGAACAAATCCGCGGATGCCATCAAGTAAGTCGAGTCCGGATCCGGAAGCGACCCGCAAGATCTCCGTGAAGACCCATCACCAGAAGGTGAACTACAACGTCTTTGAAGGTATGACGGTGAAAGGCGTGCCGAGCTACACGTTGAGCCAGGGACGGGTCGTGTGGGCGAATGGGAAGCTGGATGTGGTTGAGGGGAGCGGGCGGTATGTCGATCGGCCGCCTTTCCCGATTTCATATGACGCGGTGGCGAAGATGAATCAGGCGAAGGCGCATCGCGCTGTTGTTCGCAGCGCTGCCTAGATCTCTGAGGCCTCAAGCGCAGAGGCGTTGACGCAAATACCCTACGTGCCCAGCACGTCGGAGTACCCGCTTAGGACGCAGAGGAAAAACAAGAGAGGGTTCACTTCCATACCCCCTTGAGGGGTGCGCAAAGGACAACGGATGGAGATGGAGTAGATCCTGTAGCCAAGGAGACGAGCTTGGGCGTAATACCTCGGAGTAGTTTATGCGTTGTGCAATGACTGATCGCGAGTACCCTGAACTCTTGGATGGTGCGTGGGACGACGGTGAGTGGATCAAAATCGGCCATGCCGGAACTAAAAGCACTCATCAGTGGCTAACCTAACCGGTTAGCCGCGCATGAGTACTTGCGGCATGACCGGTTAAGCAGGCACTTGGCATTTCTACCTGAGGAAATAAGCATGGCAAGAAATAGTGTTCCAGCCGTACCTTCCAAGAGTGACGTCGCATCGAAGATTGCGAGCGCCATTCTGGGTTTCATAGCAAATACGCCGACTTCCCGTCAACGCTCCAGCTCTTCGCCTGAGGATAGTGCCAAAAAGATTGCAAACAAAGCGGCGGCAACGGCCGCAACAGTGGCAGGCACGCTTGCCCTGCCGCCCGGCCCATTGGGCTGGCTGACCATCCTTCCTGAAATGGTTGGGGTATGGAAAATACAAGCGCAGATGGTGGCTGACATTGCTGCTCTATACGGGAAAACAGTAACACTCACCCAGGAACAAATGCTTTATTGCTTGTTCAAACACAGCGCCGCCCAGGCGCTGCGAGATCTGGTTGTTCGAGTCGGCGAGCGAGTAATCATCAAACACGCTTCGCTTGGAGTCATGCAGTCCATTGCTCAGAAGATTGGCGTCAAAGTCACTCAACGTGTAATAGGAAAGAGCTTGTCGCGCTGGCTTCCTATTGTTGGCGCGCTTGGCGTGGGCGCCTATGCCTTCTACGACACTGCGCAAGTTGCGAGCACAGCAATCGAACTTTTCTCGCAAGAAATTGATCCTGCCACGTCACCTCAAGAGGCGGTCTCGCCGGGACAGAAGTCACGAAAAAGAGTGCGCGCTATTAGTTAGGCCGGGGGCAGCCCGGTGGCTGGTCACCTTTCTTGCGCTCGCCAAGAAAATCGAAGATTTCAGTGGAGGCTAACCTGCTTGACAGGTTATGACGAAACTAAAAGTTCTCGTCAGTGGCTAACCTGGTGACAGGTTGCCGCAACTAAAAGTTCCTCTTAGTGGAAGCTAACCTGCTTTATCTCTTAGCGCCGTCACTATCCTGTCGTGCTCTTTTTCTTTTCAATGATTGGACAGGATGAACAGGATTGACGGGATGAAATGCGCGATCTATTTTCTATTCCTGTTTCCATCATGTCCATCCTGTTAATCCTGTCGTGTTCTTTGCTCGGCGCGCCTCAAGGGGGAGTTCTTAAAGTCCTACCATCTTAGCCGCATAGGACGATACGGAAATCAGGCCCGCATAACTACGCCCGCCCACCCGGCAATCCTTCTTCCAGTCTTTTTCTCCTCCGTTTTTCCTCTGCGTCCTAAAAGGGTACTCCGACGTGCTACGCACGTAGGGTATCTGCGTCCTCTGCGGTGAGAGCGTTTCTCGCAAGGCGACCCGTGGTCGCATTTTTTTGCTGTGCAAGTGAGTTGTGGTTCCGGGTTTCGAACTACAGGGAAACCTCTTCAAGGGGCGTCAACGAAACAACCTGCCAGGTCGTGCCGCGGATCACGCGATCATGGATCACCGAGGTGCTTTGCCCGAATGCCGTGTGGTAATTGGCGAGCTTGAGGTACACGCCACTTCCGCGGTAGAGCGTCGGACCCGTATGCTGGAACAGGCGCTTGCCATTGAGCCACACCTGATAGAATCCATCGGCCTCTGAACTCCAGCGAACATGAATCACGAAGTCGTACCAGACCCCGCGCGTGATCGGCCCGACCGGGTATTCGCTCAGAGACGGGTTTGCCGGATCCCCGCCGAAAATCTGGTAGTGAAGTCCTGTCGGGTAGAACAGCAGTTGTGCAGGTCCCATCGTCGGCCCACCCGCGTTGTCGTGGAAGTTCATCAGGGAGCCGTAATTCCAGGCGCCGCCTACATTTGGTGGCAGATCCACGAAGTCGGCGGGGAACAATATCGAATGCGCCCACCACTGTTCCCGACCTTGAACGCCATCTGTGAACTGTGTGAGTGCGACATCGTTACGTTCGTTGGTGCCACTCCCGGAGACGTCGCTATCCCCTGGTTCCGTGTGCAAGCGTAGCCCGGACCCTCCATCGCGCCCGACGTTTACGACGACCGCACGGCCCGGGACTTTTTGCTCGACCCACCAGATGTTGTCGTCGGAAATTCCGTCTGCCGGATCGGGATTTGTCCTGAATTGCCCGAGGTTCGGAAACGTGGCGAAGAATTCCACCGTGCCGGACGCTGAGGGTCCGGTGCCGGAAGACGGCGGTGCGGTGCCGGACGGCGGAGGTTCTGTCGTTGCACTGCCTCCACTGCTTCCACCACCGCCGCACGCGGCGAGCGTCGCAAGAAGAATCAGCAACGAAATACGGGTCAACCCAAGTTTGTCGTTCATGATTTTTTCTTTCAAGAAGCGGCCCGCTTGCGGTTGATTCCTTGCGGCACCGAATCCTTGCGTATGGCAAGGAACTGTTTGACCCGAGTGTCGTCGCGTGGCGACCATGGGCCACTCGGGCTGTGAAGCACGACTGCATAGGTCGCATGTCGTGCTCCACCGGGAGAATAACAGGGGACCGACCCACGGTTTTCTGTCTGGCATGATCCGATCGGATCACCGCGGTCGACCACAAGAACTTCGAAGGTAATGACCGCCAAAGGCGTGGCGAGCTATACATGTCGGAAGGCAGCGGACGATATGTCGATCCGTCACCTTTCCAGATTTCGTATGACGCGGCCGCGAAGATGCCTCGGGCGGTGGTTAGAATTGCCGCTTAAGAGCAGGCCGGGGGCAGCCCGGCCACCCCTTGCTGCTTCAGTTTTCCCGGTGTTCCCTGCCGTGCTCGTGTTCTTCGCGACGATCTTCTTCATGGCGCTCTTCTTCATGGCGCACTTCTTCGTGGCGCACTTCTTCATGACGCACTTCTTCGTGCCCGCGAGCGTAGTGTTCGCGATAGTGCGGCACGTACTCGTTGCGGTACCAGTTGTCCTGCACGAAGTAGACCCGCTCGCCGCAGGCATTGTACTGCCGGCAATACTTGCTCCAGTTTCTCGCATGCTCCGGCGGCACGTGCAGGTAGACCGGTTCCCTCTCCAGTTCCACCGGCGGGGCGTGAACGAGGACAGGCTGCTGGTAGATCACCTGCGGGGGCGGGGCGCCGCCGATGTCGATCCGGCCGAAGAATCCCGGCTCGCCAACTTGAACCGATAACCCGATATTGGCGGCAATTGCGGGAAATGTCGCGACGGTCGCGGTCAAGGCGAAGGCAAATAGCAGACGTTTCATGATCAAGCTCCGGTTGGCCAAACAGCGCGCACTCGGTCGAGAGCGCTGAATTGCAGGAAAGTGGAATCGTCGATGTCACGCCGGAGTCATGCACGGCATACAGCCTGGGTCCGACGTACTCGTTCCGCAATCTCAGTGTGGAGGCCGCAGCTTTCACCGAACTTACACTTCCTGCCCGGTAGTCGACGAGGACTGTGCGCCTGTCGACATGTGAAGAGAAAAGATAAAAGAGGAAAGAGGAAAGGTAAGGGCGAGTGCTGGGTGCTGGGTGCTGGGTGCCGGGTAGCGCCGTGACGGTCGTGACGCCGTGACGATCGTGACGGGGTAGAGGCAGGACTGAGGACTGAGTAAAAGCCGTATGCTCAGGTCGTTTGCCTTTTCCCCCTTGAGGCAGCGCAGGGGCATCTCGCGAATACGGGGCGCGACACCAGGGGCGACCTTCTTTGGGCTACTGAAAGTAACAAGAGCACGACAGGATTAACAGGATGGACATGATGGAAACGGGAACAGAAAATCGATCGCGCATTTCATCCCGTCAATCCTGTTCATCCTGTCTAATTATTTAGAGCAACAGAGCTGGACAGGATTAACAAGATGAACAGGATGGAAACAAGGGGTAACAGGTCGGTACCGCATTTCATCCCGTCAATCCTGTTCATCCTGTCCAATCATTGAATAGAAGAGAGCACGACAGGATAGGGACGGCGCCAAGAGATAAAGCAGGTTAGCCTTCCCTGCAACCTTCGATTGTCTTGGCGAGCGCCAGAAAGGTAAACCAGCCGCAGGGCTGCCCCCCGGCCTAGCGAAGCGCCATCAAAAGCACGCCTGTAACAAGCGAAAAAGGGGACGGATTTATTTTCCTCGGCGGCGGGTGTAGGCTTTCGTCATAACGCCTCGAATTGACAGAAGGGTCCCCACGCCCCGGATTGGAAGGAGATGCGATGCCGTCGGAAATCAGGATCAATGCGCAAGCGCAGCTCGTCGAACTCGAAGACGGCCAACTCCGGGTCTTGTATGACGGCATTCAATACGCCAGGGATCAGTTGGTGCCCTTCCACATTTTTGGCGTAGACAGCAATCCCACCAGGCACTCGACCGCGGGCGCCTTTGTGGCCACCTTCATGTTCTCCAAATTCGGAATCGATGAAACGACCTGGCCGCCGCTTGCCCGCCGGTTTGTCAATTCGCCCTGATCGTCGGGTTTTCCAAAAGAATTGGACGAACCCGTCTTTTTGGTCGATCGACTTGACGCGTCGATGGAAGCATCGGCGCTCCCTTACAAGAAATTCAATCCAGGAGGAACTGATCATGTACAAGTCGGCCATTACCGGATGCCTTCTTGCGGTACTGTTCGCATTGACCCCCGCGGTGGCAACCGCGGATCCCGCGGGCGATGTCGAGAGGATGGAGCAGAAGCGAATGCAAGCTGTCCTGAATGCAGATATGCCGGCCCTCAATGCAATCTATGCGGACGACTTCTTCTACAACACTTCTGCCGGTCCTTCCTTGACGAAGGCGGAATATCTTCCGCGTTATGCATCGGGAGAACTAAAGGTAAACGCGGTAGATAGCGAAGCCAGAGACATTCGTGTCTACGAGAATACGGCGTTGGTCACCGGAATAGTCCATGTCAATCTGACCACCAAAGGCGAGACCAAAACCCTTCACCTGCGCTATCTCAATGTCTGGGTGAAACGCGCAAACGGCTGGGTGCTGGTCGCCCGTCAGGGTACGAACCTTCCGGCACAATAGTGGCGATCGAAAATAAATGGAACAAAACGCGACAGGATTAACAGGATGGACAGGATGGAAACAGGAACAGAAAATCGATCGCGCATTTCATCCCGTCCATCCTGTCTAATTATTTAGAGCAACAGAGCTGGACAGGATTAACAAGATGAACAGGATGGAAACAAGGAGTAACAGGTCGGTACCGCATTTCATCCCGTGAATCCTGTTCATCCTGTCCAATCATTAGCCTGTACTCAAATCGTCGATTTTTTTGGTCGAGCAAGAAAGGTAACCAGCCGCCGGGCTGCCCCCGGCCCATCGAAACAGTCTGAGATGTCCCTGACGCATCACCATTAACCTTGAAAAACCCGGGTTGCCGCACAACGAAATCCGGCGAATCGGGTCATAACCCAGGCGGCCCCAATGCAAGGGCCGCCGTTTACACCCCCCGGCACAACCCCGCGACGCCGCAGTCAGGAGCACGAATGAAACGCAAATTGCTATGGATCACCCTGTTCCTGGCGACGCTCGCCCAAGGTGCGACGCTCGACCCGGGGACGCCCCTACCGGAGTTGAAACCGGCCCCGCAGGAGGCCAAGGCGGCGCGCCTCGCGGCCGAACTGCTGGGCCGTTACCACTACAAAATGCCGCCGGTCGACGACGCGCTGTCGCAGAAGATTTTCGACAAATATCTCAAATCGCTCGATCCCGAGAAGCTCTTCTTCGTCCAGGCCGACATCGACAAATTCTCGCGCGAGCGCGTCCGGCTCGGCGTGGCCCTCCTGCAGGAGGATCTTTCCGTCCCCTTCGCCATTTTCAATCTTTACGAGCAGCGTGCGGCCGAGCGCTTTGCGTATGCGCGGGCCCTGCTCAAAACCGGGTTCGATTTCCAGCAGAATGAAAGCTACCAGTTCGCAAGGGACAAGCAAGCCTGGCCGAAGACCGAAGCGGATATGAACGAGCTCTGGCGCAAGCGGGTCAAGAACGACTGGCTGCGGCTCAAGCTTGCCGGGAAGGATGACAGGAACATCGTCGACATCCTCGACAAGCGCTTCGACGGTTTCCGCAAGCGCCTTGGCCAGGTAACGAGCGCAGATGCATTTCAAACCTACATGAACGCCTATACGATGGCGATCGAGCCCCATACCAACTACATGGGGCCCCGGGCGGCGGAGGATTTCGACATCTCGATGAGGCTGTCGCTGGTGGGGATCGGTGCGGTTCTGACGGAATCGGATGATTTCGCGACCATCCGTGAGCTGGTCCCCGGCGGGCCGGCGAGCCTTTCCGGCCAACTGAATATCGGTGACCACATCGCCGGCGTAGCCCAGGGCGAAAGCGGCGCCATGACGGACGTCCAGGGCTGGCGACTGGACGATACGGTGGCGCTGATTCGCGGCGCACCGGACTCGGTCATCGTGCTCGATATGCTCCCTGCGGACGCCGGCCCCGATGGCATCCACAAACGCGTCACCCTGGTTCGGAAAAAGATCAGTCTGGAGCAGCAGGCCGCCAAATCATCCGTGCGCAGCGTGACCGACGGCAAGGTCAGCCACCGCATCGGTGTGATCACCCTGCCCTCGTTTTATGAGGATGTCGCAGCCAGGCAAAAAGGGACTCGCGATTACCGGAGCGCGACCCGCGACGTGGCTCGCCTGCTGGCGGAACTGAAAAAGGACAAGGTCGACGGAGTGTTGATCGACTTGCGCAACAACGGCGGCGGGTCGTTGACAGAAGCGGTTGACCTGACCGGCCTGTTCATCGGCAAAGGCCCCGTGGTGCAACAGCGCGATGCCAGCGGTGCGATCGCCGTGGAAAGTGATACCGATCCCGGTGTCGCCTGGAGCGGCCCGCTCGGCGTTCTGATCAACCGCGGTTCGGCGTCGGCGTCGGAAATTTTTGCCGCGGCGATCCAGGATTATGGGCGCGGGCTGATCATCGGGGAACCGAGTTTCGGCAAAGGCACCGTGCAAACCATGATCGATCTCGATCGCGTCGCCAAGAACAGCAAGCCGCAATTCGGAGAGTTGAAATTGACCGTCGCGCAATTTTTCCGCATCAATGGAGGCACGACACAATTGCGCGGCGTGACGCCGGATATCCTTTTTCCCTCCACTTCCGGCGCGGAAAACTTTGGCGAATCGAGCTTCGACAACGCGCTGCCGTGGATGCAGATCAAGGCAGCGGACTATGTGCCGGAAGGCGACTTGAAGGGCCTGCTGCCCATCCTTTCGACATTGCATGACGCCCGCGTGAAGAAGGACAGGAACTTCCAGTACATGCAGGAAGACCTTGCCCTGTCCAGGCTGGAGCGCGACAAGAACCTGGTCTCACTGAACGAGGCCGAACGTCGCAAAGAACGCGATGCCCAGGAGACCCGGCTGCGGTCCCGCGAAGACCGCAAGGATGCAAGCGCGCAGAACGCTTCCGTGGGGAGCCATGCGCGCCGAGACGACGGCCTGCAGCCCGACGAACGCAATTTCGCCAATGAACTCGCAGCCGAAAAAACACGAAAGAGCGCTGAAGATTTCGTGTTGAACGAAGCGGTGAACATTCTTGGCGACGAAATGGAGGTGCTCAAGACCGGCGGCGCGCTCGCGGCCCGCGTCAAGCCCGACTCCGGGCGGGTGCCGGAGTAAAACGAGGAGAAGAAAGTACTGGGTGCTGCGTACTGGGTGCTGAGTGCTGCGTAGCGCCGTGGTGATTGTGACGAAGGAGAGGCAGGACGCAGGACTGAGGACTGAGTGCTGAGGACTGAGTAAAAGCCTTTAGCCAGATTGCTTTTGCTCTTGCTTCCCCATGAGGCGCGCCGAGCAGCTCGACTCGATGAGGGGAAGTCGACGAGGACTGTGCGCCTGCCGACACGTTAAGCGTAGCTCGTTTGCGGGAACAGGCGCCTTGACTCGGCCCATCAGTGTCAATGCAGGCGCCCATGACTCGGTTCCGCCCCAGCTTACGCCCGCCGGAGAACCGAGTCAGTCCCATGGGAAGGCACGTTGTGTGTGCCTTCCCAGGTCGAGTTCCGCAGTCGCCTCATCGAGGCAGGCAGCACAGGGACACCCCGTGAATACGGGGCGCGAATCCAGGGGCGGCCTTCTTTCGGTTACCTTTCTTGGCCGCGCAAGAAAGGTAACCAGCCGCCGGACTGCTCCCGGCCTAAGCCCCTCAACTATCCGATAACGTGCCGATCACGCACAGCGCTGGTTGTGTTCCGATGTTTACCGTGGTCCGACGAAATCGTTACTCGTCGAATGCGTCCCCCGCCCCCGCAGGATGTGCCAGATCAGTGCGACCGGTGCGCCGAGGCCGATGATCCAGTGAATCGCGCTAATGACAGAGCGCTTTTCCTCGTCGCTGTAGTACAACACGTATGCGGGAAGGGAGATCCGGGTCGGACCACCGCAACGTGTTGATCCAACCAACACAGCACCCGTCGCCGCATAGGCTGCTGCACTGCGGCGAGATCCTCTGGCCTCAGCGCGGCCGGCAAACGAGGAACACCGTGTCGTTACTCGAGGTAGGGCTTGTCCCGAATGTTCTGCGCTCGTCCTTAGAGTGCGGTCTTGAGCATCGAATTGGACCGCTGACCCGGATATTTCATCAGGACGCGGAATTATGGCGGAGGACTGGGCGAGACAGATTGGGCTCGACCGCCGCAGCCAATAGATCATTCTATTGGCAAGACGGGCATGCCCGATATGGCCGGCCAGAACCCGCCAGAATCCGCGTAACCCCAAATCCAATTTGGGTGCAAACCAAACGGCCTTGGATTGCCTGCACAGACGCACCTGCAAGCAAACGGGGGTGGCCTGGTGAAATATCCGGGTTAAGCCTCTCAAAGGTACTCATCGAGTAAAACATTCGTGTTAGTTGCCCGCTTGAAGAGGTCCGACCCCGTTCAGCGGGGCACGGTCGCGCTGGCGCATTCTTCGTCTGCGACAGGCTTGCTCATAGCAACAAAATCCCGCTTATAGTTCCTACAGTCCAGGAAGTATAAGATACGGCAAACTGTCTAGTTCCTGGAGACTGGCAAACGCCGTCGGCTCACGGCGCATTTGTGTCACCAAAACAACGGGCCGGAGGGTGGGGGGATGAAACGTCGCACGTTCATCACGTTACTGGCAATGGGCCCTGTGGCAGCATGCGCCCGGCCGGCCCACGCAACGATTCGCGGTCTGACCATGGGCACGAACTACGCCGTGGAGTTGGCGGCGCCCATCGACGATGCCGTGCGAACGAGGCTCGGGGAACTTATCGAAGCCGAGCTGGCCGCGATCAATCGGGCGATGTCCACCTACGACCCTCGGTCGGAGCTGTCGGAATTCAACAGGCGGCAGGATCTCCGTTGGGTGCCTGCGTCACGGGGCCTGCTCGAGGTGTTCGATCGCGCATCGCAGATCAGCACCGCGAGTCGGGGTGCGTTCGATGTCACCGTCGGACCGCTGGTCGATCTCTGGGGATTCGGCCCGGAGATCCGCACCCGGCGAGTTCCGGATGACAGCGTGATCGAGCGGGTTCGGCAAAGCGTCGGCTACCAGCACCTGCAAGCCGACCTATCCGCCGGTGCGATCCGAAAGAGAGACAGTCGCATCCAAGTCGACGTGTGCGCAATTGCCAAGGGGTACGGTGTCGATCGCGTGGCCATGGTCCTGGATCGCCAGGGTATTCACAACTACCTGGTGGAAATCGGTGGAGAGCTCCGGGCCAGGGGCACCACGGCGGCGGGAAAACCCTGGCGGGTCGGCATCGAGCGCCCGGTGGAGGGTGGACACGTCGTTGGAGAGATCGTCGCCCTCGAGAACCGGGGGATTGCCACCTCCGGCACCACCGAAAACTTCTTCGAGCAGGATGGACGGCACTATTCGCACATTATCGATCCCAAGACGGCGCGACCGGTCGAACATCCGCCCATCGCGGTGAGCGTGGTCGCTGATACGACCATGGAAGCCGACGCATGGGCGACGGCGCTGGTAGTCCTCGGGCCGGAGCGGGGCTACTCGTTGGCGCAGGCGCGCGGTCTCGCGGCGTTGTTCGTGACGGCCTCCGGGCCCACATTCGATGTCCGTGTCACTGACGCGCTCCGTGCCCATCTCGTTGGCTAGCATTCAGTTGTCATCAGACCAGGACAAATCTTGCGTATCAGCTCAAGCAACGAGCCGAGCCACTTACAGGCCGTGCGCCCTGTGAGTCTCACCCCATGCGAGGTCTCGCCAGGTCTCAGGACCAATACGGCGAGGTCCTCATCTCAGCCTGGCGAGCACCATGGCTCGGCGGTGCTTTCCCGCTCTTGTACCATCGCGGCGCTCCTCTTCCTGGTATGTCTCTCGCTCCTCGGTGTCCCCGAGTCTGTGTGTGCCGGGGAGCAGCCTCACTGGTTGAAGAAAGACACGATTGATCGGCTGTTTCCACAGGCGGCCGCCTACACCGGTCCAATGTCTGGAAAGCCGCCAGCCATGCCTGTTTACAGCGCCGGGCGCCCCATCGGCTTGCTGTTCTCCACCGCTGAACTGACAGATGTCGTCGGCTTCTCCGGTGCGCCGTTCGACTTTGTGGTCGGACTGGATCTGCAGGGGAAGATCGTTGGCGTCGTCCTCGTGGAGCACCATGAGCCGATCATCGACTACAACCACATGGGTGCGCAGCTCACCCGTTTCATCGAGCAGTACGCCGGTCTTGACTTGCGCGGCTCGATTTCGCTCTCCGGCCAGGGCACGCCGGGCGGTATCAACGGCATCAGCGGGGCGACCGTGAGTGCACGGGCGTTCAATCATGCCATTGTCCAGAGCGCCCGCCTGGTGGCCCGCTCTCGTGGACTTGCGGCTGGCGCCGCGTCGGGCGCCATGATCGATACAGCGAGGTTCGAACCCTTGACCTGGTCGGAGCTCATCGCGGCTGGTGCGGTAGAGCGAATCCGGATTCCCCAGGGCGGCAAGGCGGGCACAGGTAACCAGGATGTCGCACTCGAGCTCCATGCGGCCATGCTCAATCCCACCTCGATCGGTCGCAATCTTCTCGGCCCCATGCGCTACGGCGAGCACGTGGCCCCGTATGGCCCGCAGGATCTGATCGTGCTGCTCATGGGGAAGGGGCCCTACTCCTTCGTCGGCACCAAGGTGTTTGATACGGGCACGTTCGATCGGATCCGGATCGAGCAGGGTGCACGCACATTCGTGCTGCAGCGCGAGTCAAAGCAATATCAGTATCTGCCGTTCATCTCAGCCAAAGGGGCACCGAAGTTCGACGAGATCTACCTTTTCCACATACCGGCCGAGAGCGGGATCGATGTTCTCGCGCCGTGGCAGGTGGTGGTAGTAATGGGCGACGGCTCCGGTTTTGGCGCGCAAAAGCGAGAGTTCAAGCTCAGCTACAGCTTGCCCTCGCGATTCGTACTGCCACCGGCCGAGCCGTCTGCCGAGGAGCCGCTCGAGGCGCCATGGCGAGAGAGTTGGCGCGCACAGGCGGGCAACATTGTCGTGCTTGGCTTTGCTCTACTGGTGCTCACAGTGCTGCTCACCGCGCTGGACAGGCTGACGCGCCACGCGCGTCTCTATCAGGCGGTGCGCATTGGCTTTCTACTCTTCACGCTGGTGTGGATAGGCTGGATCGCGGGGGCCCAGCTAAGCATCATCAACGTTTTTGCGTGGTTGGGCGGGCTCATCAATGGCAACAGCTTGGCCGTGCTCCTCGCCGACCCGCTGCTGTGCGTGTTGATGGCGTTCGTGGTCGTAAGCTTCGTCATTTGGGGCCGCGGCGTGTTCTGCGGCTGGCTGTGCCCGTTCGGCGCCTTACAGGAGCTCCTGGCCAAGCTCGCCCGCGTCGTCTCGTTGCCCCAGTGGTCGCCGTCGCACCGGACTCATCGCATGTTGTGGCCCTTGAAGTACGTGTCGCTCGCGGTGCTGGCCGTCGCCACCCTGCACGGACTGCAGACCATGGCGGTCGCGGCTGAGATCGAGCCGTTCAAGACCGTCATCTCGCTGAGAATGGATCGAGCCTGGCCATTCGTGGTGTACGCGTTGGTGCTTCTCGCCGCCGGCTTGTTCGTCGAACGGGCGTTTTGTCGGTTTCTCTGCCCGCTTGGCGCGGCGATGGCGATTGGCGGCCGGCTGCGCCGGTTTACGCCGTTGAAGGGCCAGTTCACGCCGTTGAAGCGCCGCCCGGAATGCGGCAGCCCCTGCCAGCTGTGCGCAAACCGCTGCCCGATACAGGCCATCGAGCCGAGCGGGGCAATCAACATGGACGAATGCTTCTATTGCCTCGACTGCCAGGTCATCCACAACGATGCGACTGTGTGTCCGCCGCTGGTGTACGAGGCAAGGCGCAACCGCAAGTTCACCGTTGCAACGCCGACCCTGACCCCCGCGGCCGAGTGAGATCGGCCGCCCCGCCGAATCCATACGAAAATAGCGGGGCGAACGATCGACGACCACGCATGACCATTATGGTTTATGCGCGCCTCTGAAACGGATTTGTGGGCCAGTGCCGCCCTGATGCGAGGTATAGTTCTCACCACGCGCCGCTCGCGGCGCGTGGTGAGAACTACTCTCGTGGTGAGATGCAAACGGTAAGGGGTTTTGTGGTGGGTGGAAATAAGGCTTTGGTCATTAGTCCGGAATTTCCGGATCCACCAGGTTCGCCAACTGCAACAGCGATTCCTGCCAACCGAGATAGCACATTTCGGCGGG
>WNFM01225870.1_pt3 | contig 20430 bp, 19 predicted proteins | sample 5400271 | NCBI WGS metagenome assembly WNFM01 (sample SAMN13153352, study PRJNA577476) | soil metagenome | isolation source: 60 cm saprolite on Douglas fir-dominated hillslope | place: USA:California | collected 2013-09-17
AGCCCGGGACGCTGCTGAGCCCGCCGCTGATCGCGCTGCTGCTGGTTGCCAACCTGCTTCCAGCGATCGCGTTGATGGTGCTTTATTCGCGACGCGTCGCGGTGCGCCGGGCCGAGCAGGGCGGGCTTGGCAGCGGACGCCTCCATGTTCGGCTCGTCGCCTTGTTCTCGGCCCTTGCCGCCGTGCCAACCGTGCTAGTGACGATCTTCGCCTCGCTGCTGTTTCAGAGCAACCTGGATTTCTGGTTTTCCAACCGCACCCGGTCGATGCTCGAAAATACGGTGCAAGTCGCCCAGTCGACCTACCGATATGAGCTTGGACGGGTGGGGGACGAAGCGACAACCATGGCGGGAGACCTGGTCGGGTATCTCCAGAAGGTTCCGATCGACGATCCTCGGTTCCAAACGGGGCTCGCGTATCAGACCTATCAACGGGCGCTCAACGAGGCGGCGATCTTCAGGATAGGACCGAATGGCGATGTGCAGACACTTGCTGTCGCGTCCGGGACTTACGGGATGAATGCCGAGCCCAAGCGCATCAAGGCTGCGATAGCCAAATTGAGCTCGCTTCCCCAGAACGCGAAGGTGGACGCCGGCACCCCCAATCGCGTCTCGGTACTTACGCGACTGGCACCCGGCACGAATACTTATCTCTACGTGGGACGCTTTGATCCAGAGATTGCGGCGCAGATTCAGCGCTCCAACGTAGTGCTCCGCGACTACCACGCGCTACTCGCGCGATCGCGCTCCAACCAGCTGAAGTTCAACGCGGCGTTGCTCCTTGGTGCACTGGTGATCGTAGGCCTGTCGATCCTGACGGCGCTTCGCCTCGCCGATCGGCTGGTGAGACCTGTCGGCGAACTGGTTACCGCGGCCGGGCGGATCGAGGCCGGTGACTTCTCGGCGCGGGTCCCCGTCACCCAGAGTGAAGACGAGGTGCAGACACTGGCGACCGCCTTCAACCGGATGACGAGCCGCCTCGAGGAACAGACGAACGCGCTTCGTAGCGCCAACACCCAGCTCGACACTCGCCGGGCCTTCATTGAGGCCGTGCTGTCGAGCGTGACCGCGGGCGTGGTGGCGGTCGATGCGAACCTCAAGATCCTGCTGCTCAACCGTTCCGCGGAAAACTTCCTCGGCAAGGGTCAGGCCGAGATCGAGGGCGATACGTTGACGTCGGTCTCGCCCGAACTCGATGAGTTCATGCGCGGCGAGCAGTCAGAGGCGAATGTGCTGATTGCCAGCGATGGCGGCCAGCGCACGCTCGCCGTCAAGCGCTTGCGCTATGCCGATGGGTCGGTGCTGACGTTCGACGACATCAGCGACCAGTTGTCGGACCAGCGGCGGGCCGCCTGGTCGGACATTGCACGGCGGATCGCGCACGAGATCAAGAACCCGCTGACCCCAATTCAGCTTGCCGCCGAGCGGCTCGAGCGCCGCTTTGGCAAGGAGATCGTGTCCGACAAGGAGACGTTCGAGCGCCTGACCGCGACCATCGTTCGCCAGGTGGGCGACCTCAGGCGAATGGTCGATGAATTCTCGAACTTCGCGCGCATGCCCAAGCCGGTGTTCCGCGAAGAGAATATCCACGACATCGCGCGCCAAGCTTTGTTCCTGCATGAGGTCGCGCATCCGGGGATCAGCTTCGCGCTCGAGCCGCCCACGGGCGAGTTCCGCATGGTTGGCGACCGCCGCCAGCTTGCCCAGGCACTGACCAATGTTGTCAAGAACGGCGTCGAAGCGATTGAGGCAAGGCGCAATCGCGGCGAACATAGCCTCGCCGGGGATCGCCTGGAGCTGAAGCTTCACCGCGAAGACGAGCAGCTAGTAATCGACATTGTCGACACCGGCATCGGCCTTCCCGAGGACCGCGAGCGGCTGACCGAGCCCTATATGACCACGCGGGTGAGGGGGACCGGTCTCGGCCTCGCGATCGTCAAGAAGATCGTCGAGGAACATATGGGCGAGATCGCCTTCCTCGACCGTCCGGGCGGGGGCACGCACGTTCGGATCTCGTTCGATACGGCGAAGCTTGCGGCCTTGGGGGAGGATCCGCGCGCGGAAAATGACGACGGTAACGAAGAGGATGAGGAAGCCTGATGGCGTTGGAAGTGCTTGTAGTGGACGACGAGGCCGACATCCGCGAGCTCGTCAGCGGCGTCCTCGAGGATGAAGGTTATGCCGTTCGGACCGCGGCAGACAGTACGCAAACGCTCGATGCGATCGAGGAGCGTCGGCCGTCGATGGTCCTGCTCGACGTGTGGCTGCAGGGTTCGAAGCTCGACGGACTCCAGCTTCTCCAGGAAATCAAGCAGCGCGACCCCACACTGCCGGTCCTGGTAATTTCAGGCCACGGCAATCTCGACACCGCGGTGGCGGCGGTGAGGGAAGGGGCGATCGACTTCATCGAAAAGCCGTTCGAGGCCGAGCGGCTCATCTATCTTGTCGACCGCGCCACCGAGACCGAACGTCTGCGGCGCGAGAACGAGACGCTGCGTCTGCAGGTTGGTCAGGAAGATCAGCTCCAGGGAAGTTCCGTCGCGATCAATACGGTTCGGGCGACACTGAAGCGGGTCGCTCCGACGGGCAGCAGGGTGATGATCTCGGGGCCGCCCGGCGTGGGCAAGGAAATTGCCGCACGGATGATCCACCAGTGGAGCCCGCGCGCCCGGGCGCCCTTCATTGTCCTGTCGGCGGCGATGATGAGCCCCGACCGGGTTGAGGAGGAGCTGTTCGGCAGCGAGAGCGATGGCGTGATTCGCTCGGGCCTGCTCGAACACGCCCACGGCGGCACCTTCTTCCTCGACGAAATCGCGGATATGCCCTTGACGACGCAGGCGAAGATCCTGCGCGTCCTCACCGACCAGAGCTACACGCGCGTCGGCGGACAGCGGCCGGTCAAGGTCGACGTCCGCGTGCTGTCGGCCACATCTCGCAACCTGCAGGACGAGATCACCGCAGGCCGCTTCCGCGAGGACCTCTATTACCGGCTCAACGTCGTGCCGGTGCGGCTGCCGCCGTTGCGCGAGCGCCGCGAAGATATTCCTGAGCTCGTGGGTCATTTCCTCGCGCGAATCGCAGCCGAGCGGCGGATGGCGGCGCCCACCATTTCGGAGGAAGCAATGGCCGCGCTTCAGGCGCACGACTGGCCCGGCAACGTCCGACAGCTCCGCAACATCATCGAACGGACCCTGATCCTCGCGCCCGGCGACCGCGTCGCGCGGATCGAGGTCGACCTGCTGCCGCCCGAGGTACTCGACAATCAGAACGCCGTGAGCGGAGCGAACACCGGCATGGCGATCATGGGCAGTCCGCTGCGCGAGGCGCGCGAAGCGTTTGAGCGCGAGTATCTCAAAATCCAGATCCGGCGCTTTTCGGGCAACATCTCGCGCACAGCCTCGTTCATCGGCATGGAACGGTCGGCATTGCACAGGAAGCTCAAAGCGCTCGGGATCGGCGAGAAGCGCGAGGGCGAGGAGTAGAGGTGGCGCGAGCGCTGAGTTTGCAGGATCATTTCCTCAACAGCGTCCGCCGCGCGAAGCAGCCGGTCACGATCTTCCTTGTCAAAGGCATCAAGCTTCAAGGGGTCGTCACCTGGTTCGACTCTTTTTCGCTGCTGCTGAGGCGCGAAGGTACTGCGCAGCTCGTCTACAAGCATTCGATCTCGACAATCATGCTGGCCGAAACGCCGCCCGACTTCGTGCCAACCTCGCCCGCCGGTGACAGCGCCAAGGCCAGTCTGCAGGACCAGTTCCTCGGTGCTTCGGTCCGCGACAAGGAGCGGATGACCTTGTTCCTGGTGAACGGAGTCATGTTGCAGGGCGTGGTCACCGGCTTCGACCAGTTCAGCCTCGTGCTGGAACGCGGCGGACAGATCCAGCTGGTTTACAAGCATTCTGTCTCGACGCTGCAGCCGGGGCATCCGCTTCACCTTGGCGGGGAAACGGACGCTGAAGGCGAAGAGGGGGCATCCTGAGCTCGTTCGACGGCAATGGCGCAATCGAGGTCGCGCGCGGCGAGCGCGCAGTGATCGCCGTGCCCGAATTGCCCCGCGAAGCCGCCCGGCGCTCGGCCGATGCCCGCATCGAGGAGGCCGAGGGCCTCGCCCAGGCAATCGGGATCGACGTCGTCGCAGCACGGCCGTTTCGGGTGCGCACGGTGCGGCCCGCGACCTTGCTCGGCAAGGGCCAGGTCGAGGACATTGCGGCTACGGCGAAAGAGCAGCGGGCCGGCCTGCTGATCGTCGACGCCGCTCTAACCCCAATCCAGCAAAAGAACCTGGAGGAGGAGGCCGGGACCAAGGTCATCGACCGGACCGGGCTGATCCTCGAGATTTTCGGCGAGCGGGCGGCCACTTCGGAAGGCCGGCTGCAGGTCGAGCTCGCGCATCTCGATTACCAGGCGGGCCGGCTGGTCCGGAGCTGGACCCATCTTGAGCGGCAGCGCGGCGGTTTCGGCTTCCTCGGCGGGCCCGGTGAAACCCAGATCGAGGCCGACCGGCGCCTGATCCGCGACCGCATGGCCAAGATTCGTCGCGAACTCGAGCAGGTGAAGCGGACACGCTCGCTCCACCGCGGCCGAAGACAGCGCGCGCCTTGGCCCGTGATTGCCCTGGTCGGCTACACCAATGCGGGAAAGTCGACGCTTTTCAATCGCTTGACCGGCGAAGCTGTGTTCGCGGAGAATTTGCTGTTCGCGACGCTCGACCCCACCATGCGCGACATGCACTTGCCGGGGTTCGACAAGGTTATCCTGTCGGACACTGTCGGGTTTGTGTCCGAACTGCCAACCGAACTCATCGCGGCGTTCCGCGCGACGCTCGAGGAAGTGCGTGAAGCGGACCTCCTGGTGCACGTGCGCAACATGGCGCACCCGGACCGCGAGGCGCAGAGCGAGGACGTGGACGACGTTCTAAAATCGCTCGGCCTCGCGGAAGAGGGCGCGCCGCCCCGGATCGAAGCGTGGAACAAGGTCGACCTGCTATCGGGCAACGCGCGCGCGCGCCTGGCTGGAGAGGCACGCCGCCGCGACGACGTCGTGCCGATTTCGGCGGTGACCGGCCAGGGATTGGATGACCTTCGCGAATGCATGAGCGCGAAGCTCAGGAGCGGCGAGCAGGTCCACCACATTCGATTATCCGCGACCGACGGCAGCAAGATGGCCTGGCTGCATTCGCGCGGCGAAGTGCTCGAACAGAAGCTCGACCGTGACGAACTGGAGCTGTCCGTGCGCATGTCGCCGGAAAATTGGGCGCGATTTCAGGCGTTGGAGTCGGTCTGAGCCAGCTTGGCGCGCTTCCACAGCGCCTCTTTCTCGTCCAGGGGCAGGTCGGCGAAGCCGGGCTCTTGCTCGATCGCGCGGAACCGCCGCTCGAACTTGTTATTTGCACTGCGCAGTGCGGCTTCTGGCTCAACGTTAAGATGCCGTGCAAGGTTTGCGACGGCAAACAGCAAGTCACCGAGCTCGTCGAGCTTGCGGTCATGATCGGTTTCAGCCTCTAGCTCGGCCAATTCCTCGTCGATCTTGGCCCGCGGGCCTGATGCGTCGGGCCAATCGAAGCCTACACGGGCCGCGCGACGCTGCAGCTTGGCCGCTCGCTCGAGTGCGGGCAGCGCAAGAGCAACACCCGCCAGGGCGCTCTTGTCGGGATTGCAGGCGCGTTCCTCGGCTTTGATGATCTCCCACAAATGATGACCGCCATGTTCGGCATCGCCGAAGATATGAGGGTGGCGGCGTTCCATCTTGTCGCAAATGCGGTCGAGCACGTCTTCGAGCGTGAACAGACCGGCTTCTTCGGCCATTCGCGCGTGGAACACGACCTGAAGTTGGAGATCGCCGAGTTCGTCGGCAAGCGCGTCCATATCTTGCCGGGCAATCGCGTCCGCGACTTCGTAGGCTTCCTCGATCGTGTAGGGCGCGATCGTGTCGAACGTCTGGACACTGTCCCACTCGCAGCCGCTCACGGGGTCGCGGAGGCGGCGCATGATCTCGACCAGCCGTTCAAGCGGCATGAGGGGCCCCTCGCAGACCGTAATCCATAAGTATGATAATATGCATTATGTAAAGTCCACCATTAGTCAGGAGACCAATACCAACCATCGCCCTTCCACCCCCCAGCGGCTCAATGACGACAAATAATTCATGCCAAGGACGTTGAGGTCGTCATTGTCGGCGATTTCCAGTGCGATGTCCCGGCGCGTGATGCCACCGATTGTCAGCTCGTCAGCGCGTCCGCTGGCAACGCGGATCACGCCATTGCCGGTCCTCACATATTGATCGCGGCGTGGCGAAATCTCGATCCCCGCGAGCCTCGCCGTATTGCGGTCGACCGTCGTGGTGGTTGCACCGCTGTCCACCAGGAATTTGACATCGTGGCCGTTGAGGCGCGCATCCACCCAGAAATGGCCATCGATCGCCATCGGGATCCGCGTTTCCTTTCCCTCCGTAACCGGTGTGCCCACGGCCTCGGCCTTCAGCCGCTGCGCAACCCAACCGAGATTGTCGCGGAATGTGAACAGGATAAAGCCGCCGGCGAAGATCGCGACCCATGCCAGAGCCATGGTCAGCATCTTCGCGGCTGGCTCGCGGCGCGACATCAGCGCGCCCATCACGAGCATGGCTGCCATCAGCAGATAAAGGCCGCCGAGCATCAAATCGTTGGTCATGCGTCGATCTCGAGCCCGTCAAAGGCCGGCGCCGCCCAGTCCGGCAGCTCGGCCGCCAAGGTACGATAGTCGAGCCCGTTGCCCATGTGGACCAGATAGAGCTCACGGACGCCAAGGTCGCGGGCAAAACCGAGCACTCCGTCGAGATGCATATGGGTCGGGTGTGGCTTGCGCGTCAGGCAATCGGCGATCCACACGTCGACACCTTCGTATAGGCTCGCCATTTCGTTGCTCAAATCGCTGAAATCAACGGCATAACCCACCGATGCGCGACCTTCGTCGAAGCGCAGCCCAAGCGAGGTCGGCCCGCCGTGAGGCTGGTCGACGAATCGCACGCGCGCGCCTCCGAAGCAAAGCTCGTCCCCGAGCGCCCGCGCCTCGGCGATCGGCCGATAGAAATCGGATCGCGCAAAGGCATAAGCGAACCGCAGTTCCAGCTCATCCAGTACGTCTCGGCGCGCGTACAGCGGCACGGGGCCGCCAGTCGCCTGCGATACGGGCCGAAGCTCATCGATGCCGTGGCAATGGTCGCCATGGGCGTGGGTGACGATGACGCCTTCGAGCTGGCTGACGCCCGCGGAAAGCAGCTGCTGGCGAAGGTCGGGGCCACAGTCGACGAGCAAGCGCTTGTCGGCGCTTTCGACCAGGATCGAGGTGCGCAGGCGATAGTTGCGCGGCTCATTGGGATCGCATTGCCCCCATTCGTTTCCAATCTTCGGCACGCCGGTCGAGGTGCCGCAGCCGAGAATCCGGACTTTCAAACCGCTGGCCTTTGAGCTTTCTTGAACAGTTTGAAGAAGTTCGCGGTGGTCGCGTTGGCGAGATCCTCAGGATCCTCACCTCTCAGCTCGGCAACGAACCTGGCCGTGTCGGCGACGAACGCCGGCTCGCATTTCTGGCCGCGGTGCGGAACCGGCGCGAGGAAGGGTGAATCCGTCTCGACCAGCATCTGGTCCGCGGGCAGCCATTTGGCCGTGGCTTGCAAGTCCGCCGCGTTCTTGAAGGTGACGATACCCGACAGGGACACGTAAAAGCCCAAGGCGAGGCCCGTGCGCGCGAGATCGGCCGAGCCGGTGAAACAGTGGAGGACACCGGTCACGCCCCCTTCCCTGACGGCCGCGGTCAGGATCTCAGCGGTGTCTTCCTCCGCGTCGCGGGTGTGGACGACGAGCGGCAGGCCGGTCTGCCGTGCGGCGTCGATGTGCGCCCCGAACCGCTCGCGCTGCGCCGCGCGGTCGGACTTGTCGTAATAATAATCCAATCCGCATTCGCCGATCGCGATCACGCGAGGATGATCGGTCGCCTCAGCCAGTGCCGCCGCGCCGAGGTCGGGGTGCGCGTCGGCTTCGTGGGGATGGACGCCGACGCTGGCCCAGACATCGGGCTCGCGCTCGGCAACGGCGATGATCTGATCCCATTCGCGCTGGCGGGTCGAGATGTTGAGGAACCCGGTAACGCCGGCTTCGCGCGCATTTTCAAGCACTTGCGCCTGACGCTCTACCAGGCCGTCGTAATTGAGGTGGCAGTGGCTGTCGATCAACCTCATGCCGCCGTCTCCTCATCCGCCGGCAGCTCGAGCCGCGGGAACAAAGGCGTCGGCTGTCCCAGCCGGAACGCGCTCTCGGCCAGGGGCGAGTACCAATGAGTGAGAATGCCCTCGAACGAGCGAAGTTCGGATGCGACGCCCATCGCATCGAGTAAGCGATCGGCGCTTGCCGGAATGATCGGGCGGATTCCGACGGCGAGAATTGCGATGCCGATGTAGAGGGTCGCAAGAACCGTCTCCATCCGCTCCGGGTTGGTCTTGCGTAACGTCCACGGCGCCTGCTCGTCGATATAGGCGTTGCAGGCGAATACCGCCTGGATCCAGCTTTCGGTCGCACGGGAGAAGGCAAGCTCTTCATAGGCGGCCGGCATCGCCTTCCCGACCGCGCCGCAGACCATTTCGAACAAGGCGTTGTCCGCCGAATCATGTCCGTGGATTTCAGGCAGCGCGCCTTCGCAATTGCGGACGATCTGCGTCAGCACCCGCTGCGCCAGATTTCCGAAGCTGTTCGCAAGCTCGGCATTGGCGCGGGCAACGATCGCCTCGGGGCTGTAGCTTCCGTCCTGTCCGAAGGTGACCTCCCGCAGGAGGAAGTAGCGCAGCGCATCGACGCCGAAGTGGTCGGCCAGGACCATCGGGTCGACGACATTGCCGACGCTTTTCGACATCTTTTCGCCGCGGCTCAGCAGGAAGCCGTGGCCGTAGACCTGCTTGGGCAGAGCGATTCCGGCGCTCATCAGGAACGCCGGCCAATAAACGGCGTGGAAGCGCACCACGTCCTTGCCGATCAAATGGACGTCGGCCGGCCAAAAGCGGCGCCACAGCTCGGTATCGTCGGGATAGCCAAGGCCGGTGATGTAGTTGGTCAGTGCATCAAGCCAGACGTACATCACGTGATCGCCGCTTCCCGGCACCGGCACGCCCCAGTCGAAGCTGGTGCGCGAGATGCTGAGATCTTTGAGACCGCCCTCGACGAAGCGGACGACTTCGTTGCGACGGCTTTCAGGGCGGATGAAGCCCGGATTGGCTGCATAATGGTCGAGCAGCGGCTGCTGGTATTGCGACAGCCGGAAGAACCAGCTTTCTTCGACCGTCCATTCGACGGGCGTATCGTGCGGCGACAGTTTGGAGCCGTCTTCCGCGACCTTGAGCTCGTCCTCTTCGTAATAAGCTTCGTCGCGGACCGAATACCAACCTTCGTAGCGGTCGAGGTACAGGTCCCCCCTCTCCTCCATCGCCGTCCAGATCGCCTGGCTGGCGCGATAATGGTCGGGAGAAGCGACATTTTGTCTGAAAACAAACGCGGCTCCAACTCTTCCGACCGCGCTGCCTGAGCCATCTTCAGCCCATGCTCGTCGGTCCCGGTCTGGAACCGCACGTCGCGGCCCTTCTGCCGCTGGAACCGCGCCATCGCGTCGGCCGCAATCGCCTCATAGGCGTGGCCGATGTGCGGCGGACCGTTGGGATAGCTGATCGCCGTGGTGATGTAGAAGGGCTCGGCCATGGCGATGCCCTAGCCGTGGCTTCCTAGCGCTTCAAGGAAGCGACTTCAGCGAGGATCCCGCCGAGCTGGAACACGGTGGCGGCGGGATCGAGCGACACGCGCGGGGCGATGACGGCAAGCTCGCGAGCCTTGGCATAGGCATCGAGCGCCCGTTCCTGCGACGCTCCATCAAGCGAGCGGGCCTCGCGTGCTATCAGCGACGGTGCGAGGTCGAGAAAGGCAGCATAGCGGTCGGCCGCGCCCTTCTTGCCCAATTCGCTCGCAAGCTCCGAGCGGCGGGTATTGGTCGGGTCGCCCTGTCGAAGGATGGCAAGCGCCGATTCCTCAAGCTTGGCGAGGCCGAGCTCGGCAAAGGCGAGCGCCCTGCCCGCCGAACCGAAAGACATGGCGATCACCCGCTGCCGCTCGGCGGCACCGAGGTCCGGCGCGCGTCTCGTCAGGATTGACGTCAAGGCGTCATCGTCGAGCTTGCCGAAATCGAGGCGGCGGCAGCGCGATCGGATCGTCGGCAACAGCCGCCCCGGTGCGTGGCTAACAAGGAAGAAAAGTGTATTCGCCGGCGGCTCCTCGAGCATCTTGAGGAGCGCATTGGCGCCCGAAGTCTCGAGATCGTCGACGCTGTCGATGAACGCGACCCGCCACGGCGACATGGCCGGGCTGAGCTCGAACAATTCGGCCAGACCGCGGACCTGATCGACGCTGATGTTGCGTGCAAGATTGCCCGTTGTTTCGCTCGTCAGCCGTTCGAGCCGTCGCATGTCGGGATGGCTGCCGGCTTCGACGAGCTTGACCATCGGATGGTCGTCGTCGCTCTCGATCCCGGGCAAGTCGGAGGCCGGACCGGCCGCCTCGGCGAGCACCCGGCGCGCTGCCGCATGCGCGAAGTTCGCCTTGCCCACACCCCTGGGGCCGGCGAGCAGCCAGGCATGGTGCAGCTTTCGCGACCCCCAGGCGGTAGTAAACTGCTCGACGGCGCGGTCCTGGCCAACGATCACGCCAACAGGTCTCCGAGGACCTCGATTAGGCGTTCCGTGACCTCAGCTGGAGTGCCCGACCCATCGATCAGCTTCACCCGCTCAGGCTCCTCGGCGGCGATGATGTGGAAGGCCGCCTCGACCTTGCGATGATAGTCGTCCGGGCGGCCGCCAATGCGGTCGCCGGTGCCGCCATCGCGGGCATGAGCCCGCTCGCTGCCGTCATCGAGCGTTAGGATCAGCGTTCGGTCCGGAAAATCATCACCGATCCCGAAGGCGTTGATCGCACGCACCGCCTCGATGCCGAGGCCGCCGGCACCGCCCTGATAGGCAAGCGAGCTGTCGATGAAGCGATCCGCGAGCACCCACTGGCCGCGTTCGAGCGCAGGCCGAATGGTCTTCGCGACGTGATCCGCGCGAGCCGCGGCGAATAGCAGGGCTTCGGCCTCTGCACTCCATCGATCATCTGCGCCGCTGAGGAGCAGTTCACGAATCTTCTCCGCACCCTCGCTTCCGCCAGGTTCTCGAGTGACGAAGACGTCCAGGCTGCGCGCTCGCAGCGCCTCGGCGAGCGCCTTTACCTGTGTCGACTTGCCGACCCCTTCCCCGCCTTCAAGGCTGACGAACTTTCCGCGTGCGGTCACACCATTCCAAACAGCGACTTGAGACTCACCCAAATACGGCCGAAGAAGCCAGCCTTGCCGACATCCTCACCGGCGACCAGCGAAACCACCTGCGGTGGTGTATCGCCGGTCGTGACGACCAGATGCGCGACTTCCTGCCCCTTGGCAATCGGGGCGACCAGCGGGCCTTCATAGCGAATCTTCATCTGGACATTGCCGCTCGCGAGGCCTGCCGGAACACTAACCGCAAGGTTGCGCGGGGCGACCAGCGGCACTTCGCTCGAGCTTCCGAGCTGGACCTTGGCTGTGCCGACCTTGGCGCCGGCCGAGAACAAAGGCTTGGCCTGCCACGCCCCGAAGCCCCAGGTGATCAGCCGCGTCGATTCTTGGACGCGGGCGTTCCAACTCGGCAGGCCGGCGACTACCTCGATCAGGCGGCGGCCGTTCTGATCGGCCGAACCGGTGAAGCCGTACCCCGCTTCATCCGTGTGCCCGGTCTTGAGGCCGTCCGCTCCCGGAACGTGCCCTAGGATCGGGTTGCGATTCTGCTGGGTGATGTCCTGGTTCGAGCCCAGCGTTTTGCCCCAGGTAAAGCTCGGCAGCGAGTAGAACTGCTTGTAGAGCTTGTAATGGTGCTCGATCTCCCACCGGGCGAGCGTCGCCAGGTCGCGCGCACTGACGTAGGTCACCCCATTGTCCGGCCAGCCGTTTGCGGTCCCGAAATGGCTGTTGGTCAGGCCGATCTTCTTGCCCAGCGCATTCATCTGGTCGGTGAAGGCCGGCTCCGTCCCCGCGATGCACTCCGCGAGGACGACCGACGCGTCGTTGCCGGACAAGGTGACAATGCCCTTGAGCAAATTCTCGACGCTGACCTGCTCGCCGGGCGAGAGGAACATGGTCGACCCCGCGGCGGGGCCATGCCACTTCTGCCAGGTCTCCGGCCGCACGGTGCACATCTTGTTGAGGGGCAGCTGGCTCTTGTCGATCAGCTCGAAGGCAACGTCCGTGGTCATCATCTTGGCCATCGAGGCGGGTGGCATCCGCACGTCCGCGTTCTTGGCGTAGAGGGTAGCTCCGGACGAAAGGTCGATCAGATAGGCAACTTTGGCCGGCGTATCGAATTGCGGCGCCGCAGCAGGCGCGGCACTGGCGAGGAAAAACGAGGCGGCCGTGGCGAGAAGGATGGTGCGCGTCATGGAGTTGGTGAGCTTCCCCGATTCAAGGTGAGGTGAACAGTCTATCGCCCCGCAATCGCGTCCGCCAGAACTCCGGCGGAGATCGCGTAGAAATTCGAACAATTGTAATCCAGGATGACGCGATAGTTTGAAGTCGCGAGATAGGCGGTCGCATCGGGACCGTCGGGCTCGATCAGGGTCGCCAGCTCGCTTTCAGGCAGCGAACGCGCGACGGGTGTCACTCCAAGCGCGCGCCACTCGCGCATTGTCAGCCAGCGGCTGTGACGGCGATAGACTTGCGGGCAGCGTGACGCTGTAGTCCGGCTGACCAACGCAGCGCGGTCGAGGTTGGCCGGGGTCCGCACTCTGATCCCCCAAGTCACGTTCGGCTTCCATCCCGCATCGCGAAAATAATTCGCTATCGACGCCAATCCATCCAGCTCGTTGTTCCAGATGTCGGCGAATCCGTCGCCGTCCCCGTCGGCCCGCAAGCGCAGGACCACCGAGGGCATGAACTGGGGGTAGCCCGTTGCCCCGGCCCAGCTGCCCTTCAAGCGCCAGCGCGGCACCCCCTGGTCCATGAGCTTCAGGGTCGCCACGAATTCACTTTCAAACAAGTCGCGGCGGCGGCCGTAATAACCAAGGCTCGCCAAGGCCTGGAGCAGGTCGGTGCTGCCGGTCACGGTGCCGTAGCTGGTCTCAAGACCCCATATCGCCATCAAGACTGCAGGGTCGACACCGTAGCGCGCGTTGATTGTTCGCAGACCCTCGTAATGGTCGGCGTAGTTCGCCTGACCGCGGCGGATCAGCGACTCGGTTACGTGACTGCGGAGATAGGGTGCCAACGTGCCGACGACTCCGCCGCTGCTCCGCGCAACCGGCTCCGTGCGCTCTAGTTCGATCACACGTTCATTCCTGGTCAAGCCCGGGACGTTGGCCTGGATGGTGGCTTCGCTGACACCCTGCTGACGCCCCAACGCGGCAAGCCGCAGCTTGTAGTTGCTCCAGGGGTCAGCGACCGGCGCCGGTTGCGGGCTGGCCGGTTCCAAACCACTGATTTGGGCGAGTTGAACCTGAAACTGTTGAGCATGCGGACTGGCGGACCCCAGCGACGCCGTGGCCATCCCTAGCAGTGCCCACCCGTTCACGCCCAAGACGTTCTCCTCAACATGGCCGAAGCTAAGGCGCATGACCCGGCTTGGGCCAGCATGGTTCGCCGCACGGCTTGCACAGCTTATCTTGCCGACGGTATGCGCACCGGGATTAAGGAGAGGTGGCCGAGTGGTTTAAGGCAGCGGTCTTGAAAACCGCCGTGGGTTCACGCCCACCGTGGGTTCGAATCCCACCCTCTCCGCCAGCTACAGCTGTTCCGCTTGTCGCCCCGACCGGTGAGGCCTAATCTTGGAAAGCCGAGTCTGACCAGTCACCTCTTTGGGAGGCGAACGATGGCAAGTGTCCCAACGGCCTTTGAGACCGGCACCAACAAACCTGGCTTGCTGAAACCCGATGACCGAGAACATTATCAGCGCGTTTTCGAAGCACAGGCCGCTCGAAGCTATCTTTATCTAAGCCTTGGGATCGGCCTGATTGCCGCCTTGCTCCCCATTCTGCTGATGCTGGCGGGCGGCTACCGCGGCCACGATTCAATAAGCTCTTATTATACGATCGACGTCTGGCCCTCGCGGGACATACTGGTCGGCTCGCTCTGCGCAGTTGGCGTTTTCTTGTTCCTTTTTCACGGCCTGTCGAAATGGGAGAATTGGCTGCTGAACTTTGCCGGCATGGCCGTAATCGCGGTGGCATTGATCCCGATGACCGTCTCGGTCGTCCTTCACCGCGGCTTCGCGATCGTCTTCTTCGCGTTGATTGGCGTCGTCGCGATCTTCTTTTCGAAGAAGCGCGTCGGGAAGATCCCTCACAAGCTGACGAGGCGCCTGTTCAAGACAGGATATACCGCCGCCGGAGCAGCGATGATCGTGTTGCCGCTGGTCATCGCGGCACTCCAGCTCTCGCCGGCTAGCAGCTTCCGGCATTGGATGTTTTGGATCGAATGCGCCGCAATCGCCTCCTTTTCTGTCTATTGGATCCTGAAGACGGCCGAATATCGCCTGCTGCTGAGGATCCGCTGGAGGGCGTGATACCGTAATCGCGATCAGCATCTTAATCGTCACGCTTAACGCTGAAGCATAGCTTCGGCGGCGCCAGCCGCACCCCCGTCCCGGCCAAGTGGAAATAGGGCGGGGTGGCGAACTGTCGTCTCGCCAGCTAAGAGCCGCGACTTCAACCACAGTGGGGTTCCCAAGTCGTGGCCGAGCCAGCCGTCCTGCCGTTTAACTGGCAGGATCCGTTCGATCTCAATCATCAGCTGACCGACGAGGAGCGGCTCGTCCGCGATACCGCTGAAGGCTATGCGCAGGAGAAGCTGCTACCCCGCGTGACCAGCGCTTATCTGGACGAACGCTTCGACCGCGAGATCATGAGCGAATTCGGTGAGCTCGGACTGCTTGGGGCCACCCTTCCACCCGAATATGGCGGCGCCGGCCTCGGCTATGTCAGCTACGGCCTCATCGCGCGCGCGGTAGAGCGCGTCGACAGCGGCTACCGCTCGGCGATGTCGGTCCAGTCGAGCCTCGTGATGTACCCGATCTACGCCTACGGCTCTGAGGATCAGCGCAAGAAGTATCTACCCAGGCTGGCGACGGGCGAGTGGATCGGCTGTTTCGGGCTGACCGAGCCAGACGCCGGTTCGGACCCCGGCGGCATGCGCACCCGGGCCCAAAAGGTGCAGGGCGGCTATGTCCTTTCCGGGACCAAGATGTGGATCACCAATTCGCCGATCGCCGACGTGTTCGTCGTCTGGGCCAAGTCCGACGCGCACGACGGGAAGATCCGTGGCTTCGTCCTCGAGAAAGGCGCCAAGGGCCTGACCGCACCCAAGATCAAGGAGAAGCTGTCGCTGCGCGCCTCAATCACCGGCGAAGTGGTGATGGACCAGGTCGAGGTCAGCGAAGAAGCGCTCCTGCCCAATGTCGAAGGCTTGAAAGGCCCGTTCGGCTGCCTCAATCGGGCACGTTACGGCATCAGTTGGGGTTCGATGGGCGCGGCCGAGGCCTGCTATGCTGCCGCGCGGCAGTACACGCTCGATCGCAAACAATTCGGACGGCCCCTCGCCGCCAACCAGCTTGTCCAGCTTAAGCTCGCCAATATGGCAACTGAGATCACGCTCGGCCTGCAGGCGTCATTGCGCGTCGGGCGGCGGCTCGAAGCGGGCGAGCTGATCCCCGAGACGATCAGCCTGGTAAAGCGCAACAATTGCGGCAAAGCGCTGGAGATCGCGCGGATTGCGCGCGACATGCACGGCGGCAACGGGATTTCGGCCGAGTTCCACGTGATGCGCCACGCGGCGAACCTTGAGACCGTCAACACCTATGAGGGGACGCACGACGTTCACGCCCTGATCATGGGCCGGGCGATTACCGGCCTCAGCGCCTTCTAGCGCGGGTCCCACGCTGGACGGCGCAGAACGACGGTCGGATCGCCGTGATATGACGTCTCGTTCAGGCGTTCGAAACCGAGCCGCTCGGCGAGGTTCATGGACGGCTGGTTGGAGGGCGCGATAATCGCCCATATCGGCGTTGGCGCCAGACGGGCTTCGGCCCATTCGATCGTCGCCCGACACGCCTCGGATGCTATTCCCTGCCCGTGCGTCTCCGCGGCCATGATCCAGCCCATTTCCGGTTCCTCGCCGAATTCGGGCTCGATGTCGCGCCAGGCCGTGAACAGCCCGACATTGCCAACCAGCTTGCCGTCCGCCTTGCGCTCGACCGCCCAGGTGCCGAAGCCGTTGAGTTGCCAGCCGCCGAGAGCAGAGGTCACCCGTCGCCAGCATTCCTCCGTGCCCATCGGATTCGGGCCGAAGTGCCGATGCACCGCGGGATGCTGAACGAGCGCGTGATACGGCCGGAAGTCGTCCTTACGCCAATGGCGCAGGACGAGCCGGTCGGTTTGGATCCGCGGAGCTTCGCGGAACAACGCGGCTTATTTCTTAGCGAGGCTGAGCCCGCCAAAGCGCTTGTTGAAGCGCGCGACCTGACCGCCTTCCTGGACCTGCCGGGTGCCGCCGACCCAGGCCGGATGGACCTTCGGATCGATGTCGAGGTGCAGAGTGTCGCCTTCCTTGCCCCAGGTCGAGCGGGTCTGGAATTTGGTGCCGTCGGTCATTTCGACGTTGATCATGTGATAATCGGGGTGAACGCCGGACTTCATGATAGATTTCCTTGGGTTAGCCGCTGGTTTCCGACCAGCGGCAGCAAGTTTGAGCGGCGCCTCTACAGGGAGAGCCGCAAAGTTGCAACCGAGCGGCGACTCAGGCCGGTTGAGGCGCCCTGCCCTCGCGTAGCTGCGGCGCAAAATGCTCGGCCAGGCGAAAGCCACCGAACAGCACCGCGGCATAGAAGAGGTCGCCCGCAAGCGTATTCTGAAAGAAAGGAATGGCCGCGACGTAGCAGGCTTCGAGCCCGGCGAAAGTCCGCGGGTAGATGCCGCTGAACAGCCATACGCCGAGGTTCGTGATGACGAAGAACGTAATCGAACTGGCGATGGCGGCGGCCCCGACGCGCAGCGCGGAACGGCGGGTTAGCGCAACCATGCCGATCATGACGATCACGGCCACGGTGAAATAGACCGTCGCCTGGCCATGATAGAAACCAAGCACCACGTCGCTCAGCAACAGCGCGCCCAGCGGAGCCACGAACGCTAGCGCTCGACGGCCAAGGTATGCGCCGCTGAACAAAGCCATTGCGTCGATCGGCGAAAAATTCGGTGGATGCGGAACAAGGCGGAGCCCGGCTGCAACGATGATCGCCGAGAGCAGAGCGATCAGGCGGTTGTATTTCGTCGTCATAGGCTCCCATTAGTCGGCCTGAGGCAGATTTGACAGCCCGGACGTACCCTGCCTAGCAGGGGAATGGATCAGGGTGCCGTCCACCAGCTTGTACTGGGGGGGACGGTTCAAAGGGAAGCCGGCGAAAATCCGGCGCTGTGCCCGCAACTGTGAAGCCGAGCTTATCGGTGAAGTCAGGAACCTGCCTTGATCCGTCGTCCGTTTCCTCGGCCGGGTCCAGCCGCGGGGCGTGGGCCTCGCTGCAATCGTGCGGCGCATCCCTCCGTGACGACGAGTCGTCAACGGAGAGCATCACATGCCCATATTGCCAATCACCACCAACCAAATCGTCATCACCGCCTCGCGCGTGCCTCAAAGCGAGGAGCAGACGCCGGCGAGCGTTACCATTATCGACGGTCAGCGCATCGAACGGCTCGACGAGCCTTCGTTGAGCGCGCTGCTACGTCTTACGCCATCCGCGGCCGTGGCCACGTCCGGACCGGCGGGATCGCTAACCGAGGTCCGCATTCGTGGCGCCGAGGCCAATCATACGTTGCTGTTCGTCGACGGCATCAAGATCGACGACCCGGCTTCCGGCGACACGCCGCGGTTTGAAATCCTGAACGCCGACCTCGCCTCCCGCATCGAAATCGTCCGAGGCCCGCAATCCGCCCTCTGGGGCTCCGAAGCGATCGGCGGAGTGATCGCCGTCAATGGCGTCGACGATGCCCCCGGTTTTGCCGCAAACGCCGAAGCGGGATCGTTCGGTTTTGAGCGGGCCAGTGGTTCGGCTTCGCTCGTGAGCGATCGCTCCAGTCTTTCGGGCGCGCTTGGATTCCAGCGCGCGACCGGGATCAACAGCGTAGCGGGCCCAGGCGACAGGGACGGTTTTCGAAACCTCTCCGGCCGCTTGCGGGGGGTGTGGCACCCTCAGGATCACATCGAGGTCGGAGTGTCTGGCCTCGCGCTTCAGGGACGAAGCGAATTCGACGGCTTCGATCTGTTCACGGGCGCTCATGCCGATACGCTCGACAATAGCCGCAATCGCCTGGAGGCCGGCCGGATTTGGGCGGCAATCGGAAATGAGCAATCGCCCTGGCGCGCCGAGGTCGCGGGTTCACTGCTCGGCTCGTCGAACAAGAATTTCCTTGCCGATGCCGAGCAGAACCGGACCCGTGGAACGCGCCGAAACCTGTCGGTCCAGCTCGATCGGCGCTTCACGACGGGTTCGGTGACTCATCGCCTAATTCTTGCTGCTGACACCGAACACGAGACCTTCCATGCGCGCGATACCGCGTTCGGCGGCTTCACGGATCAGGATCGGGCGCGCAATCACGACTCTGTCTCGGCTGAGTGGCGAGCTGATGCCAGGCAAGTCACCGGCGACGTTGCCGTCCGGAGAGACATGTTCAACCGCTTCAAGGACGCCACCAGCATTCGCGCGTCGTTGCTCGGACAGCTCGGCGGCGGATTTTCGCTAGCCGGGTCCTATGCGGAGGGCATTGCACAACCGACCTTCTTCGACCTCTATGGATTCTTTCCAGGCAATTTCGTGGGTAATCCCGAACTAAAGCCGGAGAGCTCGCGCGGCTTCGAGGCGAGCCTGCGCTACCGCCGTGGCCCGATCGGCGCTTCGCTAACCGTTTATCGGCAACGCCTCCATGATGAGATCGTCAACAACGCGACCTTCACGAGCGTGCTCAATGCAGCCGGAATCAGCCGGCGCTCGGGCATCGAGGCAGGTGTTGATTGGAAGGTTGCGGAGGCCCTGCGGCTTTCAGCCAATTACGCCTATCTCGACGCGACGGAACCCGATGCCTCGACCGGCGCTCAAGTGGCCGAGGCGCGCCGACCGAAGCACAGCGGCTCCGTCGCGCTCGACGGGTCAATGGGAAGGTTCAGCTATGGTGCGTCGATCGCCTACGTCGGCGAGCATCTCGATAACCGCGACACCTTCCCTTTCGCCCGCGTCACGCTTGGCTCTTATTGGCTCGCGGATGCAAAGATTGCCTGGACGCTGAGGCGCGGCGTTGAGCTATTCGCCAGGGGATCGAACCTGCTCGACCAGCACTATCAAGACGTGTTCAGTTATCGAACCGAGGGTCGCGGGATCTATGCCGGAGTGCGGCTGAGCGGCCGGTGAAATTCAGGCGGCGGGTGGATCGGCGATCATCGCCGTGAAGCTCGCCTCCGCAGCAAGTTTGCCATCGACGCTTGCGCGACCCGCAAACTTACAGACGCTGGCGCGCTTTTGGACGAACTCGACTTCGAGCTTCAGCAACACGCCAGGCTCGACAGGCGCGCGGAATTTCGCGCCCTCGATGGCCATGAAATAAACGAGCTTGCCGGAACCGGCGAGGCCGAGCGCTTCGACCGCGAGTACGCCCGCGGCCTGGGCCAGCGCCTCGACGATGAGCACGCCGGGCATGATCGGCCGCGCCGGGAAATGTCCCTGGAAAAAGGGCTCGTTAATGGTCACCGCCTTGATCGCGACGATGCCCTTGGCCGGATCGAGGCTTTCGACCCGGTCGACGAGCAGCATCGGATAGCGATGCGGCAGCGCCGCCATGACCCGCTTGATGTCCAGCGGACCGATGGCGGCGCCTTCGCTCATCAGCCCTTAGCGCCCGGTGCTTGCCGGAGCCGCTGGCGCGGTCGTCTGGATGGTCGGCAGCGCCGTGTTCAACGCGGCGAGGACGTCATTGCTGACGTCGAGCGTGGTAGAGGTCGCGAGCGTCGTCCCCTGCTCGACCATGAGATTGGCGCCGCGGCGCTGCATCACCTGGCCGTAGATCGGTCCGAGCTTATCGGTGATCTGCTTCTGGACATATTGCTGGTTGCGCTGAATCTGCTGCTGCTGTCGCTGAAGCTCCTGCGCGCCATTCTGCTGCTTGGTCTGGAAGGCCGTGATGCGCGCCTTCAGCGCGGCGTCGGGCTCCTTGCCGTTCAGTGCGTTGACCGCAGTCTGGAGCGACTGCTGCTCACTTTGGAGGGGGGCTGCCAGCGAGCTTTCGTGGCTCTGGTAAGCAGCGACCTGCGACCGCAGGCCCGCCGTCGCGGTC
>WNFM01352369.1_pt1 | contig 20430 bp, 14 predicted proteins | sample 5400271 | NCBI WGS metagenome assembly WNFM01 (sample SAMN13153352, study PRJNA577476) | soil metagenome | isolation source: 60 cm saprolite on Douglas fir-dominated hillslope | place: USA:California | collected 2013-09-17
TGGCGGTGCAGTTGTATTTATGGCCTATTCTGGATGCGATGGAAACACCCACACTGCTTGGTGGTCTCCGTAACGCCGCACTGATGGTATCACTCAACCCTTTCTTCAGCCTGACTTTGCTAGCAATAGTGCTCATGATTGCAGTTATCAGTACGCTGGTGGCGGCATTGTGGCTGCTTATTTCGGTGAGTTTGATTGCTTGCATGGCCAATGCCGCCGTGCTGGATCGCCTGCCTCGGCGCGGGAAACAAGTCAATCAGGAGCCATCACAGACCAACCAATAGTCATTACAAAGATACAGTCTTGTGTATCGCCAGCATCAATCCCCCGGTAGGCCACTTTTCGGCTGATCTTGCTACTAGAGGTTTGTCGGAAGATTTTGTTTCCGACCAATATTAGGTCGCCACGCTGCGTTGCTTGAGGCTCTCAGTATTGCGAAATCACGTTATGGCTGCTAGACTGGAACGTTGCGTACTCACCAGTGAACCTATATTGAGATTCACAAGTTACGATATGATGAGTCGCCGCAAATTCACCATGAGGCAGCCAATAGAACATGATGCGACGCACAGGCATCTGGGTCTTGATACTAACACTAACGATTCTGTACGGTATTGGCGCCGTCGGATACCCAGCCTGGGCACAGGACCCAAATTCCGCGAAGATCACTTCACCAAAAGACGGTGATCCGCTATTTGGGTTAGTGACCATTCAGGGCACCGCCAGCAACCCGAACATGCAGCGGTTCGTGCTGGAGTTTGATCTCCAGGATACAGGTTCGGAACAGTGGTTCCCGATAGCCGGACCGATCACTCAGCAAGTCACTGCGGGGATTTTGGGGCAGTGGAACACGACAGCGGTTCCAGATGGACGATACCAGATTCGCTTGCGCGTGGTGCTCCGTGACGGTAGCGTGATCAGTGATGGAGTCCAGAATCTGCACGTCAGCAACAAGCAACCCACTCCGCTACCAACGGCAGCGCTGCCTGCGACAAACACCGCACCCACTGGCTCACCCACAGCAGGGCCATCCCTCACGCCGATCATCCAACAACCACCTACCAGCACCCTGCGGTCAGCCATAGTGCCCACCGTTCTTGCTACATTGGCACCCGTCAGTGGGGATACCGGATCAACAAGCCCTTTGCCGGTGTTAGCCCCGCTAGACTCCTTCGAGACTGCATTTTGCAATGGAGTTTATATTGCTATCGGTCTGTTTATTGTCTTCGGTATCTATAGTGTAATTCACGCTCGGCTGCGTCCTGCTATCCGGCGCATGGTCAACCAGCTTCGTGATGATGGAGAATAACCCAGTGTGGCATCCTGGCATGGAGTATGTAATAAGGTATGACTGATCGTTATCTGATTGTTGGGCTGGGAAACCCCGGTCGTGAATATGAGCACACACGGCATAACATCGGCTTCCGATGTGTGGACACCCTCGCTGCCGCGCATGGGCTTGCCTTTGCTAAGAGACAGTCCAAAGCGCTCATCGCCGATGGCACCATTGCCGGTCGGAAGGTCCTGTTGGCAAAGCCTCAGACCTTTATGAATTTGAGCGGAGAAGCAGTGCAGAGCCTGATGACATTCTATAAGATTCCGCTGCGCCATTTGTTGGTGATTAGCGACGACATGGATATTCCAACCGGGACGCTGCGTATCCGCGAAAAGGGCAGCGCGGGTGGGCAGAAGGGTCTCAAAAGCATTATCGAGCACGTAGGTACATCCGAATTCGCACGCTTGCGCTTTGGGATTGGTCGGCCGCCGGGGCGTATGGACCCCGCCGCTTACGTGCTGCAAGATTTCGACAAACAGGATGCCATGCTCGTCATGGAGACATTGGACCGAGTTGTAAAAGCTGTGGATACCTGGCTGCACTATGGCATTGCCATGATGATGACGCGCCATAACGGCAGCGCTGACGAAGCCGATCGCAATGCCAAATTAGTGGCATTGCCGCCCACACCCAACCAGGATGTCTCCGACTAGTGAAGCCGTAATATGCACCTGGAAGGTTTGCTCTCAGTTACCCGACAACTGCCAGTCTATCAGCTATCAGGCTTTACTGGAACGTCTGCGCGCTGGCGGTTCAACACCTGACCAGCACTTGCTGCGTGCCGCTCGGCCTTTTGTCAGCGCTGCGCTTGCGAATGATCTGGATCGGCCTGTGCTGGTCGTCGCTGCCAGGGTTGAACGTGCCTACAACGTCGTTGAGCAGCTTCCGGTGTGGCTGCCCAACAAGCAAATACTGCGTTTTACCGAACCGAGTTCATTGTTTTATGAACGTTCGCCCTGGGCCAGCGGAACCATTCGCAGCCGACTCGATGTGCTGGCGGCGTTGTGTCCCCCGGTTGAAAGCGAAGGCGATCACACTACACCAAGTCCTGTTGAAGCAGCCGCCCCAATTATCGTCGCGTCCGCACTTTCCCTTATGCAGCGTACATTACCATTGCGCGACTTTCGCGCCGCCTCGCGCTGGCTCAAAGTCAACCAACCAGCCTCGCCCGACAAACTACTACGCCAGTGGCTGAGTATCGGCTATGTACCAACCTCGGTCGTGCTTGAACCAGGCACCTTTAACCGCCGTAGCGGTGTGATAGACATTTTTCCGATAAACGCCAATCAGCCTGTACGCATTGAATTCTTCGGGGACACGATTGAAAGTCTGCGTTTGTTTGACCCGGCTACGCAGCGGTCGTCGGAATCTGTGGTGCAAGTGTCGATTAGCCCTGCGCGCGAAGCGTTACCGAAGTTCTCAGAAGCGGTAGCCTCTCAGCTTCAGGGCTGGTTTGCGGAGCAGCCCTCGGTTGAAGAAGATGTGACATCGGCGGCTCCCGATGAGCAACTTCTCGCCAGTGCGTCGGCCTTTCCAGTGCTCGAATTTTATCTGCCCTATTTCTATAGCAGCACCGCTAGCCTGCTTGATTATCTGCCAGAGAATACGCTGGTGATTGTCGAGGACTGGGACGCGCTATCCGATAGCATCGCCGAGCTTGAGGCACAGGCTATCGAAACACGGCGCGAGAAAGTCGAAGCTAACCAGCTCCCACCAGATTATCCACTGCCTTATTTTACATGGGATGATATTCAAGAGACGCTCCTTGAGCGCACTCCGTTACACCTGGGCGTCACCCATATTGAGGGCAGCGAAGCAGTTCTGGAACGCGCCGACGATGAACCACTGCGGCTAGGGGCAGCCTTTGCACCGGGTCCGCATCATGGTGGACAGCTTCGCCCGCTTATGGAGTCGGTGCGAGCGCTTACCAATTCCCAAGATCGTGTCGTGATTGTCAGTAACCAATCGTTGCGCCTGGTTGATCTCTGGCAGGAACAATATCTCGCCGGGAAGCTCGAACCGCAGCAAGATTTAACAGAGGCTCCCGGCGAGTTAACGTTCATTGAAGGCGCGCTTGCCGAGGGCTGGACACTCAAAACCGAAACCGGGCGGTCTGTTCATTTGTTTACGGATGCCGAGATATTCGGCTGGCAGCGCCCGGAACCACGTCGTCACCGCACGCCGCGCGCTGCTTCGCCTGAGACCTCCTTCGCGGACCTGGCACCCGGTGATTATGTCGTACACATCGAATATGGCATCGGGCGCTTCACTGGGATGCGCAAGCGGCTTATCGAGGGCAGCGAGCGCGAATACCTGATGATCCAGTTTGCCGGGTCCGACATGCTGTATGTGCCGATTCATCAGGCGGATCGTCTCTCGCGCTACGTCGGCGCCCATGACGATGAACCCACCCTGAACCGATTGGGCGGCGGCGAATGGAACAAAACCAAAGAGGCGGCGCGTGAAGCCGCTGAACACGTTGCCCGTGAACTGTTGGAACTTTATGCGGCACGCGCTCATGTTCAGGGTCATACCTTTGGCCCCGATAGCTCCTGGCAACATGAACTCGAAGCCTCATTTCCTTATGTCGAAACCGATGACCAACTACGGGCCTTGCACGAAGTAAAAGCCGATATGGAGCGTTCTACACCTATGGATCGCTTGATTTGCGGTGACGTAGGCTATGGAAAAACCGAGGTCGCGCTGCGCGCCGCGTTTAAGGCAGTGATGGATGCCAAACAGGTGGCAATCCTCGTGCCGACAACGGTCCTGGCGCAGCAACATTACGTCACCTTTACCCAGCGGTTGGCGGCTTTCCCCGTGCGCGTAGAAATGCTGTCGCGTTTCCGCACCCGCCAGGAGCAAGCTGAGATTCTGGCGCGAACGGCGCGTGGCGAGGTCGATATTCTGATCGGAACCCACCGTTTGCTACAAGCCGACGTCAGCTTGCGCGATCTGGGCCTGCTGATCATTGATGAGGAACAGCGCTTCGGAGTTACGCACAAGGAACGCCTGAAACAAATGCGAACCGAAGTGGATGTCCTGACGCTGACCGCCACACCGATCCCGCGCACGCTGTATATGAGTCTTTCAGGTATCCGTGACATCAGCATGATTCAAACGCCCCCGGAAGAACGTTTACCGGTGCTGACACACGTTGGCCCGTATGATGAACAACTCATTCGGCAAGCGGTGCTCCGTGAGATTGATCGCGGTGGGCAAATCTTTTACCTGCATAATCGCGTGGCGACGATACACGGGGTTGAGCAGCGCTTGCAAACGCTCGTTCCCGAAGCCAGTATTGCGATTGGTCACGGGCAAATGCCAGAGGATGAGCTGGAACTGGTGATGACCGAGTTTGCAGCGGGCCAATATGACATTCTGCTGTGTACCACCATCATCGAGAGCGGGCTGGACATCCCGAACGCAAACACCATCATCATTGACCGGGCCGATATGATGGGGCTGGCACAGCTTTATCAACTGCGCGGGCGTGTGGGTCGGGCCGCCAACCGCGCTTACGCCTACCTGTTCCATCCCCGTACAATACGCCTGACCGAAGATGCCCGCGCTCGACTGGATACGATTGCCGAGCAAACCGAACTTGGTTCCGGCATGAATATCGCCATGCGTGACCTGGAAATTCGCGGGAGCGGCGATCTGCTCGGTACGCGGCAAAGCGGCTATATTGCGTCGGTAGGCTTCTATTTATATACACAACTGTTGGCACAGGCAGTCAAAAAGTTAAAGTCTGAGCAGTCGGATCAGCCTGACCGCGATCAAGCTACTGAATTGCCCAGGCTCAGCGTTGGTCCTACTACAACGATTGATTTGCCCTTGCCAACCTTTATCCCGGTGGATTTCATCCCGGAAGTCCCGCTACGTTTGCAAATCTACCGCCGCTTAGCTGACTTACGGACCGAGGCGCAGGTTGAAGAAATGCGCGCTGAATTGACTGACAGGTTTGGCAACCTGCCTTCAGAAATCCACGGCTTGCTCTTTCAAATCCTAGTCAAGTTGCGTGCTGAACGCGCGAACGTAACCGCCATCGCTGCTGACGACAGTCAGATCAGCATTCGGTTGCCTTATCTAGCTGGTGTAGACCGACCAGCGCTGCAAAACTACCTGGGCCACGATGTTCGAGTCAGCCGCACCTCAGTCTGGCTTCCACTGGGTGCAAATCCTGAGGATTGGCAGCAACGTCTTCTCGCCATTCTGGACAAGCTTCGTACCAGCGCGAATGAAGCTGTCCAGCAATAACTGCGTGTATACAATACTTGCATTCCGCTGTGCTACTTCGCTGGAAGTATGCCAATCCCGATGATGCCGGGGCCAGTATGAACTCCGATGGCGGCACAGGCCATTGAAACCAGAAACAGGTCCGGCTTGAGCAAGGCTTTAAGTTGATTGCTCACTTCTTCGAGTTCCGTAGCATGTGTGTGCAAGACACCGACGTACAATGGACGCGCCCAGTCTTGCTGTGTGGCAATCTCGATCATGCGCGCTACTGATTTTTTGCGGGTGCGGATGCTTTCCAGCGGCGCGACAAGGCCATCCTTGATTTGCAGAATGGGCTTGATGTTGAGGGCCGTACCAATAAAGCGTCTGGCCCCGCCAATACGTCCACCGCGATGCAAAAACTCCAATGTATTTAGCGTAAAAAACAACTTGCTGCGTTGTCCTGCTTCAATAGCCAGGGTAGCAGCTTCATCCATGCTCGCCCCGCTTTTGAGCGCGTCGGCTGCGTTCAGAACGGCGAAGCCGAGTGGCAGCGATACGGTTCGCGAGTCAACGACCTTTACGGGAAAATCTACAAGCTCACAGGCGGAGATGGCTGAGGCATTGGTGCCGCTGAGGTCCTTGGAGAGCGTAATGCACAACACACTATCTGCACCATGTTTGTCGCGCGCTTCCCGATACTTCGCGGCGAATTCGCCGGGCGAAGGCTGCGAGGTCTTCGGCAGCATGGGGTCCCAGGCGAGGCGCTGGTATAAGTCTTCAGGCGTCAGGTCTACGCCATCCGTCAAATTCTCATTGTCCCAGAGAATATGCTGCGGGGTAATCGTGATTCCACGTTCCGCAATCAGTGCGGAGGACAGATCGCAGGTGCTGTCGGTTACAATGGCAGTTTTCATAATAATTCCTCAAATTTATCAAAGCACAATTAACAGGTTCCCGATCGATTGATTCGTGGTAGCAAAACTATAACGCGTTTATAAAGCACGAGATAATGTGCCGTCAACGCGTCTAACGACAAGTTGCGTTCTCGACTATACTTGAAAGTGATTTGCTAGGCGAGTTCGACGCTCATTTCCACGCATGTAACAAGCCAGTGAGAGACATAAATCTGCTATGACGAAACAAGGTAAGGCAAGTCCACTAAAACAAGATAATTCCCCCAGTGGCTATGCAACCTCGGCACTGCTAAAGATCGCTGCCATCACCAGCGCCACATTGGACATGGATGAAATGTTAGAGCGTGCAGTACGCGAAGTTGCTGATCTCCTGAAAGTGGAGGGGGCTATTTTGATGATGCCCGACTCAGCCGCTGCCAGCCTGATTCCACATGATCGATCACGCTATGGTTTGGCGACCAAGCTGCCATTCCAGCCGCTTGCGTTGGATGCGCCTGGGCATATGGTACACGTCTATCACACAGGCCAGCCCTACGTGAGTAACGAGCCGCCCAGTGACCCAAGCAGTGAACGACGAAACATTATCACCTACCCGCTCAATACACACGATCGAACACTGGGTATCCTGAGCCTCATCAATCGCAAGAGTGGGCCGTTTGTGGATTCCGATCTCGAATTGATGCAGGCCATCACCTCGCAAATTGCAACCAGCATGGAGAATGCGCAGCTTTTTGCGCGTGAGCGCGCGCGTGCCGATTTAATGTCGCTGACCAACACGATTAGTCAGGAATTGACTACGACCCAAGACCTGCCTGGGCTGATGCGCAAACTTGTCGGTGCTATTCATGAATTACTCGGCTATGACATGGTAAGCATTATGCTACTGGACGAAAGCAACGAGCACCTCGTCGTGACAGCTTCCATTTCTACATTGCCGTGGCTTACGGGTAAAGAGGGTTTTGTTTTCTCCGTTGAACAGGGTGTAGCCGGGCGCGCAGTTCGTTCCGGTGAAACACAGCTCGTTCCCGATATTCAAGAGGATGTTGATTTCCTGCTGCCAGAGGGCGAAAAGGCCTGGGGCAGTGCCGTTGTTGTACCATTGCGGGCAAGAACCCACACGCTAGGGGCAATTGAAGCCGTGGCTGGGCGACCCAACGGCTTTTTGGAAGCCGATCAGTTCGCGATGGAAACGCTCGCTGCACAGCTCTCTATTGCTATTGAAAACGCGCGATTGTGGAACCAGGCGCAGCGACGCCTGCTGGAACAGGGGATCGTTCACCAAATCGGGCAGGACCTGACGTCGATCCTGGATTACAGTCAACTGGTAAATGCGGTGGTGCAGCACATGACGCGCGCGTTGGATACGGCGCTTTGTCTGTTGATTAGTTATGAACCTGACACAGGCAGCCTGACTATTGAGGCTGAATATCGACCAGCAATGTTAGATCAAGGTGCAGCAGAGTCGAACCTTCCGTTATTTCTCGGTCAGCCAATTTCTGCGAACGAACGGGGGCTGATTGACGGTGCCATGCTGACACGCCGCCATGTAGTTCTATACCGAGATAGTGTGGGCGTCAGTCCTGCCCAACGACAGTATATGCGCGATATAGGCATTTACTCGGAATTGGTATTGCCAATGATTGCCGGGGATCGCATTATGGGCAGCATGGTCTGGATGGAAAGCCGCGCCCCGCGCGAATTCACCGATAGCGATATTCGTCTGGCCCAAACCCTTACGACGCAGGCCGCTATCGCCATTGAGAATGCTCGCCTATTTCGGCAGGCACAGCGGCAGGCGCGTGAACAGGCCCTGTTGAGGCGAATCGCGGTCAGTCTGAGCATAATGCCAGACGTGGATTCGCTCCTGCGGCAGCTCGCTTATGAGGCGACTCAAGCACTGGAGGCGGATAATGCAGTTATTTCACTGCGCGATGAAGCCGGATTGTTCCCGATCACGGCGTACTATCCGACCAATCAGGCCTCGGAGTTTACGCTACTGGCGCATATGCAGGATGACCCGGACATTCCCGCAATCACGCAGTTGCTTGAGGAAGGCTTGACTTTGCCCTATCATACCGATACCTCTGACAGTAGTGCTGCGGGAGTGGAAATATCAGCCCTCTTGGGTGCGCAAGACATAAGCCTTTTGTTAGTACCGATCATCCGACGTGGCGAAACTATTGGTGTGATCGAAGTTTCTTCGGCAAATGCGCACCACAGTTTTGACCAGAAGGAAATTCAGTTACTGGAAGCCATCGCCAACCAGGGTGCTATTGCCATCGATAACGTTAGCCTATCGGCGCGGGAACAACGTCGCCTGCGCCAATTGGAAAAATTGCAGGTGAGCAGCCGCAATATAACTGGATTTTTGCAAACGAATTCGCTGCTCAATGCCGTCGTGCGCGAGGCTGCCACGATCTTCGACGCACCTGCCGTAAGCCTGATGACCAAAGAACCAGGCAAGGATCACTACATCACAAGAGCCGCAGTTGGACTCTCCGAGGACTACATCGTTCATCGGCACGTCTTGTTGTCTGAATATAGGCAGATGGATAACCGTCCGCAATACAGCACTGGCCCGAATCAGCTTTCCGACGAACAACAGAGGCTCTTTCGCTCGGAAGGTCTGGTCAGTGTGTTAACCGTGGCGCTCATCAAGGCGGAACAACATTTAGGGGTACTTAACCTGTATAGTAAGCATGAACCGCGTCATTTTACGGATGAGGAATATGAGCTGGCGCAGCTTTTTGCGAGTCAGGCAGCTACCGCTTTTGAAAATGCGCGTCTGTTCGAGGCACTCGAAGATCGCGCTATTGAGCTGGCAAAGGTCAACAAGCTCAAAAGTGAGTTTCTCGCGCGCATCAGTCACGAATTGCGGACCCCCATGAACAGCATCAATGGCTACAGCGAAATGTTATTGCAAACCGTTTATGGCGACCTGAACGCGAAACAATCTGACCGGATTGAGCGCATCCTGCGTAACGGCAAAAACTTGCTAGCGCTCATTGATGACCTGCTGGACATCTCCAAAATTGATGCCGGGAAGATGGAGTTGCGAATCGAACCGATAGATTTGAAGCAGGAACTAGCATCCACGATTTACAACCTGGAAAGCCAGGCAGCAGAAAAAGGTTTGTATCTGACACTGGAAGCACCCGAAAATTTGCCCGCCGTTCTTGCCGATACAATGCGCCTTAAGCAAATCATTACCAATTTACTCGGCAACGCTGTGAAATTTACGCAGAGTGGTGGTGTGACGGTCAGGGCCGAGCTGATTGAGAGCGAAGACACAACCATGATTGCCACCACAGTCATTGATTCTGGCATCGGTATCAAAAGCGAAGATCAAGGCATTATTTTTGATGAATTCCGGCAAGCCGACGGCACCGGGCTTGGCCTGGCGATTGCCAAAAAATTGGTCGAAATGATGGACGGGCGCATCTGGGTTGAGAGCGAAGTGGGACACGGCAGTAAGTTCATCGTTCTATTGCCCGCTGCTACTGTTGACAGTTAAGCGTTGAAGTTTCGCCGGGATGACAGTGATGACAAGTGCTCATGAATCACCTAAGATTCTCGGATACGTCAAGGCGTTGGTGAAGATCATCTATGCGAAATCCTTTGATAATTCTAGCGCTTGTCGTAAGTACGGCCTGTCTGGCCTTGTTAGATACTCAGCCGGTGAGCAGTTACGACAGCAATCAGGCAACTGCTGCGCCGACTGAAGCTGCTACCGAAATCGCGCCAACGCCATCGCCTACATGGTTGCCAACCCCAGCGGGCGCGGTTGGCCCATTTAACTTCCCGGCAGACGTGAATCCCCTCACGGGTTTACCTGTGGATGATCCGTCGGTGCTCCAGCATCGCCCTCTGGCGGTGAAGATAAGCAATGCGCCGCCGCTAGTACGTCCACAGGCAGGCATCGGGGATGCCGATCTGGTCTTTGAACATCTCACAGAAGGCCGCCTAACACGCTTCACAGCGGTGTTCTGGACGCATAGCCCGCCGCGCGTGGGTTCGATCCGTAGCGCACGGCTAATCGATCTCGAAATTGCGCAGATGTATGACGCGATCTTTGCCTTTAGCGGCGCGAGTGGCGGCGTGCGCGAAAAGATTTTCAACAGCCTATTTGCTGATCGAGCATTTGAAGGGGTAAGCGTTGGTCCGCCTGTGTTTTACCGTGATGACTCGATTGACGTGCCACATAATCTTTTCGGCAGCCCTGCGGAAATGTGGAAGCGAGCGGAGCAAAAAGGCGTGGACGCGCTCCCGCAAGCCCTCGGCGGGATGTTGTTCAGTCCCACACCACAACCGCTTGGCGACCCTGCTAGCGTAATCGCCGTAGACTATGGGCCGACGCAAGCCGAGTGGCGCTATGACAAAGACTTAGCTCGTTATGCACGCTGGTCAGATGGCAAGCCGCACCTCGATGCCAACACGAATAAGCAGGTCACAGCAGCAAATGTAGTTTTGCTATATGCCTGGCATCAGTATGACGTGACCATCGTTGAGAGTGAGTTCCAGGGCAGCAAAAGCTACTCGATTGAGATACAGCTCTGGACCCTTGGTCCGGCACAGGTATGCCGCGATGGGCAGTGCGTCAAAGGCAAATGGAACCGCTGGAACAAGGCTGACATGCTGTCATTCTGGACCGACGATCATCAGCCGATATACCTCAAGCCGGGAAACACCTGGTTCGAGGTTGTCAACCTGCCTGTCCCCGAAGCGCCTGCGGACCTTCAGCAGACCATTACGATCAAGTGAATTGGTTGATGGCGGCATAGATCGATTTTTGTTGTTATCCCTCATCGGCAACCCTTACTCTGCTCGGTAGTCACGCCTACTAAACAAGGGCGCAGCGTCTTCCACTCGGGATGTTTTGAGATTCAGAACGTTTGTGCTACCATTGTGCCGTCCTAAGGCAATATTAGCGGCACATTATTTGCATGGTTTTCGCCTAATAACTTGGGAATGTTTCGAAAATTCATATGCTGCTACGTCGGAGGCAGGCACATGCTACTTACCTTTGAGGAGCGCCTATCTGACTCGCCCTTTGTTGAAAGAATATGGCGCAGTCATAGTGACCGCGCTGGCTCCTTTATCTCAATGGCTGTGAACCAGTGGGTGATGTGCGTGACGAGACTTGATGGCACGATAAACCTGACGGTGCGCGGACCAGAGACGAAAGCCACCCGCTTTGACTGCCCTGCCGACGGTGAGTGGCTAGGCATTCATTTTAAGTTCGGCACATTTATGCCACACCTGCCTGCCAGAGATATGGTAGATGGATCGATAACACTGCCTGAAGCGGCGTGTAAGTCCTTCTGTCTGCATGGCTCTGCGTGGCAATTCCCTGACTATGAAAATGCGGACACCTTTGTAGACAGGCTCGTCAACTCATTGACCTGTCATTACGCTCCGCGCAGCGGCGCTTTTTGCGGGCGACGGGGCTAACACATGGTGCAGCGCGCCAGATCGAACGCGCCAGACTGGCGACGATCCTCCTCAAGCAAGGCGTATCGATCCTCGACACCGTTGATCAGGCTGGTTATGCCGATCAGCCGCATCTAACCAGATCGCTAAAGTATTACATCGGACAGACCCCGGCTCAACTCATCAGTAGAAATGAGTCTGAACAACTGTCGTTTTTGTTCAAGACAGCCTCTTTTTGTTGAGTTATGATACAAATGTTCTGTTAACTACATAAGGGAAATCACCCACCATGCGAAAAATAATCGTAGCGGAATTCCTTACCTTGGATGGCGTCATGGAAGCGCCGGAGACGTGGCAGTTCCCCTTCCTAAGTGACGACATCTCGGAATACATTAAGACGGGTATCCTCGCCTTGGATGCTCAGTTGCTGGGGCGAGTCACCTATGAAACGTTCGCAGGGTATTGGCCGACCCAGACCCATAACGAGTTTGGAATCGCGGACAAGCTCAATAGTATGCCCAAGTTCGTCGTATCTACAACGCTCGACAAGGCCGATTGGAACAATTCCATGCTCATCAAGAAAAATGTCATCGAGGAAATCACCAAACTGAAGCAGCAGCCCGGCGGGGATATTGGAATTACCGGAAGCGCCACACTGGTCGAAGCGCTGATGCGAGCTGACCTCATCGACGAGTTTCAGCTTCAGGTGTATCCGCTTGTGCTTGGACGTGGCAAGCGGCTCTTCAACGAGCAAATGGACGTGAAAGGCCTGAAACTGATCGACTCCCGGACTTTCAGTTCTGGAGTGGTCGCGCTCATCTACCAGCCTGATAGGAAATAACCCTGATTGCGAGGCCCTATGAAAACAGTAACGTCAAAAGACGGCACCACCATCGCCTACGATCAGGTGGGCAATGGTCCAGCAGTCATCCTGGTAGACGGCGCACTCTGCTACCGGGCGTCAGGGCCGAGCGGCCCGTTGGCTGCACTGCTGGCACCACACTTCACGGTATTCACCTATGATCGTCGAGGCCGAGGCGACAGCACGGACACGCTGCCCTATGGGGTCGAGCGCGAGGTCGAAGACTTGGAAGCGCTCCTCAACGCAGCCGGAGGATCGGCTTTTGTATACGGCATTTCCTCCGGGGCGGCACTTGCGCTTGAGGCAGCAAATCAAGGTCTCGCCATTAAGAAGCTGGCCTTGTACGAAGCTCCATTCATCGTGGACGATAGTCTTCCTCCGCGCCCGGACGATTATCTGGCGCACATGGACGGGCTGATAGCAGCAGGTCGGCGAGGCGACGCGGTTAAGCTCTTCATGAAGACGGTTGGGGTACCTGGCATTTTCATTACCATGATGCGCTTCATGCCAGCGTGGTCAAAACTCACGGCTGTTGCACACACGCTCCCGTATGATTTTAGAATCATGAGAGATACCGGCTCAGGCAAACCGTTGCCAGCAAAGCGATGGGCCTCTGTCACAATTCTCACGCTCGTGATGGACGGCGGGAAAAGCCCTACGTGGATGCGCCACGGAATGCAAGCGCTTACGGGCGTGCTCCCCAACGCAAAGTATCGCACGCTGGAAGGCCAGACGCACATGCTAAAGCCGGAAGCTGTTACTCCAGTGTTGGAGGAGTTCTTTACAAGTTAAAATGGTATCCTACCATAATCACCAGCTTGAGGAGGGCTATCCAAGATGGGCGTAAAGTTCACCACGAACATTGCGAAAGACCAGACACTCAACGCCACCGGAATCTCGGTTCCAGCGGACTTAATTGCAGAGCTGGGGGCGGGGAAGAAACCGAAGGTCACGGTGAGTCTGAACGGTTACATCTACCGCAGCACGGTCGCGGTTATGGGAGGGCTGTTCATGCTGCCCTTGAGCCAGGCTCACAGGGCGGCGGCGGGTTTGAAGCCCGGCGATAAGGTTGAGGTCACGCTCGAACTTGATCTTGAGTCCCGGAAAGTTGAGATTCCAGAAGACCTTAAAGCGGCGTTATCCGCCCAGGCAGGCGCGTTAGCGGCCTTCGAGAAGCTGTCTGACTCGCGACGTAAAGAATTTGTGCGACAGGTGGAAGAGGCCAAAACACAGGAAACCCGCGATCGACGGATCGTGGGAATCGTCGCAAAAATGGGCGATTCCTGACGTTGCCCTTCCAGAGGAATTTGTGCCGAAATCGCTTGTTAAATGTCCCCACTAAGTCACAGGTTCTTTGTCCTCTTCGGGTTCATGAACAGCGAATTCTTCACGCAAGGCGGGTGATAATTCATCCACCGGGCGGTTTGGCTCCGGGTGGTCAATTGCCACCGATGGCGGTCGTGCCAACTGCCAATCGGCAGTAGCCACGGCAATCTCTGCGCACAAGGAGATGAGCGAGCCAACAAAGAACATCCACATCAATAAACCCATTACGGCAGCCAGCGGGCCGTAGACGACGCCGAGATTGGCGACGTGGAGAAGGTACCAATCGAACAGTGCTCGGCTCACTTCCCAGCCAACAGAGCCGAGCACTGAGGCGAAGATTATCGCTTTCCAGCTTATCTTGCGCTGGGGAATAAACCGAAACAGCATCATCAGCAATGCCATGTTGATGATTAGCAAGGCGAAGATACCTTCAAGGCCAATCAAGGGGGATCGTGGGCCACTAACCCGCAAGCTGATCAATCTGAAAAGGCTTGCAAGGCTGGTGGATAGGACGATGAGTCCACCGAATGTTGCCATCATGGTCAGCCCGATGGGAAATTCCCAATACCACGGGCGCCGCTTTTCGTCCCGGAAAATCCTGCTCAAGCTAGCTTGTAAGTTTGTAAAAAGCTTGCGTGCGCCCCAAAACAAGCCAACAGCACTTAAGAAACTGAAGGCAGGGTGTTGAGGAATAATTTTGTTCAATGTATCCTGAATCAGCGTGCTACCAACCTGGGGAAGAAGTTGACTTAACACCGAAAAAATATCGGTGCGGCTAGACCTTGAACCCAAAACAGAGGTCGTAATAATGATCAGGAGCACCAGGAAGGGGAACAACGAGAAAATTGCCCAGTAGGCGAATCCGACCGCCTCATGCTGACCCTTGGTAGCAAAGTTTTTCCCGGCTTGTGCTAGATAGAGAATGTAGTTGTGGGTACGATGGTTAACCCAGTGCCATATGCGTAACGAAAACCGATGAACCGCCACCCATAGACGCCGATGATGCGGTTCGCGTTGTTCACCCGGAACTTCTGAATCCATAATGGCCTGACTCCGCGCTACCTGACGGCAAGACTATACTCAACTTGAGCTTATTCAGCCAGCGTATCGATCATTGGCCTGAGAAGTCCGATACTCACCGCTTAAACGATGGTCTCCGTTAGCGGATGGTGAAGTCGCGGAGTACAAGCCATTCTCCGACCGATTCTCCGTTCTGTTGAATAGGTAAACGTCGCCCACTGATCGGGTCGAACAGACCTACACGCAACTCGTAAACCCCAGGAGGGGCCGTTGGAACCACAAGGCGCCACTCATCATTAATCGTTTCGCCTGCCTCCCAAAGCCGGGTATGGTATGCAAGGTTAAAGTGGGCACCCGGTACTGCATACCAGACACCATAAGCACCGGACACAGGTTCACCACCCCACGAAGCGACCAGCTTGTTGGCGCGAGGGTCCCATAAATGGATAAAGACGCTGTAATCCAGGTCGGAGGGGCCAAGCGCCTGCCACCACAAGGTCATCAGGATCGGTTGCCCCGGCGTACCTGCTATGCCCCCAATGTCGTATCCTGCCAGTTCCGCAAAATCGCCGATTTGCGCGTGCAGAATGCCAAGTGGAGTCGGCGGCTTGAAGCGCTGCACATTGTTAAGGGTATAGGCGGCAAAGCGGAAATTGTTATCGTCCACGATGTATTGGCGCTGCATGATTACGTCGCGTGTGAACGATTGCAAAATCTGGTTGTACGCTGATTTTCCTTGTTCACCATACAAGCGCTGCCCGACGGAACTATCGATGAAATAGTCCACATCGGCAATCTGGTCCAGTCCTACCGGATAACGGTCATCTCGAATATCGTCCAACGGAAAAAAGAAGTGTAAACGCAGTTCACCAGGTGCTTCAATGCGCATGGGGCGGTTCAGCGTCGCCGGGTGATGAAGGGGATTCTTGCGATCAGCCAGATAGTCAACGAGGCCCATCAGGGCAGGATTGCCGCTAGCATAGCGCGCATGGTCATCGGGCAGTGTACCTGTTGCCGCCGATTCCAACGCGGTTAGTCCGGCAAGGTAGCCCGGCAAAGCAAGCGCGACGATCATCAGGCACAGGGCGACATTCCAAAGGCGTCTGCTTTCAATACTCACTGGCATTGCGACCTCCAACGCATCCAGTAGGGCAGCGAATAGTACGATCAAGAGCGGGACGATAGCAAACATGAGACGTGGATGATATGAATAGGACCAGAACCAGGTTACGGAGTACGGAGCGATGAAAGCCATAATCAGCAAGATAGTTATCTGTAACCGAGTGGTCAGCCGTTTCCAGGTTGGCAGTGCAGCCCAACCGAGCAGTATCGCACCCAAGCCTAGCAGCGCGAAATCTACCGCGCGCAAATGCCAGAATTTGAGGGTCGTGGCGTTTGGGTCCAAGCCAACGACGAGCTGACTAAGCTCACTGAACGTTGGGAGCCGCCCGCCCCAGGCTGATGGAAGTGCTCCTGCCAGCAGGAGCGCCATCCCACCAAGTGCCGCCGGTATTCGCTCACGCTTGATTACAAGGAATAAACATAACGCAGCAGCAATCAGGAGCGGCCAACCAAGTTCCTGCCCAGATCGCGCTGCGGCCTGCTGCCAATATGCCGCTGGCAGAACTATCGCATCATGCCCATACAGAATGTTGCGTATATACCACATTCCGCCCATCGGCACGGCTACTGCCAGGACCAGCCGTGCCCAGCGGGTGACATCCGATGCAAACCAGCGCTGGCCCAGCACTTGCAGCCGTCGCCATGCCCAAGCCTCTCTCGGCACACGATTTGACTGCCACAGAAAATAGACCGCAACCGCTCCCATAATCAGTAAGAGGCTTTCGGGTAGTGCAAAGGCGGTGGGTTTGGTCCATAAGGCAGCGCCTAGCATCAAGCCGCTCAAGATGACATAACGCCGATTATGCTGACGCCAACCGAGAATAAAGAAAAGGGCAGTTGCCGTGAAATACAGCGTCACAGGAATTTCCAGATCGCCGAACTGACTCCAGGCCACTTGTTGAGGAAACAACGCCCAGATAGCCGCTGTGAGCAAGCCCACGCGACGGTTGAACAGACGGGCACCCAACACATACGCCATCAAAATACTGGCAAGCGCAAAGATTGGCACCACAACGCGCGCCGCATGATCATTGACGCCGCCCCACATCAACTGCCCATACGTATACGTTAGCGGAAGCAACTGTGGGTAATAACCCATAGTGGTCGGAATCGATCCGCGCAGCATGAATATCTTGGCATTGTAGCCATATACCCAGAATTCATCGTAGGTTGTGTACGGCCAATAGGCAGTGTTCCAAAAGCGAATTATCAGGGCAATAACGATTATCACGATCAACGTTATATCGACTGCATTCAGTGGAATCTGGTTGACGTGTGCTGTGGTCTGTTCAGCCTTTGTTGAGTGATTGCGCAATGCAAAGGCTACACCAAGTACAGCGGCAAACAGTGAAGCCAACAGCACATTCAAAATGGAAAAATGACCAAGTGTGCCGATAACGAACATCGCGGTTGTGGTAATTGCGGGGCCAAGTGCAAGTGCAATGGCAATCAGAGTCGGCTGCAAACGCCAATCGCTTCGTGGCAGGATGGCGAAGGCCCACGGCAAACCCACACCCAGGAATAGCCAGAGCATTGCAGGTAGCAGTAAAATCGTTGGCAGGAGCCAATAGGGAATCGCGGTGAGGTTCATAAGCGTGGGACATCTTACCTCGAAGGAATACCCGAGTCTACAACGGTCTGCCGACTACTTTCTGACGCGCTCAACTCGACGGTGTGGAGTTTGCTGTAAAGTTTATTCAGCTAATTAGCGTAACCAAGTTACAGTGGCTAGTTGCGTATCCTGGGCCTTGTGGTAGTGTTATACCATTACTGCACCAACAAAGTGCATCACTTCCATTTGCAATATAACCCATTCCTCAATGGAGGAAAAATGACAATTTCGACGCCCTTTTCCGTTTTCCTGTTGTCCTATGTTATAGGTTCATTTCCTTCTGCATACCTCATTGGACGTTTGAATCACATCAATATCTTTGAGATTGGCAGCGGCAACATGGGCGCGAACAATGTCACCCGTTCGCTAGGACTCAAATGGGGCGTCGTGGTATGGGGCATTGATAGCTTCAAAGGAATGTTAGCGGTAGTTCTGGCAAGGATCATCATGCCGCGCGATGAAATATCCGCAAGCGTGATTTCGGCGATTGCCGTTGTGACGGGCCACAACTGGTCACTTTTGGCAACCTTGATTACTGGAAAACTTCGCGGTGGCAAAGGCGTTTCGACTGCGGCAGGAACCATGCTCATGATGGCCCCGGCACAGATTGTCATCATCACCATCAGCTTATGGGCAGCCGTGGTCATTCTGACCCGTTACATGTCGCTTGGTGCGCTTGTGGCTGTCGCTGTCGCTAGCATATGGATGTTGATCATGATCAGTCAGCAGGAGGGCAACATTCCACAGCCCTATGCATTCTATGCCATCTCTGTCGCAGCAATGGTCTATATTCGACATTGGAAGAATATCTTGCTGCTGCTGGCTGGACGCGAACGGCGTATAGGCGAGCGAGTAACGCAGTAATCCGGCAGCGCGCTAACACTGGTCTCAATGGTCCGTCGCTGGTCCGCCTTTTCAACACTCCTATGTGCGCTTACATTGGCGGGTTGTAACGGCCGCCAAAAACCGATCCCCACTTCGACTCCGATCCCACCATTAGAAGGCGCGCAAACGCTCCCACCCACCTGGACTCCAACCGCGAGTTGGACCCCGGCTCCGACTCGAACGCCAACGGTTATCCCCACAGTGACTGCGACATTAAGTGCCGAAGACATCTGTGCGTCGTTTCAGCTAATCGTTTCACCGCTCCCGGCAACCCGGATAGACTTCAGCGGCGTGGCGATGTTTGCCTGGAAGAATGCCGTCGCCAATGCGCCGCTTGTGATTCTGATCGCCCCGCATCATGGGGGCAAAGGCGTTCAGACGGAGTTGAATATACCCGATGACGGCATTCTTCCATTCCCCATGAATGTCTTGCCGTATGAAGGGGAATATACTTGGTCAGTCTGGTTGCAGCACCCGGCTTACGGTCAGATATGTTTGCATCAGGGGACGATTCAAAGACTGTCCCCCGTATTCTAAATCTTGTTATGCTCTGTTAATTCGCGGTGGTGCAGCGCGACGGCGGCCCGATTTGCCGGGATAGCTTGGCGCGGTAATCGCCTCGATGACGCTGCGTGATTTGTTCGCGGCGCGGCTTTTCAGCCGGGCATCCATCTCATCTAGCGGCTGACTAGTCGTGATAACTGTGGGTAGCTCAAGATCGAAACGATACGTCAAAATGTCGAAGAGCTTATCGCGTGCCCACGAGGACAAGTTCTTGTCGAGGTTCAAGTTGTCCAGAATCAGCACCCGGGATAAAACGTCACACGTAGGTGATCCAGTAATTCCGTCGCCGTCACGAACATGACCTCTTCCTGCCGCTGTTTGCACTCATGGGCAATTGCCGCCGCCAAGTGAGTCTTACCGCAGCCAGGTTCTCCGGCAATGAGGAGCCACCCTCGCGGACTTTCCGCGAAATAGCGCGCGATCTGAACCGTGCGTTCCAGACGCTGCATTTGGTCAACGCTCAGACCTTCTTCAGTACGCAGTTCAAAGCTCGCAAAGGTCATGGCACTGTAACGTTCGAGAAGATTAGATTGGTCAAGTTCTTGCCAGGCCGTGCTAGATAGGCGACGATCCGGCACCTCAAGTCTGATGCTATCGGTCAGGGTTCCATCAACCAGGCGGCTGTAAATCCGCGGGTCGAAGGTTTCCGGCGCTTTGTTTGTCGTGATAACGGTAGGTAGCTTGCTGGTGTGGCGATAGCTGAACAGTTGGTACAGTTTTTCGAGTGCCCAGGGCGTTTGGCTTTCCGCGCCGAGATCATCCAGAACCAGGAGTGGGGCGGTGCGGAATTGCTCAAAGCGCTCGTCATAGCCGATCTCGGAGCTTGGGCCGTAGGTCGAGCGGAGATAATCCAGCAAATCGGGTGCGGTAATGAACAACACTGGCTCACCTAAGTCAAGGCGATAATTGGCGATGGCTGCTGCCAGATGAGTTTTTCCGGTACCATAGGTGCCACGCAACAGTAGCCAGCCCGTCGGCATTTCCGCATAGTGATAGGCACGATCCGCCGCGATATTGACATAACGCTTCTGCTCTTCGGTGAAACTGCGACTGTCAGATACAGGGGCAAAGGCACGGCGTATGAAGTCTTGGTCGTCGCTCAACAGACTATATTCGACTTCAAAAGTAGCAAAGGTTT
>WNFM01022817.1_pt3 | contig 20422 bp, 21 predicted proteins | sample 5400271 | NCBI WGS metagenome assembly WNFM01 (sample SAMN13153352, study PRJNA577476) | soil metagenome | isolation source: 60 cm saprolite on Douglas fir-dominated hillslope | place: USA:California | collected 2013-09-17
CGCCGCTCTTCAGCGGCAGCAGGAAAGCGAGCGCGCCGCCGCCCAGGGCGCCGAGGAAAGCTCGGCGCCCCAGGCGAGGCGGGAATGGGCACTGACCAGACGTGCCTAGCTACCGGCAGGCAGGACCGTGATCCTGCCATGCATCCAGGGATGGATCGCGCACATGAAATAGATCGTCTTCGGCGTAGACGAGGCATCGGCGGTCACTTCTTGGACGATCGAGGCATGCGGCTTGTGGCCCGTGAACCAGGAGTCGCCCTTCTTGGTCAGGCTGCCCATCGTGTCCCAGCCTTCCGCGCCGGCTTCGGCCGGGTTGATGGTCGGGGCGCCTTCGCCTTTGACGCCGTGCCAGTCGGCGATCGCTTTGCAGATGTGGTTCGAGGTGAAGCAGAGCTGGCGCGCTTTGGCCGTCTTCGGTATGGACCCTTTGGTGACCAGCGAGAACGTGTGCGGGCCGACCTTTTGGGGGTTGGTGTCGTTGACGACTTCAAGCTGGTGGCCCTCGTGCACGGTTTCCGGGGCGACGAATTTCAGAGAGCCTTTGACTTCTTCGATGTGGACCACGTCGACAGTCGAGCCAGCCGGCGGCGTCGCGGTGTCGGCGCCGGCGAGGCCGGGGCCGAGGACGACGAGCATTGCGGCAGCCGCCGCGACCGCCAAGACGAGATGCTTTCTCAAGGGAGATTCCTTTCCGCGCCGGAATCCGGCGCACCGCAGAAGATTGCCGAGGAATGCCAACCTAATGCGCATGCGGGCCCAGTTCAAGGCGTCGAGCGCCGTGCATGCCTGCCTGTAGCCTTTCCGCGAGCCAATGGCCAGCTTCCTCCACACCTGCTACCGGATCGGCGACATCGACCGCTCGGTCGCCTTCTACTCGAAGCTCGGCTTCGAGGAGGTGGCGCGGATGCCGATCGGCGAGGAGGCGATCAACGTCTTCATGGGCATGCCGGGCGAGGACCCGCGGCTGGAGCTGACCTACAACCACGGCGTCGGCTCCTACGACCTCGGCAGCGGCTACAACCACATCGCGCTCGCCGTCGACGACCTCGACGGCACCCTCGAGCGCCTCGCCGCCCAGGGCATCGACCCCGAGAAGCCCCCCTACCGCCCGGGCGGCCGCATCGAGGGCCACCGCATCTGCTTCGTCCGCGACCCGGACGGGTACCGCATCGAGCTGATCGGGGAGTAAGCCACTAAGCCCTCAGTGCGGGCTGGCGACGCCGCCGCCGACTGCGGGTGGTGGGCCGCTGGGCGCGGGCGCGGGCGTCGGCGCCGGGGTGGGAGCCGGGGTCGGCGCGGGTTTGGGAGCCGGTTCGTTTTCGGGTTCCGATTCCTTTTCTTCTCCCTTGCCCGAGGGGTGCTTCTTGGTCCCGGACGTTTCTTCTTCTTCGCCGGTCGGCGCCACGTAGGAGGACGAGGTGGTGTGTTCGCTGTGCAGGCCCGAGAGTTCGGGCAGGCTCGACGGCACTTCGAATTCGGGGCATTCGCCTCCCTGCGCGGATTCCATGAAGGAGCGCCAGATCGGGCCGGCGGTGGGGCCGCCGAAGCCGGTCGCTTCGCGCGACTGCGGGTGGCCAACCCAGACCGCCGTCGAGTACATCGGCGTGTAGCCGGCGAACCAAGCGTCGGACTCTCCCTCCGAGGTACCGGTCTTGCCAGCCTCCGAGCTGCAGCCCATATAAGTGTACCCGGCGCCGGTGCCCTGCGTGATCACGCCCTCGAGGAGTTTGGTCACTTCGTAGGCCTGTCCGGGAGTGAGCACCCGGTCCCCGGAGGTGGAATTGACTTCGTCGACCTTTCCGCTGGGGAATTCGACCCGGCTGACCGCCGTCGGTTCGTGATGGACGCCGCCGTCGGCAAGCGTCGCGTAGGCGTCGGCCATTTCCAGCGGCGTGACGCCGACGCTGAGACCGCCTATCGCCTCGGCGGGGACCGATTCCAGCGGCGCTTCGATCCCCATTTCGTGGGCGGTATGGGTGACGTTTTCGGGGCCGACGTCGAGGTCCAGCTGGGCGAAGACGACGTTGACCGAGTTCCAGGTGGCATCCGCCAGCGACATCGTGCCCTGCCCGGGCTCGGCGTTGTTGACCGTCCAGGTCCCACCCCCCGGGAGCGTAAGCGTCTTCGGCGAGGTACCGTCGTAGTAGGTGGTGTAGGGGTCGACCCCCTGCTTGATCGCCGTCGTCAGCACATAGGTCTTGAACGACGACCCAGGCTGCCGGTGCGCCTGCCAGGCGTAGTTGAACTGGCTTTCGCTGGCGTAGCCTTCGGTCGAGGCGAGGGCGACGATCTCGCCGGTCGTCGGGTCGACCGAGGCGAGCCCGGCGGCCGGTCCACCTTCCGGGTAGCAGACGGCGCACGACGCCACCGCTTCTTCGGCCTTTGCCTGCAGGCTCGGGTCGATCGTCGTGTAGGCCTTGAGGCCGCCGTTGCGAACGGTATTGATCCCGTACTTGGCGATAAGTTCCTGCTGGACCAGGTCGAAGAGGAACGGATCGCGGATGATTTGATACTTGTGGCCCGGATGCAGCCCGAGGCCGGCCTGGACCGCCTTGCGGTATCGGGCCTCCGTGATGTAGCCCTGTTCGGCCATCGCCGTCAGCACCTCGTCACGACGATCGAGGGCCGCCTTGGGATCGAGGAAAGGGTTGTATTCCGAGGGAGCCTGCGGCAGGCCGGCGATCAGCGCCGCCTCGGTAAGGGTGAGATCGCGTGCCGGTTTGCCGAAGTAGGTCTGCGCCGCCGCCTCCGCGCCGACGGCCGTCTGGCCTTCGACGGTTCCGTAAGGCGCCGTGTTCAGGTAGGACGTGAGGATCCACTGCTTGGAGTGTGCTTCCGCCAGGTCGTTGGCTAGATGGGCTTCGATCAGCTTTCGCTTGATCGTCTCTTCGGGGTTCTGGATGTAGAGGTTGCGGACCAGCTGCTGAGTGATGGTCGAGGCGCCCTGGACCGGCTTTCCCCCTGCCAGCAGATCCTTCCAGGCGGCGCGCGCGATCCCGGCTGGGTCGAGCGCGCCGTGGTGGAAGAAGTTCTTGTCCTCGATCGCGACCGTGGCGTCCTTGAGGTTCTGCGGCAACGCGGACGAGGGCACGGGCTGGCGGACGTTGTTCGAGCGGATGAAGCCGATCAGAGTCCCGTCGGCGGCGTAGATCGCCGACGAGCGGCCCTTCTGGACCGGCTTCAGGCTCGACAGCGGCGGCGCCGAGTTGTAGATGTTCAGCGCCCAGGCGGCGGCGATGCCGCCGGCGACCGCGACCAGCCCGGCGACGACCGCGATCGGGATCGCGAACTTATGCCAGCGGGAGGCGGGCGGCTTGCGCCGCCGCCTGCGAATACGAGTGGCCATCGGGCCAGCGATTGTAATAAGGGCCGATCGTCGGCCCGGACGGCTCCGCCGTGGCGCAATCCAGCTTGCCGAGCGGCCAACCGGCTAGCCGAGGTACTTGACGACGTGCGGCCGCGCTACGCGCGGAGGCGATAGCCCCTGGAGAAGAGGCGCAGGTTGAAGGCGAACAGGGCCGCCGTCGCCCCCGTCAGGGCCAGCAGCGAGAGCGGGATGCTGACTTCGGAGTAGCCGACGAAGCCGTAGCGGACGAGGGAGATCATGTAGTAGACGGGGTCGAACTTGGTCAGGGTCTGAAACGGTTGCGGCAGCAGCGCCGCCGAGTAGAAGACGCCGCCGAGGAAGATCAGCGGCGTCAGCACGAAGGTCTGCGCGATGGCGACGTCGTCGAACTGCTCCGCCCGCACCCCGATCAGGACGCCGAGCTGGGAGAAGAAGAAGCCGACCAGGAACAGCGAGGGGACGAGGACGAGGACGTGATCGACCGGCAGGTCGACCAGGATCGAGGCGACGATGAAGGTCAGCGCCGCCACGATCAGGCCGCGCATGAAGCCGCCAAGCGAGAAGGCCAGCAGCAGCTCCAGCGGCGAGGCCGGCGAGGAGAGCTGGTCGTGGATCGCCCCCTGGAACTTCTGCTGCAGGATCGAGGAAGAGTTGTTGGCGAAGGAGTTGGTGGCCCAGGCCATCATGATCAGCCCGGGGATGACGAAGACGATGTATTCGATTCCGTGCAGCTCCTTGATCCGCGATCCGAGCGCGGCGCCGAAGACGGAGACGTAGAGGAAGGTTTCGAGCAGCGGCGCGCCCAGCGTCTGCTTCTTGATCTTCATGAAGCGGCTGACCTCGCGCCGCCAGAGCGTCAGGAAGCGAATCTGGGCAGCGCTCACGAGGCGAGTCCCTCGACCTTGGACCGCGAGAGCTCGTTGCGGCCGACCAGAGCCAGGTAGGCGTCCTCGAGGTTGGGAACGCCGTAGCGGTCGGCCAGCTCGCGGCTGCTGCCCTGGGCGGCGATCTGCCCGTCGGCGATGAAGGCGATCTTGCTGCAGAGCTGCTCCGCCTCCTCCAGGTAGTGCGTGGTCAGCAGGATCGTCGTCCCTTCCTGGTTGATGCGCTGGACGTAGTGCCACAGCTCCAGCCGCAGCTCGATGTCGACGCCGGCGGTGGGCTCGTCGAGGATCAGCAGCCGCGGCCGGTGCATCAGCGCCCGCGCCAGGATCACCCGCCGCTTCATGCCGCCGGAGAGAGTGCGGGTGCGCTCGTCGGCCTTGTCGACCAGCGAGAAGATCTCGAGCAGCTCCTTGGTGCGCTCGTGGCGCTCGCGCTTCGGCATGCCGAAGTAGCCGGCGTGGAAGTCGAGCGTCTCCTCGACGGTGAGGAACCAGTCGAGGTTGACCTCCTGCGGCGCCAGGCCGACCGCCTGCCGCGCCTCGGCGTAGTGGTCGATGGCGTCGTGGCCGAAGACTTCGATCGTTCCCCCGGTCGGCTGCGCCAGCCCGGTCGTGCAGTGGATCAGCGTCGACTTGCCCGCCCCGTTCGGCCCCAGCAGCCCGTAGAACTCCCCCGGCTCGATGTCGATCGAGACGCCGCGCAGCGCTTCGACCCCGGTCGGATAGCGCTTGGCCAGATCCTCGATGTGCAGTGCTTTGTCGCTGGCGACGGCGGTGACGCCGTCGACGGAGAAGTCGTTGCTCATGGCCGTCAATCTAGCCATAGGGTGTCGTCGTGCCCCAGCCGCTGCTCGCCGTCGACGCGCCCTCGATGCTGTTCCGGGCCTTCTACGCGCTGCCGAGCAAGATCGTCGGGCCCGACGGCAAGCCGGTCAACGCACTGCTCGGCGCGGCCAACCTGATCCTGCGCGAGGTCGAGATCCACCGGCCGCGCGCCGTCGTCCTCTGCTTCGGGCCAGACGCCGCCAGCTACCGGACCGAGCTGTACCCGGCCTATCACGCCAAGCGCGAGGAGGAGATGCCCGGCGAGCTGGCGCCCCAGTTCGAGGCCGCCAAGGATTTCTTCGAGGCCTTCGGCTGGACCGTCGCCACCAGCGACTCGCTGGAGGCCGACGACCTGCTCGGCACCTACGCCCGTCGCGAGGCGGAGGCCGGCGGCCACGCGTTGCTGCTGACCGGCGACCGCGACATGTACCAGTGCGCCGGAGAGGGGGTGACGGTCCTCTACGTCCGCACCGGCGGCAAGGGCGCGGAGGAGGTGGGCCCGGACGAGGTGCGGGAGCGTTACGGGATCGGCCCCGAGCTGGTCCCCGACTTCATCGCGCTGCGCGGTGACCCCTCCGACGGCCTGCCGGGGGCCAAGGGGGTGGGGCCGAAGACGGCGGCCGAGCTGCTGCGCCGCCACGGTTCGCTGGAGCAGGTCCTCGACAACGCCATCCGCGAGCCCCGCCCGAAGCTGCGCGGGGCGCTGATCGACGGTCGCGAAGACCTGCTCGCCTTCAAGGACATCGCCACCCTGCGCGACGCCGGCGTCGATCCGCCACCCGATGCGGCGATCGACTGGGCCTCCGCCGCCACGGCCGCCCGCGACCGCGGCATGAACCGCCTCGCCGAGCGCTTGGAACGGGTCGATCCCGGTAAGGGTTCCGCTTAACCACCAGCGCGGTCGTGTTTTCAACCGCACAGCGGGAGAAAGGACGACCGCGGGCGGCTTTCAGCGGTAATCAGGGTTCGGGAAGTCGAAGCGGCAGCCGGCGTCCCACTCGGTGCGCTGGTTGCCGTGGGCGGGGATGCCGCCGGCGTCCTTGAGGATCCGCGCCAGGTGCATCATGTTCCAGGCGGCGAAGGTGGTGTTGCGGTTGGTGAACTCGTTCTCGGGGCCGCCCGAGCCCTCGTCGAGGTAGGACGGTCCCGGCCCGGCCTCGCCGATCCAGCCGGAGTCCGCCTGGGGCGGGATCGTGTAGCCGAGGTGCTGCAGCGAGTAGAGCGTGTTCATCGCGCAGTGCTTGACGCCGTCCTCGTTGCCGGTCACCAGGCAGCCGCCGACCCGCCCGTAGTAGGCGTACTGGCCATAGTCGTTGAGCAGGTGCGAGTTGCCGTAAAGGCGCTCGACGATCTGCGTCGCCACCGAGGACTTCTCCCCCAGCCAGATCGACATGCCGAGGACGAGGATGTCGGCCGCCATCACCCGCTCGAAGATCGCCGGCCACTCGTCCACCTCCCAGCCGTGTTCGGTCATGTCCGGCCAGACGCCGGTGGCGATGTCGTGATCGACCGCGCGGATGCCGTCCACCGCGACGCCGTTGCGCCGCATGATCTCCATCGAGATGTCCATCAGGCCCTGGGTGTTCGACAGCTCGGGGCTGCGCTTCAGCGTGCAGTTGATGAACAGGGCCCGCAGGTCCGAGTAGTCGGTCTCGTTCTTCTCGCACAGCTCGGCCTGCATCTCGGTCAGCTCGGTCACGTCAGCTCCTCGGTTGGGGTTGGGGCCGTTGGGAGAATTAGAGCCGCTGGGTCACCAGGTGTCCACAAATCGGCCGCCGCCGGCCGGATCGGCCGGTCCCGCCGCGGCCAGCGTCGAGGCGATCAGCGAGCGCGTCTCGGCCGGGTCGATCACGTCATCGATCTCGAACAGCGCCGCGGCGTTGAGCGCCTTCGCGTTGCCTTCCGCGGCGGCGGTCAGGTCGCGGACCCGCCGCTCGCGCTCGACCTCGTTGGAGATCGCCTGCAGCTCCTTGCGCAGGGCCAGCCTGACGGCACCCTCCAGTCCCATCGGGCCGAGGTGGGCGCTCGGCCAGGCGACGGTGAGCAGCGGCTCGTGCAGGCTGCCGCCGGTCATCGCCTGCGCCCCCAGCCCGTAGGCGCGCCGCAGCAGCACGGCGACGAGCGGCACGCGCAGCGCGGCGCCGGCGACCAGCAGTCGCGATGCGTGGCGCACCAGCCCGGTCGTCTCCGCCTCCGGGCCGACCATGAACCCGGGCGTGTCGACCAGCGAGACGACCGGCAGCCCGAAGCTGTCGCAGAGCTGCAGGAACCGCGCCGCCTTGTCGGAGGCGTCGCTGGTGATCGCCCCCGCCATGTGGCGGCTGTCGTTGGCGATGAAGCCGAGCGGCCGCCCTTCAATCCGCGCCAGCGCCGTCACCATCTCCGGCGCGAAGCGCTCGCGCAGGAACGTGACCGAGCCTTCGTCGGCGAGCGTCTCGGCGATCGGCCGCACGTCATACGCGCGCCGCTGGCGCTCGGGCACGGCGTCGCGGAGGCGGCCCTGGTCGGGCTCGCGACCCGCCGGCGTCGGCCCCTGGAAGTAGGCCAGCAGGCGCTTCGTCACCGTGGTCGCCTCCTCCTCGTCGGCGGCGACCACGTCGACTACGCCGTTGCCAGCCTGCATCTCGATCGGCCCGACCTCGTCGGGACCGACCTTGCCCAGTCCCCCGCCCTCGATCATCGCCGGCCCGCCCATGCCCAGCGAGGCGTTCTCGGTCGCCACGATCAGGTCCGAGCAGCCGGCGATCACGGCGTTGCCGGCGAAGCAGCGCCCGGCGACGACGGCGATCCGCGGCACCAGCCCCGAGAGCCTTGCCCAGAGCGCGAAGGCCCGCGTGTCGAGCGCCGAGACGGCGGGATAGTCGGTGTCCCCCGGCCTCCCGCCGCCGCCCTCGGCAAAGAAGACTGCGGGCAGGCGCATCCGCTCGATCAGCTCGAAGAGCCGGTCCTTCTTGCGATGGCCGAGGGCGCCCTGGGTCCCAGCCAGCACCGTGTAGTCGTAGGAGAGGACAGCGCAGGCGGCCCGCTCCCCGAAGAGGTCGCCGTTGATGCGGGCGGTGCCGGCGAGGAGCCCGTCGGCGGGCGTGCTCTCGATCAGGTCCTGGACCTCGCGCCGCCCGCGCTGGGCGGCGATCGCGAAGCGCCCGTACTCGACGAGGGTCCCGGGATCGACCAGGTGGGCGACGTTCTCCCGCGCCGTCCTGGCGCCGGCGGCGTGGCGGCGATCGACGGCATCGGGCCGGGCGGAATCCTCGGTCAGGGCCCGGCGCGCCAGCACCTCGGCCAGGTCGTCGCGCCCCTCCTCGCCGCCGGGCATTTAGCGCCCCTAGCCGCCGAGGCCGCCGAACACCGCGAACGGATTTGGCGGGCGCTCGGCCCAGGCGACCTGACCGCTGCCCTCCACCGTGACCGTGCTGCCACCGGGGGCCTCGCTTTCGAGCCGCGTCGCCAGGCCCTTGGCGCTGTCCTCGTCGGCGGCACCGACGACCAGGTACTTCCAGCGGCGCACGGCCGGCAGGCCCTCGGCCTGGAGCAGCTCGGCGAAGCGGGCCGCGTCGCGATGGGAGGGAAGGTCGACGCGGACCTCGAACTCGGGCGCACCCCGCTCCTCCAGCGCCCTGCGCTCGGCGGCGATCAGCTCCCGGTGCTCGGCGGCCTTGGCGGCGTCGCCCTCGGGCAGCGGCACGTCCGGAGCCTCCCACTCCTCCGCCTCCGGGTGCCAGTGCCGCAGGTCGGCATCGACGGCCCAGCCGTGCTTCTCCCCCAGCTTGGCGATGAAATCGCGGGCCTTCTCGGCCTGCTCGCGCGTCCCCGCGTAAACGAAGACCCGTGGCCCGTCCCGCGAAACGATCAGCCGATCGTGGAAGGCGTCGCTGAGCTCGTGCTCCAGCGCCTGCGCGTCGAGCCGCTCGACCAGCGACTCCACCCGGCTCTCGTCCTGGACGTCTATCTGCAACCGCCAGTCGTCGTTCATAGTCTCAACATAGAGTCTCCTGTCCATGAGCACCTCCCCAGATGCTGGAGACGGCATCCGCGACGGCGTCGCCGTCGTCACCGACAGCACCACCTACCTGCCGCCGGACCTGATCGAGCGTTGGGGGATCGAGCAGGTGAGCCTCTACGTCGGCTGGGCCGGCGACCACCGGCCCGAGCGGGAGTACGACCTCGACGAGTTCTACGCGCGACTGCGCGAGTCCGACGACCTGCCCTCCACCTCGCAGCCCTCAGTCGGGGACTTCCTCGCCTCCTATGAGCCGCTCGCCGAAGCCGGCCGCGACGTCGTCTCCGTCCACATCGCCAGCGGCCTCTCCGGCACCTGCGAGAGCGCCCGCGAGGCGGCCCGGGTGATCGCCGACAAAGGCCTCCGCGGCCAGGTCGAGGTCGTCGACGGCCAGACCGGTGCCGGCGGGCTCGGCTGCCTGGTCCTCGCCGCGGCGCAGGCCGCCGCGCGGGGCCAGTCGCTGGCGCAGGTCGTCGAGGCGGTGCAGCAGACGCGCCAGGGCCTCGACATGTGGTTCTGCCTCGACACGCTCGAGTACCTGCGGCGCGGCGGCCGCATCGGCGCCGCTCAGGCCCTGGTCGGCTCGGCGCTGAAGATCAAGCCGATCCTCACCTTCGGTACGGAGATCTCGCCCGTCGGCCGCGTCCGCACCAAGAAGCGGGCGATGGAGCGGATGGTCGCCTACCTGCACGAGCTGCGGGAGCGCGGCGCCTCCGACTGGTTCGTCCAGCACGCCCAGTCGGCTGGCGACGCCGCCTCCCTGGTCGCCGAGGGGACCGAGGTCCTCGGGCAGGGGCCGCTCTTCTGCACCCAGGTCGGCCCCGTGCTCGGCGCCCATCTCGGCTCCGGAATGCTGGTCGGCGGCGTCGGCTGCGCGCCCGCCTCGAGCTGAGCCGGCATTCGCGGCTCAGCGCTGGTCGAGCTGCCTGGCCAGCCGCCGCATCGCTTTGCCGTTGGCGCGGCGGACGAAGAGGCGCGCCAGCGCCGGCACGAGCCGTTCGGACCGCGGCACCAGGGTCCACGCCAGTTGAAAGGAGATCTTCGTGCCGCCCCCCGGCAGCTCCTCGAGGCGATAGGTGCCGCGGGTCCGGCGCTTGCCCGCGGAGCTGACTCCCTCCTCGACGATCCGTTCCGGCCGCTCGGCCTCGACGACCTCGAACTCGGCCCATTCCCGCGAGCCGGGCGCGCTGACCCTCGCTCGAGCTCTGGCGCCGACCCCCCGGGCCGGGCCGGAGAAGCTCCAGTCGACGAACAGGTGGTCCATGAACCCCTCGTGGTTGGCGAGCACGTCGAGGAACTCGTAGACCTCCTCGCGCGGCTTCACGACGGTGGCCGAGACGGCGACGGGCTTCACCCGCCTGATCCTATGGAGCCGGCGGCGTTCAGTAGCCGGGGCTTCTCTTCATCTTCTTGCGCTCGGCGGGATGGGCGCCACCCTTCTTCTCCAGGATCGCGCAGCCCGTGGCGATGTCATCGGCGAGGCGGTGGATCTGCTCGCGGCTGAGCGTCTGCTTGACCAGGGCGCGGAGGACTTGGACGTCTTCGGCGTTGGGGGGCATCGTGTAGGCGGGCAGCATCCAGCCGCGCTCGGCGGAGAGCTGCCAGGAGACGTCGAACTCGTCGTAGCCCTTTTCGCCGGCGAGCTTGAAGGCGACCAGGGGCAGCTGCTCCTGGTCGTCGCCGATCAGCTCGAAGTCGCCGGTCGCCTTCAGCTTCTCGGCCAGGGCGCGGGCGTTCTCCTGCATCGCCTTCAAGATGTAGGCGTAGCCCTCGCGCCCGTAGCGGACGAAGTTGTAGTACTGGGCGAGCACCATCGATGCCCCGGTCGAGAAGTTGAGCGTGAAGGTCGCGTCTTTCTTCCCCAAGTAGTTCTCGTAGAAGACGAGGTCCTCGGCGAGATCGGATTTCTCGCGGAAGACCAGCCAGCCGATGCCCGGGTAGACGAGCCCGAACTTGTGCCCGGAGACGTTGATCGAGCGGACCTGCTCGAGCCGGAAGTCCCACTCGGAGTCGGGGTAGAGGAAGGGCCAGACGAAGCCGCCGCTGGCGCCGTCGACGTGGATCGGCACGTCGATCCCCTTCTCCCCCTTGAGGTCGACCAGCAGCTTGTCGATGCCGACGACGTCGTCGGCGTGGCCGGTGAAGGTGGTGCCGAGCACGGCGGCGACGCCGATCGTGTTCTCGTCGATGTGGGGCTCGACGTCCTCGGGGCCGATCACGTACTTGCCTTCTCGCAGCGGCACCGTCCGCGGTTCGACGTCGAAGTAGCGACAGAACTTGTCCCAGACGACGTGGACATCGCGGCCGTAGACCATGTTCGGCTTGTCGACCGGCTTCGACGCGGCTTCGCGGCGCTCCTTCCACTTCCACTTCAGCGAGAGGGCGCCGAGCATGATCGCCTCCGAGGAGCCCTGGGTGCGGGCGCCCGTCGTCTCGCCCGGGGCGTGGAAGAGGTCGGCCAGCATGCGGATGCAGCGCTGCTCGATCTCGGCCGAGATCGGGTACTCGGCGTGGTCGATGAAGTTCCGGTACAGGTTCTCGGCGATGATCCGCTGCGCCTCGGGCTCCATCCAGGTGGTGACGAAGGTCGCCAGATTGCGCTGCGGGTCCCCCTCCAAGGCGAGTTCCTCGTCGACCAGCCGCATCGCGTCCAGGGCCGACATGCCGCTGGCCGGGAAGTCCCCATCGGGGGCGTCCTCGGTGAGGAAGCGGTTGCCGTAGAACATCGCGGTCTCGTCGGGGGTGCGGGGGTTGGTCATGGGGCGCCGGGGCCCTGCTCCTCGACCGTCAGCTCGGCGGTCGGGTTGGCCTCGAGTCGCTCATCCGGGATCGGCGCGCCGCTCTTGATCGACAGCCCGTAGGTGCCGTCGGCGAGGCGCGCTTCGGCCCGCTCGATGGCGGCGAGGCGCTCCTTCAGATCCTGGGCCCGGCCGGCGTCGAACTCGCCCTCCTCGGGGCCCTCGCGCTCGACCGCGGCCAGCTCCCGCTCGACCTGCTCTCGCTCGGCGGCGAGTAGTTGGCGGGCGCGCTCGGGGTCCACGGCGAACACCGTATCGCGCGTGCGGCGTGGCCGGGGCTTGTCCACCCCGTCATCGAGCGCTATCCTGTTTGAAGACTAACTACAGAAAGTGGACTTGGTCATGGCCTATCTCTTGATCCCGCTCGACGAGGCAATCGTCTTCCCCACCGTCACCGCCACGCTGCCGATCGACGTCGGCGACGAGGACCGCGTCTTCCTGCTTCCCCGCAGCGATGGCGAGTTCGGCCGCGTCGGCGTCGTCGCCGAGGTGATCGAGCGCGGCCGCTCGCGCCGCGGCAACCCGGTGGCGACCGTGCTCGGCCTGCACCGCGGGCTCGCCGGTGCCGCCGTCGCCGGCGATGACGGCGACCCCGACTCGCTGCGCATCGACGTGCAGGAGGTCCATGACGGTCATCCAGACGACGAGCACACCCAGGAGCTGGCGCGCGAGTACCGCGCCGTCGTCGAGGAGATCCTCGAGCTGCGTGGCGACGACGGCCGCGTCTCCGCCTTCCTGCGTTCGGTCGAGGAGCCCGGCGCCCTCGCCGACACGGCCGGGCTCAGCCCGGAATTCACCGCCGAGCAGAAGCTGCGGCTGCTGGACACCCTCGACGTCAGCGCCCGCCTCCAGGTCGCCGTCGAGCTGCAGCGCGAGCGGCTGGCCGAGCTGCAGGTGCGCAGCAAGATCCGCGACGACGTCGAGTCCGGCGCCCAGAAGCAGCAGCGCGACTACTTCCTGCGCAAACAGATGGAGTCGATCCGCAAGGAGCTGGGCGAGGACGAGGGCAACCTGATCGAGGAGTACGAGCGCAAGATCGCCGAGGCGGAGATGCCGGAGGCGGTCGCCGAACAGGCCGAGAAGGAGCTGCGCCGGCTCGAGCGCCAGGGCGAGCAGTCGCCCGAGTCCTCGATGATCCGCAGCTACCTCGACTGGCTGATCGCGGTGCCGTGGGCGAAGCGCTCCGAGGAGCGGCTCGACCCCGTGCACACGCGCGAGGTGCTCGACGCCGACCACGCCGGGCTGGAGGACGTGAAGCGGCGGATAACCGAGTTCATCGCCGTCCGCAAGCTGCGCCAGGAGCGCGGCAACGACGAGGACAGCCGCGCCAACGGCGCGATCCTGACCCTGGTCGGTCCTCCCGGCACCGGCAAGACCTCGATCGGCGAGTCGATCGCCCGCGCCCTTGAGCGCGAGTTCGTCCGCATATCGCTCGGCGGCCTGCACGACGAGGCCGAGATCCGCGGCCACCGCCGCACCTACATCGGCGCCCTGCCCGGGCGGATCGTCCGCGCCCTGCGCGACGCCGAGACGATGAACCCGGTGATCCTGCTCGACGAGGTCGACAAGGTCGGCGCCGACTGGCGCGGCGACCCCTCGGCAGCCTTGCTGGAGGTGCTGGACCCGGCGCAGAACCATTCGTTCCGCGACCACTACCTCGACGTCGAGGTCGACCTCTCCGAGGTCGTCTTCCTCGCCACGGCGAACCTCACCGACACGATCCCGGCGCCGCTGCTGGACCGCATGGAGACCATTGCCTTCGACGGCTACACGACCGCCGAGAAGCTGGCGATCGCCCGCGGCTATCTGCTGCCCCGGCAGCTGAAGCGCAACGGGCTCGAGCCCGGCGAGGTCGAGGTCGGCGAGGACATCCTCCGCAGCGTCGTCACCGAGTACACCCGCGAGGCGGGCGTGCGCCAGCTCGAGCGCGAGCTGGGCAAGCTGCTGCGGGGGGCGGCGACCCGGATCGCCTCCGACGGGTCCGAGCGCCCGATCGTGCTCGACGCCAACGCGGTCCACGACGCCCTCGGCCGCCAGCGCTTCTTCCAGGAGTCGGTCGAGCGCACCGCGATCCCGGGCGTCTCCACCGGCCTGGCCATGACGGGGGCCGGCGGCGACGTGCTCTTCATCGAGGCGACCGCGATGGAGGGCGACAAGGGCCTGGTCCTGACCGGGCAGCTCGGCGACGTGATGAAGGAGTCGGCGCGGATCGCCCTCTCCTACGTCCGCTCGCACAGCGAGCAGCTCGGGATCGACCCGTCCCGCTTCGACCGCGAGTTCCACCTGCACGTCCCGGCGGGGGCGATCCCCAAGGACGGCCCCAGCGCCGGTACGGCGATGACGACCGCGCTCGTCTCGCTGCTCTCCGGGCGGCCCGTCAAGCACACCGTCGGCATGACCGGTGAGGTGACGCTGCAGGGCCGGGTGCTGCCGATCGGCGGGCTGAAGCAGAAGGTGCTCGCCGCCCACGCGGCGGGGCTGACCGAGGTGTTCCTGCCCGAGCGCAACCGCGGCGATCTCGCCGAGGTGCCCGACGAGGTGCGGGAGGCAATGACCTTCCACCCGGTGATGAGCATCGACGAGGTTCTCGAGCAGGCCCTCGAGCCGACCGAGAAGGAGGCCGATGTCGCCGCGATGTCGTAGCTGCTCCCCCGTGCCGACGGAGCTGAGGGCGGCGGCCCGCCTGCTCGAGCGCCGCTGGACGATGGCGACCATCTACGCCTGCGCCAGCGGCGCCGCCCGCTTCAACGAGTTCCGCCAGTCGCTGCCAGGGGTCTCGCCGACGACGCTCTCCGAGCGGCTCGAGCAGCTCGAGGCCGCGGGGGTCGTCGAAAGGCGGCTGGTCGCCGGCCGTCCCCCCCACGCCGAGTACACGCTGACCCGCCGCGGCCGGCGCCTCGCCCAGGCCGTCGCCGGCCTGCTCGAGCACTAGGTGCGCGAGCGGCGAGCGCACTGGAGGACCATCGTTGCCAGATGGCCACCATGGGCATATGGTCGAGACCGACCCCTAGCCAAGGAGGATCTTCATGAGCATCCTTGTCCGCTTCGCCCCAGACTCATTGACGGCCCAGCAGTACGACGAGTCGGTTCGCCGCTTGGAAGAGAACGGGGACTTCCCGCCCGATGGGCTCGAATATCACTGCTGCTTCGGAACCGAGGGCAACCTCCGTGTCAGCGAGATCTGGGATTCGGAGGACCAGTTCGAGGCATTCGGCGAGCGCTTGATGCCGGTTCTCTCGGAGGTCGGAATCGTCGTCAGCCCACCCGAGCGGCTCGAGGTGCACAACATCGTCAAGCGGTAGTGCCGTCGCGTCGGGAGACGCGGTACCTGATGTGGGTCACTTCGGGCGTCCCGACGACCCGCACCGGCTCCAGCTCGAGGTCGGCGCCCGCGACGTTCTCGAAGGGCCGCTCGCCGTCGCCGAGCAGGATCGGGACGATGTTGAGCTGCAGCTCGTCGATCAACCCCGCCGCCAGGTACTGCTGAGCGGCGCTGGCGCCGCCGCCGAGCCTGACGTCCTTGCCCCCGGCCGCCTCCCTGGCCTGCGCCAGCGCCGACTCGATGCCGTCGGTGACGAAGTGGAACGTGGTGCCGCCCTCCATCTCCAGCGGCTCGCGCTCGTGGTGGGTGAGGACGAAGACCGGCGTGTGGAAGGGCGGGTCGTCCCCCCACCAGCCGTTCCAGGGATCGCCTCCCCAAGGCCCCGGGCCGCCGCCGAACATGTTCCGCCCCATCACCTGGGCGCCGATGTTCTCCCTCGATTCTTCGACGATCTCGTTGCTGGGATTGACCTCGCCGCCCTCCTCCCCGTGCGGCCCCCGCCAGGCCTCGAGCTTGAAGACCCACTCGTGCAGCCGCATCCCGCCTTCCCCGAGCGGGTTCTCCTCGCTCTGGTTGGGCCCGGCGACGAACCCGTCCACCGAGATCGAGATTTCGAACTTCAGCTGTGACATCTCGTGGGGGCAAGGCTATCCCGCCTGAGCATCGCGAGGTCGATAGTCAACCCGTCTCGCGGCCGGTGATACCGTCGGCACCGGATGATGCGCTATCGCCGAGTACGGGCTGGGGGCTGACTTGGAGCATTCGCCGGCTCAGTTGCAAACGGCTCTTGTCACGGGCGGCTCGGGATTTCTCGGGGGCTGGTGTTTGATCGAGCTTCTACGACGCGGCTACCGAGTGCGGACGACGGCACGAGATCTCTCCCGCGAGCCAGAGATCCGTGCCGGGATCGCGTCTGAGGTCGACGCCGGCGACCGCCTCTCGGTGCTGGCCGCGGATCTATGCAGCGACGACGGTTGGGGGAAGGCCGTGCACGGATGTGACTACGTCCTGCACGTCGCCTCCCCGTTCCCGCCGGTGCAGCCGAAGGACCCCGACGACCTGATCGTGCCGGCGCGGGACGGGACGCTGCGTGTCCTCAGCGCCGCTCTGGAGGCCGGGGTCAGCCGCGTCGTGGTCACGTCCTCGGTGGCCGCGATCAGCGGCGGCATCGGATCCTCTTCCGCGCCGCTGACCGAGGAGGACTGGACCGACCCCACCAATCCGAAGTTGACGCCATACGCCCGATCGAAGACGATCGCCGAGCGCGCGGCATGGGAGTTCGTGCGCGAACGGGATGCGGTCGAGAAGCTGGCCGTCGTCAACCCCGGCGCCATCCTGGGCCCCGTGCTGAGCGCCGATCGGTCCTACTCGCTCGAGGTGATCGAGCGGCTGCTCCAGGGAATGCCCGGCGTGCCTCGGATCGGATTCAACTTCGTCGACGTCCGCGACGTCGCCGACCTGCAGATCAGGGCGATGACCGCTGTCGAGGCGGGTGGCGAGCGCCTGATCGCGGTGGACCGGTTCTTGTGGATGTCGGAGGTCGCCGAGGTTCTGCGCGACCGCCTTGGGGAGGCTGCCGCAAAGGTGCCGAGGCGAACGGTGCCGAATCTGGTCGTACGCGGGATGGCTATCTTCGACCCCGGAATCCGCTCTGTCGCGGGCCAGCTGGGCAAGAAGGTGGAACTGGCGAACGGGAAGGCCAAGGCCCTTCTCGGGTGGTCGCCTCGCCCGGTCGAAGAGACGATCGTCGACTGCGCGCAGAGCCTGATCGGCGAGGGCGTGGTCGGGACATAGACGCTGATTGCGAGTGAGAGATGGCCCTCCCCGCGCACCGGGGACAGGGCGCCGCGCCTTTCGCTGCTGGATGCGCTCGCGCTGCCTGGGAGCACGACGACCCACTCATGCAGCGCCAGATGGCGCCTCGTCGCCGGGCAGCAGGCGGGCTCCAGTACTCGCGTCTTAGCTTTTCCGGCCTGGTCAATGAGCCGGCTGCCTCATGGGCGTTCCACGTACTCGACGGCGGCCCCCGCAGGCGGTCGCTCAGTGCTGGGGGTTGACAAACGGCGCTCCATATCAGCGACGTAGTCGGGTTGAAGCGGCTGAAGGTGGCAGGGGCGTTGGCGCAAGACCCGCGCTCTCGAAGAGCGAGGCTGAGGAGGCGGCCGTCACCTCTCAAAACCAACCCTCTCGAATCCCAGCCGCAGAATCCTTTTGCGACGGCCAGGCTCTTATCTACACCTCGACCTCGCTCGACCGGAGAAGGGACGCTCATCGTGACCATCGTCTATGTCATCGCCGCCGTGCTTCTCATCTGCGCCTGCCTGTTCATCCTCATGCGCCGCCGCTCTCGTGCCTGATCCGCGCCCCGCCTCCTCCTGGCCGACCGAGCAGGTCATCAGCGCCGCCCAACAGGGCGATCCCGTGCGATCGCGACCCTCGTCTCCGGCCCCCATCAGCACGTCCAGCGCTTCGCCCGCACCCTCTGCTCGACCCCCGAGGACGCGGAGGACGCAGCGCAGGAGGCCCTGATCGTCCTCTACCGCAAGATCGGCACCCTGCGCGCCACCGCGGCGCTCGCATCGTGGATGTTTCGCATCGTCCGCAACGAGTGCGTCCGCAGAGCCCGGCTCACCTTTCGCAGCCTGGGCCCGCCCGCCACGGCCGAGCCCTCCGCCGAAGACGCCGCCCTCGCCCGCCTGGAGATCGAGCGGGTCGCTGCCTCAATCGCGGCGCTCCCCCCCGAGCAGCGCGCCGTCCTCGTCCTCCGCGACATCCAGGGCCTCTCGGGAGCGGCGGCGGCCCAGGCGCTGGGCCTCAGCCGCGCCGCGATGAAGTCGCGCTTGCACCGCGGCCGCGAGACGGTCCGCGCCGACAAGCACCTCAGGGTCGACTCCACCGGGCTGCCGAGCTGCACGGCCGCAAAGCTCGCGGCCACCTCTCCCTCGGCGGCCATGAAGACCTGCGGTGGGGCTTTGGTGGGCAAGGGGTTTGTCACCGCCCAGGTCCAATTCCCCGAACAGGCCCAGATCAACACCAAAGGCCTGCAGCTGACCTGGCGCCTTAGGGCGCTGATCCTCACCGGCGAGTGGGCCAGCGGCGAGCGGCTGCCCAGCCTGCGCGCCCTGGCTGAGTCGGCGGGCGTGAACGTCAACACCGTCCGGGCGGTCTACGAGGGCCTGCAGGAGCAGGGCCTGATCAGCAGCCACCAGGGCCAGGGTACCTTCGTAGCCGCTGGGGCCCAGGCCGCCCTCCGGCTGGAGGCGATTGCGACCGCGGCGCTGCGAGCGGCCCGCGAGGCAGGCCTCAGCCAGCGCGACCTCGCGATCGTGGCGATGACCCGGACCCGCTGTGTGCAAAGCCTTCCGCGGCGCAGAAGGCGGCCGAGCGCTGATGGCAGTTGAAGCCTCGGGCGGTTAGGCCGAGGAAGAGACTCGCATCAAGCCTCCAGTTCGCCTCATTCGTAGCGCTCCGCCATGGTTGGGCCCGGCGACGAACCCGTCCGCCGAGATCGAGATTTCGAACTTCAGCTGTGACATCTCGTGGGGCAGGCTATCTGGGGGCGGGGGCCCGGACCAGGACAAGCCGACGACTTGGGCGATTCGACCTCAGGGTGAACGCAGAAAGCGCCAGATGCCGGGCTCGCCGGCGTTTTCGATCGCCGCCGGGTCGACCACCACCGCACGGCGGCCAGGTGGGAGCGAGGCGACTCGGCGGGGAGCGCCGCCGCGCGTGGCGTAAAGCGGCCCGCCGGGGCCGGCGCGGAGGATCGTGCCGTTGCGGGGGTAGCGCCGCAGGTGCCCCCAGCGGCCGTTGCCGCCGGCGCGAGCCAGCACGGCGGGGTCGATCCGCGTCGCCCGGCGGTGGCCGCCCAGCCGAGCCCAGCTGCCGATCGCGATCGGCGCCCCGCCCGCGATCCGATACGGGTGCCCTTCGGCGGTTACGAAAGTCCCGTTGCCGGGGTAGCCGCGGAGGCGGTCGAATCGCGCCCGGCCGATCAGCAGCACCGGGTGGTGCCCGCCGAAGCTCGACCAGCGGTTGACGGGGATCGGCGCGCCGCCGACCAGGCGATAGGGGCCTCCCTCCCCCGGCGCCGAGACGAAGTCGCCGTCGTGAAGTCGAACCGGCAGGTCCCTGAAATGGATGTAGGCGTCGGGCGCGCGGGCCGGGATGCGGCGAGTATCGAAGCGGCCGGTGCCGGCGTGGTTGTACTCGGCGACCTCGACCCAACCGACGTATACGTTCGCCACCCAGGCGACGTGGCCGAAGCCGTGGAACAGCTCGGTGCCCCACCAGGCGACAGCGCCGCGGCCGGGCTTGTGGTCGACGCGGTAGCCGCGCCCCCGCGCCGCCCCGGCCCACCCCGACGCGTTGCCGAGCCCCCGATAGTCGCCGAAGTCGTTCGCCGTAGTCAGCTTCCAGGCGACGTAGTCGGTGCAGTTGCGGTAGGCGTAGCCGTAGGGGGAGAACCCGTAGCCGCTGCTGTTCGTCCAGGTGTAGGTCGCCGGGTTGCTGCCCGGCCCGTCATAGCTCCAGTACGGGTAGCCACCGGTCCCGGCGTGTGCCTGAGCCACGCCTGCCAGCGCCGAGCAGAGGGCGATCGCGACGCAGGCGCCGCGGGCTGTGCGAGCAATTCCCACCCAGGCATTGTCTACCGAGTTGCCCGCGCTTTGACGCTGCTTGGTCCTCGCCACGCCTCTCGCTGATGCAACCCGATCCCGTCCGGTGTAGCTTCGCGGCTCCCACACCTCTACGACTAAGGCGCTCGGCTCGTATCGAGCGCCTTCAACAAAAGTCCGAGACCTGAAGAGACTGGTCGCTAAGAAGAGAGAAAGTAGCGGGGGCGGGTTCGACCCCGCGACCCTTCGGGCTATGAGCCCGAACCAGGGGTTCTGCTGGGCTATGTGGGGCACGCTGTAGAGCGGATTGCGAGATCGAGATCGAGATCGGCTGGGATCGGCTGGGATCTGTGGGGCTTCTTGCCCCATTTCTTGCCCCAGCGATCTCGACCTACCTCTCGGCCTCAATGAGATCAGCGAGCTCTCCAGGAGAGCCGCAGATGCGGGCGCCGGTGGTCACCCGAGGCTCAGCGCGACGCAGATCCGACGTAGGCCGCGAGGTGCTCGCCGGTGAGGGTGGAGCGGGCGGCGGCGAGGTCGGCGGGTGTGCCCTCGAAGACGATCCGGCCGCCGTCGTGGCCGGCGCCGGGGCCGAGGTCGATGATCCAGTCGGCGTGCGCCATGACCGCCT
>WNFM01072026.1_pt2 | contig 20420 bp, 22 predicted proteins | sample 5400271 | NCBI WGS metagenome assembly WNFM01 (sample SAMN13153352, study PRJNA577476) | soil metagenome | isolation source: 60 cm saprolite on Douglas fir-dominated hillslope | place: USA:California | collected 2013-09-17
CATCGAGCTCGCCGCACAGCGGGGCATTCCGCTGCTATTCCTGCAGAACATCACCGGCTACATGGTGGGCAAAAAATACGAGGCGGGCGGCATCGCCAAGGATGGCGCCAAGATGGTGACCGCGGTCGCGACCGCGAAAGTGCCGAAGTTCACCATGATCGTCGGCGGCTCGTTCGGCGCCGGCAACTACGGCATGTGCGGCCGCGCGTATTCGCCGCGGTTTCTCTGGATGTGGCCGAACGCGCGCATCTCCATCATGGGCGGTGAGCAGGCGGCGAGCGTGCTTGCCACCGTCAAGGGCGACTTTTCATCGAAAGAGGCGGAAGAAAAGTTCAAGAAACCGATCCGCGAGCAGTACGAGACCCAGGGTCACCCCTACTACGCCAGCGCCCGGCTCTGGGACGACGGCGTGGTCGACCCGGCGGACACGCGGCGCCTGCTCGGCGTGGCGATCTCGGCTTCGCTCAATGCGCCGATCGAAGAGACAAAATTCGGCGTTTTCAGAATGTGATGCTGCTGGTCGAAAAAAAAGACGGCATTGCCCGCGTCACCCTCGACCGGCCGGAGGTACGCAACGCTTTTGACGACGCTCTGATTTCACGCTTGAAAGAAGCTTTTTCAGATGTGGAAAAAGATCCAGCCGTTCGAGTCCTAGTCCTCGCCGGCAACGGTCCCGCCTTCTGCGCCGGCGCCGACCTCAACTGGATGAAGCGGATGGCGGGCTACGGCTACCACGAGAATGTCGCCGACGCCCGCGCGCTGGCCGAGATGCTCGCGGCGCTGGACCGGATGTCCAAGCCCACCGTGGCGCGCGTCCACGGGCCGGTATTCGCCGGCGGCACCGGCCTGGTCGCGGCCTGCGACTTCGCGGTCGGCACGCCCGAAGCGAAATTCTGCTTCTCCGAGGCAAAGCTTGGCCTGTCTCCAGCCACCATCAGCCCATACGTGATTCGCGCGATCGGCGAGCGGGCGGCACGGCGCTATTTCCTCACCGCCGAGGTATTCGACGCCGAAGAGGCTTACCGCATCGGCCTGCTGTCGCTTCTCGTGCCTTCGGCCGAGCTGGATGCGAGGATTGCCGTACTCCTGGAACACCTCCTTGCCGGCGGTCCTGAAGCGCACGCGAAGATCAAGCAGCTCGTTCGCGCCGTCACCGGGCGGCTGATGGACGACGCGCTGATCGCGGACACGGCGCGGCGCATCGCGGAGATCCGCGTATCCCCGGAAGGCAAAGAAGGGATTTCCTCTTTTCTGGAAAAGCGAAAACCCTCTTGGTCTTCAAGAAAATCCTGATCGCCAACCGGGGCGAGATCGCCTGCCGGGTGATCCGCACCGCGCGCCGGATGGGGATAAGCACCGTCGCCGTGTACCCGGATGTGGATCGCGATGCCTTGCACGTGAAGCGCGCCGACGAGGCTCTCCGAATTGAGAGCTACCTGGACATCGGTTCCATCGTCGCAGCCGCAAGGGCCTCCGGAGCCGAAGCAATTCACCCCGGCTACGGCTTCCTTTCCGAGAACGAAGACTTCGCCGCGGCGTGCGCGAAGGCCGGCGTCATCTTCATCGGCCCGTCGGCCCAGGCGATCGCGGCGATGGGAGACAAGGCAGCCGCCAAGGGCCTGATGGAGAAAGCCGGCGTGCCGCTCGTGCCGGGCTACCACGGCGAGAAGCAGGACGCAGCCTTTCTGGAGAAGGAGGCTGCGCGCATCGGCTATCCGGTGCTGATCAAGCCTTCAGCGGGCGGCGGCGGCAAGGGGATGCGCGTCGTCGTCGATCGGGGTTCATTCAAAGAACATCTGGAAGGAGCAAAGCGAGAGGCGAAGTCTTCGTTCGGCGACGATCGCGTGCTGCTCGAGCGCTACCTCGAGCGGCCGCGCCACATCGAGATCCAGGTGTTCGGCGACGGGCGCGGCAATGTAGTGCATCTCTTCGAGCGCGACTGCTCGGTGCAGCGGCGCCACCAGAAGGTGCTCGAGGAGGCGCCGGCGCCAGGCCTGGATTCCCGGAAAAGAGGAGAAATGGGAGCTGCGGCAGTCGCCGCGGCCCGTGCGATCGGCTACAGCGGCGCCGGCACGGTGGAGTTCATCGCGGAGCAGAACGGCGGCTTCTTCTTCATGGAGATGAACACCCGGCTGCAGGTCGAGCATCCGGTGACCGAGATGATCACCGGCCTGGATCTGGTCGAGTGGCAGCTGCGCGTTGCGGCAGGCGAGGGTCTTCCGCTTCAGCAAAGCGAATTGAAATTCTCAGGTCATTCGATCGAAGCGCGGATCTACGCGGAGGATCCGGACAAGGACTTCCTGCCCGTCACGGGAAAGCTGGCGCACCTCGCTTTCCCTGCGGAAAGCGAGTTCGTGCGCGTCGACGCCGGAATCGAGGAAGGCGGCCAGATCACCCCCTGGTACGACCCGATGATCGCCAAGCTGATCGTGCGCGGCCGGGATCGCGGCGCCGCCCTGGCGACCCTGCGGCGCGCGCTGGCGGAGACCGAGATCGCCGGCGTGACGACGAACGTCGCCTTTCTCGGCCGGATCGCGGCGAGCCGGGCGTTTACCGCTGCCGAGCTCGACACCGGCCTCATCGAGCGCAATCGGGCCGAGCTCTTCCCGCCGCGCGTGCCGGTTCCCGGCGAAATGCTCGCCGCCGCGGCGCTCGCCGAGCTCGCCGCGGAAGAGCAGGCTGCCGGCGATCATGCCCGTGCCTCGGGCGACCCTTACTCTCCCTGGCACCAGGTCGACGGCTGGCGGCTGAATGGAGAGTCGCACCACGACTTCACTTTCGTGGACGGCGAGGAGCGCCACACGGTCCGCATCTCGTTCGCGGCTGACGGCCCGCGGCTCAGGCTTGGAAACAAGGAGCTTTCCAGCAGTCAAAAAGCACGGACGGTACGCGACGGAAAGGACTGGCACGTGTTCTGGAACGGCCTGTACCGCAGGCTGTCGCTGAAAGAGGAGCTGCAGGCACCCGATGAGGACGCGGCAGGCTCGCTTGCCGCGCCTATGCCCGGGAAAGTGATCCAGGTCCTGGTCGAGGCCGGCGCGAAAGTCAGGAAAGGCGAGCCGCTCCTGATCCTCGAAGCGATGAAGATGGAGCACACGATTACCGCCCCGGCCGACGGCGTGGTGAAGGAAATCCGCTTCGCCGCCGGGGAGCAGGTGCTCGAGGGCGCGGAACTCGTTACATTGGAATGATGGATTCGGTCCGCATCGTGGACGTAGGGCCGCGCGACGGCCTGCAGAACGAGCCCGGCACGGTGCCGACCGAGGTAAAGCTCGAGCTGATCGAGCGGCTCGCCGACACCGGCCTGCCCGCGGTCGAGGCTACCGCTTTCGTGTCGCCGAAGTGGATACCGCAGATGGCCGATCACGCCGAGGTCCTCAGGCGGCTGCGGCGCAAGCCGGGCGTTTCGTACCCGGTGCTCACGCCCAATCTGAAAGGCTTCGAAGCCGCGCGCGCCGCCGGCGCGCAGGAAGTCGCCGTGTTCGGCGCCGCGTCCGAAGCCTTCTCCCGGAAGAACATCAACTGCACGATCGCCGAGTCGCTGGAGCGCTTCCGCCCCGTTGTTTCTGAAGCGACGAAAAGCCGGATCAAGGTCCGCGGCTACGTGTCCTGCGTGCTCGGCTGCCCGTATGAAGGCGAGGTGAAGCCGGAGCGCGTGGCGGAGGTCGCCGGAGCGCTGTTCGATATGGGCTGCTATGAGGTTTCTCTTGGCGACACCATCGGGGTCGGGACACCGGGAAAAACCAGGGCGATGATCGAGGCCTGCGCGCGCCGCGTGCCGCTCGAGAAGCTCGCCGGCCATTACCACGACACCTATGGCCAGGCGCTTGCCAACATCTACGCTTCGCTCGAGCTCGGCGTATCGACCTTCGATGCATCGGTGGCCGGCCTCGGCGGCTGCCCGTACGCCGCCGGGGCGTCGGGAAACGTGGCTACCGAAGACGTCGTGTACATGCTGCACGGCCTCGGCATCGGGACGGGCGTGGACCTCGAGCGCCTGGTGGAAGTTGGCGAGTGGATCTGCGGCATCCTGAAGAAAGCTTCATCCTCGAAGGCGGGCAAGGCAATCAGCGCCAAGAAGGGCAAGCGTTGAACAGCCCCTGCAACAAGATCTGCGTCATGGATCCCGCGAGCGGCCTTTGCGAGGGATGCTTTCGCACCCTCGACGAGATTGCCCGCTGGGGAGGCATGACCGATGCTGAGCAGGAAAAAGTAATGGCTGTGTTGCCTTTAAGACGTTCAAATGTCTCTGAAATCCCCGTGCCGCCCTTTGCCTGAAGCAAAGCGCGCCGCGCCCGCCGCGCCCTCGGCCTTGAACGCCGGGATGCCGTCGTACCACTCCTTGCGCATCGCCTCGCGGAGGCTGAGCCCTTCCTGCATGTACACCGAGCGCCGGTCGGCGCGCATGCAGGCTTGAGGAAAGCGCGCGATCTCATGCGCCATGGCCTCGGCGAACTCGCGCGACTTGCCGTCGGGCACGACCTTCTCGCAGGCGCCGATGCGGTAAGCCTCTTCCGCCGGCACCTTGCGCCCGGTCAGGATGATCTCCAACGCCCGGCCTCTGCCGACGATGCGCGGCAGGCGCACCGTGCCGCCGTCGATCAGCGGCACCCCCCAGCGCCGGCAGTACACGCCGAAATAGGCAGATTCCTCCATCACCCGCACATCGCACCACAGCGCAAGCTCGAAGCCGCCCGCGACCGCCGGCCCGGCCACTGCGGCGATCACCGGCTTGTCGAGCTCCAGGCGCGTCGGCCCGAGGGGTCCGCGGGGAATTCTTTTCCCTTCACTCAAAGGAAAATCCAATTCATGGATGGGCGTTGGGTCCTTCATCAGCGAGGCGCCGTACTTCAGGTCCCAGCCCGCGCAGAACGAACCGCCCTCGCCCCACAGCACCGCGACCGCAGCATTCGGATCTTTGTCAAAATCTTCAAATGCAGAGACAAGAGCGTTCGCGCTCTCCGGGTCCATCGCATTGCGCGCCTCGCGGCGCGAGTGAATCACCGTCCACACCTTGCCCTTCTTCTCGACCCTGACCGCCATGACTATCTCCGTTGATTGGTACTTCGATTTCGTTTCGCCGTATTCCTATATCTGCCTGCACCGTCTAAAGGAGCTTCCGGTCCAGATGTCCTACAAGCCCGTGCTGTTCGCGGGCCTCCTGAACCACTGGGGGCAGAAAGGCCCGGCCGAGATCCCGGCCAAGCGCCGCTGGACCTACCGCTGGTGCACCTGGTGGGCGAAGGAGCTCGGGATCCCGTTCCGCTTTCCCGCCGAGCACCCGTTCAACCCGCTGCAGCACCTGCGCCTGGCGATAGCCTGCGGCAACGCACCCGATGCGGTCAAACGCATTTTCGAATCGATATGGATGAGCGGCGAGAATGCGAACGATCCGCAACGATTTTCGAGGCTATGCGCAGACCTCGGTATCGAAAAAGAAAAACTCTCCGAAATGAAAGATCGACTGCGTCAAAACACCGAGGAGGCCGCGGCGCGCAGCGTGTTCGGCGTGCCGAGCTTCGTGGCGGATGGCGAAGTGTTCTGGGGCGCCGACTCGATCGAGTTCGTCAATGCCTTCCTTGCCGAACCGAAAGTGCTGCGCAACGACGAGATGCGGCGCGTGGACGGCCTGCCCGTGGGCGCGGCGCGTACCTCATAATGAGAACGTGAAAAAGTCGGGCGCGAGCCGAGGCCAGTCGGCATCGGAGCTGATCTCGAATAGAATCGCCGAACTCGGGGACTGGCGCGGAGAAACCCTCGGCAGAATGCGCAAGCTCATCAGGGAAGCAGACCCCGACGTCGTCGAGGAGTGGAAGTGGATGGGCACGCCGATTTGGTCGCACGACGGCATCATCTGCACTGGCGAATCCTACAAGAATGTCGTGAAGCTTACCTTCTCCAAGGGCGCGTCTCTGAAGGATCCGGCTCGTCTCTTCAACTCGAGTCTCGACGGAAACGTACGCCGCGCGATCGACATCCACGAAGGAGAACAAGTTGACGAGTCCGCCTTCAAGGCGCTCGTTCGCCAAGCAGTCGCCCTCAACAGTTCTGGCAAGTCGAAACCTTCGAAGAAAGCGAAGTCCTAAGGGAGAGAGCCATGTCCATGAATCAAATAATTAGGCATCGTCTCGAAGAACAGGGATTTTGCGGCCTCGATGACGCAACCTTGGCAGAAGTAGGGCCATGGTTAAGGTGGTCCCCTGTTCTTTGCACTTTCTTCATGATCCTTGGCGTTGCCATGCAATCGCCCGTCGTGTTGTGGTTACTCGCGGCCACGGCCTTCTTCGGCGCATTCCTCCCATTCCATCCGTTTGACCTTCTCTACAACTATGGGGTTCGGCATTTCACCGGGACGCGTCCATTTCCGCACAACGGCCCGCAGCGCAAGTTTGCCTGCGGCTTAGCCTCTGCGTGGCTAATTGCCACGGGTTGGGCCTTTTATGTGGGTGCGAGCACGCTTGGGTTTGCGCTCGGCGTTCCGCTCATCCTTGTGGCGGCGCTGGTCAGCACTACTCACATTTGCATTCCATCCATCATTTACAATTTCCTGTTCCGTAAGCAGGGGTCCGGCAGTGTGTAGTCATACGCCTAACCACTCGTTGGAACGATGAAGAGTGAAGCCAAGCCCCGCGTGTACGACATCCTTGCGAAGGCCTTCGCGCAGGAAGGCGTGCGAACATGCTTCGCTCTCCTCGGGGATGCGAACATGAATTGGGCCGCGCGGTTGTCCGAGCTGGGATGCCGCATGGTCTATGTCAGGCACGAGCACTGCGCGCTCGCCGCCGCCATGGCGTACGCGCGAAAGAACTGGGACGTGAGCGTGGCGACCGTCACGTGTGGGCCGGGTGTGACGCAACTGATCACGGCGCTACCAGCGGCCGTGCGCGCTCACTTGCCGCTGGTAGTGTTCGCCGGGGAAGCGCCGCTTAAAAGCGGTTGGTACAACCAGGAGATCGATCAAGCGCCGCTCATCACCGCGACGGGCGCCGCCTATCACCGCCTGCACATGCCCGAACGCATGCCTGTGGCCATACGCGACGCATTCCTGCAGGCGCGCCGCGAACGCCGGCCCGTGGTGGTCGGGATTCCGTTCGATCTGCAGAACCGGCCTTGGGACGGACCAGCGGATCTGCCCAGGCCCTCGCGCGAGCTGTTGCCGCGCCCTTCGCCGATGCCGCCGCATCCCGCCGACGTAGCCAGGGCCGCGCAGCTGGTTGCCGGCGCCGAGCGGGTCGTCGTGCTTGCCGGTCTGGGTGCGGTCGAAGCCGGGGCGGGCGCCGCCTGCCGGGCGTTGGCCGCCAGGACGGGCGGACTGCTGTCGACGACGCTTCCCGCGAGAGGGCTGTTCCACGAGGATCCTTTTTGCATCGGCATCTCGGGCAGTTTCACACCCGAGGTCGGCCTCGAATACCTGGCGCAGGCCGACTTCGTCATCGCGGTCGGCTGCTCGCTCGCCTACCACGCGGGCGGCGGCGGCCAGCTATGGCCGAAGGCGAAGATGCTGCAGGTCGATATCGACCCCGTCGCGGTCAGTCAAGGCCAGGAGGTGGCACGCCACCATTTGCGAGCCGACGCGCGCCTGGGCGTCGAGGCGTTGACGGCGGCGTTGCCGGCCCGCAAGCAAGGCTGGCGCAGCGATGCGATGGCCACGCGCATCCGGGATTCGAAGCCCGACAGCCACGTGTTCGAGATCGAGCCGGGACTGCTCGACCCGCGCGTCGTGGTCGAGGCGCTGGAAGCCGCTTTGCCCGCCGACTGGGAGATGGTGAACTCGAGCGGCCACTGCGCAGCGTTCTTCGCCCAGATGCCCTCGCGTCCGCAGGAGAAGTTCCTCACCATCCGCGAGTTCGGCGCGATCGGCAACGGCCTCTCGTTCGCCATGGGGGTGGCCGCCGCGCGCCCGGATCGAACCGTCGTGCTGTTCGACGGTGACGGCAGCGTGCTGATGCATGTGCAGGAGCTTGAAACCATCAAGCGCCACCGACTGAACATCCTGATCGTCGTGATGAACGATGGCGCGTACGGCTCCGAGCTGCACAAGCTCCGCTCGGAGGGGATGCCCGAGGACGGGTCGGTGTTCGGCTACTGCGATTTCGCGGGCATCGCGCGCGGACAAGAACCTGGATGACCTGCCAAAGCTCGTGGCGGAGTTCGCCGCAAGCGGCGGCGCCGCGGTCTGGGACTTTCGCGTCTCGGACAAGGTCGTGTCTCCGACCATGCGCCGCGCCCATCCCCATCCTGCCAAGACAAAGAGCGGCTAACCGAGATTCCAGACTAGCAAAAGGAAATCTATGACGCACAAAGTCTTCCATTCCCCCATGCTGTCGCGCGGGGCGCCCGAGCCGGCGAACCTGGCCGTCGATGATTGCGCCACAAAGGAACTCGCCGTGCAGGCCGCCTTTGCGCTGATCGAGCAAAAGCAGATCGTGTGGCGGATCGAAGGGCCGGATGGATTCAAGCTGGGACGGCGCGACCTGGATGTCCTCTACAACGACAAGACCGGCATCTGGCCGAGCCGGTAAAGGGCGACGCGCCGTCCAGCGCGAACGCTAGCCGTACTTGCGCTTGTCTTCGATCACCTTGCCGTCGTTCGGCAGGGCGCCGGGCGCGAGCAGCTCGACGTCGCCGCGCAGCTTGGTGATTTCGCGGATCGAGGCGACGATCGCCTCGGCAAGCCCCGCGGAACGCTGGCGCACTTCGCATTTCAGCGTCATGCGATCATTGCCTTCGTCCCCCTCGACCACTAGGCGAGCGCGAACGATCTCCGGGTGGCGGCGCAGCACCTCGCTTACCTGGCTCGGCGTTACGAACATGGCGCGCACCTTGGTGCTCTGGTCGGCGCGACCCATCCAGCCCTTGATGCGCACGTTGGTGCGGCCGCAGGGGCTCGCGCCCGGCAGCACGGCAGACAGGTCGCCGGTGCCGAAGCGGATCAGCGGATAGTCGCGGTTGAAGGTGGTGATCACCACCTCGCCCACCTCCCCTTCGGGCAGCGGGTCGCCGGTGCCCGGGCGCACGATCTCGAGGATCAGACCCTCTTCCAGGATCATGCCCGGGTTCACCGCGCCATCGGGCAGGATGGACTCGTAAGCCAGAAGCCCAAGGTCGGCGGTGGCGTACATTTGCGTCACGGCGATGCCCCGGTCCTGCATCGCGCTTCGCAAAGCGGGCGGAAGATACTCGGCGCCGACCTGGGCCCGCTTCAGGCACGAGATGTCGGCCTTCAGCTCGTCGGCCTTCTCCACGATCAGCTTCAGGAATGACGGCGTACCGATGTAGCCGCCGATGCCGAGGCCGCCGATCGCCGCCACCTGCATCTCGGTCTGCCCCACGCCGGTCGGCACGATGACGCAGCCCAGCGCCAGCGCCCCGGACTCGACCATCGAGCCTGCCGGGGTGAAGTGGTACGCGAAGCTGTTGGCGACGACGTGGCCGGCGCGAAAGCCGCCGGCAAAAAGGCCGCGCGCCGCGCGCCACCAGTTGGCGGAGCGCCCTTCCGGCTCGTAGATCGGCCCGGGGGAGACGAACAGCTTGCCGAGTTTCTCGACCGGCGTCGCGTTGAGGCCGCCCAGCGGCGGAAGCTGCTTCTGCAGCGCGAAGAGGTCCGATTTGCGCGTCACGGGCAGCGTCGCCAGCGCGGCGCGCGATTTGATCTTTGACGGGTCTACCTTGGAAAATATCTTTCCGAAACCTGGAGCGCGCCGCCTGGCATGCGCCACCAGCTTCGGCAGCGCCGCCATCAATGCAGCTTCACGCGCCTTGGGCGAGCGCGTTTCCAGCCGGTCAAAGTACTCGGATTTTTTCTTCAGAGCCAACGTTTGCGGCGGCGATAAGACTTCACGTCGCGGAAGTTCTTGCGCTCGCCGGACGAGAACCCCAGGTAGAACTCCTTCACGTCCTCGTTCTCCGCAAGCGACTTGCCTTCGCCGTCCATCACCACCCGGCCATTCTCCAGGATGTAGCCGTAGTCGGCGTACTTGAGGGCGATATTGGTGTTCTGCTCGGCGAGCAGGAAGCTCACGCCTTCGTTGCGGTTGAGCTCCTTCACGATCTCGAAGATCTCCTCGACGAGCTGCGGCGCGAGGCCCATCGACGGCTCGTCGAGCAGGATCATCTTCGGGCGCGCCATGAGGGCGCGGCCGATCGCGGTCATCTGCTGCTCGCCGCCGGAGGTGTAGCCCGACTGCGAGTCGCGGCGTTCCTTGAGGCGCGGAAAGTACTTGTAGACCTTCTCGAGGTCTTCGCGCACGCCCGAGCCAAGGGCGCCGCGGGTATAGGCGCCGGTCAGCAGATTCTCCTCGACGGTCAGGTGCTGGAAGCAGTGGCGTCCCTCCATGACCTGGCAGATGCCGCGCTTGACGAGCCCTGAGGGATTGAGCTGGTCGATGCGCTCGCCGCGGAACTGGATCTGGCCCTTGGTGACGTCGCCGCGCTCGGCCCGCAGCAGGTTGGAGATAGCCTTCAAGGTGGTCGTCTTCCCCGCGCCATTGGCGCCGAGCAGGGCGACGATCTGCCCCTCCCGGACCTCGAGGGAGACGCCCTTGAGAACCAGGATGACGTGGTCGTAGATGACCTCGATGTTGCTCACCGCCAGGTAGGCCTGCGGCGCTGCTTCAGTCTTCAATACGGCCGACATTGTCGTCCCAATGGCATTTCCGGATCCCAAAAGCCGAACGGCGGACCGCAGCCCGCCGTTCAGCGCCCGTCACACTGCGACCGCTACATGCTTTCCTTCGCACAGTCGCGCGGCGTGATGCTCTTTTCCTTCGCGTACTGCGCGGCGGAGGCTTCGACCATCGGCCGCACGATCGACTGGTCCGAAGCGATCCAGTCGCTGATCACGTTCCACTTCTTGCCGTCCCATTGCAGGAACTTGACCGAGCCGCCGCCCTCATGATCGAAACAGGAAACCTTGAGAGCGTTCATCAGCCCGACTGCGCCGAGTTCCTTCAGCCGTTTATCGGTGATGTTGAGGTTCTCAAGACCCCAGCGCATCTGCTCACCGGTGATCGGTTTTCCTTTGCCAAAGCGCCCCTGCGCCGTGCGGATCGCCTCAGTGGTGACGATGCCTGCGACAACGCCCCGCGTGTGATAGATCGAGCCGAAGCGCGACTTGTCGTCGAACTCGCCCTTGCCCTTGGCGTAGACGAATTTCTGGATGTCCTTCATCACCGGGAATTCGGACCCGGGCAGGTTGAAGCCGGCGGCGATATAGCCTTTCGCCGCGTCGCCCGCCGGGATCACGTCCTCCTCCGCACCCGACCACCACACCCCGACGATCTTGGTGCGCGGGAAGCCGACTTTCGCCGCCGCCTTGAGCGCCGTCGGGTTCATCACGCCCCAGCCGCGCAGGATCCCCCAGTCGGGCTTGATCTGGCGGATCTGCAGCCACTGCGCCTGCTGCTCGTTGCCCGGATGCGGCACCGGAATATGGGTCACCTCGAAGCCGTATTTCTTCGCCTGCACGTCGAGCACCGGGATGGTTTCCTTGCCGTAGGCCGAGTCGTGATAGATGTTCACGATCTTCTTGCCCTTCAGCTTGTCCATCCCGCCTTCCTTCATGCCGATGAACTTGATCTTGGCGGGAAGATGTACGGGAAGACGCGGCCATCGGAGGCGTCGGTGCGCCCATATCCCATGGAAATCACCGGAATCTTGTCCGCGGTCGCCTTCTCGATGAGCGAGTAGGTGATGCCGGTGGACAGCGGGTGGATGACCGTGGCGCCGGTGGGTCCCTTGTTCTTGGAACGCTCGTAGCACTCGACGCCGCGGGCGTTGTTGTACTCGGTCTCGCACTTCTCCCAGGTGAGCTTGACGCCGTTGATGCCGCCGTCGCGGGCGTTCAGCATGGCGAAGTAGTCGATCATGCCGCCGCCGAAGCCCGAGCCGCCGGGAGCGTAAGGCCCGACCCAGTAGAAATTCGCGGGGATGAACTGCTCGTTCTGCGCGATCGTGGTGGTGGAAAAACCGCTTGCCGCAAGCGCAAGCGCGGCAATAGTCAGCGCGGTTCGTTTCATGGACATCCTCCTCCTGAGAGTCGTTCCAGATAGCGAAACATTCAGTATAGCCCTTCTATTCCCTCAGTTGACAAGGGGTCCTAGTGCGGAAACGGCCATAGCCGCAGCTTCTCCTTCGCGATCTGCCACAGCCGGGCAAGGCCCTGCGGCTCGACGATCAGGAAAAAAATGATCAGACCACCGAATATGATCAGCTCCAGGTTCGACACCAGCGCGTGCGAGATCTCGATGCCGAAGGCGTGCGAGATCCCGCCCGAGACTATGTTGAGAAAGATGGGGAACAGGGTGATGAAGGCCGCGCCGAGGAAAGAGCCGAGGATCGAGCCGACGCCGCCGATGATGATCATGAACAGCACCCGGAAGCTCAGATCGAGCGTGAACGCCTCGGGCTCCACCGTTCCGAGATAGGTATAGGCATAGAGCGCCCCGGCCACCCCGCAGTAGAACGAGCTGATTGCAAAAGCGAGCAGCTTGGTCTTCATCATCGGAATGCCGATCACCGCGGCGGCCACGTCCATGTCGCGCACCGCCATGAAGGCGCGGCCGGTTTCGCTGCGCATCAGGTTCTTAGCCGCGAGCGCCATCACCGACACTATGGCGAGCGTCAGCACGTACTTCTCCGCAGGCGTGTTTACCGCATAGCCAAGGATCGTGATCTTCTGGGCGGTGATCACGCCCGAGGCGCTGTGGTTGGTGATCCAGCCCCAGCGCTGGATCGCCCACAGCACGAAGAACTGGCAGGCGAGCGTCGCCACCGCGAGATAAAAACCCTTGATGCGCAAGCTCGGCAAGCCGAACACGATCCCGACCGCCGCCGCGCACAGCCCGGCGAGAATGAAGCTGGGAATAATCCCGAGCCAGGGCAGGCGCAGCACGAAGTTGTAGGCCATGAATGCGCCCACCGCCATGAAGGCGGCCGTGCCCAGCGAAAGCTGGCCGGCGTAGCCGGTGAGAATATTCAGGCCGAGCGCGGCCAGAGCGAAAATAAGGAAAGGCGTGAGGATCGCCGACAACCAGTACTGGTCGCCCACGAGCGGCACGGCGACGAAGGCGAACGCGAGGAACAAGATGACGCCGATCCGGTCCTGCAGGATCGGAAAGATCTGCTGGTCCTGGGCGTAGCTCGATTTGAACTGGCCAGCTTCGCGATAGAGCATCGTCAGACCCTGTCTATGATCTTCTCGCCGAACAGCCCCTGCGGCCGCACCAGAAGAAACAGCAGCGCCACCACATAGGCAAACCAGGACTCGATGCCGCCGCCGACCATGGGCCCGACATACACCTCGGCGAGCTTCTCGGTCGCGCCGATGATCAGGCCGCCGAGGATCGCCCCGGGGATGGATTCGAAGCCGCCCAGAATCAGCACCGGCAGCGCCTTCAGCGCGACGAAGGTGAGCGCGTACTGGACGCCGTTTCTCGCGCCCCACAGCAGCCCCGCCACCAGCGCCACGAACCCGGCCACCGACCAGACGATCGCCCAGATGTGCTGCAGCGGAATGCCGACCGCAAGCGCCGCCTGATGGTCGTCGGCCACCGCGCGCAGCGCCCTCCCGATGCGCGTTTTCTGGAAGAACACCGCCAGCACCGCGACCAGGATGCCGGCGACCCCCGCGGCAAACAGATCGAACTGGCTGATATTGATGTTCGCCTTTTCCGACAGCCACTCCATCGGCACATCCGGAATGCCCAGCTCCAGGCCGTGCGGCTGCGAGCCCCAGAAGAGCTGCGACAGGCCTTCGAGGACGAAGGTGAGGCCGATGGTGGCCATGAACAGCGTGATCGGCGGCTGATTGACGAGGGGCCGCAGCACCAGGCGCTCGGTGGCGATCCCGAGCAGTACCATGACGACGAGCGTCGCGACGAGCGCCAGCCAGAACGGCCAGCCGCGCTCGAGCAGCGATACGAAAGTAAGCGCGGCGAAAAACACCATCCCGCCCTGCGCGAAATTGAAGACGCCGGAAGCTTTGTAGATCAGCACGAAGCCGAGCGCGACCAGCGCGTACATCACCCCGGCGAGCAGCCCCCCTGCCAGAACCTCGATGAAGAAGTTCATTTAGTGGGCTACTCCCAGGTAGGCATCGATCACGGCCTGGTTGGCACGCACTTCCGCGGGCGTGCCGTCGGCGATCTTGCGGCCGTAGTCGAGCACCACGACACGGTCGCAGATGTCCATCACCACGCCCATGTCGTGCTCGATCAGCACCAGCGTGGTGCCGAACTGGTCGTTGACATCGAGGACGAAGCGGCACATGTCCTGCTTTTCCTCGACGTTCATCCCGGCCATCGGCTCGTCGAGCAGCAGCAGTGTCGGTTCGGCGGCGAGCGCGCGGCCGAGCTCGACGCGCTTCTGCAGGCCGTAGGGCAGCTTCCCGACCGGCGTCTTGCGGATGTGCTGGATCTCGAGGAAATCGATGATCTCCTCGACCGCGCGGCGGTGCTCCAGCTCCTCGCGCCGCGCCGGCCCGACCCAGACCGCCTGCTGCAGGAAATTGCAGCGCATCTTCAGGTTGCGCCCGGTCATGATGTTGTCGAGCACCGTCATGCCCTTGAAGAGGGCAATGTTCTGGAACGTCCGCGCGATGCCCAGTGCGGCCGCGCTGTGCGAGTCCATGTCGCGGAACTCGCGGCTCCTAAAGCGGATGATTCCCTTCTGCGGGTGGTAGACGCCGTTGATGACGTTGAGCATCGAGCTCTTGCCGGCGCCGTTGGGCCCGATGATCGCCCGCACCTCGTGCTCGCGCACGTCGAAGGACACTTCCTGCAGCGCCTTCACGCCGCCGAACGAGAGGGAGACGCTTTCGACCGATAGAACGACGTCGCCGATATTCCGGGACGCCTGCTCCAGATGAACTTGCGGCGCCGACATCAGGATCGCCGCAATGCCTTCATGCCGCCCGCTTCGCCGCCGCGCGCGCGAAGGTCTTCGCCTCGGCAACCGTCAGGTCCGCGGAGACCATGCCGGTGCGGCCGTCCTCGTAGCTCATCTGGACCTCGATGTGCACTGTCCGGCTGCCGTCGTAGAGCGCCTTCACGAGAGCGTCGTATTTCTCGCCGATGAAGCGCCGGCGCACTTTTCGCGTGCGCGTGAGCTCGCCGTCGTCGGCGTCGAGCTCTTTGTGCAGGATGATGAAGCGGTGAAGCTGCGAGTTGGCGAGCTCGCGATCCTGCGCCAGGTCGGCGTTCACTTTCTCGACGCACTCGCGCACCAGCTGGTGGACCTCGTCGCGCGAGGCAAGATCGACATAGCCCGAGTAGGGCATGTTGCGCCGCTCGGCCCAGTCGCCGACCGCCTCCATGTCGATATTGATGAACGCGCATGCCCGGTCGCGGCGATCGCCGAAGCACACCGCTTCCTTGATGTACGGGAAAAACTTGAGCTTGTTCTCGAGGTACTTGGGCGCGAACAACGTGCCGTCGGTCAGCGCGCCGACATCCTTCGCGCGATCGATGATCTTGAGGTGCCCGTCGGCGTCGATATACCCGGCGTCGCCGGTATGGAACCAGCCCTCCGCGTCTTTCGCCTCCCGCGTCGCCTGCGGGTTTTTGTAGTACTCCTTGAACAACCCCGGCGAGCGGATGAGGAGCTCGCGCTCGGATGTAAATTTCAGCTCCACGCCAGGCACCGCCGGCCCCACGGTGTCGGATTTCACCTTGTCGTTAGGCTGGATGCACACGAAAACGCTGGTTTCGGTCGAGCCGTAGAGCTGCTTGAGATTGATGCCGAGCGAGCGGTAGAAGACGAACAGGTCGGGACCGATCGCCTCGCCCCCGGTATAGGCGATCCGGATGCGGCTCATGCCGAGCACGTTGCGCAGCGGCCCGTATACCAGGAGATCCCCCAGCCAATACAGGGCGCGCTCGACCGCGCCGACTGGCTTTCCTTCCATGATGCGCTCGCCGACTCGCTGCGCCACGCGCATGAAATAGCGATACATCGCGCGCTTGGCTGCGCTCGCGTCCTCCATCCGTACGGAAACCTGGGTGAGGAGCGCTTCGAATACGCGCGGCGGCGCAAAGTAGTAGGTCGGCCCGATCTCGCGCATGTCCGTGGTTACCGTCTCGGCGGACTCCGGACAGCAGATGCTGTAGCCCGCGACGAGCGGCTGCGCATACGAGAAGATGTTCTGCCCGATCCACGCCGGCGGCATGAAGGCGAGCACGACATCGGCGTCCGTGATTCCCTCCCACTCGGCGACCGTCCTCGAGCGCTCGATGAGGTTGGTATTGGTGAGCACCACGCCCTTGGGCACGCCGGTGGTGCCCGAGGTGAAGAACATGGCGGCGGTGTCGGCCCCCGAGCCCTTGGCGATCTCGGCTTCGATGAGCGCGGAATCGCGGCGGTAAGCTTCGCGGCCGAGCCCGAGCAGCTTGTCGTAGCTCGTCAACAGGGGCTGTTTGTAGTTGCGCAGTCCGCGCGGATCGTCGTAGTAGATGTGCTTGAGGCTCGGGCACTGCGGCAGGATCTCGAGCAGCTTGTCCACCTGCTCCTGGTCCTCGGCGATCGAATGGCTTACTTCCGCGTTCTGGATCGGAAACGCCATCTCGGCGGCGGCCGCATCCTGGTAGAGCGGCACCGGGATGGCCCCCAGGCATTGCGCCGCGGCGATGCCCGCGTAAATGCGCGGCCGATTCGCCCCGATCAGAACGATGTGGTCGCCGCGCTTGAGCCCGTGCTCGGCGAGGCCGCAGGCCAGAGCGAGCGCTTCATCGGCGAAGCGCTGCCAGGTCCACGTCTGCCAGATGCCCAGATCCTTCTCGCGGATGGCAGGGCGCGCGCCCCGCACTTGCGCGTGATGCAACAGGAGTTTTGGAAACGTGTCGAGCGTGGCGGGCTGCACAGCCGGTGAATTCTTGCACAAAATCCGATTAGACTCGCGCCATGAGCGGAAAAGAGCACTGGACCGGCAAAGGGGATGTGCGCCTGTTTCTCTGGCAGAAACCCCCTTCAGGCAATCCGAGAAACGGAAAAACCATCCTCTTCGTGCACGGCTCGTCGATGGCCTCGCAGCCGACCTTCGATCTGTCGGTGCCGGGCCGGCCTGACTCCTCGGCAATGGACTGGTTCGCGGCGCGCGGCTTCGATACCTGGTGCCTGGACAACGAAGGCTACGGGCGCTCGGACAAGAAGCGCCCGATCAATTGCGACATCTCGAATGGCGCAGACGATCTTGCTTCAGCTTCACGCTATGTTCTTCAACATTCAAAGAGCGAAAAACTTCATTTATACGGCATCTCCTCCGGAGCGCTGAAGGCCGCTCTATTCACCCAGCGCCACCCGGAACGGGTCGCGCGACTCGCGCTTGACGCTTTTGTCTGGACCGGCGAAGGCAGCCCGACCTTGGCGGACCGGAAGAAGCGCCTGCCCGAGTTCCAGGCGAAAAACCGCCGCCCGATCGACCGGGCGTTCGTGCGCAGCATCTTCAACCGCGACCATCCCGGAACGGCCGATGAAGCCACCGTCGAAGCCTTCGCGACCGCGATCCTCGCGCTCGACGACTCGGTGCCCACCGGCACCTACGTGGACATGTGCTCGAAGCTGCCGCTGGTCGACCCCGCGAAGATCCCGGTGCCCGCGCTGATCCTGCGCGGCGAGTTCGACGGCATCGCCGGCATCGACGATCTGCTCGCCTTCTACCAGCGCCTGCCTCACCCCGACAAGCAGTTCTCGGTTATGGAAGGCATCTCGCACGCGAGCTTCCAGCAGAAGAACTACATGCTGGTGTACCACCTCCTGCACGGCTTCTTCACGCAACCGGAACCCGTTTACCGCGGATGATGCGCTCGCTTTTCCTGTTATTTCTGCTTGCAAGCTTTGAAGTCCTTGCGCAGGCTTATCCATCACGCCCCATTCGCCTGGTGGTCCCGCTCTCCCCGGGCGGCTTTGCCGACACGCCGGCGCGCATGCTCGCGTCGCGGCTCTCGGAGCAGCTCGGCAAGCAGGTCTTCGTCGAGAACAAGCCCGGCGCGGGTGGAACCATAGGTGCGGATTTCGTGGCAAAGGCCGCGCCCGACGGCTATACGCTGGTGATCACGGGAACCACGCATCTGATCAGCTCGCACCTGTACAAGAAGGTGCCCTACGACGCGCTCAAGGACTTCACCCATATCACCATGATGGCCTCGGGGCCGTACGTGCTGGTGGTCAACCCGAAAAAGCTGCCGGTGAGTTCGGTGCGTGAGCTCATCGCAGCGGCGAAGGCGCAGCCCGGAGGGATCGACTACGCGAGCTCGGGTAACGGCAGCTCGCAACATCTGGTCGGCGCCCTGTTTAACTCGATGACGGGCGTCGAGCTCAACCACGTGCCCTACAAGGGCAGCGGCCCGGCGATGCAGGACCTCCTTGCCGCGCAGGTCGGCGTCTCGTTCGCGGGCGTGCCGAACGTGCTTGGCCAGGTCAGGGCCGGCCGCCTCAAGGCGCTCGGCGTCACCACGCCAAAGCGCTGGAGCGAACTTCCAGACGTGCCCACCCTCGCGGAAGCCGGCGTGCCGGGCTATGAAGCGACGCTGTGGCTCAGCATCTCCGGCCCCGCCGGCATGCCGGCGCCGATCGTGCAGCGGCTCTACACCGAGGTCAGCAAAGCTCTGCAGGACCCGGAACTACAGAGCAACTTCCGGGCGGCCGGCGTCGAAGCCACTTCGATGGCCCCGGAAGAACTGAACAGATTCATGCGCACCGAGAACGAAAAGTGGGGCAAGGTGGTGCGCGACACCGGCGCCACTGTGAACTAGTTACATATTGCGCCGGTACTGGCCGCCGACTTCGAAGAGGGCGTGTGTGATCTGGCCGAGCGAGCAGACACGCACTGCGTCCATCAGCACTGCGAACACGTTCTCATTCTTGATGACTGCTTGGCGCAGCCGGTTGAGCATCGCGGGTGCCGTTTTTTCATTGTGTTTTTGAAAAGACCTCAATCTCTTCAGTTGGGATTTCTTCTCCTCGTCCGTCGAGCGGATGAGCTCCAGCTTCTGTGGCGTCGGATCGGCGTGCGGGTTGCGGAAGGTGTTGACGCCGATGATCGGGTAGGAGCCGTCGTGCTTCTTGTGCTCATAGTAAAGCGACTCCTCCTGGATCTTGCCGCGCTGGTAGCCCGTTTCCATCGCGCCCAGCACGCCGCCGCGGCTCGAGATCGCCTCGAACTCCTTGAGCACCGCCTCTTCGACCAGATCGGTCAGCTCGTCGATGATGAACGAGCCCTGGTTGGGATTCTCGTTCTTCGCCACGCCCCATTCGCGGTTGATGATCATCTGGATCGCCATCGCGCGGCGCACCGAATCCTCGGTCGGAGTGGTGATCGCCTCGTCGTAGGCGTTGGTGTGCAGCGAGTTGGTGTTGTCGTAGGTCGAGATCAGCGCCTGCAGCGTGGTGCGGATATCGTTGAAGGCGATCTCTTGCGCGTGCAGCGAGCGGCCCGAGGTCTGCGAGTGGAATTTAAGCTTCTGGCTGCGCTCGGCCGCGCCGTAGCGGCGCTTCATCGCCACCGCCCAGATGCGGCGCGCCACGCGCCCCAGCACCGCGTACTCCGGGTCCATGCCGTATGAGAAGAAGAACGACAGGTTCGGGGCGAAATCGTCGATCGGCATGCCGCGCGCGAGGTAGGCCTCGACAAAGGTGAAGCCGTTGGCGAGCGTGAAGGCGAGCTGCGAGATCGGGTTCGCCCCCGCCTCGGCGATGTGGTAGCCCGAGATCGACACCGAGTAGAAGTTGCGCACCTCGTTCTCGATGAAGTACTGCTGGATGTCGCCCATCACCTTGAGCGAGAACTCGGTGGAGAAAATGCAGGTGTTCTGCCCCTGGTCCTCTTTCAGGATGTCGGCCTGCACTGTCCCGCGGACGGCGGACAGGGTTTCCTTTCTTAGCTGCTTCAGCTCTTTTTCATTCGGTTGACGGGAATTTTGTCTTAAAAACCTCTCGACTTGCTGATCGATCGCGGCATTGAAGAACATCGCGAGGATCGTCGGCGCCGGGCCGTTGATGGTCATCGACACCGAGGTCTGCGGATCGCAGAGATCGAACCCCGAGTAGAGGACCTTCATGTCCTCGAGCGTTGCGATCGACACGCCCGAGTTGCCCACCTTGCCGTAGATGTCGGGCCGCTCGTCGGGGTCGAAGCCGTAGAGCGTCACCGAGTCGAATGCCGTAGACAGCCGCTTGGCGGGCAGATCCTTGGACAGCAGGTGGAAGCGCTTGTTGGTGCGGAACGGATCGCCCTCGCCGGCGAACATGCGCGTCGGATCCTCGTTCTCGCGCTTGAAATGGAACACGCCGGCGGGGAAAGGAAATTTGCCGGGCAGGTTTTCGCGCATGCGCCAGCGCAGCAGCTCGCCGTGGTCCTCGAACCTTTGCAGCGCCACTTTGGGAATCTTGGTGCCCGAGAGCGAAACGGGCTTCAGCGCGCTGCGGAT
>WNFM01009314.1_pt2 | contig 20419 bp, 13 predicted proteins | sample 5400271 | NCBI WGS metagenome assembly WNFM01 (sample SAMN13153352, study PRJNA577476) | soil metagenome | isolation source: 60 cm saprolite on Douglas fir-dominated hillslope | place: USA:California | collected 2013-09-17
TCAGAATTGATCTGCTGCTTATATCCTGATTGTGGAATGTCCGATTGAGTCGAGCGCACCTCAAGTCCGGCTGCGGTGTTGTATATTTCGCAAGTCCGAAATAAGCGCTGCAACATGTATGGACCCCAAGCACAAAGGCCGGTGAATCCTGGTTGAACCAATCGAGTGAATCCATGACGATGGATCCGGATTCGCCGACCGTGGTATCTACAGTATCCAGAATGATGCCCAGGTCATCGTCGCATTTGTCTTCGGTGATGATGCCATCCAGCATTGCCACTTTTACATCGCTATATTCTTTTTCATATGGCTGATACATCTCACTCGTCGTTTCATCGATTGGGTGCAAGAGGTCACCATATCCAATGAGGACACCAATCCTCCAAAAATCGTTATTTGCCCTCGCAAGATCACGAATGGTTCCAGAAAACAGAGGGCGTGGCAGCGGGAGCTGCCCCTTAGTCGAATCAACTTCCAGTAATGCGATATCTAGACCATCGTGCGAAGAGCACTTGGACAGCGCTTTAACCGGGAAATCATCCAGGTCATTTGCTGGAACATCCGTAGGCGTAAAGTTAACAAACAACTCCTCATGGCTGTCTTTGAGTTTATCCTGATCCAGCTCTGGAATGCCGTTGACGTTCTTCAGAAAGGGCGCAACCACATGGCAGGACGTCGCAAATGTCTTCTTGCCAACCATGAATCCTGTGCCCCACAGCTCGACCCGTTTGCATGCGTAGAGTTCTTTGCCTTTGTCAGCTTGATTTTTGCTTTTGTCAGTTGATTTTTTGCATTTCTCGGCTAGTTCTTTGGACTTCTTGACTTCCTCTTCGCTCAGATAGAGATAGTAAATTGACCGCAGTTTGAGACGGCCTACAGATTTAGCAAAGTCGATTACCTTGTCCCGTGCTGGCAGCTCTGCTTTCTTGCGTGGATCCGGAGTCCCAGAGCTGGCGTAAAGCGAAGGGTCGCAGTAGGAGGGGAGAGGAGGAGGATAAGCAAGTATATATGGATCATCTTTTACTATTTCGTACGGCGGCATCTTGCAATTCGTCTGGTAACTCACCACATTAATAAATTCATGATCCGAGTGTTCAAAGGGCATACGTATGCGTTGACCATCCACATAAGGAAGACCGAAGACATCGCTTATTTGAGGAATCGCCGGCAGAAAGTTGAGCCCCAGGTTTTGTTTCTCGATTTCCGTCTGATTTTTCGCAGACGTGTCCGTCAGGTTCAGTGCAGCCAGCTGTAGCTGAAGAGCGTCGAACTGCTTTTTGAAGTCTTTAAACCCATCTCCATAATTGATAAGCGTTCTCTTCACGCAAGCATCGTCGGGATCCGTACTCCCAAGAGTCACGACCAAAACAGCGGCTAGAAGCGCAAACCTCCACCATTTCATAACTCTTCCTCCGTCAATCTCCGTTAGAAAAATCTGCCGGGCCGTTACCGCAACATTGCTGTGCTGCAATTGGTCGGATACGAGCCTTCGCCGGCGCTCGACCATTCAGAAAGACCCTGCTCTTCCTCGGGCGACAAGCCGTACACGCCGGTATTAGGGTCAAGAGGAGAGGTCTTATTGGTATTGAGTTTCAATTGCAGCGGCGCGAACATTTCCGATAGCTTCGCGTAAGCCTTCTGGGCATGGTTGTAAGTCATTCGTTGCAACGGCTCTGCCCAGATGTGGAGGCTTACTGTGCCCGTTTCAGGGCGAACATACGGGTCCCATTCGGTGCCCACAAGTTCAAGCTTTTCGACACGGGGAACGGAATAGCTCAGCACCTGGCAGAGTGAGAGACGATTGATGGTGTAAACGGAGATGTTCTTGGTTTTGTCACAATAATAGGTATTGTCATCATGACCCACCGTTCTTATGAGCTGGATGGTTTCGGGAAAGGGTAACTCAATGACAAACACACTATACTGCGGCCGAAAGACATGGCAGTAAGTGGAGTTAATTCCAATGTTGTATGTTGCATCGAAGTACGGAGCGGCTGATAGGTGCGAAACCCCACGTAAACGGTATATCTTTTCCGGGTGTAAGTGTTGCAGCCCCTTGGCATCGAAATTTCCGGCCCTATAGATGTGATCGTCCACGAACGGGGTGTACAGTTCCAGGCCCAGATTCGTGAAGTTCAGAACAAACAGCCCGTGGAGGATGACGTTGAGTGTAATTCGCTTTTCGGCCCTGTGGCAGCAACCAATCATTGCTGGCAGGAAAGAACTCGCAGCCGCTGCCGCTGACATCCGGGCGACTTGCTTTAACACGCTGCGTCTGCTCAGATTTTCCATAAGCCTCTCACAAAAGGGAAAAATTTCCTGGTACCTAGGCCCGGCCGAATGCAGCAAAGGCCGCCCAATAATACGGATGTCGGGTTTCTTGGCCGGTTCTCATCGCTGACTCAGTAGCCTCCATCGCAAAAGAAACCGGCTGCCCCGACAACAAGGCCGCATAGAAACGTGCCATGAACTGACCGGTAGCATTGGAATTTACGTTCCAACGGCTGCCCACCGCGGTGGGAACACCTGCCAGCAGAAGCGAGCGCACGAGTTCACCATGTATTTCCTTGCGTCCGCGATAGCTTCTGCCGGTTGAACAAGCAGACAAGACAACGAGTTTGGCATGCTTTAACAATTTGGCGTTCACCCGTGCCGCATCCCAAATTTCGGTATCCGTTTCCCCGCTATTGCCGGATTTGAACATCAGAAGCCCTTCTTTTCGCGCGCTGGAGATGGCGTGACCGGCAAAGTGCACTGCCTCGGCCTGGGGCAGGGCAGACTCCATGGCATCCACTGTGGCCCTGTGCTCCTTCAGGAGGTTGGCGTGAGGAAATAACCCGGCCACATCTTCAGCTTCCTGGACAACGTCAAATGCGGGATCAAGTGTTGAGTTTGGGCCGGCGAAGTTGGCCGTGGAACCGACCACTAGCACGCGGCTGTCGCGTGAAAGCGAACCAGGACGTTCCACATCATGCGCGTACAGCAGCCCCGGAGAATAAACGACCCGGTAGGTCTCCCCGAAATATCGACCGTCGTCAGCAACCAGAGCTTCAAAAGGCAGATCGCCGATAACTTCATCCGGCTCTATGATGATGGTTCGTTCTGCAACCAACCGATTCGCGACCGGGCGCAGCAGGATATCAAATAGGCTTCGACCTCTCGTCTGCAAGCGAACCAGGTCTGATTTAGGATCGCTGCACATTTCAAAAAAATAGGTTGCGAGATCGGCCAGGTCTCCGGAATCGATCTTGACCAGTTGCACATCTATTCCCCGATCATCGAACGTCCAGATAGCCAGACCTTCCGGCAAAATGGAATATGAGATCACGGTTTGGTCTTTGAGATTTCCCATCCGTTTCTCTAGCTCGGTAGTGCTCCACAGTGAGCGCAACGATTCCGCGGCCACCAAGGTTCTCCCGAGCAGCGCGGAGCGATACCATTCCCAGGTTGCCAAGGCCTTGTGTCTGTCTCCCTTCGTGAGTTCCAACTGAATCAAAGACCGGTAAAGCCCGGAGTTTTCCTGGGTCCACGAGTAACGTGAGGAAGAACTCGCAAGCCCACTGAGATGGGAGTCAGCGCTTTCAATTGCCCGCTGGAACGCCTGCTCTGCATCGTCAACTCTTCCCTGCTTCTCCAATAACTCGCCGTAGGCTTTGTAGAAGGCCCGCGACACGGTGAAGCTGTCCACTTGAGTGGCTTCCTCGCGAATTGAATTAAGACGTTGTTCGGCCTGCACAATCTTCCCTTCCCGCAAGTCGATCTCGGCAAGACCTGTTTGGGCGTAGATACGGTAGGCCTCCATGCCCGGCTTCGCTGAAAGGGGTTCAAGCAATATGGCCGATCTTTGCAGCTGTTCCGTTGCAAGAGACAATTTTCCGTTACGGGCTGCGATGCCGGCTAAATGCTGCCGAGTCATCGCCTCAAGGGTCCGGTCGCCTGCCAGCGAACTCATCAGCACGCTTTCCTGAGCAAGCGCTACCGCTAGGTCCAGATTATTTGTATTTTCCGCCGCATAAGTGAGGTCATCGTAGAATTGCTGCGCTCGCCGAGCGGGCGAGAAACGATCCTGCCAATAACCGGAGAGTCCGTCCTGATCCTGTTTCCATGCCGAGAGAATTTGTCCTTCGTCGGTTTCCACCGAGGCAGCGATGCCAATACTTCTCAAGAAGGCGACCGGAAATCGCCCCTTCTTCGAATCCTTGAGCGCTCGCGATGCATACGCCCGCGCAAGATCAAACTGCCCCATCATCAGATAGCAGGAGCAAGAATCGACATCAAACTGCGCTCGAATCCAACTGTAGCTCCGGTTTGCAAGTTCTGCCGCCAGCATCTTGGCCTTCCCGAGACATCGCGTTCCCTGCTGGGCGTTGCGCAAGGCATGGATTTGTTCCCATTCAGCGCGCAATTTGCCGGCGTGATTCCCGGTTGCTGTAAAGAACCGGGCAGCTCTTTCCGCTTCAGCGTAAGCTTCCGTGGCGTTTCCTCTCCCCGCATTCAGGACCGCTTGGCCCAAGGCATTGATGCCGGCAACCGATCCCGGCGAATCATCTGCGGCCGCAAGGAATTCGTCGAGCCATCGATCATCGTGGCGTGCTCGTAATAACGCTCCCAATGCTTGCAAACCTCCCCAGGCTCTGGTGCGAACTTCTGGGTTTGAGTTTCGAGAGAACGCCTGCGACAGCCAGTCTTGTATAGCGATCTCCTGGTAGTCTTCAATTCGCCGGTCTAGCTCAACCGCACTGGCCGGAACGTTGGCTAATGCTGCAAACGTGGGCGCATCAACCAAGAGCTCCTTGACCGCCTGTTCGTGGTCTTTCACCAGATTCTCCAACTTGTGCAATCGCTCACGCGCCTCATCTGCCCAGTCGCCCGTCGGGTCGAGGAGCAAGTAATGGTGAAGGTCATCTATTGCTTTGTCGGGAATCGAGGACTCTTGATAAAGAATGGCCCGGTTGAACAGGGCAACCCGATCATCGGGATTCAGCTTGAGAACCTTGCCCAAATCGTCTATGGCTTCACCGTAATAAAAACTTGCTTGCGAACCATCCCGTTTGGCCCGCTGGTAAAGCGCGGTGGCCTTATCAATGCGCAATCCTGGATCGTTGGGCTTGAGCATCAACGCGTCATCAAGCTCCTGAATTGCCTTCTCATAGCTCCATTCAAGCAAATGCGCACGGGCCTGCGCCTGAAGCCAGGCTGCATCCTCCGGATGCTTGGCTAATTCAGTTTTGATAATGCCTTGGGCCGTGTAAAACTGCGCCGGCAAGTCCCTCTTGCCGCCACCCCGTTCCACCCTCATCGGCCCATATTTTGCTCCTGGCATTCTCAACTCAATCGTTCTCTGTTCCGTGTAGGCCTGGGCCAGCAGTTGGTTGACGTCGGGCTCCCGGGTCAAACGGATTCCCAGCCAGACGGCTGCGGCCACGATCGCCAAGCCAGCGCCTGCCCAGACGAGCTTTGGCCACCAGGCAAAACCGACTTTGCGTTTGGTCGGCCTCGGCGACTTGTCCCTTCCGTCTGACAAAACTGCCGACCCGGCGCCGACGGGCGACGCCGCCGCTTTCCGGCTTGCCTCGGCCAGTTTGATTGCCATTTCGCGCTGCCAGTCTGGCGAAGCACTGGGCAATTTCTGCAAGGCGTCTTGTTCTTCGGCGGTCACGGCTTGTGTCAGGTCTTCCATGGGTTGCTTTAAGAGGAGCCCACACCAATCGCACTGGGCTGCGTGCGTTACATAGGGGCCCATTTCTTCCTGGGCCATCACGCCCGCCGCCAGACGCACCCATGCGTCGTCCGCCGGACACTCGCTCCCGCGTGTTGGCGGCTTCGATGACCCTTGGTTCGTTCCCAGGGCCCTTAGCGCCGAATCGATCTTGTTGAGCTTCTCCGCCACGGACTGGCAAACCGCACACCCGCTAAGGTGCTGTTGTGCCTGCTGCGCTGATGCGCGGTTGGCGTTTCCTTTCGAGTCGGCCGTCTCAAAGAGCAACTGCTCGAATTCCTGCGGAGTAAGGTGCTCATCCGCAGGTCGCATGGCTGCCCTTCTCTCCTATACAACGTATCGCGCTTCCGGATACCTTCAAGTCCCTGTCTCCCTTTTCTGCCGGACCCTTGCGTGCTCCACCAGGTTGACCCGTACCTGGCGGGTCAGGCGAAAAATGATACTCTCCACACCCTTGGTCGTCAGCTGGTAACACCTGATGGCAGCGATGGCATTGGCTGTATAGCCTTGCCGGTAGTAAAGCCAGAAAATCTCCCGGTCACGGGCGCCGGAAGCCGATGACGCGTCGGTCAATACCTTGTCAATCTCATGGAGCAGGATTTCACGTTCGATTTCCGATGCTCCGGCGGACCGGCTGTCTGGGACCGTCGATTCTATGGCTGTGAGATCGCTTTCGGCGACGCCCGAGCCTCGCTTGCTTGATCGGCGCGCCCGGAAATAGTCGTGCGTGACGTTGGCAGCCGTGACTTTCAGCATGCCAAAGAACGCGTCTGGATGGTGGGGTTGGAACTCGCGCAATAAGCGGCAGTTGTCGGCGCAGACCTTGACGTAGGTTTCCTGGATCAGATCGTCAACGATTGTGCTGCTGTTTTCCCCGTAACGGCGGGCGATGCGCAAAACTACGGTCCCAATCAGCTTCTGAAATCGGCGCACAAACTCTTCCCAGGCCTCGGCATTTCCCAACTCGGCACAGGCGCACACCAACTCTTCAGGGGACAATGAGGAGTAGTACATGGTGGAAGTGGCGGAGAAAGTTATATCAAGCTTCAGAAGCGAAAGCTACAGCAAATAAAGGAATTGTGACCGATCTTACCCGATCTCCCCGGTGCGTCGCACACAGATTTGGAAATCTTAAAATCCTCTCATCACGATAGAAAGTTTGGCCACTGCACCGATTAGGTTGCTGCTCTCATAGCGACTTGGCAAAGTGCCTGCAGGATTCTTAGGCAAACATCCGGTTTTCGAGAGATTCCACCTGAGTCGGCCTCCGCCTTTTATCGGATTGCCGGTTTGCTGTATCCTCCTCTGTCGTTCCAAGGAGCATTCGTGCATCTATTTCTGCGGCTCGTCAGACGGTTAAACATTATTGCTGTCATGGTTTCCTTCGCCGCTGTTTTTGCTGCTCAAGCGAGGCCCCAAGCGGCGGGTGGGCCAGCGCCACAGACTAACGCGGGCAACTTGCACAAAGCGCGCTTGGACGCTCAGATTAACCACCAGCAAGCGGGCCTGCTTCCATCCGTTTCCCCAGATCTTATTGCTTCCCTCCACTGGCGCTCCATCGGCCCCTATCGTGGCGGACGCACGCGGGCTGTCGCCGGAGTGCCCGGCCAGCCGAATGTTTTTTATATCGGCGTGTGCAATGGCGGGGTGTGGAAGACCACGGACTACGGCGCCACGTGGACCCCGATCTTTGACGATCAGCCTACAGGGTCGATCGGGGCGATTGCGGTGGCGGCGTCGGACCCCAACATTGTCTATGTCGGCAGCGGTGAGGGGCTGCACCGGCCGGATTTATCGGTGGGTGACGGGATTTACAAGTCGACCGACGCCGGTAAGACCTGGACGCACCTGGGCCTGAGAGACGGCCAGCAGATTCCGCAGCTCGCGGTCGATCCCCACGATGCCAACAAGGTATTTGCGGCGGTGGCGGGGCATCCGTACGGGCCCAACAAGGAGCGCGGCGTTTATCGCTCGACCGACGGCGGCCAGAACTTCCAGAAAGTCCTGCCCACGGGCGACGCTGGAAAGCACGATAGTGCAAAAAGCGACGGCGGGAAAGGTGAAGGCGGAACGGGTGCGGCTGGAAAAGGGGACAGTGAAAAAGGCGGCAATCGAAAGGACGAAGATGGGAAAGCCGAAGCTGCACAAGGCGGAACTGGCACAGGCGACGACGAAAACGTCGGCGCGTCTGATGTGTTGATTGATCCGGCAAATCCGGAGATCGTTTACGCCACGCTGTGGGAGGCGCGCGAAGGGCCGTGGGAAAACGGCGCGTGGAACGGCGCAGGTGGCGGCATCTTCAAATCCCTGGATGGCGGCCTGACTTTTCAGCAGCTCGCGGGCGGCCTGCCCAAAGATGTAATTCAGGCGCACATCGCGATTGCGGAGAGCAATCCTAAGCGGCTGATCGCTTCGGTTGCGGCGAAGCCAGCCAGCGTCGGGCTCTATCGTTCTGACGACGCGGGTGCGACGTGGACGCAGATCACCACGGACCCGCGTCCGGCGGGAAGGATTGGAGGCGGCGATCTTTCAGTCCCGCGCTTCAACCCCAAAGATCAGGACATGATTATTGTCACCAGCACGGTCACGTGGAAATCGACCGATGGCGGCAAGACGTGGAGCGGCTTCCGCGGCGCGCCGGGCGGCGACGACTACCAGAACGTCTGGATCAATCCCAGCAATCCGCAGGTCATTATTCTTGCCAGCGATCAGGGGGCCATCGTTACGGTAAACGGCGGCGAGACGTGGAGCTCATGGTATAACCAGCCCACGGCGCAGATGTATCACGTGAACGCCGATAACGCTTTCCCGTACCGCGTTTGCAGCGGGCAGCAGGAGAGCGGTTCGGCGTGCATTTCCAGCCGCGGGAATGATGGCGAGATCACCATGCGCGAATGGCATCCGGTGGCAGCGGAGGAATACGGCTATGTGGTGCCGGACCCGCTTGATCCCGACCTAGTTTATGGCGGCAAGCTGTCACGGTATGATCGCCGCACCAATCAGGCGCAGAATATCGCACCCAAGGCGTTCCGCGCACCCGATTACCGCATGCTGCGCACCGAGCCCATAGTTTTTTCTCCAGTCAACCCGCACATTCTTTACTTCGCCACCAACACGCTGTGGAAGACCGCGAACGGCGGGCAGAGCTGGCAGCAGATTTCGCCGGACCTGACGCGCGCGACGTTTGAAGTTCCGGCGAGTGTGGGCAAATATCGCAACGAAGAAACGGCCAAGCCAATCCAGCGAGGCGTGATTTACGCGGTTGCGCCTTCGCCACTGGACATCAACCGCATTTGGGCCGGGACGGATGACGGCCGCATCCATGTCACTACCGATGGCGGCACGCACTGGAATGAGATCACGCCGCCAAACATGACGCCATTCCAAAAAGTGTCGGTGATAGAAGCGAGCCATTTTGACGCGCAGACAGCTTATGCTGCCATCAACACGCTGCGGCTCGACGACTTGCGCCCGCATATCCTGCGCACGCGCGACTCAGGCAAGAGCTGGACGGAGATCGTCAACGGTATTCCCACGAATGAGAACGTCAACGCAGTGCGTGAAGACCCTGTGCGCCGCGCAATGCTCTTCGCCGCAACGGAGCGCGCGGTCTATGTATCATTTGACGATGGCGACCACTGGCAGTCGCTCCGGCTGAACATGGCGGCAAGCTCTGTGCGTGACGTCATTATTAAGGATGACGATCTGGTGGCCGCCACACATGGCCGCGGCTTCTGGATCATGGATGACATCACGCCGCTGCGCCAGGTGGATCAGAAAGCTACGTCAACGGAGGCGTTTCTCTTCAAGCCGCAGACCGCAATCCGCGTTCGCTGGGACATGAACACAGACACGCCGTTGCCGCCGGACTTCCCTGCCGGTGAAAACCCGCCAGACGGCGCGGTGATCGATTACTACCTGCAATCGGCATCTTCAAGTCCGGTCACGCTGGAGATCAAAGACGCGGCCGGCAAGACCGTCCGGAAATATTCGAGCGCGGACAAGCCTGAACCGGCCGACCCGATGCTCAACATTCCTGCATATTGGGTGCGTCCGCCGCAGACTCTCTCGGCGGCAGCCGGGGCACATCGTTTTCTGTGGGACATGCATTTTCCGAACGTGCCGGGCGTGGAGGCTGAGTATCCGATCGCGGCAATTCCGCACAACACAGCGCCACAGCCCAGCGGGCCATGGGCCATGCCGGGCCAGTACACGGTTCTCCTGACGGCGAACGGCAAGACATATTCTCAGCCGCTTACCATCAAGATGGATCCGCGCGTCAAGACGCCGCTGGTAGGCTTGCAGCAGCAATTCAAGTTGTCCAACGATCTGTATGTCCAGTTGTTTACGCTGTCGCCCGCGGTAGAGCAACTTACCGGACTGCGCAAGCAGTTGAAAGAGATGCAGCCACGCGCGACCGGAGAGATACTGGCCGCGATCAACGCTTTTGACCAGAAACTGCAAGCCCTGGGCGGTGGCGCCGCTCGCAGGCCCGGCACGGGTACGGAGCCGCCAACCCTGGGCGGGATGAAGACGCGGTTTCTCGCGTTGTTCGGCGTGTTGCAGGAAGCCGACGTAACTCCGAGCACACAGGCCGCGGCGGCAGTCGCAGACTTGCAGAAACAACTGCCGCCGCTGATGCAGCGGTGGGATGCAATCAAGTCGCAAGACCTCCCTGCGCTGAATAAACAACTTAAAGACGCAAGCTTACCGGAGCTGAAAGTGGAAGCCGCGATCAATGCGCCCATGGCAACTGTTTCATCGAAGGACGAGGATTAAGACAGTCGCGCTGGCCGATACGCCCGCGGCGCGAGCGCCACGGCACAGGTGAAAGCAATCCTAAGGGGAGCGTTGGTTTCGGGAGAAAAAGAAATGGCTGCGGACTGAGACGTCAAACGTGGATCCACGGGTTGACGACAGACTTGGTTAGCCTACGGAAGTCCGTGATGTTTCGAGTCACCACAGTCAAATGATGGAACTCCGCAGTGACAGCCAGGAATGCATCCATTGTGTTTGCCAGCCGACCCTCCCTGTCTGCGCGAGCTACGGCTTTGCCCCACGCATCGCCTATCGCGGCATCGATCGAGAGGATGCGGCCTTCAAACCGGCTCGGCAATTCGTGTTCCAGCCACTTTTCAAGTCTGGCTTTGCGTGCGCCAACAGGCAGCCGCTCGACGCCATAACGCAGTTCGGCAAGCGTAACTACACTGATGAACGTGCGATCTTCGTCGACGGACGCACACCAGGCGACGACTCCGGGATCAGGCCGTGGTTTTACCCATTCCGATACCACGTTGGTATCTAAAAGAAAGCTCATAGGTCGATCTTGCGGACACGTTCACGACGGCGAACTTTGAGCCTGGAGGCACGTAGGGGAGATGCCGCAAAGAATTCGGCCAGATTTCCCTGGCGCCTGGTTTTTCTTTCCCACTCATCAGCCGCAACTACGACCACAGTCTTGCGTCCGTTTCTCGTAATGGTCTGCGGCCCCGTAGTTTCAGCGCGAGCAATCACTTCACTTAGCTTTGCCTTTGCCTCAGCCACGGTCCAGGTTTCAGCAGACATGGATTGCCTCCCCAGCTAGCTCGGATAGTCATTATGGTCATGATAGTCATTTTTGAGGAGGACGGCAAGGATAAATTCGGCAACCATTCCAGCTTTCGTTTTTCCCGATCATCAACCGCTCTCCTTGGTCCTCCCAATCAGCCGTTTCGCCTTCCTGAACACATCGAGAAACATCTTCTCCGTCAATTTGCCGGTCAGCGTGTTTTGCAATGAGGGATGGTAGGAGCACAGCAGCGTGCGGCCGTTGGGCAGTTTATAGGTCTCTCCGTGGCCGAAGACATATCCGCTCTTCGATTGGAGATCGCCGCGGCGCTTCAGGTAGTTCAGATATGCGTCAAAGGCGATCTTGCCCAGAACCACCACCACTTTGACGTTGGTCAGCGCGGCAAATTCGCGGTCAAGATAGCCGGCGCAGTTGGCAATCTCTTCCGGCGAGGGCTTGTTTTCCGGCGGAGCGCAACGGACCGCAGCGGTAATGTAGGCGTCCAGCAGGCGGAGACCGTCTTCACGGTGAGTAGCGGTGGGCTGGGAGGCAAACCCCGCTTTGTGCAGCACGGGATAGAGAAAATTGCCGGAGCCATCGCCGGTAAAGGGACGGCCGGTGCGGTTTGATCCGTGGGCGCCGGGCGCCAGGCCCAAAATCAGCAGACGCGCGCTGGGATCGCCAAAACCTGGAACTGGCCTGGCCCAATAGTCCCAGGTGAGGTAGGCGCGGCGCTTTTCTTTGCCAACCTTTTGGCAATGGGCGATCAGGCGCTGGCAGCGGGTACAGGCAATGATCTCCCGGTTGAGCTCAAGTAGGCCGGGCTGGGCAGGACGGATTTCAGCCAGAACGGGCTGGCGCGTGGCGGCGGACATCCATCAAAGTTTAGCAGCAGGCAGTTCGTCAGAAGGCCCAATTGCACACGGTTTATGGTCGCGCTGCATGATGCTTGCCAGGGCATCCAGAAAAGCTTCCGGGCCGTCAAGCGGGTTCACGTGCAGTTCAGAGAGATCGTCTGCAGGCTGGTCATAGGGATCCAACACCACCGAGGGAACGTGACGGTTATGTCCTTCCGAGCAAACGCGGCGGCGGTCAATTACAGAAACGGAGTTGGCAATCACAATGGCACAGACATGGCGGGCGCGGAGGATTTTGAGCGCAGAATCAACGGTAGACACCGGTATGACTCCGTATCCCGCGTGGGCCAGAACGGCGTTGCGGATAGGAGCCAACACCCTTTCTGCGGAAATAGAAAGGACTGCTGGGCGCATATTGTGTTCCGTCGACTAATACTTTCATTAGAGCTTTGTTGCTCAAAGTATTCTCCTCCGGGAGAGCGAAAGCAAGTAAAAAATCGTTTAGTTCCTGGGACGAGCGGGAACTCACAAATTGGCACGGGCTAAGCCACAGGCCTCCCCACCGCGCCTAATTCCGTGCCTGGCAACACCTGGTTGGGCTTCATCCAATACGCCATGATCGCTCCAAACAATAATAGGCCGATGCTCCCCAGGAACGGCAGGTCCCAATTACCTGTCTTCTGAATAACGTACCCTGCCACTAACGGTGATACTGCGGCCGCCAGCGCCGACCCGATATTCATCAACCCGCTCGCCGTCCCGGAGAACCGAGGGGCAATATCCATGGGGATCGCCCAGAACGGGCCAATGGTAAATTCGGCAAAGAAGAACGCCGCGCTCAGGCAGAGGGCCACCGTATTCAAGTCATGCGAGCGCAGCACCGGAACCATGAAAGCCAGTGACAGCAGGAAGCCGGCGATGACCAGGTTCCGCCGCGCCTTGTTGCGGTCTCCAGTCCTTTTCAGAATCAGGTCGCTCACCCATCCGCCAGCCGCGTCCCCCACCACACCCAGCAGGTACACGCCGCTGGCAAACAGCGCCGAACTCTTCAGGTTGAGTTTGTAGCCGTGCATGAAGAAAGAAGGCAGCCAGGTCAAATAGAGCCACAGCGTCCAGCCGTAGCAGAAATAAACCAGCGTCACCGGCGCCATCCGCACCACCAGCTTGCCCCAGGGGATAGGATCTTTCTTTCTGTCCCTTTTTGCAGCGTAGTTAGGAAGGACCGCCAGCTCCCGCTGCGTGATGCCGCGGTGCGTAGCGGGATCGTCGCGGAAATAGAACCACCACACCAGCGACCATAGCAAGCTGACTCCGCCCAAAACCACAAACGACACTCGCCATGAACTGATCTTGATGAGCCAGGCCACCAGACCCGGAGTAAAGAAGTTCCCCAACCTGGCGAACGCGTGCGTAATGCCCTGGGCGAAGCCGCGTTTCTCCGCGGGCATCCAGTCCGCAAGCGCTCGCGTGGCCGTGGGAAAGGTCGCGCCCTCTCCCAGCCCGAGCAGGATGCGGCACAGGATCAGCGCAGTCAAGCCGCCGACCAACCCGGTCAGCATGGTGGCGCCGGCCCAGATTGCCCCGCAAACGGTCAACGTAAGACGGGCCCCAAAGCGGTCACTCAGCCATCCTCCCCAGACCTGCAATGCCAGGTAGGCCCAGCCAAAGGCGGAGAACACCCAGCCCAGTTCCACGGTGCTGAGATGCAGGTCCTTTTGAAAGACCGGGCCGGCGGTGTTCACGTTGATCCGATCAATGTATGTGAGCCCATACATCAGGCAGACCATCAGCAGGACCATGTTGGTGGAGGAAAACATTCTTGCAACCAGTGGAACCGGTTGCGGGGCGGAAGCGAGGTCAGGGTGGGATGCGGCCATGGATATTCTCGCCGCAAGTTTTATCAGGAAAGCGCGTCTGAGGCAATGATCTTCTTTGGCAGAGCCTTGTGGAGAAAAATACCGCGGATGGACGCGGATCAGGATTGCGGCGAGGGCAGCGACACAAATAGCACACTGGTGGCGGTCGGGGCGAGGAGTTCGAAAGCACGCCGACCGTTACAACCGTTACGGCGCAGTCGCGGGCGTGGCGATGTCCACGGCCACACGCCACTTTTTGTCCTTGTCTTTCTTCCACACCGTGGTGTAACTGCCGGAGAGCGGAGTATTGCCCTGGCTACCCTGGAATGTTCCCCGGGTATAGCCGAGTGCGCCATCCTTTGACACCTCGACCGATTCCGCGGTCCAGGTGAGCTTGAAGTTGGGATCGGAGAGCAGCTTTGACCAGAGGGCCCGCATAGCGTCTTTGCCGTGGATCCACTTGCCGTCGAGACCGGATGCATAAACGTCGTCGCCGATGAAGCTCATGAACTGGTCCACGTTCTTAGACTCGGCGGCTTTCGACCACCCCTGATCGGCGTTCTTCAAGTCGGTTACTGGATCAGCCGCCAGCGCCAGAAAAGTTGCAAATATCAGGAACAGTGATGCCGTGATCAGCTTACGCATAGATTCGCCTCCACGGCGGGAATTATAGATGAGTTGAGAGATCGCCGTGATCGCACGTGATCGGAAGAGCAAATTTTCACTACGGAGATGAGAATCGGGAGATCGGGGAAACGACTCTCACCCTGTGCTCTGAGCGCAGAGCCTTAGGCTACGTCGCCGCAGTTGAAGCCCGTGCTGCCTTCGCGTATTCTGCTGGGTTGCGATCCGCACCGAAAAGGACACTTATGAATACGCCGGAAATCCGCCAGGAACTTGATTCCCGAATCGCCAGGTACGACCTGTTGACGCATCCGTTTTATCGCGCATGGGCCATGGGCGAGCTTACGCGGGAAGATCTTCGCAGCTACGCCATCGAGTACTTTCACCACGTTGCCGCATTTCCGGATTACCTCGAGATGTTTGAGTCGCGCCCGGAACTCAGCGGCGAACTGGCGCAGGCCGTGGCGGAGAACCGGGCCGGAGAGGTCGGCCACGCCGAGTTGTGGCTGGATTTTGCCGAAGGCATGGGAGCGGACCGCGCCATGGTGGCCGGCGGACAGCCTCTCAGGGAGATTCAGGAGTTGATTGACACCTTCCAGAGCATCGCGCGCGAAGGCACGGCCGCGGAGGCGCTGGCCGCTTTTTACGCCTACGAATCGCAGGTGCCGCGCATTGCCGCGGAGAAGGCCCGAGGCCTGAAGGAAATGTACAGCGCTGACGCCAAAACCTGCGGCTACTTTACTCTCCATCAGACGGCCGACGTACACCACGCGCGCGTGTGGAATGAGCAACTGGAAAAGCAGGTGCGCGCTGGCGATGACGACAGCCGGATAAGGGCGCTCGAAGCCGGCGAGAGGATTGCCGTGGCGCTATGGCGCGCTCTGGATGGCATTGAGCGCGAAAGATTGGCGAGACGGGCGAATTAGAACGGTTTGGATCCCACGCTGCGCTGCGAGCGCGAGAAACCAGGGTGCGCTCGGCACAAAGGATTGGGCACCCTGCGAACGGCTCACTTTTTGCGCACGTTCAGGATCCTCTCTTGAGCGCACGCTCCTTCAGCATCACGAAGAACACTGGAACAAGAATAAGAACGTGAATGGTCGAGGTAATCATCCCGCCCACGATAGGCGCGGCGATTGGTTTCATCACGTCAGAGCCGATGCCGCCTTCCCAGAGGATCGGGACCAGGCTGGCGAGTACCGCTGTGACCGTCATGAGCTTCGGGCGCAGCCTCTGAACTGCGCCTTCAATTGCAGCCGCTTCCACGTCAGCTTTTGTCAAGACAGGAACGGCGTGCAGCTTGCGCTCAAGCGCTTCGTGAAGATAGACCACCATCACGACCCCGGTTTCCACGGCAATTCCAAATAGAGCGATATAGCCAACCCAGACGGCCACGCTGAAGTTGTAGCCAAGCAGCCATTGCAGCAGCAGGCCGCCGGTCATGGCGTAAGCGGTGGGAAAAATCAGGACTAGTGCTTCCGTGACGGACTTGAAGATCATGTAAAGCAAGAGAAAGATGACGAAGAACACAACCGGTAAAATGAGCTTGAGTCTCTGTTTCGCCCTCAACTCGAACTCATATTCGCCAGACCACTGGTAAGTGTAACCAGCCGGCAGCTTCATCTTTTGGCGCAGCAGATCATTCGCGTGGTTCACAAAGCTGCCGTAGTCTCTCGTGTTCAGGTCAACATAGACGTAGCTGGTGAGAGTTCCATCCTCGTCGCGGATCATGGCCGGCCCGCGAGAGAATGAAATCCTTGCTACCTGCTCAAGGGGGACCTGCGCACCCGCGGGAGTTCCAATCAACACGCGGCGAAGCTCATCCGGATTATCGCGGAAGTCGCGGTCGTAACGAACATTGATCGGGTATCTCTCGCGCCCTTCAACATTCTCGGCGATATTGGCTCCCCCAATGCCCGACGCTACCGCCCGTTGCACGTCTTCCACCGTTAGACCGTAACGGGCTGCCTCTGGACGGTTCACTTCCACATTGATATAGAAGCCTTGCGATACTCTTTCCGCAAAAACACCACGAACGCTTTGCTGGCCGGAAAGAATCTTTTCAATCTGGGCGCCGACCTGCTGAATTCCATCGATGTTCGGCCCTTGAATCTTCAGCCCGACCGGAGTCTTTATTCCTGTCAGTTCCATGTCGAGGCGGTTCTCGACAGGCATGGTCCAGGTATTGGATAGCCCAGGAAACTGGAGTTTGGAATCCATTTCACTGATGAGCTTTTCGTAAGTCATGCCGGCGCGCCATTTGCTTTTTGGCTTCAGCATCACCGTGGTGTCATACATGTCGAGCGGTGCATTGTCCGTAGCGCTGTCAGAGCGGCCAATCACTCCAAAGACATTCTCCACTTCTGGAAAGCTGCGCAGGATTCGGTCCTGCTCTTGCAGGAGCTGGGTCGCTTGTGTAATCCCGATGCCGGGCAATGCCGTGGGCATGTACAAAGAAGAGCCTTCAAATAGCGGCGGCATGAACTGGCTGCCGATCTTCAGAGAGAGGGGAAAAACCAGCACCAGAAAAAGGAGATTTAAGACGAGTGTTGTTTTGCGGTATCGCAGGCAAAGCCGCAAGACAGGCAGATAGAAGGCTTGTGTGACTCTGGAAACTGGGTTTCGCGATTCGGGGCGCAATCTGCCCTTGATCAGCATAAGCATGAGCATCGGAACTAACGTGATCGCCAGAAGAGACGAAAATCCCACGGCCAGCGTCTTAGTCCAGGCCAGCGGGCGGAACATCCGGCCTTCCTGAGCTTCCAGCAAGAAAACAGGTAGAAACGAGACCACAATAATCAGCAAAGAAAAGAACAGCGCGGGACCAACCTGCTTGGCCGCATCTATCAGGATGTTCCTGCGTTCTCTTTCATCCACGGAACCGGCATCCTGCCGCTCAGCGAGATGGCGGTAACCGTTTTCCACCATCACAATGGCGGCGTCCACCAACACGCCAATGGCAAGCGCCAGTCCGCTCAGCGACATGATGTTGGAAGTCACATGCAGGTAGTACATGGGGATGAACGACATCACAACGGCGATCGGCAAGGTGAGAATGGGAATGAAGGCCGAGCGGAAATGGAAAAGGAAAACAATGATTACCAAGCTGACGATCACCGCCTCTTCCAGTAGGTCGCGCTGTAACGTATCAATTGATGCGTTTATCAGGCCGGATCGGTCATAACCAGAGACAACTTCTACACCGGGAGGAAGCGAACCTTTGATCTGCTTCAATTTCTGCTTCACGCCCTCGATTACGTTGAGCGCATTCATCCCGTCGCGCATGACGACAATTCCGCCTACGGTTTCGCCTTCTCCATTCCATTCGGCAACGCCCTGGCGAATGTCGGGCCCGAAAGCGACTGTGCCCAGGTCTTTAATAAGGACCGGAGTGCCGTTCTTGGCGATGACCGGAACATTCTCAAGATCACTGAGAGAGCGGAGATACCCCAGGCCTCGGACCATGTATTGTGTCCCGGTGAGTTCGAGCACGCGGCCACCGACTTCATTCGTGCTCGTCTTTACTCGATCAATAACCGTTGATAATGGAACTCCATAAGCCAACAGCTTGTTGGGATCGAGCCTTACCTGATACTGCTTTACGAAGCCGCCAATGGTTGCAACTTCGGCTACGCCCGGAACGGTTTCAAGCTGATAGCGCAGGTGCCAATCCTGGATGCTGCGAAGATCGGCGAGGCTGTGCTGATGGCTTCTGTCCACCAAGGCGTATTCGTAGACCCAACCCGCTCCTGTGGCGTCCGGCCCGATCGCGGGATGAACATTCTGCGGCAGCCGGCCCCCGATTTGTTGAAGGTATTCAAGGACGCGAGAACGCGCCCAGTAAACGTCCGTACCGTCCTGGAACACGACGTAAACGTACGAATCGCCAAACATGGTTTGCGCTCGCACAGCTTTCACCCGTGGAGCGGCCAGCAATGAAGTCACGATCGGATAGGTAACCTGATCTTCGATGACGTCCGGCGGCTCGCCTTCCCAGGCCGTGTGAATGATCACCTGAACGTCAGAAATGTCAGGCAGAGCGTCAAGCGGAACATGTTTCAGCGACCAGATCCCGGCGAGCACCAGCAGCAGAACGGTGGTGAACACCAGGAATCGGTTTTTGGCGCACCATTCAATGATTCTGGAGATCATGTTTACATGCCTCCTTCAGCATTGACGGTGAAGTGCTTGCTGGCAATGGTCTGGCCATTTTGCACAGCGGTTATCGTTACCTGCCAGGTTCCACCGGAAGCAAGATCGCCTTTGCCTTCATACATGCCGTTGCCTTTATCCGTGAGGGTGACCCGCGTATTCATTGCGGCCATTCCCATAGCGGGCATGGCGGCCATGTAGAACGTGACGACCACTTGCGCTCCAGAGATCGGACTATTGTTGGCCCCGGTCAGCTTGACACGGAAAATGTTGCTGCCTTTGTGAGGCGGAGAAGGTTCGGTGGTCAACTCAGCATTGGCTTGGGATGTCGGCGCCTGGGATGGCTGAGAACCACTTGCCGCGACCCCGCCGGCGCCCGGAGGCGGCGGGACGTAACTGCCGCTGGCTGCCTGCAACTGGCTTTCTGAATCGATCAGAAAGTTAGCCGAGGTCACGATTGAGTCACTCGGCTTCAGTCCCTTGGTTACGATGAACTCATCTCCGACCCGCGCTCCCGTCATGACCTGGCGCGGCTCCAGGTTACCGTCACCGTGGTTCACAAAGACAATTTGCTTTGTTCCTGATTGAAGAACAGCGGAGGCCGGAACAACCAGTTGTCGTCCCAGCGGAACCTTTAGCACGACATTCACGTACATTCCGGGCTTCAGCTTTAACTGGGGATTGGCGAGAACCAGGCGAACGCGAACCGTCCGAGTATTCGCGTCAACCTGGGGAAGAATCTGATCGACGCGTCCGGTGAACGTCTTGCCGGGATAGGCATCCACTGTGATCTGTGCGGCATCACCGGGCTTGATCTTCCCGATGTCAGGTTGAAACACCTGGGCGTTCACCCACACGGTTGAAAGGTCGGCCACCGTGTAGAGCTTGGTTTCCGGTTGAACGTACATATTGGGCAGGACATTTTTTTCCGTGATGTAGCCAGAGGCAGGCGCATTGAACGTGAGATCGGTAATCACTTTGCCAGTGGATTCAAGTTTGGAGATTTCTTCTTGCGGGACCTCCCACTGCGCCAGGCGTTCTTTGGCAGCGTTTGCAAGAGATGCAGCGCCGGTGGAAACTCCGGCAACGCTGCTGCCCTTGAGTTGCTGCTGATTTTGTCTGGCGAGCAAGTATTCCTGTTGCGTGGCGACCAGATCAGGGCTGTAAATCGTGAAGAGTGGCTGTCCCTTGCGGATATATCGAAAAGTCGCATCTGCGTAAACCTTGCGAATCCAACCGGGAAAGCGGACTTGAATGGAGGAAATCCGGGTTTCGTCAGCATCAACATTTCCGGTAACGCGAATCTCGTCACTCACGTTTTTGTACGCCACCGTTCCGAACTTGACGCCAATGCTCTGCATACGCTGGGGAGTGAGCTGGATAGGGGTGAGCTGCGTCTCGTGCGCTTGGGCCGTAGCGCTCGGCTCAGCGGCAGTGACATCTCCCGCTGCGGTAGGCTGCGCTTCTGTTTTGTATGAGGGAGGGCGATGATACCGCCACCACGCCAGTCCGATTCCACCCAACAAAACCACGTTGATGACGAGGGCCACGAAGAATGCCTTGCGATAAGACCGTGATTGCGCTGGCGTGTTCATGGCAATGAAACTCCTGTCAGGGATTCCAGTCGCGCCAGCGCCGATTCATGCTCGCTGAGTTCTTTCTG
>WNFM01104643.1_pt1 | contig 20404 bp, 20 predicted proteins | sample 5400271 | NCBI WGS metagenome assembly WNFM01 (sample SAMN13153352, study PRJNA577476) | soil metagenome | isolation source: 60 cm saprolite on Douglas fir-dominated hillslope | place: USA:California | collected 2013-09-17
TTACATAGGAGCAAAACACTGCACGCGCACGGGCGCACGCGCGTGCACGCGCGTGCGCCCGTGCGCGTGCAGTTACAAAGCCTTGCGCTTCGCACCTGTGCCAAGCGCCGTATTTGCGCGTGCAGTTACAAAGCCTTGCGCTTCGCACCTGTGCCAAGCGCCGTATTTGCGAATTTCTTATTGTTTCATTACAGTTATTTAGATTTTTATTGGCGTAGTTTAATTTCAAGTTTTGGCACAACGGTTCATATTATTTTATGCTAGTTAGTTGCTCTTTTGTTAGTTAGTTGATTTTGTAAAGAGATAATAATAAAGCTGGCTATTGAAGGAGGAGTAGGGAGATTTTAATCATCTGAAAAATCAGATCCCCAACCTGCTTCAATGTCCGCCTCTGTTAGCAGAAGGGGGGGCGGTTGCAGGGGGATTAGCCCAGATGTTGAGGGTTCAGCAAGGCCATGCAGGCCGGAGTGTTCACTTATAGCTATTGCTGATTCAGCAGTCACTTCAATCTCATCGGTAGCGTTATTTAGCTGATCCATTTCGGCATTTTTAAAACTAGTTAGACAACCCAGTGGAACACTATAATTGGCGTTACAGAAAGAGTCTTCGCGAAATAGAGTCGGCGTAATAAGGCTACGGGGGAGGGTGTTGGGACTAGCGTCTTGCATTTGAGGGATGTTACGCACTAGTGTTGAGCGGTAAATCCCCGTTGGATCAGGAGTCCATCTGCTTTTTCTATTTTGTCTACGTTTTTTTGCCTGTTTTAGCAGACAAAATAGAAAAAGACAAAAAAGACTCGTTGAACCAAACGTGCCCCCAATAATCCCTACAATACTTGCCATTGATACTCCACCTCCCTCCTCTCTCATTAAAACAGGTGATGTGGGAAGCACCGAGTTTGTTATGGTAGGTAGCAGGCGAGTAGTAAGCGTGGGGAGCTGACTAACTACGCTTGGTTTTGTCAGCGCCGTCGTTGACATTTGCGTAGGCGCTAGAACCGTTGGAGTTGCTGACAACGTCGTCGTCGCCATTGTTGCCGTCATTGTCTGCATCGGCGACGCCACTAGCGGTGGTGCGGACATAACCGTTACGGTTGTCGGTGCCGGTGCCGGTGCCGATGCCGGTGCTGCTGTTGTTGTTGTTGCTGCTAACGCTGGGGGAGATGTTGCCAGTGACGTTATCGTTGTCGCTGGAACTGTTTCCATCTGCTAAAAAGTTACTAGGAGTATTAGCAACAGTAGCTAGTGCCGACTCTATTAAACGTTAGCTATACCTTTTCCTCCTTCTTGCCTTCCTCGTCCTCCTCTTCTTCTTCTTCGACGTCTTCTTCGCCGTCGTCGGCGGTGGCGCTGCCGTCGATCTCTTCTTCGGCTTCTTCTTCCGCTGAAGGAGTTAACGTTGTCGCTGTCGGTGTCGTCAGGATCGGTAACGGTGTCGTAGAGAACAATGTCGAAGGCACCAGTCTCGGCATTTTCGTCGTCGTCGTTGTCGTCGTCGTTGTCTGCGTCATCGTTGTTGTTGCCGTGGTCGTCGTCGTTGTAGTCGTCGTCGTCGTTCTCATTGTCACCGCCGCCGTTGCTGCTGCTGTTGAGCGCGGTAGCAACGTTGCTCCCCCACAAGCCTGAATGACGACCCCGCATTCGTAGATTAGCTTGCCACCGAAACGCAGTTTATGCTGTAATAAATTAGCAACTAATTGATTAGGGGTTTACATGAATTATGCGGATTATTACCTGAATTGTGATTCCGAAGTTTTCGCGCTGACTACATGCACTTTGCTGTTTTTTTTCACAGCTTATCAAATTTTGCTGAATTTTACAACCGAAATGGCATTCGCAAGGACATTCGAAACTTGATACATAGCTTACCCAAATGGTAGCCATAATAGCGAACACAACAGGCTTTGCCATTTTGAAAATGATGTACAAATTTCGAGCATTTAGTTTGCGTTAAAACTTAAGTATTGTATTCGGCTGCAGCTGCATAGTTCAATAAAGCGCATGGGAATAAAAAATCTTAAAATATAAATAATGATTTGTTTGGGTTTTAAGCCTACTAAAGAATTTTGCTTTAAAAGCTTAAAAAGAGCAGTGGGTTAAAGTTTTTATACACAAACAACACGGAAACTGCGTTTTATTTACAAATTGCTAAAGTAATGGTAAATTAAACTTAAGTTGGGCTAATGGACTTATATTTCTGAATTAGCTTCACAATGTTGTAGGTTAAACTAAATTTAGGCTGAAATGCAGTAAGTAATTAGCTATTAGCTAAGGATTCCTACAAATGCCAGACAAAACCGTTAATTTACGCTTGAAAGAAGAATTTTATTGACTCAATAATTTGATCTAACCCTGTTAACGATGTTAACGGCTAATAACGGATTTTTCAGTTGTTAAGCGACAAGTCTGCTCCTATTAACAGGTAGGTTTACAGTCTAGTCAAAAATATCCAGCTGCCTTTTTCACTAGCTAGCTGGCTGGCTAAAATGTAAATTAGTTAGCTATAACCCTTTACAGCCTAAAAATAGTCGCATTTCATATTGGTTAGCTATATTTTATTTGATAAAATTAAAATTACTGTAGCTAGCTGCTTAGCAGATGGTTTTCAGGTAAACCAGTAGCCGTAGTAAAGAGTTAAAAAAAGGCGCCTTTTTTATTATTATTATTTTATTGGGGTAATCAAAATGTATAAATTGAGTGACTGAGTTGCTAGAATTTTATCGCGAGTTAATAGACTCATCGTATCTTCAAAACTTCAATTGTCCGTCTAGCTACTTATTTGCTCAAAGCTTTTTCAAACTTTAGCCTAGTTAGCTGTATTCGGATTTCTATTCGGAATGAACAACGATTATTACGCGCAGTCGCAAGACGTTCTTCAAACTCCAGTCAACACCGGCGATTTGAGAGTAAGTTTTATTTACGGGCTTGCTATTTGAACTAGTTTTAATTTACCCTCTTTATTGCGTTTAGCGAACGCGTCAGACGGCTGGTAGTTTTGCACCGAAGGTATCGACAACGACGACGGCGGCAACGAAACGGGGGCGAATTTGTGATAGCGATAGCGATACCGACACCGGTAGCGACAGCGACGGCGGCAACGCTGCTTCGATTGCTACGGTTGACACGGTCAGCGTCATCGACGGAGCACCGAAGAAGAAACCGCGCCAATCGGTGGTGACCAAGCTCGAATTCAACGATTGTGCTAGCGACAACGCATCTAGCGTAGCGCCAACAGCGGCGACGACGACGGCAACGATACCGGCGCTAACAGCAATCGCGGTGAACAACGGCAGCAGTGCAAACAACGGGGTCCTGTCCAACGCCTTGCTCGGTAAGCTGAAAGAGCGAAAAGAATTGGTTGCTGTCAAGAAAGAACTTCAGGCTAAAAAATCTAAGAAGCTGTTTGACCGTTTAAATCAGGAAATAGTATTAGACACCTATTTAATTTCTATCGAGGGACGCTCGGGGAAAACTGACAACCCTTCTTTAAACATCCGACACATCGAAAGCATTTTCAAAAATTTCATAAAGTGCGATAATTCGCAGGGTATTTGGTGCAGTGCCGACGATTTTGCAGAGTTTTTGTTTAGCGAGCTAACCGTTGTTTTAAAGCGCATCGAAACTGACCCCTCTTTTGTTCGCTATTTTGCGGGGAATAGTCAGGGGGATTTCGCCGTCAAATATTCTAAAAGAGAACACGGGGATAAGGGTTATTTGACGGTGCAGTTTGTTGCCTACAAAGATCCGACCCGCAAGCCGGAAATTGTCTTGACATACGAATATAAGGAGGCTCGGGAGGGGAAGGAGGGTAAAGCGCGCTTTGAAACAGCGGTTACTCTGTCAAGCGCCGTGCTCGTGCTGAAGAAAGTGGTCGAGGCTTTGGCCCGTACTTTAGAGTTTTTGGCTTTTCTTGATTAAAAAGTTTACGGTCTATTAATTTACTTCTTATTTGGTTGCTTGTTTCTCCATTTTTATTTTGGCATCAATTTGAAGCTTCTTATTTTGCTTTAAAACGGTCTTTTTGTAAAAACACTTGCATCTAAAACAGGTTTCAACGCTTTATTTATTTATTTATTTATTTATTTATTTATTGTAGTTGATTTGTTCATGACTGATAGGCCTTCTGTAATCCAGTACGGTTTTCGCTCTCTGCCTATTTTAACTGAACCTATTGTAATCGATGCTGCAAATTGGTTAAATCGTGTATATTATCGTATTAGGTTAAGCAGTAGTAATCAAGTAGGAGCAGGTCTATTCGGTGCTCAAACCTCTTCATATGACGTTGATTTTAATATAGGCGAGTTAGAGGGGCCTGAATTAAGTACTGTTTTGTTGCTGATATTTTCTGATATATTTAGCATTTGTAGACGTAATAGTATTGCACCTGTAGGTAATTCCCACGTTAGAGTAATTTTTGAATCGCGAGAATTGAATAGATCAGCAAATTTTGAACGTTTAGATTTTTCGAACCCTGCTGAAACGCTTGAACAATTAACAACTGAAATTAACAACTTGTTGCAGTCTAATGAAAAGTTATTAGCTGCCGATGATTTAAGAATAACGTTCATGAGCTATAACGGTAGACCTAAAAAAAAGGGTAAACGTTGTTTAGATTGAAATTGAACTGTTTGTATTTTGCGCGTATTTTTAAAAGTGTTGTTTTGTTTTTGCGTTTATTTTGAAATAAAAACCTGTTTTAGTTTGCACAAAAGACTGTTTTTGCTTCATTATGCCACGTATTAAAAAAAAAATTGCTGCTGAATTTGTGGGACACGAGTTGTTAGACCAGTGTCAAATTCCCAGCACTACTCTAGTTAGTGAAGCCAAAGCCAAAAAAGGCTTATTTAAAATTTCGGATCGTTTTACTAGCGAAGCCGAAAATGTTGCAGCTTGTTTCTATTTAGGCAAGTTGGTAGCCGATGGACGGGCAGCAAAAAAAGACAGGGTACAGTATAACCATTTTCGCAAATTACTGGCAAATCCTTGCTATTTAAAAACACAAGTTAGACAATTTCTTAGCGAGCATTCTTTTATTACAGGATCAACCACCGCTATAACCGCTGCTTCAACCTCAAGCTCAAGCGTTCCTATAAACACGAGCAATTCTCTTTCAATCCTAGAACAGTTGAGAGAGATTTATGCCAGTGAATATAGAGTCATAATTTTTCAAAACTGGTTCGGCGATAATCTTGTTGATAGCGATAAAGTTAGAGAAGAAGAAAGATTGGTAACAGGTAACACATCGGAGCGAAAGCATATTTACTTATTACGGTCTGAAAAAGGGGAGGGCAATTTGTACGAATTACTTTTAAAACCATGGGTTTGCTTTCATTTCAAATACATGTGTAAAAAATGCTTTACTTTTGTCCAAAACTTGCAGCATCATAATTGTGATCCAAGCTGTAGTAAATGTGGTTCAAGACAATGCAAGAGGGCTGGAGCGTTTGTAAAATGCTCAAGATGCCTGGATTATTTTTACGGTTTCGAATGCTATCAGCTACATCAAGAGCAATGCACTCCAGCCCAGCTGTGTGCAGAATGTGGTGAAAGTATTACGAGCAAATATTTTTCCCGTCATAAGTGTGGCAAGGTTAGCTGCCCACATTGCCAGCTGATTCACCCTATAGGCCATTGCTATATACAAAAAGAGAGCAGCAGAGCAGAAAAAAGGAAAAAACGAGCAAAAAAACACCGGGGGAAGGAGACACAGGGAGAGGGGGAGGAGGAGGAGGAGGAGGACGATGGAGATGAATGGAGTGAAATTGGTGAAGAATCAGCTGATGAAGAAGAGGAAGGTATGCAGGAGGAGGAGGAGGGTGAAGACAGAGAGCTGGGGGGTGAATCTGCTGATAATGAATCTGTCAACAAGCGAATGTATTTTGATATTGAAACAATAACACATCGTAGCGGTTTATTGGAGCCCGTGCTCTTAGTAGCTAAATACAATGATCCTGAAACCGGAGAGCTAGAAATTAAGGTGCTTGAAGGAGGGGACGTAATGGAAAATTTTTTACAGTTTTTACTTTCACCTGCTGCAGACCGCAATCGGCATAAATCGGGGTATAAATTTGAGCATTTCACTGTTTTAGCGCACAATTTAAAGGCTTTCGATGGGGTGTTTGTTTTGAATAGGGCCATAAAGCATCGTGAACTCGATTTAAAAGTAATTTATGCCGGTTCGAAAATAAACATGATTGCTTTTGCCAATGTGCCAATCACCTTTAAAGACACCGTAAACTTTATTCCTGCTCCTTTAAGCAACATTCCTGACATGTTTGGTATTAAAGATAAAAAAACTAATTTTCCCTACACCCTGCTCACACCTGAAAGTTATAATTATGTAGGCCCGTTTCCTCCTCGTTCGGCTTACGAGCCTGAGCGCATGCGTAATCAAAAACTGCAGGATGAATTTGCTGCTTTCTATGCTCAGAAAGAAATAGAATACCAAAATTCGCCCAGTAAGGTGTTTAATTTGCGTGAAACGCTTATCGAATACTGCATTAACGACGTCGAGGTTTTATTTAACTGCTGCGAAGAATATGTCCGCTTAGTTAGAAGTATAACTGGTTTTGATCCTTTCTGTGCCGATTTAACTTTAGCTGGTGTTTGCATGCGTGATTTTATTGAAAATCATATGAAAAAAAATTCAATTGGTATAGTGCCTGCTAATGGCTATTTCTTTCCGGACAAGCAAAGCGCTATTGCCATAGACTATTTCCGTTTTCTGGAGTGGGAATCAGGGGTCGTTTTTCAGCATGCTAAAACAGCTCAGGGGGAATATAAGTTAGGCAAATATAAAATTGATGCAATATGTCATGAAAAGAAATTATTAATCGATTTTCATGGCTGTTATTTTCACGGTTGCAATAAGTGCTATAATCATAAACATTATGGGGGGAATGTGCAATTAATAGCCCAACGTTTCATGCGAACTTTAGATAGGGAAAACGAAATTCGCGAATTAATGAGGGAGAAATTGCCCGGGTATAGCTATAAAACAGTTTGGGAACATACGTTTAGAAAAGAAATTCAGCAAAGCGATAGCTACAAGCAATATTTGGCTAGTCAAAAAAATTCGGCAATTGAACCTGATTTTATTCCTGTCACTGATCGGGGGTCATTTTATGGCGGACGTACAAATTGCACCTCATTTTATTTTAAAGCTGGAGAGGGAGAAGAGGGTCGATCGATATATTACGTTGATGTTTGCAGTCTTTATCCATATGTGTGTAAATATAAACAATATCCTCGTGGGCATCCTGAACTTATTAGAGCTAATTTCGATTACGCGCCTAACGCCTATTTTGGAGTTATGTCCTGCAAAATTTTACCGCCAAAAAATCTATTTCACCCCGTTTTACCTGTTAGGGCTAACGGTAAACTAACTTTTCCGCTTTGTGCCGCATGTGTTCAAGATGAAAAATCGGGGAAATGTAAGCATTCAGACAGCGAAAGAACCTTGTATGGAGAGTGGAACACTCCCGAAATTGCTGAAGCCCAAGCTCAGGGTTATATACTTGAAAAAATTTATGCAGTCTGTCATTATCCTCAAATTTTTTCCTACAAAAGTGAGAATGAGCCTGGATTGTTTGGTGATTATGTGAATAAATGGATGCGTATAAAAATTGCGAGTAGCGGGTTTCCCACCTATATTGCCAACAATGATCTTGCGGCAAAACAGAAATATATTGCCGATTACTATAATCAGGAAGGTATCACCCTCGATATCGAAAAAATTGAAAAAAATGTTGGTTTGCGCTCTTTGGCCAAACTATTTTTAAATTCCTTGTGGGGGAGGTTTGGGCTTGACACGACTAAAACAAAAACTGAATATGTGCGTAGTCCTGACCGTTTTCATGATTTAATGGAGCAGGTTAACGGCTCGATAAAAATGGATCGTTATGAAGCATTAGATGCTGAAACGATGTTTGTTGCTTATACCCCCTTGCATGAGGCCAAAGAACCAAACAAGCGAGGCAATCCTATAATCGCAAGTTTTGTAGCTATGTGGGGGCGATTAGAGTTGTTAAAAGAATTAAAAAAACTTGGAAAACGTGTTCTCTATTACGATACCGATTCGATTATTTTTTCTCATAAACGAGGTGAATATACTCCAAAATTAGGTACAATGCTGGGCGAATGGACAGATGAAATTAAAGAAAAATATGGGGAAGCTATCAAAATTGCTGAATTTGTGGCAAGCGGGCCAAAATCCTATGCATTGCGCCTAACTAATGGAGAAGAAATTGTAAAAATCCGTGGTTTTACTATAACTTTGTTTAACAAAAGCAGCGTAAATTTTAAGGCTATTTACAATTGCGTTAATGTGGGTTTAAGCGCTAATAATGAGCAGGCGGCGGCGGCGGCGGTAGTAGCAGCAGAAGAAGAAGAGCAAGCAGTTTTACTAATTGAGCAAACAGAAAATGGTACTACTGAGGAAAATTTTGGGGTTATAACATGCCACATGCCAACCAATTTTGTTAGGGACAAGCTGCAATCGACTATCACTAGCAGGCCTTGTGTAAAAACAACTCGTTTTAAATATACAAAGAGACGTAAACTTGCAAATAGCTACAGTACTGTACCATTCGGTTATGAGAGTAGTAGTAGCAGTAATAGCGAAAATGATGATATGTAATGTAACGTGTAAATATCGACATTTGTTAATAGCTATTGTCATTGTAATTAGTATTAGTATTCTATTGATAATAAAATTTTTTAAATGATCAAAGAGTTTTTATTTTAATTTATTTAGATAAAACACTTGGGTTGTCCCAGCAACAGCAACAGCAGCAGCAGCATCAAATTGCAGCACCCCTAGCAGCAGCAGCAGCAGCACCAGCAACAGCAGCTGGAAAAAAGAAAGCCAATGAACCGCCCGTCTATCTGCAATTAACTAGCGAAAAAAGACAGCAGTATGCTAGAGCTGTTTGCATGCAAATCTATGAGATTAAAGATGAGCAGCACAAGACACGCTTTGCAAATTATGATATCGGCTTAGTTTACACAACTGGGGAATTATTTCCAGCTCCTTTAGCAGAGCAAATTCGCGAGATTTTAATGCATGACATTGAATATCAGGCTGACTGTGAGGCAGCTTTTAGAAAGAAGAATAAGCAAGGTGCTATTGTAGGGACGCAAATTATACCACGCAAGCAGGCTTTATTCGGTAATTTCGGCACGAGTGTTATGCTGAACGGGGCGAGACATTGTAGTCGTAGCTATCCACGGGTTGTAGCAGCTATCAAAAACAGAGTTGAAGAAATAACTGGCGAAACCTTTAATATGGCTTTGGTGACTCTCTTCAAAGACGGGTGGAATAGTATGGGTTTTGTTAAGGAAAATGAGCCTGAAGAATATGACAAGCAAGCTGTTTACGCCCTAGTTTCTTTTGGCTGTCCACGTCGTTTTGAACTGCTCTATGACGTGGAAGAAGCAAACCGTCGAGATGGTGTAGCAAATCCATACATTAAAAGACGCACTTTGACATTGAATTCGGGCTCATTGCTTTCTTTACATCCGCCTACAAACGAGAAATGGTTTCATTCCATTCCGCGCACGCACGACACGCAGCCTACAGTCGCTATAACTTTCAGACGTTTGGTGGGAAAGTTTAGCAAATTGGCTGAGTCTAAAAGAGAGCTTAAAAAAACGGAGCATGAATCAGTGATGGCTCATGCTACTAAGTAAAAATACAGCGAAAAGAATAAACATTTAAAGACGATTGTTTATTTAATAACATCAATTAGGCGATTTTGTTATTACTATGATGTAATAAAAAGAATACTTCGTAAAATATGTACATATTGTTTATGAAAAATATCTTAATCAAATAAGTCTTCGTAATCAGCACTCTCCTCATCATCATTGACATCGGCCCTCTCCATACCAGCTATAGGAATATGGGTAGGAGGAGAAGGAGGAGGGGTACTAGCTTGTCCTGGTTCAGGTAAATAAGAAGTAACAACTTCTACAAATTTGTTATAGCCTTTCATTTTAACGGGGTGAGCTCTAGACATGTTTTGAACAAAACGAATTATTTTTCCGTCTTTCAAAGGGGTCCCATTTAGATGTACATTGCCTCGATAATCCCAAGCAAGTGCTTCAACCGGTACGTAACGATGCAATAAACTTAGATTTAATTCAGGCTTGTTTCCTAACTGCTTTATATTAGTGACAATATAGGCATCAACCATTTGACGGTGGCGTTCTAGCAATCGTTGATTGTTGACCCCGCTAGCAGGCCTGTCAAGCAATTGCTCCTCTATAAGGGTTCGTTCAGGAGTCACCAATTCCGGCGGTGTTGTAAAAGGTGTACGCCGCCGACGTGTAGAAGAAGTAGGTGTTGCTGGTTTCTGGGGTGTTATGAACGGTGTTGCCGGAATTGTTGGCATCGTTGCTGGTGTTGCTGCTGCTGCTGCCATCTGTTGTCGATTCCATTGCATAACCGGATTAATAGGATATAGTTTGTCTTTAAAGGTTAGATAGCGTCGTAAAGCAAACAAATAATCAGATACCTTATCATCGGTATTACGCGTCGTATCTTGCAAGATATCTTGTATTTCACGATCTAACAAGGAAAATACTTTATAATCAGCGGGTTTACTTCGAATTTGAGCAAGTTCCATATTTCGAGCAAATTCAGGCCAATTTTGTTTATTACCGTTATTTCTTTCAGCAGCAGAACTGTAAGGATAATGGGGCATCGCAACTGCTTTCCCTGTAGCTACATCAACAACTTCGGGACCATTGTACATATCCATTGTAGTGGTGTTAACTGCTCCACCCACCTGATTACCCCAACCTATTCCTACACCTTCTCCCTCTTGTTGCTGTAGTTGCTGATTGCGTATTTTGTTACAATCTTCGAATTCACTTTGGGAAAGAACATAGGTTGGTGTAACATGTTTAAAATTATCCCGAGTAGCCATTAAATTCACTTATTCTGCTTTACTAAATTTTTCATACACAACTTTTGCAGCAATTGGCAGGATTGTTGAAAGCAGAACAGGCCAAAATCCTCCTTCTATGGTTTTTATATTTTTTATTAATTTTCCTTTTTTTATTTTACTCAAACGAGCACCCCTTGCTAACGTTTTAACTTTGGTGGCATAATCACCTCTGTTCAATTCCTTTTTTATACTTGGTGGCAGGCAATTTTTTTTTTTTGAGCCTAAACGGTCAAATATAGCTAAAATATAGTCAACTTGTTGATTGCTAATCTTTTTTAATATTTCTATTCTCCCCCTTTTGCTTAAACGGCAAAAATGATTAATAAACTTTTTTTCTGCTATTTTTGCGCCACCCCTTTTTTTACAATAGCTATTCTTAGTCATTTTATATAACTTTATTTTTAGGTATGTAGACTAGAGGTCTTCCAGGATCACTTGGTAATATATTAGTTTTTAGTCTATATTCATCAGGAGTAGTTTGTTTAAAATCAAGAAAAATATAACCATGTGGTCTTTCTGTAGCATTCTTAAAACTTTCTGTTAAAATTTGACTTTTACCTGAATAAATCTGTCTTCCTAAATATTGGATTTGCAAATTATCCCGAGGATTTTTAAAATAAACAACATAATTTGCATTTGTATTTATAGTGCGGGCATAAGCTCCTTGTTGGAAAAAATTCTGAGTAAGTAGAATAACGCTCAAATTAGAATGATGGGACCCTTTTGTAAAATAGTCACTAATCGCATTTGATTTAACGCTATCTGTCATCAAATCGTCAATGATTAAAAAATTATTAATTCGAGAATTGAATTTTAAATTTTCATTTAAACCCTCATAAACTTCTAAAAAAGGAAATTTACTTTTTAATTTTTTAAATGTTGCAGGTATTTCAGCTCCATAGCAATAAACCAGTCGTTGTATTGGAACATCAATTAACAAATCACTGTACATTAGTAAATTAGTTAAAAAGTGAGTTTTGCCACTACCTGAAGCACCGGCTATTAGACAAGTGAAAGGATGTCTTAATTGAATAAGGGGGTTTCGATATCGATAGTTTTCGGCAGTAGTCATTTTGGCTAATAATAATAATAATAAATTTCTCTTGCTATTATTACGCTTTTTATACTTAGCTGAGGATAAAAATTTTTTATTTACATTTTGTTGTACGCTTCAAACCATACAGAGTTTTATTATTAACTTTAAATTTGTTTCTCACAAAATTTAGTACAGTACAGTCATTAAAAAATACATTATTTAAATAATATCTGTTAATAATACTATACATGGGGAGTTTTTTTTTACATTTTACATAGACATAGAAAAGGCAATGAGCACCGCAAACATTACTATCTGTTGCTTGCAAGCATTTAGTGTTATATTCAGTACATAGAGTTCTTTCCTCAAAAAAATTTTCAAGATTCGGGTAGGCATAAGGGGCTATACCAAAAGGGTCAAACACATCTAAACAACCATTTTTGTTATAAAAAAAAACTAGCCAATGCTCCCCATCTCCTCTTTCATTATCAGTATTGACAATAATGAAACAAGGAGTATCTCTACCTACTTTAAATTTTAGCTGGACAGCCACATTAGCTGCCCATACTCCTCTAAAATAAGGCTTTGTTATACTATTTGCTCTCAATATTTGACTTAATTCTTTATCGTTCATGTCTGCTGTCTATTTCTTAAATTAGCTAGGTGCTTGCTACCAAGTTGACGATATGGTATAGGTATTATCAATAAAAAACTCATGATCACACATACCGTAAATATAAAGGTTTTGACTTTCGGTTAAAGCTTTTTTAAAGCGTATTTCTATACGCAATGTTCCTTTCCTCCCCGGCTTAAAAAAGGGGGTATTTATAATTAAACCTCTTGTCAAATCAAAACCAAAAAGAGTATGCCCGTTTTTATAGTCTTCCCTGCTAATTCCCATATTTTTATTATTATTCCATTTACCGGCAATTTGCATTAGATCTGTATAGCATTGTAAATATACATTGTTTTCAAAATCTGTATTATAACCAAGAGGAGGTATCTGGGTTCCATTCATAAAAGCTGAAATAGAAGCAACATCGTTATGCTCAAATTTATGAGGATTTTTAGTCAAATCACCTTCAGCAGCTTTTGTATTAATCATTCCTAAAATAATAGCATTAGGTATTTGCTGTAAAAACACGTCATCTAGATGTACTATTATTTCATTGGCAGGTAGTTTTCTAACTTTAAAAGTCCCCATGGTAGCAGCATAACGGGCCGGATTCGATTGGAGTTGACTAGCTACCGTCAAAAGCATACTATTTGTTGGCTTTACTCTTACCACTTCTAAAGTAGCTTCCTTAATTTTAAAATAAAAATTTACTGTGTCAGCTGAAGCCATTGTATAATATTTAAAATTGTGGGGTAGTAACCTAATTCTAACTGATATATTATTCATAATAAACTGAGACGTATTCAAAGCATCGATGTGTAGCTGATCAATCATTTCAAATTCTTTGGAGTCGGCTGCGTATTTCCCCCGTATGACCGAGCCATCGTTCTTATTGCTACTAGTAGCATTTAGAGTAGGTGTAACAAAAGCGTTCATCTGCTTTTCATCATCTTTTGCCCAAAGAACATTGAGTAAATTATGCTTTTTGTAGGCAGCATCAAAATTTAGTAATTTTTCAAGCATGGCCTTTTGTGAATAAGTTTCAGCACTCTCATTCATCTGATGGTCATTAAAATAACAGTCAACCTGCTTGAACAGCGAATGCATAAAATTATTGCATGGATAGAAAGTTTTAGACCCCTCAGGTTTTATATCGACATCACCTCCCGCTTTAGCTTCAACAAATTGCCCCCGAATTCGGAGCTTCAAACTAGAACCATCGATAAAATAATCTTCTGTCCCTGTAATATTGAATTCGATAGGCTGGTCTTTAGTGAGTGGGTCTAGAGGTCTGTAGGTTGTGACAATAGCCGAATCTATTTGTTTGGAAATTTCAGGTGATTGAAAAAGTTCGAATTTATTAAGCATTCCTTCTGTGTACGGTGGAGCAGCCATCTTCAATTTCAGTTTTTATATGAGGGTAAATATTAGATTAATTGAAAAAATAACGATTGCTCATTCCGCTACCAAACAACGACCGTTTAGTACCCGAGGTCTTCTTTCGCCTATTTTTCGTTTTCTTTCCTTTCTTTCGCCTCCTCCTTTTTTTGCTCGTTTTTGAAGCTTTCCTTCCTTTTGATTTCTTTTGCTTTTTATTTTTTTTTGAGCCTTTTCTACTTTTTCTTTTTCTTGCAGTTTTTCCGCCGCGCTTCTTTGAACTTCTCTTCTTCTTTGCTCCTCTCTTCTTAACACCTCTCTTTCCCAAGATTGCTGCTAAATTTTTTAGAACAAGTCTTCGCCTTTTTATACCCTCCCCGCTCTGTCCTCCTTCACTCCCCATAGTGTCCACTACTTCGTGATAGGCTTCAGCTAGAGCTTCTTTTCCCCTTCGCTTTAAGGCTTCTTTCAAGTTGGCCCCCTCCACCAAATCTTTTCCTATATTAACACCTGCCGACAAAGCATGACGACCGGCTGTGGCTGCTGCATCCTTAAACTTTTGTGAAGTGAAAATAGGTGTTAATGTTTTAATAACAGATCTGAAAATGGAACCTATACCGTAACCCCTTTGATATTTAGGCCCCCTATAAATGTGCATTTGCTGTCCCCCTCCACCTCCTCGCTGATTTTGGTAATACCGGATATATACCTCTGGTGGTGTTTCAAGCATAAAATCCCCTCCCCACATCTTGTCTCCCTTTTTTTCTTTTATTGGGGGAATACGAAGAAGAAGATACTGGAGCGGTTATTGGTCCAGCTATAGGTTTCTCAACTTTTCTAAAATGTAGAGTTAAATTTGTTTTCCCAATTGCAAATTGAATCTCCTCACCAGCATCATCAAGTAGTAAAATTTCAATTGATGTAATCTGACTCCGCTCCACCTTTATATACTGTATGACATTTGAAAAAACATATTCCAAGCTATCGGGGTTCCCTGTTGAAATAACTCTAAGTAAATTCCCTCTTGTATCACCGACCATTTGATTTGTCACTAAATCGCAATATATAAAAAGTGATGTTACCGAATCGCTGATATCGATAGGATATTTCCCCGTATACATGTCACTTTCACCGTTAGGTGCTAGTTCAATTAGCTGTCCCAATTCAGGTATTTCATTAGCCGCTAGCTGCTCTTCTAATGATGCTTCCTTGGGTAGAGCTATTTGCTGATCTTCCACAATTAAGCCTAACAAATCGCCCAGGCCTGTAGTTATAGGAAATGAAACAGTATAATGTTTTTTATCCCTGCTGTTAATTATAAATTTTCCTGCTTCTGACACCATAAAATTCAAATATGTTTTAGCATCATTCGGTATTTCTTTATTCATGGCCCCTATTAAGGAAGGTGCATCTTTATAATGACCGATGGGTATGATACAGCTGTATATTTGCTCTGTTACGTTAAAGCCATTTCCAGTAAGATTTTTAACAAACAATGAATCAGTTCCAGAAATAACTACTGCATCTGACCTGTCGGAATAACCAAAATTCGGGGGTATAAGGTAAATTGTATGCGGAGGTACATAAAACTCATAATTTACATTAGCATCGTATTCTTCTACTTCTATAGGTGCAGGCCCTATTCTTTTTAAAAAATCCTCGTAATTTAAACCTAAAATTGTTCGTAAAGGCATTATATTTTCTTGAAAATAAGAATTTTGTAAATTGTATAGCAATTTCCAACCTTTTTTGAAATGTATTGAATACTTTGTACGGGGAAATTTTCCACTAAGCCTTTCCATTTCAATAGCTATTGAATTATCAAAAACAATAATCCTCTCTGATGGTACAGTTTGTATAGGCTCCTCATTATCTGTCGAACCACTTCCTGTTAAAGCTTCGGCTTGTAAACTGGAGGCACTAGGTGTTTGTTTTCCTTTTGGTGTTATTACATTGCTTTCAAGTAGAAAAATTTGGTCATTATACTGTTGCAGAAGATTAGCTAGTTCCCTAAAATAAATTCTTCTCGTTATGTAACCAGGTTTTGGCATATTATTAAAATTTAGCTCGAGTTTAATAATACTCAGTGGATCAGTAGGGTATTCATATTCCACTTTTGAGGGGGTCAATTTCGAGCTTCTTACTTTAAATATATTATTTTTTGCATTAATGTTCAATAGATATTTTGGCACATTAATTCGATCGAGTCCCACTTCCCACTCCCCCTCCAATTCGAGGGGGCTCTGTAAATTTACAGTAAAATTATGGGGCACGTTGGCCGGATAATCTTCTCTCGAGGCAGATGATATCAATGTTACAAATTTACTCATCTTTGTTCATATCTTCTTCAGTAACCCAGCTATTAAAACGGTCGGAGTAACCCTGCCACTTTACAAAAAATTCGGGCAATTTCCCTTTCAAATGTCTTTTTTTTAAAATTTTTTCAATGATATAAACTTCTGGTTTTTTTACTGCTTGTAATTCTCTTTCGTAATACCGGCCTTTTATAGTTTCATTTAAAGAATCTCTTACTCTATACATCACTGGTTCTGTTTTAGCATAAATTTTATCAATAAACACAATTTCATCAGTCCATTTCTCTTCGTAACGTTTAGCAAATACATTGCGTGAACTGAGCATCCGCACTGCTTCCCCCCTCTTAAATTTCGTTTTCTTATTAGCCCTTCTTTTAATAACAGATTTTTCAAAAATTTTGCGTATTCTTTCTTGAGTTTCTGCAGTCACATCGTTTGGAGCCATCCCCAAAGCACGGTGCTTAGAATGATTATAGCTATTAATTAAAGATTGCAAAATGTCTATATATTTTAAAGTATGATTCTGATCAAAATAGCGCCACATTCGCTCTTTAATTGTACGATTAAGTCTTTCGCAAATGGCCGCTTTTGTATCATTGTACGAGGGGAAAAAACCAATACCCTTATCTTTCAAGTATTTTTGAAAATGAACATTTAGAAATTCTGTTCCTCTGTCAGTATTCAGCATTCTTGGAATACGACCGGTTCTTTGTATAATTCTGTCGAACGCATCCCTCACCTCAGGTCCCTGCTTCGTTCGCAACGGTTCGGCGAAAGCATAACGTGAAAACACATCAATAACCATCAAAATATTTTGATAGCCATCATTATAGCGAGCCAGGGTTTGTAAAATTACCAAGTCTGCTTGCCAAAGACTATCAATACCGCTCGCAAGCATTGGCTGACGGGGAAAATTTATATGTCTATCTTTGTGTAAAGTATAAGCATCAACAGCCTTTAAATAGTTTTTAACCTGCTGTCTAGAAATAGGCTTATTGCTCTCTGTTGATGCTGCCCTGTATAACCGTTCCACACCCCCGAAACTTCCCACATTTTCAGGTGCTGTATATATCTTATGCAAAATATCCTCAATTTCTTTATTTACATCCATGTTTTATTAGCTAAATACCTTCAATTTAAAACAAAAACTTATTTACAATTCATTCTCCTTTTTATACCAAAAACGGTTTGATACGTACATTCAAGCACATGTTTTCATCTAAAGTACTATAGAGCATACCTGTATACATACTGCTAAACCATATAACCTGATCGGGATTATCGCAAATAAATTCAGCTTCCCAAAACACCTGCTCGCTAGAGCTAGAGCTAGCAGCAACAGCAGCAGCAGCAGCAGCAGCAGCAACAGGGCTAGCTAGTAGGCTAATAACAATTTTATATTTTAATTTTTTACCCCCTGCTTCAGTCTGAATTATAGTCGGGTTGGGATTAAACAAATTTCTCCCTCCTCCCTTCTTATTTAGTTCGCTAGCAATTACCTCATTAGCAAAAACCTTGTTACTGTCATTAGAAACAGTAGTAGCATCAATATCAATAAGTGGTTGCTGAGGCTTGCTCTTCTTCTTCCTTTTTTTCTCAACCTTTAACTTAATTTCGGACGAAGCTGGCATCACTACTGGTGGTAATGGGGGTGCTTGAACTGAAGGCGTCGCTGTTATCGGCTTTTTGGCTGTTAAAGCCCGCGATTTGCGCTTGCTGATATGACTGGAGCCACTGTCGCTGTGCTGAGGCTGTTGCTTGCTCCCTTTCTTGCCAAACTTTGAAGGGGAGGATTGCTGGTTGCCTATTTTGCATGTCGGGGTAGTGAGGGGTTTCTTTGCCAGCTTCATTTTGCTTACTTGTCGCTTTACTTTCTAAATTATTTAAAAAAGAATGTTTTTTATTAAAACTTATTTTATCCATGTCTTCTATTAGTTGATTAGAAATAGCTTGCAGGGAGCAAAACTGCTCCCAGCTAAGTTCAATACGGTTAATAGAACCATAAAAAATATTATTTGGAGCTATTCTATACTGATTTAAAACAATTCCTATTCCCTTTTTTTGATTGGTATAAGGATCAATGCGTTCCCCGCATGTTGAAATAAAATAATTTAGACCTAAATAATAGTTTTGAATACAATTAGTTTCTAGCTGCACCTTTCGTGTATAATCTAGGGGGTGTGTAGAATTCCACAATACGGGTAAAATATTTTGACACATTTCGCTATTATTATTGGTAATAACGTCACTTAGGCGTTGCTCTTTATAGTTTACTCCAAAAAGAGACCGTATTTCTGAATTATTAGCTATTAAAAAGTTCCTATTGGTACCGTTATAATTTATATTGTAAGAAATATTTTGAGGAGCTGTTTCAGGAATAACATAGCTCAAAAGCGGATAAATTATCAGTAAAATAAAAATTACAAAATAGAGCAATACCTTATCACTGCCATTCCCCCTCTTATTAACTCGATAACTACCATTCATAGCTTCAGTTTCACCTGCTAAGTTAAATAAAGTATCAGTTTTATTCATAGCTAAAATAAAAAATTAAAAATTTTTAACACCTTTTAAGCGGAGCTGTTTGCCGCCATGCTTTGCAACCCTATTTATACTGTCTCGAACTGCATCCAGAGAAGGGGGAGGAGAAGTTGAACCTAAAGAGACGGAAGAAGAAGAAAGAGAGAGCTCCTGCTCATTCTGCAATTGGGCACACAGCGCTTCGAAATCTAAATAGAACGCTTTATTTAGCTAACTAATTAAGCGCTTTTAATAGTTTTTACCTTCGAATGAACTCAAACCACTTGCCGCCCCTGTCTCGGCAGCCTCCATATTAGCTAATTCGCTTGCAGTAGGCATGACCAGCGATGCTATGGCAAGCAATGTTTCTCGTTCTTCGGCTGACAAAAAAGGTTCTTGAGCTGCAGCAGTTAACTGTAATTCTGAACAAGTACATACAGTGGTCATTAGCTAATTGCAAAATTTTTTAATAAAAATGAACACTGTTGTACTTGCCTTCAGCCATTTGACAATGTTTAGCTTTTTTTAAAAAAAGTTTTTTCATAAATGAAACAGGGGTTTATAAAGCTTTTTTTTTTGCTAAAGAAAAAATATTTTTATAATATTTTCAATTTAAAAATGTCTATAAAAACTCGCCCTATGTTTAGATATTTTTACTTAAATTATACCAGACAAAATGGAGCAAATTAAAAATAGTTCGCTTTTTTTTTATTCCCAAACATGTGGTGCTTCGCGGGACAAAGAATTTAAATATGCTATTAAATTCTTTGAATTGACTGTTGAATACGGTTTTACTATTTTGGGAGATGTGCAAGACCAATCTCCACGCTGCGAAATAGAGGTTTTTGGACGGCTAGTTAAGGCAATTGAACAATCTTTCGAATACCTGCAAAATACTACTTTACTAAAGAAGGCTGTTAAATATGGCGATAACTGTTATTTGAGCTGGAACGATGATATACCTCGCTATGAAAAGGTGATAAATATAAATCGGTAAAACTGAGCTAAATAATTAACTATTCCTTTTTTTAAAAAAGCTGTTATCCCTGACTACTGAAACGATTATCGCGGCAAGAAAACTCGACTTGGAAAATGAAGACCCCTTTACACGCGACCATGTGAAAGAAGATATGAAGCTTCTAGAGAAAACCATTCTACGTACATCGGTTCTAGCTGAAATGCTCCGCGAATATGGCAACACAATTACAAATTTCTGCAGCAACCGCTCAGCATATAATTCATTAGATTTTGAAACTAGATGGTGTAAGGCTAATGATGAAGCTGTCAATGAGAACGATATTCAGGATGAAATTGTAATCAAATCAAAAAAAGAAAAGAAAAAACGCGGTAAAAAAGCTAGCAGCTTTACGGAAGATGAATGTGGTTGCAAGAATTAAAAACATAAGCTGTTAATTACTTCAACTGTCAATTGTTATTTTAAAAATGACTATGCCCCGTCTGGTTACACAAGTACAGTCAACCGGACGCAACGCAAGGCTTTGTAACTGCACGCGCACGGGCGCACGCGCGTGCACGCGCGTGCGCCCGTGCGCGTGCAGTGTTTTGCTCCTATGTAAGTTATTGGACTA
>WNFM01293775.1_pt2 | contig 20404 bp, 24 predicted proteins | sample 5400271 | NCBI WGS metagenome assembly WNFM01 (sample SAMN13153352, study PRJNA577476) | soil metagenome | isolation source: 60 cm saprolite on Douglas fir-dominated hillslope | place: USA:California | collected 2013-09-17
TCATCGGCAGCAAGTTGCATCGGTTGCAGCAGCAGCTCGCTGAGCTGGCAAAGCAGGCACGCGACCGTGGTTGAGGTGTTCTTCTGGCCGGCGCTGCTCGGCTACGGCGAGGCGGCGCTCGCGTACGCAACGGTGCGCACGTCGCGCGCAGCGACCTGGGGCGTGCGTCTCGGTTGGCTCGCGCAGACGGCGTTGCTCGTCGCGCAGGCCGTTCGCTCGGACGGCTTCCCCTGGTCGACGTGGGCAGGGTCGCTCAATCTCTTCGTCTGGTTCATCGTCGGCGCGTACCTGATCTGGGGCTGCCGTCCGCGGTTCCGTTTGCTCGGCCTGAGCGTGATGCCGCTCGCCGTTGCGCTCTTCGTCGTCGCGCGGGTCGGCGGCGGCACGGGCGCCGGCGCGCGCTCCGACTACGGAAACCTCTTCCTGATCCTGCACGTCGGCTTCGCGCTCGCCGCGTTCGCGGGCTTCACGCTCGCGGCCGGGCTCGCCGGCCTCTACCTCTGGGTGGAGCGGCGTCTGAAGCGGCGCTCGGCGGACATTCTGCGCTTGCGGCTCCCGCCGCTCGCCTCGCTCGAGCGTCTGACATGGCGCACGATTCTCGTCTCGCTGCCGCTGCTGACCGTGGCGCTCGTGATCGGCGTCGTCCGCCAGCAGCGCGACGGCACCGGGTTCGACGCGCTCGAGGCGGTGACCTTGCTGACCTGGGTCGGCTACGGCTCGTTTCTCGCGTTGCGGCCGACAGGGCGACGCGCCGCGTGGTTCGCGCTTGGAGGCTTCGTGCTGGTGATCGTGGCGCGGCTCGCGCTGGCGGGGAGCCACTTCTCGTGACGCTGACGCTGATCGGGCTCTCGCACCACGTCGCTCCGGTGGAGCTGCGCGAGCGCGTGACGCTCGACCTCGCCGCCGCGTCCGCGCTCGCGAGCTCGCTCGGCGACGCGGTCTGCCTTTCGACCTGCAACCGGACCGAGCTGTACTTCGAGGGCGTTGACGAGCGCGACGTGGTCGCGGCGCTGCACGAGCTCGCGGGCGAGCCGCTCGATGGCGCGCTCTACCGCCTGCACGAAGACGCGGCGGCGCTGCATCTCTTCCGTGTCGCCGCCGGTCTCGACTCGCTCGTCCCCGGGGAGGGCGAGATCCTCGGTCAGGTGCGCGACGCGTATGAGGCGTCACAGCCGGGCGCGCTGCTCGACCGCGTCTTCCGGCAGGCGCTCGGCGTCGGTAAGCGCGTCCGGAGCGAGACCGCGATCGGTGAGAGCCCTGCGTCCGTTTCGTCCGCCGCGGGTGCGCTTGCCGCGCAGGTGTTCGGCGACCTGGCGGGCCGGCGCGTGCTGTTGATCGGCGCCGGCCGCATCGGCGAGCTCGCCGCCGCGAACCTCGCCTCGCGTGGCGCGCAGATCGCGTACGTCGCTAATCGCACCGTCGGCACCGCGCACGAGCTCGCCCATCGCTTCGGCGGCGAGGCGGTCGCGTTGCCGGACATCGCCTCGCGCCTCGGCGACGTCGACGTCGTGGTCTCGTCGACGAGCGCTCCCGAGACCGTCCTGAACGCGGGCGACGTGCCCGCGAAGCGCCGCACGCCGCTGTTCTTCATCGACATCGCGGTGCCGCGCGACCTCGACGCCGCGATCGGGAAGCTCGACGGCTGCTTCCTCTACGACATCGACGACCTCGAGGCTGTCGTCGCGGAGACGCTGTCCGGTCGCCGCTCTGAGGCCGCGCGCGCCGAGCAGCTCGTTGCGGAGGAAACGGAGCGCTTCCGCTCGTGGCGTGCGTCGCTCGACGTGGTGCCGGCGATCGCCTCGCTTCGCGCGCGCGCCGAGGAGATCCGCTCCGCCGAGCTCGCGAAGGTCGACGGACGGATGAGCGCCGACGAGCGGCGCACGCTCGAGTCGGTGACGTCCCAGATCCTGAACAAGCTGCTGCACCTGCCGACGATCCGGATGAAGGAGGCGGCTGTCAGCTCCGACGGGGCCGCCTACGCCGACGCGGTCCGCCATCTGTTCGGCCTCGAGGAGGAGAAGAAGCGATGACGCCCGACAACGAACATCGCTTTGAGCGGCCGCTCCCCGTCGTTGCGCCGTCGCTGTTCATGCGGATCAAGTTCGGCCATCCGGCGTGCGGCCGGAGCAAGCGTGTTGGGAGGTCGGGCTGTGCTTGTTCGCATCGGGTCTCGCGGATCTAGGCTCGCGATCACGCAGGCCGAGCAGGCCGCGGCCCTGCTACGGGGGCCGGGAATCGAGATTGCGTTCGTCCCGATCACGACCGCCGGCGACCGTGACCGCACGAGCCCGTTCGGGCAGATCGGCGAGCGCGGCGTCTTCGTGAAGGAGATCGAAGAGGCGTTGCTCTCGGGTCGCATCGACGTCGCCGTGCACTCGGCGAAGGACATGACGAGCGACGACACCGAGGGGCTAGCGGTCGGCGCGTACCTCGAGCGCGACGACCCGCGTGACGCGCTCGTCGGCGCGACCGAGCTGCGGCCGGGCATGCGCATCGGCACCGCATCCGTGCGCCGCCGCGCGCAGTTGCTCGCGGCCGAGCCGACGATCTCGGTGGAGCCGATGCGCGGCAACGTCGAGACGCGGCTGCGGAAGATGCGCGAGCGCGGGCTGGACGCGATCGTCCTCGCGTCGTGCGGGCTCGACCGGCTCGGCCTTGCCGGCGAGATCGGACTGCGCCTCGACCCGGAGCTGATGCTGCCCGAGGCCGCACAGGGCGCGCTCGCGCTGCAGGTGCGCGCGGGCGAGGAGGAGCTTGTCGCGCGGGCGGATCACGCCGAGACGCGACGCCGGGTCGAGCCTGAGCGCGCGTGCGTAGCGCTGATCGGCGCCGGGTGCCTCGCACCCGTCGCGGCACACCACGACGGGACGATGCTGCATGCGCTGATCGCGGACGACGACGGCGCGTGGATCGTGCGCCGAAGTGGTAGCGATCCGGTCGCGCTGGCCGAAGAGCTTTCAGGCGTCGTCGCCGCCCGATGAAGGTGATCGTCACGCGGCCGCGCGCGCAGGCGCGGCCGCTCGTCGCCGCACTGGAAGCGCTCGGTGCCGAGGTGATCGAGTGTCCGCTGATCGAGATCGAGCGGACGTCCGACGAGCCCGTCGACGGCGCAGGCTACGACTGGCTGATCGTCACGAGCCCGAACGGCGCCGACGAGGTGGCGCGCCGAGGCGTGAACCTCCCGCCGATCGCGGCAGTCGGCCCGGGCACGGCCGAGGCGTTGCGCGAGCACGGGATCGAGGCGGCGTTCGTTCCGCGCGAGTCGTCGCAGCAGGGCTTGCTGCGTGAGTTCCCGCGCCCGGCGGGCCGCGTGCTCTTCGCCGCCGCGGAAGGGGCGCGCAGACGGCCGATCGACGAGCTACAGGCCGACTTCGTCCCGCTCTACCGCACGAGGCTCCTCACGCCGGACCCACCCGGGGGGGACGTGGTTGTGCTGGCATCCGGCTCTGCCGCGCGCGCGTACGCGGCCATCGGCGGCTCGGCGCCGGCGGTGAGCATCGGGCCGGAGACGTCACGCGTCGCACGCTCGGTCGGCCTAGAAGTCGCAGCCGAGGCGCCGACGCACGATCTCGCTGGCCTCGCCGCCGCTGTGCGCGATCTGATGAAGTCCCGCCCGTGACGACGATTACCTTTCTGACGGACTTCGGCCTGCAGGACGACTTTGTGGGCACCTGCCACGGCGTGATCGCCCGCATCGCCCCCGAGGCGCGCGTGATCGACATCACGCACGGCATTCCACCGCAGGCGATCCTGCAGGGCGCGCTCGTCCTGCGCAGCACGATGAAGTACATGCCGGTCGGCGTGCACCTTGCGGTCGTCGACCCGGGTGTCGGCGGTCATCGCCGCGCGATCGGCCTGCGCACCGCCGACGGGCGCTCGTTCGTCGGCCCCGATAACGGCCTGCTGATGCTGGCCGCCGACGAGCTCGGCATCGACGCCGCGCACGAGCTTTCCGACCCGGGCTACCGCCTCCCGAACGTGTCGCGCACGTTTCACGCGCGCGACGTCTTTGCTCCCGCGGCCGCACACCTTGCTGCCGGCATCGCGATTGATCAGCTCGGCCCCGCGATCGAGCCGTCGGAGCTCGTGCGCATCGACGTGCCGGCGCCGAGCGTCGGCAAGTCACAGATCTCCGCGACCGTCGTCGGCGTCGACCGCTTCGGCAACGTCGCGACGAATATGCAGGACGCACATGTCACGGGCCTCGGCGTTGCGCGCGGCGACCGCGTCGAGGTCCGGCTGACGTTCGAGCGCTACTACGCGACGCTCGCCGACACGTTCGCCGATGCCGCGGCCGGCGAGCTGATCCTCTACGAAGACTCCTACGGGCTCGTCACCCTCGCGATCAGCAACGGCAACGCCGCCCGGTTGACCGGCGTCGGTGTCGGGGACGAGCTGCGGATCGCGCTCGCGTGACGATCGGCCAGCGCTTTGCGCGCCTCGTCACCGACGTGGTTGTCCGCGCGCCATCCCTCTGGCGGCTCTTTCGCGGGCGCATGACGCGGAACTTCGACCTGCTCGCGCCGGAGTGGGATTCGACGCGGGTCAGTCGCGAACGCCTGACGGCGATGATCGCCGCGCTCGACGCGACAGGCCCGCCCACGCGCGCGCTCGACGTCGGCACAGGCACCGGCGCGGTCGCACGGCTGATCAGCGAGCGCTGGCCGGACGCCGAGGGGACGGGCGTCGACGTCTCACCGGGGATGATCGCCGAGGCCCGCCGGCTCGGGAACGAGCGCTACGACGTCGGCGATGCGTCCGCGCTGCCCTACGAGGCCGCCGCTTTCGACCTCGTGACGCTGAACAACATGATCCCGTTCTTCGACGAGCTCGCGCGCGTCACGGCGCCCGGCGGCTACGTCGCGATCGCCTACAGCATGGGCCGGAAGACGCCGATCTGGGTGCCGCTCGAGCGCGTGCGCGACGAGCTGCAGCGGCGGGGGTTCCTGCACGTCGCGGACTTCGAGGCAGGCGGCGGCGTTGCGTTGCTCGCTCGCCGGTCGTAGTTACACTGGCCGCGCTGCATTCTCGGGCCAGGTAGCTCAGTTGGTAGAGCACACGGCTGAAAACCGTGGTGTCGCCGGTTCAAGTCCGGCCCTGGCCATTCGTTACTACTGCAAGCGGAACCCGCAGCTGGCCGTGCTGCGGGGCCGGACAGTCCGGACTCTATTTTTCTTTTGTGATGACCAGTTCCCGTATCGCTGATCCCGGCCTCGCTCCGGAAGGGCACCGGCGGATCGAGTGGGCTCGCCGACACATGCCTGTGCTCGCGGCGTTGCGGGACCGCCTCGGCGACGGTGCGCTCGAGGGCCGCAAGCTCGCTGTCGTCGTGCACCTCGAGGCGAAGACCGCCTGTCTCGTGCTCGCGCTGCAGGAGGCGGGCGCGCACGTCGTCGCCGCCGGCAGCAACCCCCTCTCGACGCAGGACGCCGTTTGCGCCGCGCTCGTCGAACGCGGCGTCGAGGTGTACGCACGTCACGGCGTCTCGCAGGCCGAATTCACGACCGACCTGCTCGCGGTCGCCGAGACCGGGCCGCAGCTCGTGATCGACGACGGTCTCGAGCTGACGCGGCGCACCGCCGAGCATCGGCCGGATCTCTACGCACAGTTGCAGGGCGTGAGCGAGGAGACGACGACTGGTGTGGCGCGGCTCCGTGCGCTCGACGCCGAGGGACGCCTGCCGTTCCCGGCGATCGCGGCGAACGACGCGAAGTGCAAGCACATGTTCGACAACGCATACGGCACCGGCCAGACGACGCTGACGGCTTTGCTTGCGCTGACCAACGTGCTCGCGGCCGGCCGTCAGTTCTGCATCGTTGGCTACGGCTGGGTCGGCAAGGGCCTCGCGCGTGCCGCCGACGGTCTGGGCGGTCGCGTCACGGTCGTCGAGCTCGACCCCGTGCGCGCGCTGACCGCACATATGGACGGCTACCGCGTCGCGCCGCTCGCGAGCGCACTGCCGGACGCGGACGTCGTGCTCACTGCGACGGGCTTGATCGAAGCGATTGGCGCCGACGTGTTCGCGCTGCTCAAGGACGGAGTGCTGCTCGCGAACGCCGGGCATCACGACCGCGAGATCGACGTGCCCGCGCTTGCGGCCGTGGCGGACGCAGTGATCGACGCGCGCCCGAAGGTCAAGACCTACGTGCTCGGCGAGCGGCGCGTGAACGTGCTCGTCGACGGCGCGCTCGTCAACATCGCGGGCCTCGACGGCAATCCGATCGAGATCATGGATCTCTCGTTCTCCGTGCAAGCGCTGTCGGCGCATCTGCTCGCGTCGGGCGTCGTGCCGGCGGGCCTCAATCGCTTCCCCGACGAGCTCGACGACCTGATCGCGCGCACGAAGCTTGCGACACTCGGAATCGAGCTGGACGACGCCACGGAGGCGCAGCTGAAGTTCCGCGCCTCGTGGGCGGTCTAGGCTCTCCCTCGTGTCCGCCACGGAGACCCCTCGGCCGGTCGCGATCATCGGCGCCGGCCTCGACCTGGGCGCCGGACGCCGCGGCGTCGACATGGGCCCCTCGGCGATTCGCTACGCCGGCCTGGAGTCGCGGGTCCGCGCGCTCGGGCGCGAGGTGGCGGACTGGGGCGACGTTCGCTCGCCGGTGCCGGAGGCAACCGAGGAGGGTGACGAGAGCTGCCGTTATCTCGCCCCGATCAAGAAGGCCTGCGAGAAGGTTGGCGCACTCGTCGCCGACGCGGTGGAGCAGGGTTTTGTCCCGCTCGTCCTCGGCGGCGACCACTCGATCGCGATGGGGACGCTCGGCGGGATGGCCAAGGTGCGCGGCGCGGGAGCTGCGTTGTGGATCGACGCGCACGGCGATCTCAACCGGCCGAGCACCTCGCCGAGCGGCAACGTGCACGGCATGCCGCTCGCCGCCGCGCTCGGCGTCGCGGGCGATGCCTTCGCGAGCGATGTCTATCCGACGCCTTCCCTCACGCGCGCCGCGCTGATCGGCATTCGCTCGCTCGACCCGGGCGAGCGAGCGTTGATCGGCGAGGTCGACGTTCGCGTCTACACGATGAACGAGGTCGACCGGCTCGGGATGGAGCGCGTGCTCGAAGAAGCGCTCGAGTTTCTGGCAGATGCGCCGTTCCTCCACCTGAGCCTCGACCTGGACGCGGTCGACCCGATGTTCGCGCCCGGCGTCGGCACGCCGGTGCGTGGCGGGCTCTCCTACCGCGAGGCGCACCTCGCCATGGAGCTGCTCGCGGAGTCGAACCGCCTCGATTCACTCGAAGTCGTCGAGGTCAATCCGATTCTCGACCGCGAAAACGAGACCGGAACACTCGCGGTGGAGCTCGTCGCGAGTGCGCTCGGCGCGCGCATTCTTTAAGAGAACGTTTTCATTGAAGCCCGCGCTCCCGATGGGGGTGGCAACCGCAGTGATCGAGGACTAGCGTTGCGGACGAGTGTCAGAGTTCCACCGTGCGAGCGAGTCGCCCGAGACACCAGAAACGTCATCGCGAACCGTTCTCGTCGTCGAGGACGATGCCGGCCTGCGCGCGTACCTGACGGAGATCCTCGAAGGACAGGGCTACCGCGTGGTCGCCGCCGGCTCCGGCGAAGAGGCGCTCGCCGCGCTCGGCAGCGTCAAGGCGACCCTGGCGGTGCTCGACATCGGTCTCCCCGGCATGGACGGCTTCGCCGTCGCAGAGCACCTCGCGAAGGACGTGCCGGTGATCGTCGTCACCGGCGACCCGCTGAAGGCGAAGATGCGCGCGTTCGGGCGCACCACGCCGCTGACCATCCTCGCGAAGCCGATCACTCCGGAGCAGTTCGAGGCGGCTCTGCAGGCCGCGCTCTAGCTGGCACCTCGGGAGGGCCCGTCCTCGCCGCCCCCGGCGGCTGCAAAGCGGCGCCTCGCCGCGTCCTCGGTCGTCCCGATAGGCAAGCTATCGAGACTCCCTGCGTCCTTGCGATGCTTGCTTTTCGCTCGCCGGTGACGACGTAACGGACCCTCCCGAGGCGCTGCGTTCGACTTCGACCTCGTCGCCGATCCCCGACGGCTCGTAGTAGACGGTGCCGGCGAGCCGCTCGGGCAAGCAGTCCACGTCGAAGCCCGCTTCGCTCGCGTGCGGATAGATGTAGCCCTCACCGCGCCCGAGCTTCTTGGCCCCTGCGTACGCGGCGGAGCGCAGCGCCGAGGGTGGCATCAGGTGCCCGTGCTCGCGCACGTCCTGTGTCGCCTTGCCGATCGCGACATAGGACGCGTTCGACTTCGGCGCGCGTGCGAGATAGATCGCAGCCTGCGCGAGGTTGAGCCGCGCCTCCGGCAGCCCGACGTGCTCGACCGCCTGCGCCGCCGCGACCGCGACGAGCAACGCTTGCGGATCGGCGTTGCCGATGTCTTCGGAGGCGAGCACGATCATGCGCCGCACGATGAAGCGCGCGTCCTCGCCGCCTTCGAGCATCGCGGCCAGGTAGTAGACGGACGCCTGCACGTCGCCCGCGCGCGTCGACTTGATCCACGCCGAGATGAAGTCGTAATGGCGGTCGCCGCCCTTGTCGTAGGCGAGCGGCCGCTTGCGTGCCGCGTCATCGACGTGTCGCTCTTCGAGCGAAACGCCCTCCGCGCGCGCCGTTTCCACAGAAAGCTCGAGGATGTTCAACGCGTTGCGCGCGTCGCCGCCGGCGCGGCCCGCGATCAGCTCCTCGATCTCCTCGGAGACGTTCTCCTCGAGTGCGACGGCACCGCGGCGGACGACGTCGATCAGCGTCTCGATCGAGTGCGGTTCGAGCTCGTACACCTGCGCGCGTGAGAGCAGCGCCGAGTTCACCTCGAAGTACGGGTTCTCGGTCGTCGCGCCGATCAGCGTCACGAGGCCTTCTTCGACGCCCGGCAGCAGTGCGTCCTGCTGCGCCTTGTTGAAGCGGTGGATCTCGTCGAGGAACAGGATCGTGCGCCGGCTGCTCGTGCCGAGCCGCTCGCGCGCCTGCTTGAGCACCTCACGCACGTTCGCCACCGTCGCTTGCACTGCGGAGAGCTCTTCGAACTCAGCGCCGGTCGTCTGCGCCACGATCCGCGCCAGCGTTGTCTTCCCTGAGCCCGGCGGCCCGTAGAGGATCATCGACGGCACGCGGTCCTGCTCGATCGCGAGGCGAAGGGCTCGTCCGGGCCCGACCACGTGCTCCTGGCCGACGAAGTCGTCCAGTGTCGTGGGCCGCAAGCGCTGCGCGAGAGGCGCGGAGGCACCGAGACGGCGGCCCGCGGCCTCGGAAAAGAGGTCACCCACGCCGAAAGTATGCTCTTGGTTCGATGAGCGAGGCGAGTGAGGTCTGGGGGGAAGGAACGTACGAGCGCCTGGCCGCGCGCCTTGCGCCCGTCCAGGACCAGCTGGTCGACCTGCTCCAGATCGCCAAAGGCGAGCGCGTGCTCGACCTGGCGACCGGGACGGGCGAGGTCGCGGTGCGAGCTGCGCGCGCGGGCGGCATCGTCACCGGCCTCGACATCGCCGAGCCGATGCTCGCAAAGGCCCGCGAGCGCGCGCAGGAGGAAGGCGCGGAGATCACGTTCGACCTTGGCGACGCCGAGTACCTCCCGTACGAGGACAGCTGCTTCGACGTAGTCGTGTCGAACTTCGGCCTCGTCCTGGCGCCCGATCACGCGAACGTCGCATCGGAGCTCGCACGCGTCGCGTGCCCGGGCGCGCGACTCGGCTTCACCGGCTGGAAGCCGAACCCGAAGCTGGGCGAGCTTTACCGCCGCTTCTCGGAGGAGCCGATTGAGGGGCGTGAGGTGTACGAGTGGGGCCGTGAGGACCACGTCGAGGACATGCTCGGCGACGACTTCGAGCTCGAGTACGAGGACGGGACGCTCTGGCTCGAGGCGGAGTCCGGCGAGGAGATCTGGAAGCTCTTCTCGGAGTCGGCGCCGCCGGTGATCGCGCTGATCAAACAGCTCGATCCCGAGAAGCGCGACGCGTTCCACGGCGCGTTCGTCGAGCTCTACGAGAGCTATGCGACGAAGGACGGCGGTATCCGCGCGCCGCGCCGCTACCTGCTCGTCCTCGGCCGCCGGAAATGAGCGAAGTCGCGAAGCTTCTTCAGAAGCTGATCAAGCTCGACACGACGAACCCACCCGGCAACGAGACGCTCGCGGCCGAGCTGCTGCGCGACTACCTCGAGGCCGCGGGCGTCGAGTGTCAGCTGTACGCCCGCGTGCCCGAGCGAGCGAATCTCGTCGCACGCATCCCCGGACGCGGCACAGGCCCGACGCTCGCTTTGCTCTCGCACACGGATGTCGTGCTCGCCGACGCGAACGACTGGGAGCGCGACCCGTTCGGCGGCGATCTCGTCGGGGACATGATCTGGGGCCGCGGCGCACTCGACATGAAGGGCGAGGTTGCCGCCTCCGCGGTCGCGCTCGCGACACTTGCGCGCGAAGGCTGGCGCGGTGATGGCGATCTGATCTTCGTCGCGGCGGCTGACGAAGAGGTCGGTGCGGGTTTCGGCCTCCAATGGCTCGTCGAGGAGCACCCCGACGCGGTGCGCGCCGACTTCTCGGTCAACGAGGGCGCCGGTGATCGCGTAGAGCTCGGCGGCAAGGTGCTCTATCTCTGCGCGACGGCCGAGAAGATGAGCTCGCCGTTCGTGCTGCGCGTGCATGGGCGCGCCGGGCACGCTGCGATGCCGAGCATCGCCGACAATGCGCTCGTCAAGGCGGCGCCGCTCGTCGAGCGGCTCGGCGTGTTCGAGGTCGAGCCGCGCTTGATTCCCGAGGTCGAGGGATTCCTGGCTGCGTTGCTCGGCGAGGTCCCGCCCGCAACGGATGCGCTCGCGCGGGCACGCGAGCTCGCCCCACTCGCGGGCGAGTTGATCGAGCCGCTCCTCGGGATGACGGTCGCGCCGACGAAGGCCCACGCGTCGGACAAGCGCAACGTCATTCCCGCGCTGTGCGAGATCACGGTCGACACGCGGCTCCTGCCGGGACAGACGCCGGAGGAAGCCGAGGCGACGATCCGTGCGTGGCTCGGCGACGGCGACTACGAGCTCGTCAACACGGAGCGTTTCGGCGGCACGCGCTCGGCGATCGATGGGCCGCTCTGGGACGCGGTGCAGTCGTTCGTCGAGACGGAGGAGCCGGGCGCGGCGCCCGCGCCGATCTGTGTCGCCGGCTTCACCGACTCGCACTGGATGCGCGAGGCGTTCGACACGGTCGCCTACGGCTTCTTCCCGTCGCGCGCCATGGACTCGGAGACGGCCGCGCGCCTGATCCACTCGGCGAACGAGCGCGTGCCGGTCTCCGACCTCGAGCTCGGCTTGCGCTGGCTGCGGCACGCCGCGCAGACCGTCTGCGGCTGAGCATGCTGGAGCTGTACGAGACCGCCGGCGCCTTCGAAGTCCTCGAGGCGTACCTCGCCGAGGAGCTGCACGAGGGCCTCGTGGCGGACGTCTACCTCGGCTACGGGCTCGGGGAGCCACTGCGCCGCGAGCCCTGGCCCGCGCCGCCCGAGCCGTGTCAGCTACCACTCCTCGCCGCGCAGATCCGACCTTGTGTTGAGTCAACACAAAGTGGTTCGGCCTTTCGGCTCGGCGAATGGGAGGCGACCTGGGCGCCGGAGGATTACGCGGCTGCGGTCGACGAGGTGCGCGTGGCGATTGCGCGTGGCGACGTCTACCAGGCGAACGTCGTGCAGCATCTCTCGGCGCCGTTCGCGGGCGGCCCGTATGCGCTCGCCGAGGCGCTCACGCCCTTGCGCCCGTTGCACCCCCGGCCGCTCGTCGGCGACGGCTGGGCGATCGTCTCCGCGTCGCCGGAGCTGTTCCTCGCGCGCCGCGGTGACCGCCTGGTGACGATGCCGATCAAGGGCACGCGCCCGATCGGCGAGGACGTCGACGACGCGAAGGACGCGGCCGAGCACGTGATGATCGTCGACCTCGAGCGCAACGACCTCTCGCGCGTGTGCGAGATCGGATCGGTGCGCTGGCCCGAGCTGATGGCGCAGCACGAGCTCGCCGGCGTGACGCATCTCGTCTCGACCGTGGAGGGCCGTGTGCGTTCCGACGCGACGCTCGCAGAGATTTTGTGGGCGACGTTCCCGGGCGGCTCGATCACCGGCGCGCCGAAGATCTCCGCACTCGACCACATCGCGCGCCTCGAGCCGGTTGGACGCGGCGCGTCGATGGGTGCGCTCGGGACGATCGAGGCGAACGGCGACTTCGAGCTCGCGCTCACGATCCGCACCTTCGCGGTCGCAGACGGCCGCGCTCACCTCTGGGTCGGCGGCGGGATCGTCTGGGACTCCGATCCCGAAGCGGAGATCGAGGAGTCGTGGGTGAAAGCGCGGCCGCTCCTCGCTGCCGTCGGGGGTCTGGTCCGCGCGTGAAGCTGCTCGCCGTCGCAGTCGAGGGACGGGGGCTCGTCGATCCCGCTGAGCCGGTGTTCCGCGCGGACGACGAGGCGCTGCTGCGTGGCAGCGCTGCATTCGAGACGCTCCCGGTCTACGGCGGCGAGCCGTTCGAGCTTCGGCGCCATCTCGACCGCTTGCAGGGCTCGCTGCCGACGCTCGGCCTCGCGCCGCTCGACGACGGTGCCGCGGAGTCGCTGGTCGGTGTCCTGGTCGCCGAGGTGGGCGGCGACTTCGTATTGCGGCTCTACCGCACCGAGGCGAGCTTCGTCGCGACGGCGGCGCCGATCCCTCTCGCGATCGAGGAGCTCCGCGCACGCGGTTTGCGCGTGCACGTCGTCGAGACCGGTCTGCCCGCGGCTCTCGTCGCGGGTGCGAAGGCGACGAGCTACGCACTCGGGCTCGCGGCGTTGCGCGAGGCCGAACGCAACGGCCGCGACGACGCGCTCTTCGTCGCGGACGGCCTCGTGCTCGAAGCGCCGATGTCGAACATCTGGTGGCGGCACGGGGACGTGCTCGCGACGCCGACGACCGGCCCCGGCGTGCTGCCCGGTGTGACTCGCGCCGTCGCCTGGGAGCTTGCGCAAGAGGCAGGACTCGAGGTGCGCGAGGGCCGGTATCCGCTCACGGAGCTCGCAGGCGCCGAAGAGGTGTTCACCACGTCCTCGGTGCGTGAGGTGATGCCCGTCGTCTCGATCGACGACACAACGGTCGGCGACGGCCGGCCGGGGCCCGTGGCTGCGCGGCTGCAAGAGGCACTCCGGCTACGCTCCCGGCGGTGACCGAGAGGGTCCGGCTCGGCGGAATGGCGCTCGCAAACGGCGTGCTCGTGCACGGCCCGCGGGCCTGGGCGTGCGCCGTGCGCACGGCGGACGGCGAGCTGAAGGTCGTCGCCAGGCGCAAGCGGTTCCGGGCGGCCGACGTCCGCAACCCGGTGCTCCGCGGCCCCGCCCGGATCGCCGAGGTGTTCGCGCTGCTTCCGCAGGTCAAGCGCGCGCTGCCCGAGGCCGAGCTGCCGATGGAGCGCCCGCGCGTGCTCGCCTCGATGCTCGTCAGCGGAGTCGTCCTTCGCGGCCTGCGCAGCTCAGGGCTGCGACCGCTCACACGCGAGCTCGTCACCGGCCTGCTCTCGATCGCGCCCGCCGCGTTTGCATTGCGCGGCGGCGATCTCGCCGCCTACCACGGCGCCGAGCACGTCTCGATCGGAAGCTACGAGCACGGCGAGTCGCGGCCCAAGGAGCACGAGCGCTGCGGGTCGCACCTGATCGGCCCGATGCTCTTGACGACTGCCGCAGGCAATCTCCTCGCCGAGCAGGCGCCGAAGAGCGTGCGCCCTGCCGTGAAGCTCGCGGCTGCGGTCGGCTCGCTGGCTGCGTCGGTCGAGATCTTCAACTGGATGACGCGCAACGCCGACCATCCGCTCTCGCGTGCGCTCGCCAAGCCCGGGCACGAGTTACAGCACCGGCTCGGTACGCGCGAGCCGACGGCCGACCAGCTCGAGGTCGCCGAGGCCGCGCTGCACGCCTGCCTGGAACTTGAAGCATGACGTCGACGCACAAGCGCCTCGACCCGTCGATCTTCGACCTGCCGGTCGAGAAGATGCGGGCCGGTTGGTACACCGACGCGTACTTCAATCACACACGCGCGACGCTGATCGAGGACGGTCGCCACCCCAACGTCGTCGTGCAGGTCTTCCAGAAGCGCAGCGCGTACCTCGGCGGCATGGACGAGGTGATCGCGATCCTCAAGCTCTGCGCGGACACATTCTCCGACCTGACAGTGCACGCTCTCTACGACGGTGATTCGATCGAGCCGTACGAGACGGTGCTGACGATCGAAGGCGACTACACCGCGTTCGCACATCTCGAGACCGTGTATCTCGGCACGCTCGCGCGGCGAACGTTGATCACGACGAACACCGTCAACGTGCTGCGCGCCGCCGGCGGCAAGCCGGTGATCTTCATGGCTGCGCGGCATGACCATCACCGCGTGCAGACCGGCGACGGTTACTCCGCATACGTGGCGGGTCAGATCGTCGGCGCGCCGATCGGCGTCACGACCGACGAGCAGGCGTCGTGGTGGGGCGGCAGCGGGCTTGGCACCGTGCCGCACTCGCTGATCGCCTCCTACGGCGGCGACACGGTCGCTGCCGCACAGCACTTCGCCGCGTGGGCGCCGGACGACATGAACGTGACGGTGCTCGTCGACTTCGAGAACGACTCGGTCCGCACCGCGCTCGAGGTCGCACACGCGCTCGGGCCGCGTCTGTGGGGTGTGCGGCTCGACACCTCCGAGGCGCTCGTCGACCGCTCGCTGTGGGAGGAGCTGGGCGACTTCAAGCCGATCGGCGTCAACCCGCAACTCGTCTGGAAGGTGCGCGAGGCGCTCGACCGCGAAGGCTTCGACGCGGTGCGCATCGTCGTCTCCGGCGGCTTCACCGTCGAGAAGATCCTCGAGTTCGAGGAGAACGACGTGCCCGTCGACGCATACGGCGTCGGCTCGTCGCTGATCCGCGGCTCGAACGACTTCACCGCGGACATCGTCATGACCGACGGCACGCCGTCCGCGAAGGTCGGCCGCCGCTACCGGCCGAGCCCGCGGCTCGAGCTCGTGACCTAGCTCCGAGCTGTACCCGGGTCAGGCCCCATACATAGTGGAACCTGGTTCGCTCTTCAACCAGGTTCACGAGTTTCCGAACTCGGGCAGCAGGTTCGAAACCGCCGAGTCTCGTTCGGCTCATTGCCTGCCGAGGGCGCTCGGTAATTCCTCCCGGCTACCCTCAGACCATGGGAGGAGTAGTGCTTTGGGACGTCGACACGCAGTTCGACTTCGTCTTCCCGGAAGGGAAGCTCTATGTCGCTGGAGCCGAACAGGCGCTGCCGGCGATGGGGCGCCTCGTCGAGGCGGCCCGGCGCGCAGGCATCCCGCACGTTGCGAGCGCCGACGACCACGAGCTGAGCGATCCGGAGATCTCGGCCGAGCCGGATTTCGTCAACCTGTGGCCCCCGCACTGCCTCCGGGGAACGCCGGGCGCGATGCGGCCGCCCGAGACGCAGCAGGCCGATCCGGTTGTCCTCGGCGAGACCGACGTCGAATCCTCGTGGCTCCGCGGGCGCGAGTTTCTCCTGCTGAAAAAGGCCTACGATCCGTTCAGGAATCCGAACGCGGACCGCCTCCTCGCCTACCTCGACCCGCAAGAGATTGTCCTCTTCGGCGTCGCCACTGATGTGTGCAACGACGCAGCGATCCGCGGCCTGCTGGCCCGCGGCCGGGCCGTGACCTTCGTCGAGGACGCCTCGCGCGGCCTGGACGAGGCCCGAACGGCTGCGTGCCTGGCCGCCTGGCGGGATGGCGGCGTGCGCTTTGCCACGACCGCCGAGGTGATCGATGCGCTTTAGCGGCGGCCCCGTGCTGCCGATGGATAGGTAGATGTACGCCGCCGATGGCTACGCGATCTCCGATCGCCAGGTCCTGAACCACTTTGTCGCAATCCCGGCGCGGACGACGAATGCCGTCGTCGCGAGCAGCGGCTTCGACATCAGCCACTTCATCTCGAACTTCGTCATCACCTGGATCCCGGTGATGTTCTTCGTCCTGATGTGTGTCGTCGTCTACCTGCTTTGGAAGACGGTCAAGCTGATGCCCCGCGTCAAGCCGATGGAGATCACGCCGGGCTCGGCGTCCGCAGTCACCTGGGCGGATGTCGCAGGGCTCGACGAGGCGAAGGAGGAGCTGCAGGAGATCGTCGACTTCCTCCGCGACCCGGACCGCTTCGAGGCGCTCGGCGCGCGCGTGCCGAAGGGCATTCTCTTCCACGGTCCTCCCGGCACCGGCAAGACGCTCGCCGCGAAGGCGGTCGCCAACGAATCCGGCGCGCGCTTCTATGCGCAGAGCGCATCCGCGTTCGTCGAGATGTTCGCCGGCCTCGGTGCCGCGCGCATCCGCAAGCTCTTCGAGGAAGCGCGCAAGAACGCGCCGTCGATCGTCTTCATCGACGAGCTCGACGCCGTCGGCATGGCGCGCAGCGGCAGCGGCTTCAACCGCGAGCAGGATCAGACCCTCAACCAGCTGCTCGTCGAGCTGGACGGCTTCGGCCCGCGCGACCAGGTGGTCGTGATGGGCGCCTCGAACCGCTTGCAAGACCTCGACCCCGCATTGCTGCGCCCCGGTCGCTTCGACCGCCAGGTGCTGATCAATCCGCCCGACCTGAAAGGCCGCCGCGCGATCCTCGACGTGCACACCCGCGGGAAGCCGCTCGACGAAGGCGTCGACCTCGACGCTGTCGCGCGCCAGACCGCCGGCCTGACCGGCGCTGATCTCCAGAACATCTGCAACGAGGCTGCGATCGCCGCGGGCCGTAACGGCCGCTCGACGCTCACGCACGCCGACTTCGACTACTCACTCGAGCGCGTCGTCGCCGGTCTGCAGCAGCGGCGCGTCGTCACCGACAAGGAGAAGCGCATCCTCGCCTACCACGAGGGCGGCCACGCGTTGATGTCGCACCTCGTCGGCAACGCACCCGAGAAGGCAACGATCATCGCGCGCGGTACCGCGCTCGGCTACGTCCTGCACCTGCCGGAAGAGGAGCGCTACCTCGAGACGCGGGAAGAGCTCCTCGACTGGATGGTGATGGCGCTCTCCGGCCGCGCCGCGGAGCAGATCGTCTTCGGCCGCGTCACGAACGGCGCCGCCAACGACCTCGAGAAGGTGACACAGGTCGCCCGCGCGATGGTCTTCGAGTGGGGCATGGGCGAGTCCGTCACGTCGCGCACCATGCGTGCCGACAACTACGCCCTCTCCGAAGAGACGAAGCGTCTGCGTGACACCGAGCAGGCATTGCTGACCGACGCGGCGTACGCCGATGCGCTTCGTCTGCTCGCCAAGCACCGCGCGTCGCTCGATCGCATCGCGCTCGCACTGCTCGAGAAGGAAACGCTCGACCGCGACGAGCTCGCGGGGCTCTTCGCGGACATCGAGCCCGAGTCGCGCTCGTCCGACTCGGTCGGGACCGTGCGCGCACTCGGCGCCGATCCTACGGGGTAGCCTCTTTCCCATGAAGCCCGACTGGCCGCTCGAGGCCGAGCGTCTCGCTCTGCGCGCCTACACCGACAGCGACCTCGAGAACCTGCACGCGATCTACTCGCTACCCGAGGTCGCTCGCTGGCTGTACTACGGGCCGAGCACGCTCGAGGAGAGCCGCGAGAAGCTCGCTCGCAAGATCGCCGGAAGCGAGCTCACGGAGGAGCGCGGCCTGACCGCCGCCGTCGAGCTCCGCGACGGCACGTACGTCGGCGATGTCGTCCTCTTCTATGCGAGCGTGGAGCACAAGACGGTTGAGGTCGGTTTCACGTTCCATCCGGCGCACCAGGGCAAGGGCTATGCGACCGAGGCGGCGCGCGCGATCATCGACTGGGCTTTCGGCCAGGGTTTCCATCGCGTCGTCGGCCGGCTCGAGGCGCGCAACACCGCGTCGGCGCGCGTGCTCGAGAAGCTCGGCATGCGCCGCGAGGCGCTCCTCGTCGAGAACGAGTGGGTCAAGGGTGAATGGCAGAGCGAGCTCGTCTACGCGATGCTGGAGAGCGAATGGCGCTGAACGTCCACCACCTCGGGATCGCGGTCGACGACCTGGACGCGGCGCTCCTCGTCTACGCCGACCTGTTCGGCGCGACGCTGGAGCACCGTGAAACTGTCGAGGATCAGGGGGTGGAGGCGGCGTCCCTGCGGATCGGCGAGTCTCGGATCGAGCTGCTGCAACCGCTCGGCCCCGACACGCCTGTCGGCAGGTTCCTGGCCAAGCGCGGGCCGGGCATGCACCACGTGGCCTTCGCGGTCGAGGACCTGCCCGCCGAGCTGGAGCGCCTGAGGGCCCACGACGTGCTCCTGATCGACGAACAGCCGCGGCGGGGGATGTTCGGCCTGCAGGTCGCGTTCATTCACCCAGAGGCGACCGGCGGCGTTCTGGCAGAGTTCGTTAGTGATGACAGATAACGCTGACCGCCTCAGGATCGAGATCGCCTTCGAGGGCACCCAGGTGCTCACCGTCTACGTGCCCACCTCGACCGCCGACGACCTGGACCGCGCGGTCGCCGGCGCCCATGACAGCCTCAGCTTCGAAGCAGAGGACGGCCGTTACACGGTCTCGATCCCGAAGATCGTCTACGTCAAGCGCTTCGCCCGCGAGAGCCGGGTCGGGTTCGGCGCTGCTGCATAGGTCCGGGGTTAGGCGCCACGGCGCCCGGGCACGACAGAACTGATGAGCGACGCGGCGGTCACCAAGAAGGAGAGCGAGACCAAGCGCGTGCGCGCGCTGGTCGATCGCGCTCAGAAGGGCGATCGCGGGGCCCTCGAAGAGCTCTATCTGATCCATTTCGACCGGATCTACAGCTACTTGCACGTCAGCGTCGGCAACCGCCACGACGCGGAAGACCTGACGACGCAGACCTTTCTGAAGATGCTGGAGGCGATCGGGAAGTTCCGTTGGCAGTCGGCGCCGTTCTCGGCGTGGCTGTTCCGGATCGCCCACAACCTCGCGATGGACCACTTCCGCGCCAACCGGCGCTGGCAGCCGGAGGAAGAGGTGCCCGAGCCGGAGCCCGACGAGGCGACTTCTGCGGAGGCAGGTGCGTTCGAGTCGATCGGCCGCAAGTCGATGCTCGAGCTGATCGAGGACCTGTCACCGGAGCAGCAGCAGGTGCTCACGTTGAAGTTCGTCTTCAACTTCGCGAATGCCGAGGCCGCGACGATCCTGGGCAAGACCGAGGGCGCGATCAAGTCGCTCCAGCACCGCGCGCTGGTCTCGCTGCAGAAGCAGCTCGAGAAGCGCGAGCAGTCCCAAGCTTCCTAGCTACCCTCCAGCGTCGTGGCACTCGAAGTGGGCATCGTCGGCCCGTCGGGCAGCGGGAAGACGTCGCTCTTCACTGCGCTCACCAAGACGGGTGGCGGCGAGTACGGGAAGACCAACGTCGGCATGGCGCCGATCGCCGACGCGCGCCTCGAGGCGCTCGCGAAGATCGTGAAGGCCCGCAAGATCACGCCCGCGACGATCCGCGTCCAGGACATTCCCGGCGCCGGAGCGGCGCAGCTCGGAAACCTCCGCCAGGTCGATGCGCTGCTCGTCGTGCTCCGCGGCTTCGGTCCCGACGCGACGCCGGACGACGACCTCGAGACGTTCAAGCTCGAGCTGCTCGTCGCCGACCGCGACCACGTGGAGCGCCGCCTCGAGCGCGTCGAGAAGCAGGCGAAGTCGGGTGACGCGAAGATGCGCGCCGAGGTCGAGGAGCTGCGCAAGGTGCTGGCGCACGTCGACGCTGGTGGTGAGCTCGCGGCGTATCCCGGCGAGCTACCGGGAGAGCTTGAGCCGCTGACGACGAAGCCGCTGATCGCGATCGTCAACGGCCCCGGCGGGATCGACCTACAGCTCGAAGCCGAGCTGGCCGAGCTCCCTGACGACGAGGCTGCCGCCTATCGCGACGGCGGGGAGTCGGCGCTCGACGACATCGCAGGTCGCCTCGCGAGCGCGCTCGACCTGATCACGTACTTCACGGCGGGAGAGCAGGACACGCGCGCGTGGACGCTGCGAAACGGCGAGACCGCGCTGGATGCCGCCGGCGCGATCCATACGGACATCGCGCGCGGCTTCATCCGCTGCGAGGTGATCAACTGGCACGACCTCGTGACGCTCGGCTCGGCGGCGGAGGCGGCAAAACAAGCCAAGCAGGGACTCGAGGGCAAGACCTACGTCGTCAAGGACGGCGACGTGCTCAACATTCGCTTCAACGTCTGACTCCGCCGTGCTGGGTCGGATCATCGAGATAGGTATCGGCGTCGCGCTCGCGGTTGGGGTAGCCGCGTTCATGATGAGGCGTTCGTGCTTGCGTCTCCGCACTCGTCATCCGAGCATCGGCGGGATATGGAGGTCGACGCCCCGCGCGACGAGACGCCGCGTCCGTCGCGCCATTCGGGACGGCGGTGTGATTGAACGCGATGACGCAGTTGCAGCAGTCGACGGGATCGACGCATCGCTCAAGATCCGCCGCGCCCAACAGATCAAGGG
>WNFM01046315.1_pt1 | contig 20391 bp, 19 predicted proteins | sample 5400271 | NCBI WGS metagenome assembly WNFM01 (sample SAMN13153352, study PRJNA577476) | soil metagenome | isolation source: 60 cm saprolite on Douglas fir-dominated hillslope | place: USA:California | collected 2013-09-17
GAATCGAGTGGGGCGCGATACGGGGATGGGTAGAGGGTGATGACGGATCGGGCGGGCATGTCAATCCGACCAAGCAGGGGTATTGGCCTGTGGGTGGCTGTTCTTGCCGCCATCCCAGCGAGCTTTGCCGCAGCACCTGCCTGGGCCCAGGACCGCAGTGCGGCTGACACACAAACCTGGTTGATGGACGCGGGCGTGGCCATTTTTTTGGCCATCATGGTGGTGCTGGTCATTGCCGTGTGGCGTAACTACCGCCATGCCGCGTTGCTGCGCGACAGTCTTGACGTCACCGCGCGCGGGCGCCAGCTGGTCGATGGATCGGGTCGGGTCCGTTTTGCCAATGCGGCTTATGGCAAGGTATTCCCCAATAAGGATGTGCCTTTGGTCAGCACGCTCAGCGGCTTGATAGCCTCGGGGTCGGAAGCTGCACGCAACCTGCAACAGTTGACCTTGTCGCTGGAGCAATCCGGCTATGGCCGGGCGGATATCGATATTGCCATGCCGGGCGGCGAGCGGGAAATCCTCGATATTTCCGCCAATCAGCTCTCGGGATTTCCCGGCCATGTGCTGTGGAGTCTCGATGTTGTCACGTCGCAGCGCCAGATCGAGGAATATATCCGCTCCGATCATGAGAAATTTGCCGATTTGGTGGAACAGGCGCCGATCGGCTTCTATTCGGTCGATGAGAGCGGCGAGTTCCAATTCGTCAACGAGACTTTGGCGAGCTGGCTCGATTTGCGTACGAACGAAAATGGCCACTTCAGTCAGAAGTTGCATGACCTGGTCGATGGCAGTCTGCCGCCGGGCACGCCGGCCTATAGTCCCTTTGGCGATCCGGCGGCGCGATCGGGCGAGGTGATGCTGCGGCGTGCCAATGGTCAGCTGCTGCAGGCCTATATCCGCCATGCCGTCGCCGCCGTGCAATCGGGCGGCAAGCGGGCCGGCATTCGCACCCGATCGGTGGTGCACGACCTGTCGCGCGAACGTGAACTGGAAAAGGCGCTGCAGGTTTCCGAGCAGTATTTCCGTCGTTTCTTCGAAGAAGCGCCGACCGGCATCGCCTTGGTCGATGCCGAAGGCAAGATCGAGCAGGTCAATCGCGCCTTTCAGCAATTGGCCGATACCGATGTCCGGCGGGCCGGCAGGCTTGCTGACCTTGTCCATAACGAGGACCGCGCCGCGTTGATCGATCATCTGACGACGGTGATTGCCAACAGCCGCGCGGTCGCACCGCTGACGGTCCGCCTTGCCGGTGCCGCGCAACGCAGTGTCACAATCTTTGCCTCGCGGCGTGAAGAAAGCCAGGGGCAGCCGGTCGGTATCATCGCGCATTTCATCGATGCGACCGAACAGAAGCGCCTTGAAGTGCAGTTCGCCCAATCGCAGAAGATGCAGGCGGTGGGCCTGCTGGCGGGCGGCATCGCGCATGACTTCAACAATCTGCTGACCGCGATGATCGGCTTTTGCGATCTGCTGCTGCTGCGCCATCGCGCCGGTGATCAGTCCTTTGCCGATATCATGCAGATCAAGCAGAATGCCAATCGCGCCGCCAATCTGGTGCGCCAGTTACTGGCCTTCTCGCGCCAGCAGACGTTGCAGCCGCGGGTCCTCTCGATCACCGATGTGCTGGCCGAGCTGTCGCATCTGCTGCGGCGGCTGATCGGCGAGAATATCGAACTCAACATGATTCACGGTCGCGACTTGAAGCCGGTGCGGGTCGATCAGGGCCAGTTGGAGCAGGTCATCATCAATCTCGCGGTCAATGCCCGCGACGCCATGCCGGATGGCGGCGAGCTGACGATCCGGACGGAGAACGTCACCACCGGCGAACCGCTGCAACGCGGCGCTGAAATCATGCCACCCGGCAATTACGTGCTGATTGAAATGAAGGACAGCGGCACCGGCATTCCGACCGACATCATGGACCGCATCTTCGAGCCGTTCTTCTCGACCAAGGCCGTCGGTTCGGGGACCGGTCTCGGCCTGTCGACGGTTTATGGTATCGTGCGCCAGACGGGCGGCTTCGTCTTCGTCGATAGCGGCCTTGGCACCGGCGCCACCTTCCGCATCTATCTGCCGCAGCATATGGCCGGCATCGATAAGAGCGTCAAAGCCGAAAGCGGCGAGGACGGGCCGCGCGATCTGACCGGTATCGGCACCATCCTGCTGGTCGAAGACGAGGATGCCGTGCGTCTCTTCAGTGCCCGCGCTTTGCGCAACAAGGGCTATCAGGTCCTGGAAGCGCGCAGCGGCGAGGCGGCGCTGGAAATGATCAATGAGCATCTCACCGAGATCAATCTGATCATCAGCGATGTGGTCATGCCGAAGATGGATGGCCCAACCATGATCAAGGAGGTCCGCACCCGGCGTTCGGACATTCCGGTGATCTTCATTTCGGGCTATGCCGAAGATGCTTTCCGTCGGCGAGTCGATACCGGCGAGGAAGCGCATTTCCTCTTGAAACCCTTCACCCTTAAGCAGCTTGCGGCGAAAGTGAAGGAAGTCCTCGACCGGGTCTGAGCCCGCCCAGGCCGTGGAATTATCCATCTGATTTTTAGCCTGATTTACCCCCAAATTTATTAGCTAAAACATATTTGTTCTGGTTTTGATCTTTTGGCTTTACTACGAGAACAAAATGTGTACGATGGCCCTCAAGTTCAGACGTAACGAGATGGTCACGGATCGCTCCAGAGGCCGGTCGTTGTCAGGGTTCAGGGGCTGTGGTCTAACAGGAGGGCGCTATGTCGCAGAACAATGTGGTTCGTATCGCCGACAGGGATGGAATGGATAAGAATAAGGCTTTAGACGCGGCTCTGGCACAGATCGAACGTGCCTTTGGCAAGGGCTCAATCATGCGTCTCGGACAGCGCGAAAGTGCTGTCGAGATTGAATCGATTTCGACCGGCTCACTCGGCCTCGACATCGCCCTGGGCATCGGTGGCTTGCCACGCGGTCGTATCATTGAAATCTACGGGCCGGAAAGCTCCGGTAAAACTACCTTGGCGCTGCAGGTGGTGGCCGAGGCTCAGAAGGCGGGCGGCGCCTGCGCCTTCATCGATGCCGAGCATGCGCTGGACCCGTCTTATGCTGCCAAGCTCGGCGTCAATCTCGATGACCTGCTGATCTCGCAGCCGGATGCCGGCGAACAGGCCTTGGAAATTGCCGACACCCTGGTGCGCTCCGGTGCGCTCGATGTGCTGGTCATCGACTCTGTTGCGGCTCTGGTGCCACGCGCCGAATTGGAAGGCGAGATGGGTGATTCCCATGTCGGCCTTCAGGCCCGCCTGATGAGCCAGGCCTTGCGCAAGCTGACCGGCTCGATCTCGAAATCGCGCTGCATGGTCATCTTCATCAACCAGATCCGCATGAAGATCGGCGTGATGTTCGGCAATCCGGAAACCACCACGGGCGGCAACGCGCTGAAATTCTACGCCTCGGTCCGCCTGGATATCCGCCGCATCGGCGCGATCAAGGACAAGGAAAACGTGATCGGCAACCAGACTCGCGTGAAGGTGGTCAAGAACAAGGTTGCGCCGCCGTTCCGTGTCGTCGAATTCGACATCATGTATGGCGAAGGTATTTCCAAGACCGGCGAATTGATCGATCTCGGCGTTGCCGCCAATGTGGTCGAGAAATCCGGTGCCTGGTTCTCTTATAGCAGCCAGCGCATCGGTCAGGGCCGCGAGAATGCCAAGATCTTCTTGCGCGACAATCCGCAGATCGCTGCCGAGATTGAAGCCAAGGTCCGCCAGAATGCCGGTCTGGTCGCTGGTGTCATGCTCGACAAGAGTGGTGACGCAGAGGCTGACGACGAATAAGCGATCGCCGCTTCGACGATCACAACAAGTTCTCTCCGGGGGCGTAGCAACGGGTAACCGTTCTGCGCCCCAACCTTATCTAGCTGGCCGTCATTGCAGGCGGATCAATAAGCTCGGCACAAGCTCAGGGCACCGGTCGATAACCATCCGTAAGTGTCCCCAGGAAAGCGACGATATCGTCGATCTCCGTTGCGCTCAATCTAGCCCGGACGGGTGGGACGTTGTCGAAAGGCGGATCGCTATTCAGATTGGCGCGGTAGGCGGCCGGCAGGTCATCGAATTTATTGACACTGCCATCGGCCCGGCGCGGATACCAACGGCCGGGATCGCTGTCACGGGTGGCATAGAAAGCCACGGCATCGTGCAGGGAATGGATGACACCATTATGGAAGAACACATGTCGGGTGGCCACATTTCGCAGGCTCGGCGTGCGGAACATGCCGCAATAATCAGGATCAGTCTTGAAATCGGTTCGTAACGGTCCGCAGAGGCCAAGGTCAAAATATGCTGGATCGGCATCGGCCGGGATGGCCTTGTTGCGTGGGACCCCGATCGCGATCAGGCCGTAATCGGTGAATTGCGGCGCCGTCCCGTCACGGGCGCGTGCGGCGATATGGCAACTCGCGCAATTACCTTTCGCTTCATCGGTGAAAGCCGACAGGCCACGTTGCTCCTGATCGGTGAGCTGGGCCTTGCCGGCGAGATAGGCATCGTATTTGCTGCCATAGGGAAAGAAGATCACGGGATCCTCCTGGTAGGCTTGCAGCGCCGCCAGGATGCCGTTGAAGGCAGCCTGGCGGTCGCGACGGATATCGCCGCCGAGGATGCCGGCCAGTTCGGTGACATAGCCGGCTTGCGTGGCTGTATCGACCACGTCATCGGCCGTGCGATTGCCCATCTCAAAATCTGAGAGCAGGGGGATTTCCGCCTGGGCTGCCTTGCTATCGACCCGGCCATCCCAGGTCAGGCCGCCGGTCGGGCCGTTATCAACGCTTTCATCGGCCTCGTCCTCGCTGTCGAAGAAGTGCTCGGAGAATTGCGGCACCGCTTGCAGATACCTCAGCGAGGGAACGGCACGTAGACCGGGCCGATGCAGGTCGCTGCCACCCAATTGAACCGCCAGCTTATTGGCGGGGGCAAAGGCATGGGTGGGGTCATGACATGTGGTGCAGGCGATTTGCCTGGAGCCGGAGAGGCGCGGGTCACGAAACAGCCGCGCCCCGATCGCGGCCAGGGCCTTGGCCTCGGCATAAGCCTGGGCCCGGGTCATGGCGAGCGGCGTTGATGCCGTCTGGTCAGCCCCAGCCGGCAGGGATGCCGCACTGCATACGAAAATACTCAGGATCAGGCGTAGCAGAAAGTAACGGAACGATCCGCCCTTGCTGGCAAACTTCAAGCGATCAAATCTTACCCGTTGCGCCACATTGATCTCCGAGACATCGGTCACAACCATGTCACTTTTCATCTTTGGGAGGGCGTATCATCATGCAATCCTGTTGCGGTTAAAAGACCAAGGGGGATGAGACGCATGAAATTGACATCGAGCCTTCTTCTTGCCGGCACAATACTGTCGACAGCTCTGGCGATTGCCGCCTGTAGCACCGTCTCGCCCACGACCTCGGCGATGAAATCGATCGATACGGTGGTGGTGATCTATGCGGAAAACCGCAGTTTCGACAATCTCTACGGCCACTTCCCCAATGCTGACGGGCTCGAGAATGCCACCACGGTTTCACAGCGTCAGCTGGATGTCGATGGCACGCCGCTCAGCGAATTGCCGCCGATCTGGGGTGGGTTGACGGGAAAAGGGGTCACGCCTGTCATCACTGAGGCGATGACAGCGCATATGGGCAACGGGCCCTTTGCCATCGACGATCCGAAGGGCTATGCCCTGGCGCAATCGGTGGTCACCCGCGACCTCTGGCATCGCTTCTATCAGAACCAGATGCAGATCGACGGCGGCAAGAATGACAAATTCGCCGCTTATGCCGATTCGGGTGGCCTCGTCATGGGCAATTACGACGGATCGCAGATGGCGATGTGGCAGGTGGCGCAGAAATATACCTTGGCCGACCATTTCTTCATGGGGGCCTTTGGTGGCTCCTTCCTCAATCACCAATGGCTGGCTTGCGCTTGCGTGCCTTTTTATCCGAACGCCGATAAGAGCCCGGCCAAGCCGACCATCGCCGCGGTTGATGCCGATGGCGTGACCTTGACAGCCGCGGCGAATGCGCCGAAATCTGCCATGACGGGTCTGCCGAAATTTGTCAGCGACGGCAATCTGACGCCGGATTTCTACGCCGTGAACACCATGCAGCCACCGTATCAGCCCAGCGCCAACAAGCCGGCGGCCGGCGGCGATAAGGCCTATGCCGATCCCGGCCTGCCGACCACCTTGCCGCCGCAGCAGGGCAAGACGATTGGCGACGTGCTGAGCGCCAAGGGTGTTACCTGGGCCTGGTATAGCGGTGCCTGGGCGGAGGTACTGGCCAAGGGCAACACCTCACCGGTGCCGAATTTCCAGTTCCATCACCAGCCCTATAATTATTTCGCCAATTATGCTCCGGGCACCCCGGCACGGACCGAGCATCTGCGCGATGGCGGTTTGGGCGGTGCGGCCTTCGTCAAGGCGATCGATGACGGTACCCTGCCGCAGGTCACCTTTTACAAGCCGCAAGGTAATCTCAACGAACATGCCGGCTATGCCGAGGTGCAATCAGGCGATGCGCATATCGCCGATCTCATCAGCCATCTGGAAAAGAGCCCGCAATGGTCGCATATGCTGGTCATCGTCACCTATGACGAGAATGGCGGCTTCTGGGATCATGCGGCGCCGCCCAAGGCCGATCGCTGGGGCCCGGGTACCCGCATCCCCGCCATCATCGTTGGCCCGACGGTGAAGCGCGGCTTTGTCGACCATACCGAATATGACACGACCTCGATCCTGAAACTCCTGACCGAGCGCTTTGGCCTCGAGGAGCTGGACGGCATCAAGAATCGCGATCTCGGCCTGTTGGCTCATGCCAATCCACCGCTGGGTGACTTCTCGACCGCGCTTAGCCAGTAATCATCATTCTACCAAAGCCCGGCCGGTGATCTTCCGGCCGGGCTTCCTCGCTAACTTTCGGCTCGAGACGTCGGTATCGCCAAGGATGATACATCCTGATATTGCCGATGCTGTGGGAACCACGGCGATGGTCTGCCGTTCCTACCATATGGTAAACGCCGGTAAGGTCTTGCGCCCATCAAGGAACGCATGCACCGCGCGGCCGTTGAAGATGTCCGAAATGTCGATCATAGGGAGTTACCGTGGCTTTGGTCTTTGAAGAAGCGCTCGTGCTGGATGACGAAGGATATCTTGTTGCCGCAGATGATGGCGACAGACGTGTCACTTTCTTCCTCTCCCGAAAAGTTGCCGTAGATGGGATGGGTTTCGTTGCCAGTGAAAACGAACACATGGGGGCGGCACTCTTGCGCCATGTGCCGCAGATTCACAAAGCCTGCATTGCCGCATACGAGAATGCGCCTGACGGTGACGATGCCGTGCGATTGGATCTCACGGAACACGATTTTTCCTGATTTCATCCCAGTGTATTTGACGGGCTTCGGCAATTATCTTGCTGAGTTCCGTTGTCCTCGCATATCTGCCGAGTGGCGCCTCTGGAGGCAGCGTCGATGCCTTGGCGCAACACTCGGCGCCTCTCTGTGGGGCGGGTCGAAGCTCCGACCGGACATTGTATGGCACGTGTTTCGGTGTCGCGCGCCGGCATCATTTGCGGGCTGGTCAACGTGGAACAATTGGACGAATGACCTAACGCTGAAAGGACGCCACGCTAACTGGTCCCGATGATGGTAACCAGGGCCGGAATCGCACCGCCGACACGGGGATTTTCAATCCCCTGCTCGTGACGGGACCCGATTTCTGGCGAAAGGGGCGTTCTAAAACGCTGGCCCCACCCCGTTTCCCACCTTAATCTTCTTGTCGCGGCGCGGAAAAACCTCAATATTCACAAGAGAAGATGCCGATTTGGGGCGGGCTGTGGCCAGTCCAGACCGTATCTGAAACCGGGTTCCGCGCAGCGCCGACCGAATTGGTTGGCGCCTCGGGGCCTTTTGCCCGTTTATATCTGGATCGATCATGCAGACCGCGAACGACATACGCCGTACTTTCCTGGATTTCTTCCGCAAGGAAGGGCACGAAATCGTGCCGTCCAGCCCCCTGGTGCCGCGCAACGACCCGACCTTGATGTTCACCAATGCCGGGATGGTGCAGTTCAAGAACGTCTTTACCGGGGCCGAAAAGCGCGATTATGTCCGAGCTTCCACCTCGCAGAAATGCGTGCGGGCCGGCGGCAAGCATAACGATCTGGAGAATGTCGGCTATACCGCTCGGCATCACACCTTCTTCGAGATGCTCGGCAACTTCTCCTTTGGCGATTATTTTAAGGAGCGGGCGATCGATCTCGCCTGGCGCCTGATCACCCAGGAATTCGGCCTCGCCAAAGATAAGCTGCTGGTCACCGTCTATCACGAGGACGACGAGGCTTTTGCCCTATGGCAGAAGATCGCCGGCCTGCCGGCCGAGAAGATCATCCGCATCCCGACCGCGGATAATTTCTGGGCGATGGGCGATACCGGTCCTTGCGGCCCGTGCTCAGAAATCTTCTATGATCACGGCCCCTCGATCCCTGGTGGCCCGCCGGGCAGCCCGGATCAGGATGGCGATCGCTTCATCGAGATCTGGAATCTCGTCTTCATGCAGTACGAGCAGCTCAGCAAGGAAGAACGCGTCAACCTGCCACGGCCCTCGATCGATACCGGCATGGGGCTTGAACGCTTGGCGGCGGTCCTGCAGGGCAAGCACGACAACTATGATATCGATTTGATGCGGGCCCTGATCGAGGCATCGGCGCATGAATCCAATACCGAGGCCGATGGGCCGATGAAGGTTTCGCACCGGGTCATCGCCGATCACCTGCGCTCCTGCAGCTTCCTGGTGGCGGATGGCGTGCTGCCGGCCAATGAAGGCCGCGGCTATGTGTTGCGCCGGATCATGCGCCGCGCCATGCGCCATGCCCATAAGCTTGGTTGCCAGGAACCTTTGATGTGGCGCCTGGTGCCGGCCTTGATCGCCCAAATGGGCCAGGCCTATCCGGAACTCATCCGCGCCGAGGCGGTGATCACCGAGACCTTCAAGCTGGAAGAAAGCCGCTTCAAGCAGATGCTGGATCGTGGCCTGCGCCTGCTCGATGACGAGACCTCGAAACTCGGCGGCGATCAGCGTCTGTCCGGCGAGGTTGCCTTCAAACTTTATGACACCTTCGGCTTCCCGCTTGATCTCACCGAAGACATTCTGCGCGGCCAGAATCGCAGCGTCGACAAGGCCGAGTTCGATGCGGCGATGGAACGCCAGCGCGAGATGGCGCGCAAGGCCTGGGCCGGCTCGGGTGAGGCGGCGACGGAGGCCGTCTGGTTCAATCTTCGTGAAAAGCTCGGCGCCACCGATTTCCTCGGCTATGCCACGGAACGCGCCGAAGGCCAGATCATCGGCATCCTGAAGAATGGCCAGGAGACCGACAAAGCCAATACCGGCGACGAGGTGGCGATTATCGCCAACCAGACGCCGTTCTATGGCGAATCCGGCGGCCAGATGGGCGATAGCGGCGTGATCGTCACGGCCGGTGGTGGCGAGATCGCGGTCAGCGAAACGCTGAAGAAGCTCGGCGACATGCATGTGCATATCGGCAAGGTGACCAAGGGCACCGTGACCCGTGGCGAGGCCGCCGAGTTCAAGGTCGATGGCAAGCGTCGCGCGGCCCTGCGGGCGCATCATTCTTCGACCCATCTGCTGCACGAAGCCTTGCGGCGGCGTCTCGGTGCCCATGTCACCCAGAAGGGCTCGCTGGTGGCGCCTGATCGGCTGCGCTTCGACTTCAGCCATCCGCGCGGACTGACGGCCGAGGACATCGCCGTCGTCGAGCGCGAGGTCAATGATCGCATCCGCTTGAATGCCGAGGTCGATACCCGGCTGATGACGCCGGATGCGGCGATCGAAGCCGGCGCCCTCGCGCTGTTCGGCGAAAAATATGGCGAGGAAGTCCGCGTCGTCTCGATGGGTGGACGCACCGAAGAGGAAGCGCATAATTTCTCGACCGAGCTGTGCGGCGGCACCCATGTGCGTCGCACCGGCGATATCGGTCTTTTCAAGATCATCAGCGAAGGTGCCGTTGCCTCCGGCGTTCGCCGCATCGAGGCGATGACCGGTGCTGCTGCCGAGGCCTATATCGCCGAGCAGCAGCGGCTGTTGACGGAAGCCGCCGCGGCCTTGAAGACGCTGCCAACCGATCTTGCCAACCGCATCGTCTCGCTGGTCGAAGAGAAGAAGAAGCTGGAACGTGAGCTGACCGAAGCCCGCAAGGTGGCGGCCCTGGCCGGCAGCAGCGGTGCCGCGCAGGCGGGCGATGCCAAGGACGTGGCGGGGGTGAAACTCGCCTCGCGTGTGTTGAACGGCGTCCCCGCCAAGGAACTTAAAGCCATGGCGGACGAGTTGAAGAAGCAGATCGGCTCCGGCGTTGTCGTGCTGATCTCCGACGAGGCCGGCAAGGCGTCTCTGGTGGTGGGCGTCACCGCCGATCTCACCGCCAAAGTCAGTGCCGTCGATCTGGTCAAGGCTGGCAGTGCTGCCTTGGGCGGGCAGGGCGGTGGTGGCCGTCCCGATATGGCCCAGGCCGGCGGCCCCGATGCCAGCAAGGCCCAGGAAGCCTTGGCGGCGATCGAGCTTGCCATTCGCGGCACGGCCCAGGCTGCGTGAGACAGGCCCTGATCTCGGATCAATTGATGCCGGCGCGTCGCCTGATGGTGGCGCGCCGCAGTCAATTGATAATGTCATTGGTTGGTGCTGTGTTTGTTCGTCTGTCAGATGCGTGAGGGAATATTTTAGGGATGCACCTCGAAACCCTGCTGCTTCCCTTCCTCTGCGTTATCGGCGTGACCCTCATCTATGCCGGCCTGGTGCGCTGGCTGTTTCGTCGCAGGCTGGACCGTCGACTGGCTTGGGCAGCGCTGATCGGTTGCGCCGGGTTGGTCGCTCTGGCCACGGCTGCTTTCTATTTCGGCGATCTTGGCGGCGGTTTCGTGCCGCGCCTGGTCGCCGATCTGCAGCAGGCGACCTCGTTGCCGCGCATGATCCGCCTGGCATTGATTTACGCGGCCTTGCCGGAAGAGGCGGCTAAAATCGGTGTCGTCGTGCTGTTGCTGCTGGTCCTGCCGGCGCGGGTCCGGCAGATGAGCGACCCGGCCGAGATGCTGCTCTATTCCGCTTTGGGCTTTGCCATGTGTGAGAGCCTGCTCTATGTGATTGGCTTTTCCACGACGCCGCAATTTCAGGATCACCTGATTGCCTTTGCCGTGATACGCGGCATTTTCGGCGGCCTGCTGCATGGCCTGCTGGCGATGGTTGCGGGTTTCTGCCTCGCCCGTTTCTGGATGAGCCGCGCGAGATGGCTCGGGCTGTTGCTGGCTTATGGTGCGGCCGTACTGCTGCATGCCAGTTTCGATGGCAGCCTGCTGCATCTCGTCCTGCGCAATCTGCTGCAAAGAGCGTCAGAGGCCGGCGCATCTGGTGCCGCTGCCGACACCAATGCCGGGGCTGTCATGCTCGGTGTCAGTTTCCTCGCGCTCCTCATCCTCGCCATTGTCGGACTGCGTCGCAGCCGACGACTGACCACCTGATCAGTCCGTCACAATTTGCAGTCGCTTGCTTTTCATCGCCAGATATGTTCTTCTTTTGTTCTATACATCAGGAGGCCAAAATGAACCTGATCGATGCCAGCGACCGTTTTGACGGGCCGGGTTTCGGCGATGACCTGCCCGGCCAGGATCTGCGGCAGGATTTGTTGCCAGTCGCGAACACACGCAGCCATCGCGACCCCTTGAGTGCCGGGGAAACCGATCCGCGGGTCCGGACCGAACTCGCCAGCAGCCTACATTTCATCCTTAGCCAATATCTCCGGCCCAGCACCCTGCGGCGCCTCATTGCGCCGCGTGAGGCGATGCTCGGCCGCGTCATGCTGGGTCGCTCGATGCAAGGCGAGATCGATGATGATCTTCTTGCCCGCATCCTGGCCCAAGCGGTCATTGAGCACATCCGGCAAAGCGGCTTCGTCGTGAGGCGCCGCATGTCGGCAGATGATGAAGCGGATCACGCCTGACTTTGCTGGGCTCGCAACGGCCACTGTTGTAACGCCGCACTGGCAAGTTGCCTCTTCGGGGCAATTGACAGCGCGGCTCTTTTCTCTAAACTCGCCGACATTGTGACACGGGGTGTCTGCCGTCCTTTGGCAGACTGAGATCATACCCGCGGAACCTGATCTGGATCATGCCAGCGAAGGGATTGTTACGTATGTCGGCATTTGTCTTTCCCCCTTGTGGATCGTCATCGACGTTCGTGTTCTCCCGGCGCTTCACCGAGGAATACAGCGATGACGCACGAAATCTTTGCCACCTTCAGCGATAATCTCGCTGCCATTCGCCGGCACCGGCCGCTCATTCATAACATCACCAATCTGGTCGTCAGCAATATCACCGCCAACGCCCTGCTGGCCCTGGGAGCATCGCCGGCGATGGTGGAGAACACCGAGGAGGTTGCCGAATTGGCGGCCATTGCCGGTGCGCTGGTGGTCAATCTCGGCACCGTCTCAAGCGATCTCGCGGCGGCCATGCATCTGGCCACCCGCGCGGCGCTCGATGCCGGGCGTCCTTGGGTCATGGATCCGGTTGCCGTCGGGGCGCTCGGCTATCGCACGCGCCTCGCCAGTGCGTTGCTTGTCAACAAGCCGGCCGTCATTCGCGGCAATGCCTCTGAGATTGCCGCGCTGGCCGGGGCTGCCGGCGGTGGCAAAGGCGTCGACAGCACCTTGTCATCGGCGGCGGTTGTCGACCAGGCCAAGCAATTGGCGGCCAGGACTGGTGGCGTCGTTGTCGTCAGCGGCGCCACTGATTACATCACCGATGGCGATCATGTTGTCGGTATCGCCAATGGCGATCCGCTGATGACCAGCATCACCGGCATGGGTTGCACCGCAACGGCGCTGATCGGCGCCTTTCTGGCCGTCGCATCGACGCCTTTTGCCGCGGCGGCCCAGGCGATGCTGGTGATGGGGGTCACGGGCGAGCTGGCGATGCCGCGGGCCGAGGGCCCGGGATCGCTGCAGGTTGCCTTTCTCGATCTCTTGCATCGGCTCGATGCGACCGATGTCCTGGCGCGGGCCCGTTTCGCATGATTGGCCTTCAACGTCACGCGGCACGACAGCTCGACCTGTCGCTCTATCTCGTCACCGATCACAAGTTGTGCGGCGAGCGCGGCCTGCTGGCGACGGTCGAGGCGGCTGTCGGTGCCGGCATCACCGTCTTGCAATATCGTGCCAAGGAAACGGACCTGCGCAGCGCCATGGTGGAGGCCCGGGACCTCGCTGCCCTTGCACGCCGGCAGAATGTCACCTTCATCGTCAATGACAGCATCGATCTGGCGCTGGCCGTGGATGCCGATGGTCTGCATATCGGTCAGACGGATCTGCCGCCGGCGCGTGCGCGGCACCTTCTGGGTGCCGATAAAATCCTCGGCTTCTCGGTGACCCAGGCAGCGGAACTTGCCACGATCGATGCCACTCTCATCGATTATGTCGGCTTGGGACCGGTCTTTGCCACATCGACCAAAGCGGATGCGGCGCCACCTTTGGGTCTCGCAGCGTTCCGTCGCCTGCGTCATGCGATTGCCTTGCCGGTGGTTGCCATTGGCGGCATCGACCGGCGGCAAGCGGCCGAGGTCATTGCCGCCGGGGCCGATGGCATTGCGGTCGTCTCGGCGATTTGCGCCGCCGCCGATCCGATCGCCGCCTGTCGGGACCTGCGCCAGCAAATTGATCTAGGGAGACAACAGCGATGATCGCCAATATCCTCAGCATTGCCGGCAGCGATCCCAGTGGCGGTGCTGGCATTCAGGCCGATCTCAAGACCTTCTCTGCGCTTGGTACCTATGGCGGGGCGGTGATTGTGTCGCCGGCCTTCATTGCACGTCAGATCGACATGGTGTTCGAGGACCTGCGGATCGACGCGGTGAAGATCGGCATGCTGGCGACGGCGGAGATCATTGCCGTTGTGGCCGACCGCTTAAGGCATTGGCGGCCGCGCTGGATCGTCCTCGATCCGGTGATGGTGGCAAAAAGCGGCCATGCTTTGCTGGATAATGCCGCCATTGCCACCTTGCGACGCGATCTGTTGCCGTTGGCTTCCGTCATCACGCCTAATCTGCCGGAAGCCGCTGCCCTGCTTGAGCAGGCGACCGCCAGTGATTGGCCGATGATGGAACAGACCGCGATTGCCCTTCGCGATACCGGCTGTCAGGCGGTCTTGTTGAAGGGCGGGCATCTGGGCGGGGCGACCAGCCCGGACCTGCTGGTGACGGCGACGGGTCTCACCCGCTTTGATGCCATGCGCATCGATACCATCAACACCCACGGCACCGGCTGCACCTTATCGGCGGCGATCGCCGCACTCCTGCCGCAGACCCGGGACGTGACCCTGGCCGTCCAGGGCGCCAAGACCTTCATCACCGCCGCCATCGCCGCCAGCGGCGCTCTGTCGGTCGGCTCCGGTCATGGCCCGGTGCATCACTTTCATCAGCTCTGGAGATCATGATGAGCTTCATTGAAGAAGCGCGCCAGGCGACGACCGCCTTGCGCGCGGCGATCCTCGATCTGCCGTTCAACCGGGAACTGGCGGAAGGAACCTTGTCGCCCGAACGCTTCAGGCATTATTTGATTCAGGATGCGCTCTATCTGACGGAATATGCGCGGGCCTTGTCGCTGCTGGCGGCCAAGGCACCCTTGCCGGCCGAGATCGCGCAGTTCAATCAGGCGGCGAGCGGGGCAATTCTCTTCGAACAAGCCATGCAGCAGAGCTATCTATCACATTTCGGCATTGAGACGGCGGAGATGCGCGCCACGGAGCCAACGCCCACTTGCCTCTCTTATACCAGCTTCATGTTGGCCGAGGCGGTGACTGGCAGCTACCAAACCTTGCTGGCGGCGGTTCTGCCTTGCTTCAGCATCTATGCCGAGGTGGGGTCAGCCATCGCTGCAACCAGCCGTCGGGATAATCCCTTTCAGCTCTGGATCGATACCTATGCCGCTCCCGAATTCCAAGCCACCGTCCATGCCGCCGAGGCAACGGCCGAGCGGGCAGCGGCGCTGACGACCTCAGAGCAGCGGCAGCGCATGCTGCAGCTGTTCTGCCGCTCAGTGGAATTTGAATGGCTGTTCTGGGATGCCGCCTATCGCCTGGAGGCCTGGCCGACCGCGGCCTGGCGTTAACGGAGCCAAACGCGCTTGTGCTCCGTCAAGCGCGCACCAAGGCCAGGGTGAAGCCGTCATAGCCCTTGCTGCCGACCGTCTGAATGGCGGTCGCTTCGAGCCGCGGTTCGGCGGCGATCATGACATTCATGCGGCGAACGCCGTCGACCATCTCATCGCCGCTATTGGCGTCGATCACCTTGCCGCCCCGCACAACATTGTCAATCACGATCAGGCTGCCGGGCCGTGTCAGTTTCAACGCCCATTGCACATAATGCGAATTGTTCTCTTTGTCAGCATCGATGAAGACCAGGTCAAAAGGCGGCTGCTCTTCCGCCTGCAGCAAGGGCAGGGTCGCCAGCGCTGGGCCGACGCGGATGTCGACCTTGGCGGAAAGGCCGGCGCGGGCAATATTGACGGCGGCGACATCGGCATGCTTCGGGTCGTATTCGCACGTCACCAGCCGGCCGCCCTCCGGCAGGGCGCGCGCCAGCCAGATCGTGCTATAGCCGCCGAGCGTCCCGATTTCCAAGATCCGCTTGGCCCCCATCAATTGCGCGATCAGGTTCAGCATTTTGCCTTGATTGGCGGCCACGGCGATGTCGGGCAGCCCCGCCGCCTTGCTGGCGCGCAAGGCCTCCGTCAAGGCGCTGTCAGGTGGCACCAGCTGATCACAGATATACTGGTCGACATTGGTCCAAAGCTGTTGCGACATGATGGCATACCTTGAAGCTGATGAGATGGGATAGGGCGAGAGGAAAATCGGCGCGGTGCCGGTACCATAATTGATCCGGCCTCAGCATAACCGAGTCCGAGTGCGGTTCAAGCCTGTCACGACAGCGGCCGGCGGTCGGACCTATCAGGCGTCAGCCGGGATGACACCATCAATCGTCGGAAATTCCTGCGCTGCCGGCCGCATTTGTCGGTCAGTCGACGAGACGCGCCGTTTGCTGCGATCGTGCCGCGAGGCGACTGGCGGGCAAGAGCACATGGGCCTTGGTGCCACGCCCGAACTCGCTCTCCAACCAGACCCGGCCACCATAGGCTTCAACAACGAGCCGTGTGTTGACGAGGCCAAGGCCAATGCCATCGTGGTTGCGACTGAGACTCTCTTCGACTTGGGAGAACGGGGTGAAGAGCTTGCCCATCCGGCTTGGCGGGATTCCGATGCCTGTATCGGAGATGACGAGCGAAAGCGCACCACGGGCATCAATATCGACGGTTGTATCAATGTGGCCGCTATGTGGCGTGAATTTGACGGCATTGCTGATGAGATTGATCAGGACGCGCTTCAGATGCACAGCGCCCATGCGGAGATCCGGCAGATCCGGTGGCAAATGACGTGACAGAACCAGCTCCTTGTCAGCAATGCGCGGCGCCAGCATATGTTCACATTCATCAAGCAGATCGGTCAGACATATGGGTGTATCCTCGAGGTCGATCTTGCCGGCATCCATTTTCGCCGCATCGAGGATGTCTTTGATGATCGCAAGCAGATGCCGCCCGGCATTGAGAATGTCTTGCGCGTAGCCGCGATAGCTCGGATTGCCCAGCGGCCCGAAACTCTCGGTTATCAGCAACTGCGAGAAGCCGATGATGGCATTGAGCGGGGTCCGCAGCTCATGACTCATATTGGCGAGAAACTGCTGCTTCGATTGATTGGCGGCCTGAGCATCCACCAGGGCCGCGGCCAGCTTCTCTGCTTCGGCCATGCTGTTGCGCATCAGCCGCAACAGCCAATGTGTGAAGGCAAGGACGATCGCCGACGACATGACGGCGAGCAGCATGGGTAGGCGGACACGCCGCAGCCACCGCCAGCGAAGATCATTCTCATCGAACATGGCGAATACCGCGAGCGGCTCGCGGGCCAGCCGCGCATAGGCAACCATGGTGGGTGAGCCATCATGGAAAGACGGCAGCATCGCGAGACCGGAGGCGCCGCCCGGCATTGCCGCGATGACGTCACTGGTTCCGGGAATGATCTTACCCGGTAATGTGTCATCCGCTGGAACCGACAGCAGAATCTTCCCATCGGCGCGGATGACGCCAATGGTTGCCGGTGACTCCGTCAACAATTGTCCATAAGCAGCAACCAGATCGGCTTCCGGAATGGCGGCGGCGATATATTTGATGTCGAAAGCGTTGGGCCGCGCATGCAAGGCGATCGGCAGGACCCTGGTGCCACTTATTCGGCTCATGATCGGCGAACTGATATAGTTTGTGCCGACCGGCGCATTGGTGAGCATCTGAATATAGTCGCGATCGCCGATATAGACATTGATCGGCCCGTTGCGCTCCGGCACCGATCTGATGATCGAATCTGTCGAATCGACCAGACGGATGGCAATCGGCTGCTCGTCATGGCGCTGCAACTGCAAAATGACGGCGACCAGATCGTCGACAGTCTCCTTGGAGCCAGCCATCGACCGACTGGCAAGCCAGTCATCGATCAGCGAGAGCATATTGCGGGCGGCGTTATAGGTGCGCCCAATATGCGCCCGCAGTACGGTCTGGGCACCTGTCAGGTCGTGCTCGGCTTCGCTATGGATACTCTGCCATTCGGCGATACAGAGGCTGCCGATCGACAGCCAGATCACCGCCAGCACGAAGCCGGTGAAAGTGAGGGCGAGTCGTGTACCCCTGGACCTGAGACGTTGGGTGGAACTGACAAGCGTGGTGCCTCGGCCAAGGAGGGCACCCACGAAGCCTGGTCCATCGTTTTGATCAGTGTTCGACTTCAAGCCTTTGTCGCCATCTGCTTGTATCGGGTCGATTGACCAGCCAATCTAGCTCTGAACCCTTGCTAGCTCTGAACCCTTGCAGGAAAGCTAAGCCAGAACAAGTAAATCAATTCTTGCTCTTCCGGTTGTCAGCTTCCTAATCAGGCAGTGTGGTGATGGGGTAAGGCTTCCTGATGGTCTTGTACATACAGTCCAAAGTATCGGAATGCGGTCTCGATCGGCGTCGTGGAAGCCATGGAATGCGCGCGGCGACGTCAGGCTATTGCAGGGCGATCAAGGTCTGCAGATATTCCCGCTGCGCCGCCAACAAATCGACCTTGGCCAGGCCGGCATCAAATATATCTTTCCAGTGCTGACCCTCTGCGGTCTTCTTGAAGCAGACATAGAGCGGCAATTGGGCGATCAGCTGGGAATTGAACTCCAATTCACTGCGTTTCTGACGTAAATCGGGTTCCATCAGCAGGCTGTAGTCAAAGACGGAGCGCTCGACCACCGCTACCGGAATACGACCGCGCGCTACCATGCGCAGATTGTCGACATCGGCCGGTACCGGCTGAACGTGCAATTTGCCGTCACTGACCAGGCCGTCAAAGGCTGAGCCATTGGAATATCCAGCGGTTACGCCGATGACCAGCGAAGAAAGGTCCTGTAAGTCTACCCATTTGACCGGATGATCGCGTCGTTGCACAAGGCCGACCTGGCCAATGCCGATCGGTGCGCTGAAATTGCATGTTTGGGCACGCTCCGGCGTCCAATAGGCGGGAAAATAGCCAACATAATTCGGATCGTCCCGACCGGTCCGCATGGCTCTGACCCAGGGGAAAAATCCGAAGCCGAGGACATGACCGGATTGCCGTGCAGCATCCTGCAGGATCTTGGAGACCATACCCTGCTGCGGCAGTGTCGGGCTGGTATAAGGCGGCCAATCGAGTGTTGCGAGCTTGACGTCTTCGGCCCGCGCCGCCGCTGCAACCGACATCAGCCAGCCGAGGATAAGGAATGATCTCGTGCCGATCCGGAAAAATGCCTGGCATGAGCCCAGGCTACGTCGCCGGTCGACCGGAGCAACCTGATGGGCTGCCATCCGAGGAGAGATGCTCGTGGCCAAAAGCCTGAAGGAGACGCGCCAATCCGACACTCGGGCTCCAAGTCTAACGGTGACATCTTAGGGTATGATCGCACTCACCACGTTACAGCAGTTTCGTTAACAGATATTTACCCCAATTATTGGCAGCAAAAGTCGTCCGCACGAGGCGCTTGCCGGTGGCGGGCAGGTTGGAACATGCGGGGCTTTCCGCCCGGCGTGCTGTCGCCATATTGGTGAACTGCTTACCGATCCGGCTGCTCCCGCTGTTTGACTGTAGCTGTTCACCGGAACGGGCGGCTCTCTCGGCAATCACCGCGGCGGTGGTCGACGTCGGAGCGACCATGTTCCGGTTCGCTCGATTGGCGCGCCGCGTTACTGATGATCGCGGCCATCGTCGCGATGTTGCGCGTCAAGATTGACATGCCGCCAACCCTGGTGGTCAGCACCGCTTCGGGTCTGGGGCCGCTGCAATTTACTGGTTGAAATGGCGGGTCAGTGCAGCCGCGGCGCCTTCAGGCGTTTGCGCACTTCGCGGCAGAACAGGCGCTGCTGCAAATAAAGAACGGCAGCCTCATCTGGATGCAGCAGGCCGGCATCTTCCGCGGTCTGCCATTCAGCCATCAGATTGGTGAGGTCGTGGCCCCGCTTGCGAGCGTCGATGACATCGGCATCCTTGTCGTAATCGGGGTAGCCAAGGGCGACGGCGACGACCTTGTCGGCCGCCTGCAGGCCGGCAATGAAATCGGCGTCTTCGTCCAGCATCAGATCGATGGCGCAGACCAGAATATCGGTGCCATCAGCGCCGGCGACTTCTGTGAAGCTGTCGGTGATGACATCGGTCAGTTCATCCTCTTCGGTGCCGGCATGCACGGAAAAGCCGCCGACGACACAATAGATGAAACCGAGGGCATAGGGGTCGCGCCATAATCCCTGCGGCACACCGCCGGTCTGATGCAATAGCGCGATCATCGATTGCACAGCCGCACTGGCGGCAAGCACGGCCTCATCTTGTGGGTCGCGCCGGCGATGCGGCATACTACGTCGTCTTGGTGGCATTGCTGCCTCCCTTTCGTGTCTCGACCGATCACATTCTACGCCGGTAGCGGCAGGATCGCTCAACCAGTCTGCGGGTGCCGGCATTTCAGCCAGCTGCCCCAAGGCCTTGTCACGATCATCAGCCGTGGTGATATGGGGACCCTCGCCGGATGGCCGTCAGGGTCGGCACGGTCTCCATGTTGCGCCAATTCTGGCAGCCGAGACAAGAGACGATCCGACGACAGCCGCAGATCGTCCATTTCGGCCCATGTGCACTTGGACCATTCCTACAGGACCGAGCGCGCTCTAGGAAGGGGTTCCAGCCAGCCCGATCCGCAAGACTGTTGCGCCTATGTCGGTCA
>WNFM01333961.1_pt5 | contig 20388 bp, 20 predicted proteins | sample 5400271 | NCBI WGS metagenome assembly WNFM01 (sample SAMN13153352, study PRJNA577476) | soil metagenome | isolation source: 60 cm saprolite on Douglas fir-dominated hillslope | place: USA:California | collected 2013-09-17
CGGCCTTGGCGGCGGGAGAATTGTTGGGCACGCGCGGTGCGGTGCCAACGGGCGCCTTCATACGCGCGCAATGCATCCGAAGGATCATCGAGGTATTTGCCAAGCATGTCCGCGACCACGGTGGCGTCCTCGATTGCCATGCCCGCGCCCTGCGCAAGGAAGGGGAGCATCGGGTGGGCGGCGTCCCCGACCAGGGTGACGGGATCCTTGCCGCCACGGAAAGGTGCGGGCCGGTCGTATAGCGCCCATTTCAACCAGCGATCCGGAATTGCAATAAGTGTGCGAGCCTTCTCCGACCAGGCCCAGCGCGCGAAGTGCCGGAGGATTTCGGCGCGGTCACCGGCTGCCGACCAGCCCGTCTCGCTCCATTCATCGTGCACGATGCCGACAATGTTGATGAGGCGGCCGTATTTGACGGGGTAATGCACGAGATGGGCGTCGTGCCCGAGCCAGAGATGCACCAAAGGCTCGCGGAATTCTGCCGGCGCCGCATCGCTTGATATAAGCGCGCGCCAAGCCGTTCGGTGACGGAAGGTTGGCGGTTGCTGCCGGCCGAGGCGCGCCGCGACGCTTGACCAGATGCCATCGGCGCCGATCAGTGCGATGCCTCGTTCATCGAGCACCTGGGTGCCGCGCTTACCGAGCACGCTGACGCCGTTGACGTGCGAAGCGAAATCTTCGACCCGGACGCCAAGTTGAATTCTCACGTCGAGCTCGCGTTGCGCGACATCGGCGAGCACCGATTGCAAATCACCGCGATGGATCGACCAATAGGGTGCGCCGTAGCGGCGTTCGATGTCCTCGCCCAGCGGGATGCGTACGATTTCGCGGCCGGAACCGCCGGCCATTACCCGGATGGCCTGTGGAGCAACAGCGACGGAGGCGAGACGTTCGCGCAAGCCCAGCGCGATCAGCACGCGGCTCGCGTTAGGCGCCAGTTGCAGCCCGGCGCCCGTCTCTTCCAGTTTTTCGGCCTGTTCGAATACTGTCACGCGCATGCCCGCACGCGCGAGTGCCAGGGCAGCGGTCAGGCCGCCGATGCCGGCTCCGGCAACAATGACATGACGCGCGGGCGCCATGGCGGAAGGGTCCGATCGGGATCAGGCTGCTGCGGAATGCGGCAACGCGCATTGCGGCGGACGCGCCGCATGCGAATTGAGCGACGGATCGAAGCGATAGAGCGTTGAGCAATAGGGGCAGATGATTTCTTTGTCTTCACCCATGTCGAGGAACACATGCGGATGATCATGGGGTGGCGTCGCGCCGACACACATGAATTCCTTGGAGCCTATTTCGATCACCGGCACGCCAGGATCATTGTGGAAATGGGGGACGACGTGTTCCGCCATGGAAACTCCTCATGTGGCCGCGCGTGGCGGCAAATTCGCGCGCACCATAGCGAGACAGGCCCGCAATGCCTAGCTCCATTGCGATGCCGCTGAATTGCCTTGGTTGCCAGTCACGAGAGCGTAGTTGAAAGCGCCTTTTGCTCGGGCGTATGCCGATTCGGGGACGGTCGTGTTGGAACCACCAAAGCGAAACGTGACACTTGGCCCGCGCGTCGCGCCGGCCTTGCTTGCCGCGGCGTTGCTCGCGGCTGCAGCGGTTTATGCAGTGCCGCGTGCAGCCGGCGTAATCAGTGGCCTTGATGATCCGGCGCAAATTGCCGACCGCGCGCTCGATGGCAAATTCGACGCTGCCGTCGCGCAACGCGAGATCGACGCCGCGCTCGCTGCGCGTGATGTGGACCTCGCACAAAGTTTCGTTGATCTTGCTGCCAGCCGCCACGTGGCGCTCGATCCAGCATTGTCTCAGCGCGTGGCGGCAGCGCGCGCAGAGGCCGCGACCACCCAGCACAAAGCTGAAAGCTTCGCGCGCGGGTTTATCACCGGCGTGCCGGATGACGTGTCCGCACTTGCCGGCACGACTGTCGGAGATTTGTTTGTATTTGGCGATATCCGCGACGCGCTGCGCGAAGGAACGCGATACGCGACAGGAGAGGAGGCCGACACGTTGGTGTTGGGCCTCGCCTGTGTCGGGATTGCGATCACCGTCGGCACTTATGCAACGCTCGGGGCCGCCGCTCCCGCGCGCGTCGGCCTTTCGTTCGCCAAGGCCGCACGTAAGGCCGGAAGTCTCAGCGCCGAGTTCGCCGGCAGCCTTGGCCACATGGTGCGCGGAGTGGTCGATTGGGGCCAGCTGCGGCAGGCGGCAACCAAAGTTTCGCTGACCGAGCCGGCGCTGGCGGTGCGCGCCGCGCGGGAGGCGGTGAAGATCGAGCGCGCCGGGGGCTTGCTCAATCTTGCGCGCGATGTCGGCCGCGTGGAAAAAGCGGCGGGCGGCCGCGCTGCACTCGATGGATTGAAGATTGCGAAAGAGCCGCGCGACGTCGCACGCGTTGCCAGGCTGGCCGAGAAAGAGGGCAGCCGCACGCGCGCCATCCTCAAGATTGCCGGACGCGGCGCACTCACACTTGCAGCCTTGGCCTTTGATGTAAGCGCCTGGCTGTTGGGCGCATTATTTGCCGTCTTCGGTTTCGTGTCGGCACTCAAGAGTGCAACCGAGCGCGCGACCTTGCGCTTTCTTCGCCGCCGCAAGGAGCGGCGCAGGCGGAGGGAGTTGGAGCTGTTTGCTGCCGCGCCGGCTCACGGCTAGTAATCTTCCATGGCGAGTTTCAAAAACGGCGACGTTGAGATTGCGTATCTTGACGAGGGTGAGGGCGAGCCCGTTCTGCTGGTGCACGGCTTTGCCTCGACCAAGGAAGTCAACTGGGTGGCGACCGGCTGGGTTTCGACGCTCAATAAAGCCGGGCGGCGTGTGATCGCACTCGACAACCGCGGGCACGGCGCATCCAGCAAGCTTTATGATCCGTCCGCGTATCACAGCGCGACCATGGCGGAAGACGTGCGGGCACTGCTCGATCATCTCAAGATCGAAAGCGCGGATGTGATGGGATATTCGATGGGGTCGCGCATCACAGCATTTCTGGTTGTCAAACATCCCGGACGGGTGCGCTCAGCGATTTTTGGCGGGCTCGGCATTAAATTGGTGGAGGGGGTCGGCTTGCCGGAAAGTATTGCCGATGCGATGGAGGCGCCATCGCTCGACGACGTCAGCGATCCCACCGGGCGTGTCTTCCGTATTTTTGCCGACCAGACGAAATCCGATTTGCGCGCCTTGGCCGCCTGCATTCGTGGTTCGCGGCAGACGCTCAGCCGCGCGGAGGTTGCCGCTATCCACGCGCCAATCCTGGTCGCAGTTGGCACAAGAGATCAGGTCGCGGGCAGTGCCCAGGAATTAGCCGCGCTCATTCCCGGTGCTCGCGCGCTGGATATTCCGGATCGCGACCATATGTTGGCCGTCGGCGACAAAGTCTATAAAGCCGCCGTTATCGACTTCCTTAACCAACGCGCATGAGCCATGCGCAGGGCGCCTTGCGGGGCTCTCTTCGCAGCTGCGAAATTGTGATAAAAGACCTATGTAGGGGTTCGAGAGGCGCCGGGAGACTGAGAATGATGGCTCAATATCAGACACGGCCGGTACGCGGCCTCGACAAAGTCGATCCAGTTTGGGCGCGTATTCGCACGGAGGCGGAGGAAGTGGCGCGCCGTGAGCCCGAGCTCGCCACGTTTATCTACGAAAACATTCTTCATCACGATGCGTTGGAGGCGGCGATCGCCCATCGCGTCAGCCAGCGCCTCGATCATGCCGACGTATCGGCCGACCTTATCCGCCAAGCGTACAACGACGCGCTGAACGACCAACCGACGCTGGGAGACGTGTTCCGCGCCGACATCGTTGCGACCGTTGATCGCGATCCGGCCACCAGCCGGTTCATCGAGCCGGTGCTCTACTACAAAGGCTTCCACGCCATCCAGACTCATCGTCTCGCACACTGGCTCTACGGCAAGGGCCGAAAAGATTTCGCGCTCTACCTGCAAAGCCGCTCTTCGTCCGTCTTCCAGTGCGACATCAATCCGGCGGCGAAGATCGGACGCGGCATCTTCCTCGATCACGCGACAGGGCTTGTCGTCGGCGAAACCGCGGTGATTGAAGACGATGTTTCAATCTTGCACGACGTGACGCTCGGCGGCACCGGCAAGGAGCACGAGGACCGGCATCCGAAAATCCGCCGCGGCGTGATGATCGGGGCCGGCGCGAAGATTCTCGGTAATATTGAAGTCGGTCATTGCGCGCGCATCGCGGCCGGTTCGGTTGTCATCAAGCCGGTGCCGAACAACGTTACGGTTGCGGGTGTGCCGGCCAAGGTCGTCGGCGAAGCCGGTTGCCCGGAGCCATCACGCGCCATGGACCAGATGCTCTACGGCGTTATGCTCGACGGTTAGGTGTTGCGCCGGCCCCCCCAATCGGGCAAGGAGACGCTGCTTTAAGACAGGAGTGGCCCGTTGGACGTCCAGGAAGTCAGAAAACTCGACGGCTATCTGAAAAAGCTGTTTGGCAATGCGCATATTCGCGTGGTGCCGAAGGGGTCGGACACCGCCGAAATTTTTGTTGGCGAAGACGATCTTGGCGAGCTCACCGTCGACGACGAGGATGGCGAGCGGTCGTATAATTTCCGCATGGTCATTCAGGTCGGCAACGATTCGAGCATCCAGCCGGTGCCGACGCTCAACGCCTATCTGCGGCACAAATTCGACAACGAAAAAATCCGTGTGGTGACGCGCCCGAAGAAAACCGATTCACTGGAAGTTTATATCGACGAGGAATTCATCGCGGTGCTGTTTCTGGAAATCGAAAAAGATCGCCGCTCATATATTCTCGAATTGCCGATCCTCGACGTCGATCTGGTCGACTGAACATCACCCGTCATTCCGGGACACGCGCGAAGCGCGTGGACGCCTAGTTTGGATGCAATCGCGCGACCAAGCGGTCGATTCCGCTTGCGACGCTTTGCCAATCGGTCAGCCAGTCGCGCGGAAATCGCAAAGTAACATCGGCGCTGCCGATGCGCCGCTCCAGCATGCAGGCGCCCGAATTGGTGACGCCCTTGCGCGAGCAGCGGGCGAGAAAATGCTCGGGCGCCGCCGACTCAAACACCAGATCCTCGCCTTGATAGGGTGTGTCGTCGCGAAATCCGCGGAATGTGAGGCCGGGCGGCCCGGCGACAGGCTCCGCGACCAGATAACGCGGGTAGATGGTCTGCACGCGTTCGAGCAGCGGGAGCGTGGCGTCGCCGGATGCGATGGTCACGAACAGGCGTTCGTTCGGATCGACGGGCGCATTGAGGGTTGGCTTAACGGCAGGATCGGGCGGCATGAGCGAGGGCCAAAGATACGACAGGTCGACGCGTTCATGCGTGCCCGGGCGTCGCTGGACGTTCATGCGGATCGCCGCCGGCTCGATATTAAAGGCCGTGCCCGAAATCACGATGGGCAGCGAAGGCGCATCAAGGGCAACAGGCGCATCCGGCCATCGCGGCCACAATGTGTAAGCCACGTAGAGGGCGGCGATAACGGCCACCGCAGCAAACACCGCAAGCGGCGCCAACAGGGGGCTGTGACCCGTATGTCGCCTGCGCTGAGAGGCGCGGCGGGCTGCCGGAGTGGGCCCCTGGGCGAGAATGGCCAATACCGCCTCCTTTGGACCTCAAAATATGATCCCTCCCAAACCCAGTTGCCCTTGGGGGACCGGGTTCGGGCGAATCGAGCGGATTATGCCACGCAACGCACGCTGGCGGCCGTCCGACGTAGGCATTTACCATTCGTTAAGGATTGGCTGGCGCGGGCACGGCCCGTTTGCGACAGATGACCTCAAGTATTGCGTTGAGGTCTCGGATGCCCCCTGAATCGGTGCAAATGTTATTCGCCCTGGCGCTCGGCTTTGCCGTCGCGGGGATGTGCGGCTCCGGCTACCGGCTTGCAACCGACCGCTTGCCAAGCTTCAGCCAGCTTACGACCGGCCCCGGCGCAGCAGCGTTTGCGGCCATACCGGTCCTTGTGGTGTCGGCTCCGTTTTTGATCATGCGCAACACCATTCTCGGCCGCCGCCAGGAAGGCCGCCGCTTCGAATTCGTTTTCCTGGCGACCTTGATCGCCGGCTTCTGGAGCCTGATGTCGGGTCTGGTGCTTGTGACGACCCTGCAGGCCTGCAGTTTCCTGTTCGCTTAAGCGCGCTTCCCTCGTCATTGGGGTTCGGGCAAATTCGCCGACGTTAACGGAGGCGGAAATGCCGATCTACGAACTTGACGGACAGGCGCCGGAATTTCCGGACCAGGGCCAATATTACGTCGCCGATACTGCGGTTCTGATTGGCCGCGTGCGGCTTAAGGCCGAGGCCAGCGTGTGGTTCGGCGCAGTCCTGCGTGGGGACAACGAGTGGATCGAGCTCGGTGAGCGCTCGCAAATCCAGGACAACGCTACGCTGCACAGCGATCCGGGATTTCCTATGACGATCGGCCGCGAGTGCGTGATCGGCCACAATGTAATTCTCCACGGCTGCACGATCGGCGACAACTCCCTGATTGGCATGGGTGCGATCCTGCTCAACGGCGCCAAGATCGGCAAAAATTCTTTGGTCGGCGCCGGTAGCGTCGTTACCGAAGGGAAAAGCTTTCCCGACAATTCATTGATCGTGGGTGCGCCAGCGCGCGCAATTCGCACGCTTGACGAGAAGGCGGCCGCAATGATCCGAGGCGGTGCGGATATATATGTGCGGCGTTGGAACCAATATGCGAAAGGCTTGAAGCGTATCGGTTGAGCCTTAAGCCGCTTCTTTTCTGCTTTCGACTTGCGGTGGGACGCGCAACGCGATCGCAATCCTGTTCCAGGTATTGATGACCGCAGCCGCCGCGGTGAGATCAACGATCTCTTTCTCGGAAACCTGCTTGCGCACCGCCTCAAAGACCTCATCCGGAACATGGCCCTGCGTGACCAGGGTGATCGCCTCGACCCAGGCGAGAGCCGCACGTTCGCACGCACTCGGCTTAAAAGGTGCGGCCGGGCCTTGGGGGAGGCCCGGCCGCTCGCGAGCCCGGTCTGGGGACGGGGAGGGGTGGGGACGTGACCGGGAACGCGAATTCCTTTTTTGTCAGCGCGACGAAACGGTCGCCGGTGCGATGCGCGGTTCGCCCAGCGAAACCCAAACGTTGGGGTCGGACTGTGACTGCCGTTTCACGAAGCGGTAGCCAGTCTTGTTCCAGAGGAGGACTTCGGTCTCTTGATTGTCGAGGACGAACTCGCCGTGATCGGTCTTGACCGTCAGCACGGCGTGGCCGTCGCCCTTTTTGTCACGCACGACGGTGATCAACATCGCCTCGCGCGGCCAGCCCGCTTGCATCAGCATGCGGCGCTTGAGCAACACGTAGTCTTCACAGTCGCCATAGCCGTCGTCCGGATAGTTCCAGCGCTCAACAACGCCCCAATGCTCGAGGTCGGTCATCGGTTTGATCGACTGGTTCACCCACGCATTGACCTTGACCATGTCAGTCCAGGCCTTGGACGTGAGAACAACGTCGCGCGGCTCTGACGGCTTGGTTGTGCATTCCGGCTTGTATTCGATGCAAAAGTCGACCCAACCGATCGGCGAGCGCGTGGGTTCCCCGACTGTGACGTAAATTGGGCGCTCGGCCTGCGCCGACGGCGCGCCAAGCGAGGCGGTGTAATCGCCGGCGACGGCCGGGCGCGCGCAAGCGGCGAAGGCCGCGACCGCGGCGAGGGCCAGCAGGCTGGCGCCCCGAAATCCCTGTTTGAAACGCCTCGCCATTGCGGCCCCTTCCCGTCTTCTTGGGGCCACATTTCCCACAAACCTTTTGTATTGGCGCTAAGTCGCGCAAGTCATTTTGAGAAGAGTTGTAGTAAAAGTAGAATCTAATACTTCTAAAACTAGAATATAGTTCGATTAAAATCTTAGACAGTACAATTTAGCTAAAATTGTCGACATTAATACTTGACGTGCGAAACGATGCGTACGCGCGCGGTCACACGCACGCGCGTTTACAGTTTGAGGCTTGCGGAGGTGACCCTGGCAGTCCGAGCGCAGGGCGGTTTGCTGACTATTTCGCTGCTGCGATCGCGCGCAATTTGCCGCGCAACGTTTACGTCGCAGTGACGCTATTCGCCGGTGACGTTATCTTCGACGAAATCGGGGTGTTGCAGGCGCATGAACTCGATAGCAAAGCCGTCCTCGATGTGCCGGACCACCCGGCCTTGAGTCTTGCCGATGGTGACCATGGCGCCGACCGGCGGCCGCAGCTCGGACGAAATTCCGATAGCCGCACCTGATTGGGACAGATCGATAACGCGGCAGGCGACGTTGGTGCCGTTTGGCAAGACCAACCGGGCCAATGCATTGCGGGGCGCAAAACGGCCGTGGCGCCGATCTTCCGCCAGATTGAGAATTTGCCGGTTGGCGAGCCAGGTGAGTTGGGCCGCGAGTTTGTCGCGCTTTCGCAACGTCGCAGAGATGCTCATCGCAAAACCGTTTTCGAAGGTTCGCGCGATTTTGCCCTCAAGCCGGCCCAAATGGTCGACGTAAGCGATGACGCGTTCGCCCGGCTGTCCCGCGATTGGTGCATTGAGCGCCATGCCGCCAGGCGACATGTCGATCACCTGACACGGATATTCTCTGCGGTCAGCCAGCATGTAACGGCCGAGAAGGTTAACCTTCACGCGCTGATGCCGCCGGCGGTCTTCGGCCAGAGGCAGGATCACTGGTTTGGTCAGTGGCAGTGCCATAGGTGTCGGGATCGGAAAGTGTTTTCCGCGATCACCAAGCCTATGAGCCTATTGTTAACGTTGCGTTAGCCGGTCTGTTCACTGGACGGACTCTCGCGCCCGCCGCTATAGACAAGGAATCCGTGCCGTGTGCGGCGTCCATCGCGCTCTTGCGCAAAACACTGATTTCCCATTTCGGCCTGCTCGGCACCGATATGACGCAGCGTCCTGAGATCAAGTTCGATCACAGGCCGTTCGCCGAGCCAATAAGGCGGTAGCGGCGGCGTCAAAATACCAAGCGCGCGTACGCGGCTTGGGCTGTGTGCAAGCGGCAGGAGCAACATTTCCAGTTCGACTTCGGCGCCATCTTCGGTGCGGCCAATAACACCTGCGACTGCTCCAACGCCTTCGTCGATAACGGCGGTAAGCAGGTGGGCGATCTGCTCGTGACTGCTCTCGCTCCATAGATCTTTGAAGGCGTTACCTTTAATCTCGCGGGCAAAGAGTGCGCAGACCCGGGTACCGGCAAGCCGAAATCTGATGTCGTCGACGAAATCCGCGGTCAACATAAAGGTATCGCCAAGGATATGGCGAATATCCGCCGGATCGATTTCGGAACGCACTGGCGCCCGGCGTCGGCCTCGGCGCCAGTTCCAATAGTCAAACAGCGTTCGCGTGGAGGCGTGTTTCATTGCAACACCTGTGTCGTCGCGAGACGAAACCGTGTCGCGCCTGTCCCTGTTCGGCACAGACGCGCCGGCTTTTCTGCCGCGATCTCGCGTACGGAGCAGGCGTCGTGCCGTCAGCCTGCTGGCGGCCGTCGGAGTGCGATTAGTGTTAAAACGAGAGTCGGGTTGGCAGGGCGCGCATGTCCAACTAAAGTGACCATCGACATGTGGCAAACCCGTCGCAAAAATTGATGCGCCAGCACAAAGAGTTGGGAGCCTCGGGGAGGCGTGGGGATGTGACCAAGCCGTAAAGGCGCGGCAATAACCCCGCAACGCGGCTCAAGGGAGGGCGAAAGCCCTCCCTTTTTCCTTTTGCGCGTGGCCTTGCGGATGAATGGCGAAGCGGCGTAACTCAGGGCCTCCGTTGGATTCCCCTCGTGAAACGCGAACCGCTTTTCAATATCCCGCCTGTCGTCGTCGCGGTCCTGGCCGTTCTGGCGCTTGTTCATACTGTGCGCACGCTGCTGCTCAGCGAACAACAAGACATCGAATTCCTGCTGAACTTCGCTTTTGTCCCGGCGCGCTATGACAGCGCAAATGTGCTCGACGGCTCATTGCCGGGTGGAGGCGCCGATGCGTGGACCTTCGTCACATACGCTCTGATCCATGCCAGCTGGACTCACCTCGGCGTCAATGTGATTTGGTTACTGCCCTTCGGGAGCGCCATCGCGCGCCGCTTCGGCACCGTCCGCTTTCTGGCGTTCTTTGCGGTGACCGCAGCGGCCGGCGCAGCGTTGCATTTGGCGACGCATGCGGGCGAGCAATTTCCGATGATCGGCGCATCCGCAGCAATCTCTGGGACCATGGCCGCTGCGATGCGTTTTGTATTCCAGCGTGGCGGGCCACTTGGACTGTTGGGTCGCGCTGACGAAACCGCCTATCGTGTACCGGCGATCCCGCTGCGCGGCATGGTACGCGATCCGCGGGTTCTGCTTTTTCTTGCGGTTTGGTTCGGTATCAACATCCTGTTCGGAATGGGGTCGCTCTCGATGACGGGAGGCGATCAACCGGTCGCCTGGCAGGCTCATATCGGCGGCTTTCTGGCAGGACTGCTGCTGTTTTCGTTGTTTGATCCGAAACCTGATTTTCAGCAATTCGACGATTCTGCTGCAACGCCGCATTAGCCAATTAAGCGGTGCAGGCCTGACCTCGCGCAATTGCGACTTGACGGAACTGCCAAGTCGGCAGGATCGTTCCTCTAATGGCTCGGACCACGGGCTTGCCGCGAGTCGGGGCGCAAACTGTTTGCGCATGAAAAAATCATGCGCGAGGGAGGCTGCCATGAACGTGAAGGCGATCCTGGCCGCCAAGGTTCGTAACTTGGGCGGCGACATTGACATTGTTTGTATCGAGCCAACTGCGGATCTGGCTGCCGCGGCGAAACTGCTCTCCAAGCATCGCATCGGCGCGGTTGTGATCCGTGGTGCTGGAGAGCACCTCGCAGGCATATTGTCGGAGCGTGATATCGTGCGCGCGCTTTCCGAACACGGTGCCAACGCACTCGCTTTGCCGGTCGGGCAGGTGATGACCCGCAATGTCGCGACCTGCGGCGAAGACGATACAGTCGCGACAATCATGGAGCGCATGACGGCGGGAAAATTCCGCCATATGCCCGTGATCGTTAAAGGCAAATTGGCCGGTCTCATCTCGATCGGCGACGTTGTGAAGCAGCGCGTCGAGGAGATCGAGGGCGAGTCGGAAGCGATGCGCGATTATATTCGCACCGCGTAAGCCGCGATCTACGGCATACTGCCATTGCCCGGCTGCGTCAGTGCGGTGACCGCCTCGCTGACGGCGTCGATCGCTTTTTCGGTGGCCTCTGTGCCTATCTTGATCGCTTCGGCGGCCCGATGGAAATCGAACCAGCCGATTCCTCCAAGCCGCGGGCTAATCAGTACATCCGGGGGATCGCCGGCGAGGCGCGCGCGGGTGATGCGGTCTTGCATGACGTTGAATGCTTCAACCATGACAGTCGGCAGGCCGGGGCGGCCGCGCCGGCCGAAAAATTGCCGGCGAAGCGAGCGTTCGCCGCTGAACATGCTGCGCAGCCCGTTGGGTTTGGCTTGCGCGCTGGCGAGATCGCTGTCGTCGGAGCCGTGGCTGGCGATGATCGTTCCACGCCCAAATAGATCGGAATTAAGATTGACCGCGATCACCAGCCGCGCGCCAAGCGCACGCGCCGCCGATACGGGGACCGGATTGACTAGGGCCCCATCCACGAGCCATCGCCCGCCGATTAGTACCGGCGGAAAGATTCCCGGCAGGGAATAAGACGCGCGCAATGCCTCACTCAGCCGGCCGTGCGTGAGCCAGATCTCATGGCCGGTGTTGAATTCGGTTGCAATTGCGGCAAATCGGATCGGCAGGTCATCGATCCGGCTCTCCTTAAGGCCGGTCTCCAGGCGACTCGCGAGATGGCCGCCGTTGATCAGTCCTGAGCCGGACAGGCTGATGTCGAGATAGCTGAGCACGCCGCGCACTGTGAGAGTGCGCGCCCAGCTTTCCAGATTGTCCATTTGGTCGGCAGCATAGCAGCCGCCGACCACCGCGCCGATGGACGTCCCTACAATCACGTCGGGCACGATCCCGTGCGCTGCCAAAGCGCGAACCACACCGATGTGAGCAAAACCGCGCGCGGCGCCACCGCCGAGCGCCAAGCCAATGGTCGGGCGCACGCTGGCTGGTTGTGCTTGTGTGGTAGCTTCCGCTGCACGATCGTTCGTGCGCGCTCGCGCAAATAAGCCCTCGAAAACCACGAACGGTTACTCCCTAATTCCGGTCGTTGGGGATGGGTAATCCCCCGGCACGACGTGTGACCCCCAACAAGACAAGGATTGCTGGCGGAGTCTTGTGACCGAAACGTGACAGGAAGCGTGCGCCTGGCCGATTACGTATAGGTTAAAGGTCGAAACCCGGCGATTGGTTCCCTAACCGCCAAACCGTGTGACGAGCGCTTCGAGCTTTGGCCGGTCGCGATCTTCCGGCGGCTTGGCCGGACGTCCGATGTGCACGAACCCCGCGACGCGCTCATTTGCGGTGAGGCCGAAGGCATCGAGCACACGGCGGTCATATGCGTACCATTCGGTGATCCAGCTCGCTGCATAGCCCATTGCATGCGCGGCAAAGACCAGGCTCATCGCGGATGCACCAGCCGATAGCTCCTGCTCCCATTCCGGAATTTTCACATGGGGGCCGGCGCGGCTGACGACCGCGATCACCAGTGGCGCGCGCGCCAATCGATTGCGTTCGAAGTTAATCTGGTCGGATGTGGCCTCGGGATGGCCCGCGCGGTACGCAGACGCAATTGCTTCTCCGGCGGCGATGCGGTTATCGCCCTCGAAGAGAATGAATCGCCAAGGTGCGAGCTTGCCGTGGTCGGGCACTCGCGAAGCGATTCTTATTAACGTCTCGATTTCGGACGCAGTGGGGGGAGGCCCCGCCAGCTCAATTGGTTTGACGGACCGGCGTGTCTTTAGCAGCTCAAGAGCGTCTGGCATTGGAGGCCTCGTGAAGAACGCGCGGTTGCGCCTAGCACAGCGTTAACGTGGTCACAAACATGCGGGCGCCTGGCTTGAAATCGCCGCGATTTGGGCCGAAAAGAACGACGTCATGAATAGGTCGCTTGCAACCGCGGACGTGCGCGGCTGGCTATGGCCGGCTCTTGTGCTGATCGTCGCGGCCATCCATCCGCCGGGGGCTAGCGCCCAAAATTCGCTATTTTCGGCGACACCATCGGCCGGCCTTATCTCGCCGGTACCGGCCACGCGCGGCGATATCTTTGGGCCCAGCAATCTTCCCGTGCCATCGCCGCCACCGGCGCAAGCTCCTTCGAATTCGGCCACGACGACTGCGTCGATTCCAACTGTGCCCGCTGGCCAGGTCGCGCTCGCGCTCAGCGCGCGCTTCGGCAAGGACGCGCAGCCGATTAGCGGCGGCCTGACGTGGCGCATCTACGGTGCCAAAGCCGATGCGACTGGAAATTTCAAATTGGTGAAAGAAGAGAAATCACCGACACCGACTCTTGTGCTTCCGGCCGGCGCCTACATCGTGCACGTTGGCTTTGGGCTCGCCACGGCAGTCAAGCCGGTCGACTTGCACGGCTCGGGCGTCCGTGAAGAGTTCGATCTGCCGGCTGGTGGCCTCCGCATCGAGGGCAAGGTCGGCGACGTGCGTATTCCGGCCGGGCAAATTTCATTCGATGTCTACAAGGGCAGCCAATTCGAGGCCGGCGACCGCCGTCCGATTGCCGAACGCGTGATGACGAGCGATGTTTTGATGGTGCCGGAAGGCACCTACTACATTGTTTCGAACTACGGCGACGCCAATTCGGTTGTGCGCTCCGATATTCGCGTACAGGCCGGCAAACTTACAGATATTACCGTGACGCATCGCGCCGCTGCGATTACCCTCAAGCTGGTGAGCGACCGCGGCGGCGAGGCGCTTGCCAACACCGCCTGGTCGGTGCTCACGCCCGGTGGTGACGTGATCAAGGAATCAATCGGCGCCTTTCCGCGCGTGATTCTCGCTGAAGGCGAATATCGCGCTATCGCCCGCAATGAAGGAAAGGTCTTCGAGCGCGAATTCAAAGTCGTTACCGGCGTTGACGGCGATGTCGAGGTTATGGCGCGCTGAAACGCGAAACGTTCTGCCGAACTTTCTTGTACCGTACGGAATTATAAGAGTGCAGACGATTGCCAACGACCCGGTTATGGACCTTTTCGCAAAGCTTGATTTGAAAACCGTTGCGCTTTTGCTCGATGTGGACGGTACGATTATCGATATCGGTCCGTCACCGACCGAAGTGCACGTTTCCGACACATTGGTCGCCTCGCTCGAGCGGCTGCTCGCCCTGACGGGCGGAGCTGTTGCGCTTGTGAGCGGCCGCCCGATCGCGGATCTCGACCGCTTGTTTTCGCCACTGCACTTGCCGGTCATCGGCGGACACGGTGCGGAAATGCGCCTGGACACCAATGTGGTGTTTTATTGGGCCAAACCACTGTCGCAGGATTTGCGTCAGCGTCTCGCAGATACAGCAAGCATGGGTCCGGACATCGTTGTGGAAGACAAGAACTATTCACTTGCTTTGCACTACCGAAAAGCGCCGCAGCAGGCAGAGCGTCTCCGCCGGCATGTAGCCGCAAGCCGAACGGCGTTTCCAGGTGAGGCGACAGAATTGTTGCTTGGTAAAGGAATGTTCGAAGTCAAACGTCCGGGCATCAACAAAGGCGAGAGCATTCGCAGGCTGATGGCTCATCCGCCATTCGCCGGCCGTATGCCTGTCTTCATCGGCGACGATGTTACAGATGAATCGGTTTTCGAGGTCTTGCCGGCGATCGGCGGCAAAGGTTTTAGCGTCAGTCGTTACTTCCCGGGGCTGACGGGAATCTTCAAAAGTCCGGCTCACGTCCGTAGCGCGCTTCAATCGCTGGCAGCGAATGGGCAGGTTCGTCCATGACGGATTATGGACTCGATCTTGCGGTCATCGGCAACGGTCGCACGGCGGCTCTTCTTGATCCGTCCTCACGCATCGTGTGGTGGTGCCTGCCGCGCTATGACGGCGACCCGGTGTTTTGCCGGCTGCTCGCCGGCACCGAGGAAAAGGGCTTCACTGATGTGGTGCTCGACGGCCAAGTCGAGATCCGGTCAGACTACATACGCAATACCGCAATTGTTGCGACCGAACTGATCGACGACAAGGGCGGCGCCGTACGGATTACCGATTTCGCACCACGCTTCCAGAATTTCGGCCGTACCTTCCGTCCGCCTCAGATTATGCGGATCATTGAGCCGATCGGAGGCATGCCGCGGGTCACAATTCGTTTCCGAACGACCCACCGTTACGGCGAGCCGGTGAGATCGCGATCAACCGGCAGCAACCACATCCGCTATTGGCGCGATGAGGTGCCGGTCAGGCTGACGACCGACGCACCGCTTTCCTATATCGAGAACGAGGCTTCCTTCGTTCTGACGCGGCCGGTGTATCTGGTCTTCGGCACTGACGAACCGTTTGAGGGCTCGCTCGAGACAACCTGCCGAGAGTTCTGCGAACGCACCCGCGACTACTGGCTGGAGTGGGTGAGGCGGCTGGCTTTTTCGAACGATTGGCAGGACGAGATTATTCGCGCCGGCATCACATTGAAGCTGTGTAACTACGAAGAGACCGGCGCGATTGTGGCGGCGCTGACAACATCGATCCCCGAAGTGCCAGGATCGGGACGCAACTGGGATTATCGCTTCTGCTGGATGCGGGACGCGTTCTTCGTTGTGCGGGCGTTAAATCGCATCGGTGCGACGCGTACGATGGAGGACTTCATCTCCTACATCCTGAGCGTCGCGGCCGGCCGCGCTGGTCAAGTTCGGCCACTTTACGGAGTAGTACACACAGACTCGCTTGAGGAACGAACCGCGCCGTTGCTTGCCGGTTACGGTGGCGACGGTCCAGTGCGCATCGGTAACGCGGCCGTCAATCAGAACCAGCACGACGTCTACGGCAGTATCATCATGGCCGCGACGCCGATGTTCTTCGATCGCAGGCTGCCGCACCCCGGCGACGCAGCACTATTCCGTACGATCGAACCGCTCGGTGAACAGGCTGCAAAGCTTGCGCTCGAACCCGATGCCGGCATCTGGGAGTATCGCGGGCGAACGCGTGTGCATACTCATTCGGCTGCGATGTGCTGGGCGGGTTGCCAGCGGCTTGAGGCGATTGCGGGCCATCTCAATCTATCGGAACGTGCGGCTTACTGGGGCAGCATCGCCAACCAGATTGGCGAGCAGGTGGTCAAGCGCGCGTGGAATCCAAAGCGCAAGGCGTTTTCTGCCGCATTTGAGAGCGACGATCTTGATGCCAGCGCGCTGCTGTTGGCCGAACTTGGGTTGGTGCAGCCCGACGATCCGCGCTTTATAGCGACCGTCGACGCGATTGGCCATGAACTTCGGCGCGGCTCCCACGTTATGAGGTATGTCGCTGCCGACGACTTCGGCATGCCGGAATCCGCGTTTTTGATTTGCCGGTTTTGGTTGATCGATGCATTGTGGGAGATTGGAAGGCGAGATGAGGCGCACGACATGTTCGTCGACGCGCTACGGTTGCGAAATCGTTACGGGCTTTTGTCGGAAGACGTGCACCCCGTGACCGGAAAACTGTGGGGAAATTTCCCGCAGACCTATTCAATGTCGGGTTTGACCTTGACGGCAATCAAGCTGTCGCGAAGCTGGGGAGACCGGTATTGGCGCGGCTCGTCGTAGTATCAAACAGGGTCGGCATTCCCGATCGCAGCACGCGGGCCGGTGGGCTCGAGGTAGCGATTCGGCCTCCGCTTAAGCGGCACGGCGGCCTGTGGTTCGGCTGGAGCGGACGCGTTTCTGATGACGTTCCGCGGTCGGTCAAGTCTGTCATTCACGACAATACGACCTACGCCACTGTCGATCTCGGTAAGGACGACTACCAGGAATTCTACAATGGCTTCGCCAACCGTGTGCTGTGGCCAATCCTGCACTATCGGCTCGATCTTGCGGAATTCACTCGCCGCGATCTCGGCGGCTATTTCCGCGTCAATCAGTATTTCGCCACTCACCTTGAAGCGTTGCTGCGGCCCGATGACGTCGTGTGGATCCACGATTATCATTTAATTCCGCTGGCTAAAGCACTGCGTGATCGTGGCCATAACAACAAGATCGGCTTCTTCATCCACATCCCGTTCCCGCCGCCGGAAATCCTCACCGCCTTGCCCAACCACGATCAACTGATCCCGGCGCTCTGCCACTACGATCTGGTCGGATTTCAAACCGAGGTCGACTCCGCCAATTTTGCCCGCTACATCGCCAACGAATGCGGGTTGCCGTGGGCGAATGGTAACAGCTTCCACTTCGCCAACCGCGTCGTGCAAATCGGAACGTTCCCGGTCGGAGTGGAGACGGAGGCTTTCTCGCGCTTAGCGCGCCGCGCCATCGAAACCGACTTTGTACGTGGGGTGCTGGAAAGTCTCTCGGGCCGAGCCATGATCATCGGCGTCGACCGGCTTGACTACAGCAAAGGCATCCCGGAGCGCATGAACGCATTCGAACGCTTTCTGTCCAACTTCCCCGATATGCGTGGCAAAGTCACTTACCTTCAGATATCGCCGCGCAGCCGCACCGGCATTCCCGAATATGCGGATATGGGCCGTGCCGTTGGCGAGGCGGTTGGGCGCATCAACGGCACGTATGGCGAAGCCTCATGGACGCCGGTGCGCTACATCAACAAGGCGCACAGCCGCACGGCGCTTGCCGGCCTTTATCGCGCTGCGCGCGCCGGACTGGTTACCCCTTTGCGCGATGGCATGAACCTGGTGGCCAAGGAATTCGTCGCGGCGCAGAACGCGGACGATCCGGGCGTGCTGATCCTCTCGCGCTTTGCTGGCGCTGCGCATGAATGCACCGCCGCATTGCTGGTCAATCCTTACGATTCGGAGGGCGTCGGCACCGCCATCAATCGCGCTCTATCAATGCCGTTGGATGAGAGGCGCGAGCGTCACGCGGCCAATTTTAAGGTGTTGGTGCGCAACGATGTCAGCCATTGGTCGGAGCGTTTTCTGCGCACGCTCGAGCAGCCGCCCGGCAGCCCAGAGTCAAGGCGGACGGAAGGCGCGCCGCCGTATATGATGATTCAGCAATAACCGGTGAGGCTCGTCCATTCTTCGCTAAGCAGTCGCCTTCGCGCGCTTCAAGTCCGGCGGGATCGCCTCATCGGCAAGCGCTTTGAGTGCGACGTCGAGCGACATAACTTGTTGGTCCTCCTTGCCGAGACGTCGGATCGAAACCGTACGCTCGGCCGCCTCCTTTTTGCCGACGACGAGCAGGGCAGGGACCTTGGCGAGAGAATGCTCGCGCACTTTGTAGTTGATCTTCTCGTTGCGCAGGTCGGCCTCGACCCGCAGCCCGACCCTGCGTGCGGCCTCGATTGCCTCATGCGCAAAACCGTCGGCATCCGAAGTAATGGTGGCGACCACCGCTTGCACCGGCGACAGCCAAAGCGGCAAGTGCCCGGCATAGTGCTCGATCAAGATGCCGGTGAAGCGCTCGAGCGAGCCGAACATCGCGCGATGGAGCATGACCGGTGTGATCTTGTTTGAGTGCTCGTCGATATAAAAAGCACCGAGGCGCCCCGGAAGATTGAGGTCGACCTGGACGGTGCCGCATTGCCAGTCGCGACCGATCGCATCGCGCAAGACATATTCGAGCTTCGGACCGTAGAAAGCGCCTTCGCCCTTATTGAGGGCCCAGGGCCTGCCCGATGCTTTGAGGGCAGCCATCAACGCGGCTTCGGCCTTGTCCCAGACGGCGTCGGCACCTATGCGTTTGTGCGGACGGTCGGAGAACTTGATCCGCACATCCGAAAACCCGAAATCCTCGTAAATTGAAAGGATTAGGTCGTTCATTTTGAGTGCTTCTTCAGCAATCTGACCTTCGCTGATGAAGACGTGCGCGTCATCTTGGGTGAACGCACGTACGCGCATGAGGCCGTGCAGCGCGCCCGACGGCTCGAAACGGTGCACCTTGCCGAATTCCGCGATCTTGACCGGCAGTTCCCGGTAACTGCGCAGCCCGTTCTTGAAGATTTGAATATGGCCGGGGCAATTCATCGGCTTGACCGCGTAAACCCGCTCATCCTCCTCACGTTTCTGCGTCAAGAAGATCATGTCCGAATAGGTCGGAATATGGCCGGTGATCTCCCACAGCGTCTTGTCCATGAGCTGCGGCGAATTGACTTCGACATAGCCGGCAGCGGCTTGTTGGCGGCGGATGTAATTCTCGAGCGCCTGAAACAGCGTCCAGCCGTTGGCGTGCCAGAATACCGAACCGGGCGCTTCCTCCTGGAAATGGAAGAGGTCCATCTCGCGCCCGACGCGACGGTGGTCGCGCTTCTCGGCCTCCTCGATCTGCTTGAGGTAGGCGTCGAGCTCTTCCTGCTTCGCAAAGGCCGTCCCGTAGATGCGGGTGAGCATCGGATTTTTGGAGTCGCCGCGCCAATAGGCGCCGGCGACTTTCATCAGCTTGAATGCGTTGCCGACCTTGCCGACCGACGTCATATGCGGCCCGCGGCAGAGGTCGAACCAGTCGCCCTGTTTGTAGATCTTGATCTGCTGATCGGCCGGGATGGCGTCGATAAGTTCGACCTTGAAGGCTTCGCCCATATCCCGGAAAGTTTTCTTCGCCTGTTCGCGCGACCACACTTCCTTCGTGAAAGGCTTGTCGCGCGCGATGATCTCTTTCATTTTCTTTTCGATCACCGGCAGGTCTTCCAGCGTGAACGGCTGGTTGCGGGCGAAGTCGTAGTAGAAACCGTTCTCGATGACCGGGCCTATGGTGACCTGTGTGCCGGGCCATAACGACTGCACCGCCTCCGCCAGGACATGGGCGGCATCGTGCCGGATCAGCTCGAGTGCGCGCGGATCTTCGCGAGAGATGAATTCGATCTTTGCATCGCGGTCGATCGGGTCGGCGAGGTCGGCAAGCGTACCATCGAGCGCCATTGCAACCGTACGTTTGGCCAAGGAGGGCGAAATGCCTTTGGCGATGTCTAGGCCGGTTGTGCTTGAAGGGTATTCGCGGCGTGCGCCGTCGGGAAAGGTCAGCGCGACCATCAGGGTCTCCTTGCTCACTCGCTGCCTACGAATGCAGGTAAGCGTAATTTACGAGGGATATAGCAGCCGCCTTAGCCGATGCAATCGGTAATGCGTTTGCTCAAGACTGTGGCGGCAGGTCATTTGCACCTTTCCAGCGGCCGTAACGCCAGGGAAGAAACCAGTGCGCGCCGACGGGGAGATCAGTGGGGACGAAATCCAGCCCCGACGTTCCCCAAGGATGGCAGCGAAGAAAGCGCGCAAGTGCCATCCAGCCGCCGGCCCAAAGTCCGAAGCGCCCGATCGCTTCGTCCGCATAGTCCGAGCAGGTCGGCAAATGCCGGCAGCGGGGACCGAGCAGCGGTGAAAGCGTGACGCGATAAA